>Ga0209254_10002644_pt1 | contig 16310 bp, 16 predicted proteins | sample FrelakmetDIP11DI_FD_187148 | JGI IMG/M metagenome (GOLD analysis project Ga0209254, IMG submission 187148) | Freshwater lake sediment microbial communities from the University of Notre Dame, USA, for methane emissions studies - DIP11 DI (SPAdes)... | ecosystem: Environmental > Aquatic >... | reverse complement strand
CATGGCGCGAGAGGCGGCCGCGCTCGGGACGCCGGCGTACACGCTGTCGCTCGAGCCGCCGGCGGCCGTCGACGCGGCCCTGCTCGCCGCCGGCCGGCTCCGCCGGGCGGCGAGCGCGGAGGACGTCGAGCTCAGGAAGAAGGGTGACGCGCGCACGACGCAGGCACTGCCGCGCGACCCCGCCCTCTTCGTCGACCGGGTGCTCGAACTGGCGCGCCGCCGCTCCCGGCGGGCGCGCCTCGCACACGACGCCGGCGATACGCCCACGCCGCCGCTCGCGTGAGCCGGTCAGGCGGCGGCGCCTGATCCGTGCGATAAGATAGCGGCATGGACGTCCGTCAGCTCAGGCTCTTCTGCCGCATCGTCGACCGCCACAGCTTCTCGCTGGCAGCCGACGAGCTGCACATCACCCAGCCGGCCGCCAGCCAGCAGGTGCGCAGCCTGGAGCGCGAGCTCAAGACGACGCTGCTCGACCGCTCGCGCCGCACCGTCGTCCCGACCGACGCCGGCCAGATCCTGTATCGCTACGGGCGCGAGATCCTCGACCTGCACGAGCGCGCCTGCACCGAGATCCTCGACCTCGGCGAGCTCGTCGCCGGCAAGGTCGTCGTGGGGGCCTCCACCGGTCCCGGCGAGCACGTCCTGCCGGCCATGCTGACCAGGTTCAAGGCGCTCTATCCCGGGGTGCGCGTGGCGCTCCACGTGGACGACACGCATGAGGTCGTGGAGCGCGTCCTCACGCGCGAGTTCGAGATCGGCGCCATCGGCGCCCCCGCAGATCGCCCCGACCTCGTCGTGGAACCCCTCGTGCACGACGAGGTCGTCCTCGTCTGCAACCCGCGGCACCCCTGGGCGCAGCGCCCCAGCGTGACCCTGGACGAGCTCGCCCGCGAGCCGCAGATCGTACAGCAGCAGGGCGCGGGGATCCGCGCGGTGGTCGAAGACCACCTCCGCGCGTCCGGCCAGCGCCCGGAACGCATGAACGTCGTGATGGAGATGGGCCTCATGGAATCGGCCAAGCAGGCCGCCATCGCCGGCGGCGGCGTGACCTTCCTCAGCAGCTGGGCCATCGGCCCCGAGCTCGAGCACGGCGCCCTGGTCGCGGTGACCGTGCAAGGGCTCGAGATCCTGCGCGACTTCCACACCGTGCGCTCCAAGACCCGCGTCATGTCGCGCGCCGCCGAGGCGCTGCTCGCCTTCTTCCGCGAGCAGTACGAGGCCTCCGCCGAGGGCGCCCCGCAGACCTCGTGAATCCGGTCCCTCCAATCCAGCACCCGGGAGCTCACCCATGCCCGCGATGACCGCCCCAGACTCCGTCTACGCCGCCGTCGAGGAGGCGGCCAAACAGACCTATATCCGCGCCCTCAAGATCCTGCCGCCCGACCTCAAGCAGGCGCTGCTCCGCGCCCAGGCCGGCGAGACGGACCCCACGGGCAAAGGCTTCCTCGACATCATGGTGGAGAACATCGGCGTGGCCGAGCGCGACGAGAACCTCGTCTGCCAGGACACCGGCACCGTGGTCTTCTGGCTCGAGGTCGGCGAGGAGTGTCCGCTCAACCTCGCGCGCGTGACCGCGGCGGTCAAGAAGGGCGTCGAGCGCGCTACCCTGGAGCACCCGCTGCGCCCCAACGCCGTGCACCCGGTGACGCGCAAGAACACGCTCACCAACACCGGCCGTCATCTGCCGGCCATGCACTACGAGTTCGTGCCCGGCAGCGACCTGAAGTTGAACTGCCTGCCCAAGGGCTCCGGCTCGGAGAACATGAGCTTCCTCAAGATGTTCATCCCGGCCGACGGGGTCAGCGCCGTGAAGAAGTTCGTGCTCGAGTGCATCGTCGACGCCGGCCCCAAGCCGTGCCCGCCGACCATCGTCGGCGTCGGCCTGGGCGGCACCGCCGACCTCTGCGCGGCGCTGGCCAAGAAGGCCATTCTGCGCCCGCTCGGCACGCACAGCGACGACCCGGTCATCGCGGCCCTCGAGGACGAGCTGTACGCCGCCGCCAACGAGCTCGGCATCGGCCCCATGGGCCTGGGCGGAAGCACCACCGTGCTCGGCGTGCACATCGAGTACGCGCACACGCACATCACCCAGAACCCGGTGGCCGTGAACCTGCAGTGCTGGGCGGCGCGCCGCTCCAGCGCCGTCATCGACCCGGAGGGGGAGGTCACCTATGGCTTCTGAGCTCAAGCTCAGGTTCCCGATCGCCGACCTCGAAGCCCTGCGCGAGCTGCGCGTCGGCCAGAAACTCCGCATCGACGGCACCGTGATCGGCATCCGCGACGCCACCCAGATCGCCATGTTCGACCGCGGCGAGCAGCCCAGGATGGACCTCAGTGGCAGCGTGCTCATCCACACCGCACCCAACGTGCGCAAGCTCGGCCCGGGCAGATACGAGAAGGTCTGCATCGGCACCACGACCAGCGCGCGCATGAACCGCTTCACGCGCGGGCTCCTGGAGCAGTACGGCGTGCGCGCCATCATCGGCAAGGGCGGCCTGCTGGCCGACTCGCTGCCGGTGCTGCGGGAGTTCGGCGGCGTGTACCTGGCCATCACCGGCGGCGCCGCGGCGCTCGAGACGACACAGATCGAGGAGATCGAGGACGTCGAGTTCGAGGAGCTCATGCCCGAGTGCCTGTGGAAGTTCCGGGTGCGCGACTTCGGCCCCCTCACGGTGGCCATGGACGCGCACGGCGTGAGCCTCTACGAGGCGGTCAAGTCGCGCGCCGGCGCCAAGCTCGAGGAGCTGTCGGCGAAGCTGTAGGGGCGGCGCCGGGGCACGGGATCGCCGTGGCGCGAGCATCGCCATATTGCATGGGGCCGGTCGCGCACATCACGTACGCTTATGCTGGAGACGCCCGTCAGTCTCGCCTTGCCACGTCTGCCGGGAGGGACAACGCGGCCGACGCAGGAGATCCCGCGCGTCCCTTTGACAACCACAGAGGCACCGTCTCATACTCGCCCCTTTGTCGAAACGCGACGGGCCGGCCCAGCCGGGCTCGAGAGCGCGCCACAGGGAGGCCCATGACAGAGGGAGAAGGGATGGAGGCCGTCGTCGCTGCCGCGGCGCCGGCCGTCGCCCGCGTGCATCGGGTCGGCTTCGTCGTCGTGCCGAATCGCCTGTGGCCCTATCGCTGGCCGCTCGTTCTTGTCGCCTGGGCGCTGCTCGTCGCGCTGGCCTACGCCGTCGTCGGCGGCGACCTCAACATCTATCTGACGATCACCGGCCTGCTCGTCGGCTTCCTCGTGGGCCTTACCGGCATGGGCGGCGGCGCGCTGATGACGCCCATCCTCATCCTCTTCTTCGGCTTCCAGCCGACCACCGCCATCGGCACCGACATCACCTATGCCGCCGTCACCAAGATCGTCGGCTCGTGGCGGCATCGCCGCCTGGGCTCGGTCGACATGCCGCTGGCCTTCTGGCTGGCCGCCGGCAGCGTGCCGGCGGCCCTACTCGGCGTGGCGGCGGTCACCTACGTGAGGGACTACTACGGCGATCTCATCGACAGCATCCTCTATCGCGCCATCGGCGGCGCGCTCCTGGCGGTGGCGATCCTGCTGGTGGTCAAGGTCGTCATGCACGTCGACCAGACTCACCGCCGCGAGAACATCCGCATGACGACGCGCCGCAAGGTCGCGACCGTGGTCCTGGGCTTCTTCTGCGGCTTCGTCATCGGGCTCACCTCCGTCGGCAGCGGCACCTTCCTCGCCGTGTTCCTGATCCTGTTCTATCCGCTCACCACCGACCGTATCGTCGGCACCGACGTGTTCCACGCCATGATCCTGCTGTGCATCACGGGCCTGGCGCAGATCGGCGTCGGCAACGTGAACCTGTGGATGGTCGCCGCTCTGCTCATGGGCTCTATCCCCGGCGTCCTCGTCGGGTCGCAGCTGACCAAGCTCGCCCCCAACCGCGTGCTCCGCCTGTGCCTGGCCGTGGTGCTGTTCCTCAGCGGGCTGGCGCTGCTCGGCAAGGCGTAGGTGCAGCTCCGACGAACCGTCAGCCGTGGTGCACCTCCATCGTGACCCGCCGGTCCCACCACGGGCTGTCGCTTCCGGGAAGCATCTCTGGGCTGTCGCCGGCAGCATGCGTCTCGGCGCCGTCGCTGTCGAAGGTGCGCGCCGCGCGCGGGCGCACGTGCACGGTCTCGCCCGGCTCCAGCGGCGCCGCCGACTCGCGCGTCGTCTGCGCCCACAACTTGCGGCCGTTGGGGAGCTCGAGCTCGACGCGGACCTCGAAGCCCAGATAGGTGATGCGGTCGATGAGCGCCTCGGTGCTGGCGCCGTTCGGCTCGAGCAGCAGCTCGACGTCGTGAGGACGCACCAGCACGTCGCCGAGCTTGTTCACCGGCCCGAGGAAACTCATCACGAATTCATTGCCGGGCCTCTCGTAGAGCTCGCGCGGCGGCCCGATCTGCTCGATGCGCCCCGCGTTCATGATCACGATCCGGTCGGCGACCTCCATCGCCTCTTCCTGGTCGTGCGTGACGAAGACGGTCGTGACGTGCATCTCCTCGTGCAGGCGCCGGAGCCACGCGCGCAGTTCCTTGCGCACGCGCGCGTCGAGGGCGCCGAACGGCTCGTCGAGCAGCAGGACCTTGGGCTCGACGGCCAGCGCCCGGGCCAGGGCCATGCGCTGCCGCTGGCCGCCCGAGAGTTGCGACGGGTAGCGCTCCGCCAGCCCCTCGAGCTGTACCAGGTGAAGCAGCTCCTCGACGCGGTGCGCGATCTCGGTCTTCGGCCGGTGGCGGATCGACAGGCCGAAGCCCACGTTCTCGCGCACCGTCATGTGCTTGAATGCGGCGTAGTGCTGAAAGACGAAGCCCACGCCGCGGTCTCGCGCCGGGCGCCCGGTGGCGTCTTCGCCAGAGATGATCACCTCGCCGGCGTCGGCGCGCTCGAGGCCGGCGATGACCCGCAGCAGCGTCGACTTGCCGGACCCGCTTGGCCCGAGCAGCGCGGTGAGCTCGCCGCCGGCGACCTCGAGCGAGACGTCGTCGAGCGCGACGAAGTCGCCGAAGCGCTTCGTGATGCCGATGGCGCTGATGGTCATTGACCGGCCTCCTTGGGTCTCAACAGGGTCATCCCGAGCACGATCACCAGAGCGATGACCGCCAGGACGAGAGAGGATGTGTAGGCGCCGACCAGGTCGAACTGCTGAAAGCGCTCCTCGACGTGGACGGTCAGGGTGGACGTCTGCCCGGCGATCTTGCCGCTGACGATGCTCACGGCCCCGAACTCGCCCAAGGCGCGCGCCGTCGTGAGGATGACGCCGTACGTCACGCCGGCGCGGATCGCCGGCAGGGTGACGCGCCGGAACGTCTGCCACGGCGTCGCCCCCAGCGTGTGGGCCGCCTGGTCCTGTTCCACACCGATCTCCTGGAGCACGGGGACCACCTCGCGGACCACGAACGGCAGCGACACGAAGATGGTGGCCAGGACCATCGACGGCCAGGCGAAGATGACGCGGATCCCGTTCTCCGCCAGAAACCCGCCCAGCCACCCGGTGCGGCCGTAGACCAGCACGAGCGAAAGGCCGACGACCACCGGCGAGACCGCGAACGGCACGTCGATGAGGACGCTCAGGAACGACTTGCCGGGGAAGGCACGTCGGACCAGCAGCAGGGCGCAGAACACGCCGAAGACCGTGTTCAGAGGCACCGTGATCGCCGCGATGAGAACGGTGAGGTACAGAGCGTGCAGCGTCATGGGGTCGGTGAGAGCCTGCAGCACAGGTTGTAGGCCGTTCTCGAAGGTGCGGTAGAAGACCATCGCCACGGGCAGGACGAGGATGAGCGCCAGATAGGCGAGCGCGATCGTCCGAAGGCTGTATCTGCCGGCCCGTGAACCCCCGTGACCCGGCGCCGCAGGCACGCTGCTACCGCTCCTCATCGCCCCTCCTCCCCCAGCGCTGCACGAACGCCAGCCCGAGCAGCACGCCGAACGAGATGAGGAGAAGGACCACGGCGAGGGCCGCGGCGCCGGCGGAATCACCGCTCTCGACCAAAGCGAAGATCCGCACCGGCGCGATCTGCGTCTTGAACGGGATGTTGCCGGAGATGAGGACGACGGAGCCGAACTCACCGATGGCGCGCGCAAACGAGAGGCCGGCGCCCGAGATGATGGCCGGCAGCAGGCTCGGCAGCACCACGCGCCGGAACACCGTCAGGCCGTGGGCGCCGAGCGAGCTGGCCGCCTCTTCGACCTCGTGTTCGAGCTCCATGAGGACGGGCTGCACCGAGCGCACCACGAACGGCAGAGTAACGAACAGCAAGGCGACCATCACCGCAGCGCGCGTGTAGGCGAGGTTCACGCCGAACGGACCCTTGGGGCCGTACAGGGCCAGCAGCGTGAGCCCGGCGACGATTGTCGGCAGCGCGAACGGCAGGTCGATGAGCGCGTTGACGATGCTCTTGCCCGGGAACGTGTCGCGCACGAGCACCCAGGCGATGATGGTGCCGACCACAGCGTTGACCGCGGCGACCGCCAGCGAGGTGAAGAGGCTCAGCTGCAGCGCGGCCCGCGTGTCGGGGCTGCTGACGACCCGCCAGATCGCCGCCGGTCCCAGCTCGGCCGCGTGCCAGGCGACGGCGGCCAGGGGGATGAGCACGATGACGCTGAGATACAGCATCACGAGGCCGACGCCGAGCCAGGTGCTGCGCCGCACCCTCGTGCGGCGCAGCACCTGCGGCGGCGTCGGCCTCGCGGAGGCCATCCCGGCTGCGCCCAGGCGGCTGCTACTGGGTACTGATGCCAAGGCCCTGCTCGATCGTCGCCATCACGCTGTCGGTCGGGTCGAAGAAGGTAATGTTGACCTCGTCCCAGCCGCCCAGATCGGCGATCGTGAACAGCTTGGGCGGGGTCGGGAACTCGCCGGCGCCGGTGACTCCATCGACGACCGGCCGGTACCCCTTGGAGACGAAGATCGCCTGCGCCTCCGGCGTGTAGAGGAAATCGTAGAACGCTTTCGCTTCAGGCGACGAACCCGCGTCCGTCGTGACGGCGAGCGGGTTCTCGATCAGGATCGTCTCGGCGGGCACCACGTAGTCGACCTCCTCGCCGGCCTGCTGAGCGGCGATCGCCTCGTTCTCGTACGACAGCAGCACGTCACCCTTGCCGCCGATGAAGGTCTGCAGCGCCTCGCGCGCGCTCTTGTCCTGCACCGGGACATGCTCGAAGAGATCAGTGAGGTATGACTTGGCCTCCTCCTCGGTCTTGCCCTGCTGAAGCTGGGCGCCGTAGGCAGCCATGATGTTCCACTTGGCGCCGCCTGACGTGAAGGGGTTCGGCTCGATCACCTCGACGTCCGGCTGCGTGAGGTCGGCCCACGTCGTGATCCCCTTCGGATTGCCCTTGCGGACGACGAGGACGACCACGGACTTGGTGACGAAGCCTTCGTACTGGTTCTGGTCCCAGGTCTTGTCGACCAGCCCGGCCTCGACCAACCGGGTCATGTCGGGCGCCAGTGAGAACTCGACCACGTCAGCGGGGAGTCCGGCTTCGACGCCACGGCTCTGCTCGCCCGACGAGCCGTACGACTCGCTGAACCCGACGTCCGCGCCCGCAGCGGTCTTCTGAAATGCAGGGATCAACTCGGCGTAGGCCTCACGCGGTGTGGAATACGCCACCAGTGCGACCTTCGGACCGCCGCCGCCACAGGCGGCGAGCGTCGCCAGAGACGCAGCGGCCACGCCCACCACTACGAGAAGTGCCGTACTCTTCTTCATCACTGTCGTTCCCCTTGCCTCGGGTCATTGTTGATAGCAGCAATAGACATTGACAAGAATCGGTTCGTGGTAGTATGCATGAGCTGCTGGCATACTTCAAATCATGATTCCTTATAGATGGACCGTTTCACTTTCGCCTGGGCGTTCCGGCCGGCAGCTCCGCAGCCGGAAGCCGTCTGGTACGATCTGGGACGCGCCGCACGACGCGGCGCGCGACCACGGGAGGACGATCGATGTTCGACTTTCTGACGCTCCCCGAGCGCACCACGAAGCCGCGCGAGAGCGGTCTCACGCACGTGCTCGACAAGGGCTACAGCCTCGACCAGGTGCGCGACTTCCTCGAGGTCGCCAGGGACCACGTCGACATCGTGAAGCTGGGCTGGGGGACCGCCGTGGTGACGCCGAACGTCAAGCAGAAGATCGAGCTCTACCAGAGCTACGACATCCCGGTGTGCTTCGGCGGGACGCTCTTCGAAGCGTGTCTGCGGCAGAACAAGCTCGAGGAGTACCTGCGCACCGTGCGTGAGTGCGGCATGGAGTGCATCGAGGTGTCGGACGGTACCGTCGCCATGCGAGAGGACGAGAAGATCGCTCTGCTCAAGCGCCTCACCAAGGAGTTCAGGGTGCTCAGCGAGGTCGGCAGCAAGGACTCCGAGGTCGTGATCGCCCCCTACAAGTGGGTCGACTCGATCAAGCGCGAGCTCGACGCCGGCGCCTGGAAGGTCATCACCGAGGGGCGCGAATCGGGCACCGTGGGCATCTACCAGGCCGGGTCCGACGTCAAAGAGGGCCTGATCGACGAGATCATCAACGCGGTGAGCGCCGAGTACCTCCTGTTCGAGGCGCCCATCAAGAGCCAACAGACGTGGTTCATCAAGAAGTTCGGCGCCAACGTGAACCTCGGCAACATCCCGCCCGACGAAGTCATCTCGGTGGAGACGCTGCGCGTCGGCGTGCGCGGCGACACCCTGCTGCACTTCCACTGAGTCCCGCGCCGCCCGGCCGGACCGTCACGCGAGACCCAGCCCGCTCATGACACTTCTGCTCATCCGCCACGGCGAGACCGACTGGAACCGCGAGCCGGCGCGCTGCCAGGGCTGGGCCGAGATCGGGCTCAACGAGACCGGCCGCGCCCAGGCGCACGCCCTCGGAGCCGCGCTGGTAGGGCGCGGCGTCGAGCTCATCGTGACCAGCCACCTGCTGCGCGCCCGCGAGACCGCCGAGATCGTCCGCGAGGAGCTCGGCGACGAGCCGCGACTGGTCGTCGACCCGCGGCTCGCGGAGAGCCACCGCGGCGAGTGGGAGTCGCGGCTGTTCATGGACATCATGGCCGCAGACCGCGAGACGTGGCGCCACTACCGCGAGCACCCGGAGACGTTCCGCTTCCCCGGCGGGGAGAGTCTGGTCGACCAGCAGCGCCGCGTGCTCGCCTGCATGCGCGACTGCGCCGCGGACGGCCGCACCACCCTGCTCGTGACGCACGGCGGCAGCATCCGCGTGGCGCGCTGCTTCCTCGAGGGACGGGGCATCGAGGCGTTCCACGAGACCAGGGCGGCGAACGGCGGCGTGGATGAGGTCGCGACCGCGGGCCTCGCCACGCGCATCGGCCGGTTTCTGGCAGGGAAGACCTGAGTCGCGCGCGGGCTTACTTGGCCAAGGTCCAGCGGCAGAAGGGCCGTCCGCCGCGGGCAGCGACTCGGAAGGCGAAGGCCTGCTTCTCTCCCACCAGCTTCACCTCGCCGCCCTGCTCGACCTCGATCTTGCCGCTCCAGCGACCGGCCTTGTCAAGACGCCACGAAGCCGACACCGGGATGGATCCGCCCGGCTCCAGGCTCAGAGGCCGGCGCGACACCAGGCGGGTGCTGCCCGTCCCGGCCGGCCCGCGGACCACGAGCGTGATGCAATCGAGCGCAGCGGGAACGGCGCCGGGGTTGCCGATGGCGAAGACCACGTCGACCACGTCGCCGACCCGATGGGTCGCGCCGTGGACGGTGACGGCCCCGTCCAGAGCGACCGGGACGGGCTCAGGCGAAGGCGATGTAGCCACGGACGGCGAGGACGGGCCACCCGGGAGTCTGGTGTCGGCAGGGTCGCCACCGAGCGCGATCATGAACGTGGAGACGTTGCGGATCCAGTCGTCGGTGCCGTCCGGGCAGTAGCGCGGCGCGATGGCGTCCACGGAGACGAGGCCGGCGCCGAAGTACAGCTCGCCGCCCAGGCCCGCCGCCACGCGAGCGATAGCCTCGTCCCACGACCCGAAATCGCTCTGCGGCCAGGTGGGCCCGTAGAACCAGTTGAAGGCGTTGAAGGTGCACTGATCGCCGGCCTCCGAATACAGATGCCGGCCGAAGAAGGACTCGGCGCCGGCGATGGCGACGAGGAAGGCAGGGTCCACGCCGTGCGCCTGCCCCGCGGCCACGAAGACGGCGCCGGTGCCGGTCATGGGGGAGTCGTAGGTCGCCAGGAAGTCGTCGATCTGCGCGGCGCCGGGGGCCGCCGCGGCCACCGGCGCGAGAGCGCCGGCCAACACGGCGGCCAGCGCGGTGATCAGCAGAACGCGGAGAACGACGCGCTGCAGATGTCTGTCGATGCTGTTCGGGATGCCCACGGAGGCGGACCTTTCGCCGCTGGCGCGAGTCGTCAGTATAACGGAGGGGCGGGCTCTCGCCGACCCGGCCGCCGCCGGGCGACTCGCGAGGCGCGGCGGTTGTGCCCGGGCGCGCAAGGGCGGCTCACGGTCTGGCGGAACGCGTCCTGGACGGCGCGCGGCCGCCGCAGTCGCGATAGGATTGAGCCGTGAGCGACGCCGCCGACCCCCGCGATGCCTGCGACGACCGGTTTCCCGGCCGCCAGGTCCTGCGCCTCATCCGCCGCGCCATCGAGCGGCACCGGCTGGATCTCACCGGCCTGCGCGTGCTCACCGAGGCCGGCGTCGGCTACCGCCGAGTGACCCCGGTGATCGCCGCCCTGGCCGGCGCCGACGAGGTGTACGCCGTCGGCCGCGACAGCGTGCGTGCGGCACGCAAGGACGCGGAGCGGCAGACGGCGTACCTGGCCGCGCTCGCCGGCGTGCAGGAGCGCGTGCGGCTGCTTCCCACCCGCCTGCAGGCCCCGCTGATGACTATCGACGTGATCGCCGACCTGCCCGGCGTCCGTCCCGTCGACGAGGCGATCCTGCGCAACGTCAGTGAGACCGCCGCGGTCACCCTTATGCGCAGCGTCGCGCACTGGCGCGCCGGAGACGTGGACGTGGCCACCTGTCGCCGCCTGAGCATCGCCGTGGCCGGGGTGGACGAGGATGCCGTCGACGTGTACCGCTACCTGCCGATCGAGGCCGTCTGGGGCCTGCTGCAGCTGGGCGTGGAAGTCGTGGGCGCCACGATCCTCGTGGCCGGCGACGGACCGGCCTGCGGGAAGGTCACGCGCGGGCTCGCGCAGGCCGGCGCGCGCCTGCTGGTGGCGGCGCCTGAGGGCGCCGGCCGCATCAGCCTGTACGGCGGCGAGAAGGTCGGGGACGGCCTCGGCGACGCGGCCGCCCGCGGCCGCCTGGCCGAGGCCGACGGCCTCGTGCTCTGCCCCGCGCAGCCCGACCGGCGCACGATCGGCCCCGGCGCCTGGATCGACGCCGCCGAACTGGCCACGACGGCGCCGCATCTCGCCGTGGTCAGCCTGGCCGGCGAGCTCGACCGGCGCGGCCTGAGCGGCGCTGGCCTGCGCAGCTGGCCCGGCGACGGCGACGCAGCGCCCGGCGACCTGCTGCCGCAGCCGCTCATCGAGCTGCACACCGCCGGCCTCAAGGTCGGCGAAGCGCTGACGCGTGCCCGGCGCCGCGGCTCGTCTCCGCTTGCCGCCGAGCAGCTGGCCGCCGCCGAGGCGCACGCCGAGCAGCTCCCCAAGGACCTCGGGGCGCCGCGGCGGTAGAGGCCGGCGCCGGCCCCTTCCACCGCGCGCCGTCGACGACGATATACTGTCCGCTTACCGCTCGGCGATCGGCCGGCCGGGCCAGGTCAGCGACTGAAAGCGAGGCGTTGGGTGGACTGGAGCGCCTACGAGCACCATGCCCCGAGCGGGTCGTGGATCGCCAAGGACTTCGCGCACGGGGCCGGCTTCGACCACGGCCTGCAGTGCATCATCGAGCCGGATGTCGTCGTCGGCGCGGACGTCCGGCTCGGACACCGCGTGCATCTTGCCTCGGGCACCCGGGTGCTCGACGACGTGGAGATCGCCGACGACTGCGTGACCACGGGCATCTGCATCATCGGCAACCACGTACGCGTGCGTACCGGCTCGTGCATCTCCAAGAGCGTGATCGTCGACGACTGGTGCTTCATCGCCGCCGGCATCATGAGCTCGCACACCAAGAACATCGACCACGGCCGCCCGCGGGCCCCCAGGCGCCAGCTCATCACCCGCTACGGCTACGGGTCGGTGATCGGCAGCCGTGCCAACACGAACGCCGGCATCACCATCGCGCCCGGCGCCATCGTCGGCTACGGCGCGCACGTGGTGCTGGACCTCGAAGTGCCCAACGCCGTGTACTACAACAAGCCCAACCCGTGGGCCGAACTGCAGTTCGAGCTGAGGCCCGACGACCCGGCCTACATCGAGATCCCCGCCGACTACGAACCGCACGAGTTCGATGCCGGCCTGCTGGCCAAGTACCTGCCGTACTACCGGCCGTGAACCCGTCGGTGGCAGAGGTCGTCCGGTACCTGGCGGAGATCGGCCAGCTGCAGGAGTCTGTGACCACGCGGGACGACGGAGGCGCGGGCGTCGTCCTCGAACGGGTAGCGCTCGACGCGGCGGCGGGCCCCGGGGACGTGGCCTGGAGCCGGCGCGCCGAGGCAGCCGCAGGCTTCCGCGGCGCGCTCCTCGTGGGACCGGCGCCCGCGCCGGCCGCCGCCGATCTCGCGCCCGGCGCCACCGTGGCCGTCTGCGCCAACCCGCGGCTGGCGATGGCGTTCGTCATCGGGCGCTTCTTCGCGCGGCTCGCGGCCGACCGCGCTCCGATCTACGCCGAGCCGGCCCTGGCGCTGGCGGTCAGCGCGAACCAGACCTGGGTGATGAACGCCCGCATCGGCCGCAACGTGACCATCGGTCCGCATGCGACCATCGGCTGCAGCGGCATGGGCTACGAGCGTGACTCCGCGGGACGCCTGGTCAAGTTCGCGCAGCTGGGCGGCGTGCTCATAGAGGACGACGTGGACGTGGCCGCACACGCCACCGTCCAGCGCGGAGCCCTCGGCGATACCGTCCTCCGCCGAGGCGCCCGCATCGGCCCGCACGTGAACGTGGGCCACAACGTCGAAGTGGGTGAAGACGTGCTCATCGCCGGCCACGCCCAGATGGGCGGCGGCGCCCGCATCGGCAAAGGGGTGACCATCTGGCAGGGCGCCGTGGTCGCCAACGGCGTGACCATCGGCGAGGGCGCCGTGATAGGCATGAGCGCCGTGGTGCGCAAGGACGTGGACCCCGGCGAGGTCTGGGCCGGCAACCCGGCGCGCAAGCTCCGCTAGGCTGCCGCGCCACCATCCGGCGCTCGGGTCTCCGCCTCCGGGGCGGTGGTAGAATACCTTCCCGACCACGGCAAGCCGGTGCCCGCCAGAGCAGTGCTGCGGCCCGCACTCACGAGCTATCGGAGGCTCCGCGATCCTGACCCGCAGACGGCGCACGCGCGCAGACGGCCCCGCGCAGGGCAAGAGCGGGGGGTACGGGCTCCTCTTGAAGGACTCGGTGATCTACGGCAGTGGCCGGGCGCTGCAGAAGTTCCTCGTCGCCCTCCTGCTCCCGCTCTACACCACCTTTCTCACGCGCTCAGACTACGGCATCCTGGGCATGGTGGTCACGGTGACGACCTTCCTCGACGTGTTCGTCACTCTGGGCTTCGACATCGCCTTCTCGCGCTTCTACTTCGACGACAAGACGCCCGAGGGCCACCGCAAGGTGATCACCAACGCCTTCTACGTGTCGACGGTCTACCCGGCCGTCCTCATCGGGACCTGCGCCGTCCTCATGCCTCGGCTGGCGCCGCTGCTGCTCGGCGAGGAGTACTCCGCCGGCGACTGGCGCTACTTCGCCGTAGCCCTCGTGACCCTGTTCTTCACCAACCTCAACGACGTGCCGATCACCCTCTTCCGCCTCGAGCACAGACCGTGGACCTTCACCGCCTACACCCTCGGCCGGGTCGCCGTCCAGATACCGCTCTCGATCGTCCTGGTGGCGGTGTTCAAGTGGGGGCCGATGGGGGTGCTGCTGGCCAACCTGCTCACGGCGGCCGGCCTGCAACTGGCTCTCCTGCCGACCTACGTGCGGAAGCTCAATCTGCTTCCGGAGTGGGCCCTCCTGCGCCCCATGCTGGTCTTCGCCGTCCCGGCGCTGTTCACGGGCATCTCCTTCTACTGGCTCAAGCTTTCCGACCGCTTCTTCCTGCTGCACTACCAGGGCAAGGCCGAGGTGGGCCTGTACACGGTCGCCAACGCGCTGGCGCAGCCGCTCTACATCGTGCTCATGGCGTTCCGCATGGCGTGGCCGCAGTGGCACTACGCCAAGCTCGACGACCCTCCCCTGCACCGCCGCATGGTGGCCCGCAGCTCGACCTACTTCCTGGTGCTCAACGCGCTCATGCTCGTGCTGCTCGGCGCCTTCCTGCCACTCATCACGCACCTGCTCCTCAACCGCCGGTACTGGAGCGTCGCGCCGGTGACCTTCGTGCTCGCCGTGTCCATCGCCCTGTACGGCATCTACTTCATCTTCTGGGTGGGCGCCAACGTCGCCAAGCAGAACCGCATGATCCCCGTCTTCTTCCTCGCCGCCTCAGCGCTCAACATCGGTCTGAACTTCATCTTCGTGCCCCGCTACGGCATGTGGGCCGCCGCCTGGACCACGGTGGCCGGCTACGCGCTCCTGGCTGCGACGATCTACTTCTACTCGGAGCGCTACTACCCCATACCTTACGAGTGGCGGCGCCTCATCAAGCTGCTCGCCGCCACGCTGCTCTCGCTCGCCGCCATCGGCGCGGTCATGCGGTTCACCGGACTGGCGACGGCGCTGCCGCTTGCCGCCCTCGCCTGGCGCACGGCGGCGACACTGCCGGCTCTGGCGCTGTTCCCGATCACGCTGGTCGCCACCGGCTTCCTCTCGGCCGGCGAGCGCGACCGGCTGCGCCGCGTCTGGCAGCGCGTCGGCCGCACCAAGCTGCCCACGGTCCCGCCGCCACACGAGACGGATGTCGAGGCCGCGGCGGCCATCGAGATCCAGGTGAGCATCGACGACGCCGCCAAGGAAGGCGTGCCGCAGTGAAACGCCTCCTCGTCGTCGCCAACCCCTTCCCGCCCATGACCAGCGCCGGCACCAACCGCGTGCTGCGCCTGCTCAGGCACCTGCCGGCACAGGGCTGGGAGGCGACGGTCCTCACGGCCGAGGCACGGGGCCCGGACGCGGCGCCGGACTTCGTGCGCGTGGTGCGCACGCCGGCGATCGTGCCCCGGCAGCTCCTGTCCGGCGGCCGCCGGATCAGCAAGGTCGACGCCTGGCTCTTCGTGCCCGACCCCTACGTGCTCTGGGCAGCTACGGCGTTCGCCGCCGGGCGCCGGCTGCTGGCCGCCGAGCCCTTCGACGCCCTCTTCTCGAGCCATCCGCGGGCGAGCGTGCACGTCGCGGCCGCCGGACTGGCGCGCGCGAGCGGCGTGCCGTGGATGGCCGACTACCGCGATCGTCACTTCGCCAACGACGTACTCCCCTACGCGACCCCGCTGCACGCCGCGGCCACGCGCTGGCTCGAGGCCCGGGTCCTGCGCCACGCCGCGGCCGTGAGCGCCATCAACCAGCCGATCCTCGACGCGACCGTGGCGCACTATCCCTGGCTCGAGGGCCACACCACCGTGCTGCCCAACGGCTACGACAGCACGGAGGCGGCCGCGGCCACCGACCTCGGGCCCGGTTTCTGGTTCGTCTACACCGGCCGGCTCTACAAACGCGAGCAGCCGCTGGAGGCCTTCCTCACTGCACTGGCGGCGTTGCCGAAGGACGTCAAGGCACTGTTCGCCGGCGACGCGGCGCGCGTGCGACCGCTTGTGGAGAAGCTCGGCATCGGCGACCGCGTGCGCCTGGAGGGGAACGTGCCGCATGCCGTGGCGCTCGGGTATCAGCAGGCGGCCGACGCGGTCCTGCTCGTGACGGGGCGGCGCGTCGAGTCGATGTCGAGCAAGGTCTTCGAATACCTGCACTCGGGCCGGCCCATGTTCGCCGTCACCGCGCCGCACTCCGCGGCCAGCAGGCTGCTGGCCGAGGTCGGCGGCAGCGTCACCGTCGAGCACGATGCCGACATGCACGGACCCCTCGCCCGCTTCGTCGCCGACGTCCGCTCCGGCGGCGGCCCGGTGGCCGACGCGGACGCCCTAGCTCGCTACGACATGGCCGGCGTCACGGCCGAGCTGGCGGCCGTGCTCGACCGGCTCCCGTCCCCGCGGCGGCCGCGATGACGACCGCCCGCGATCCAGCGCCGGTCCGTGGCGGACGCCGCCGGCTCGCCGAGATCGCTCTGCTCGGCGCGGGGGTGGCGCTCACCCTCGTCTTCGCTTACGGCC
>Ga0209254_10002643_pt1 | contig 16315 bp, 12 predicted proteins | sample FrelakmetDIP11DI_FD_187148 | JGI IMG/M metagenome (GOLD analysis project Ga0209254, IMG submission 187148) | Freshwater lake sediment microbial communities from the University of Notre Dame, USA, for methane emissions studies - DIP11 DI (SPAdes)... | ecosystem: Environmental > Aquatic >... | reverse complement strand
TGCCAAAACCTGAAGATTATAAAAAGGAATTTGAAAACCTCAAAAAACGTGTTGAACTCGAAAGAGCCAAAAAGCGCGAGATAGTAGTAGTGATGGGAGTGGGGTTTGTCGGAGCTGTTATGGCGGCCATTGTTGCCGATACGGTTGACAAAAAAGGCAAACCGTCAAAATTTGTGATCGGTATGCAGCGACCCAGTGCAAGGAGTTTCTGGAAGATTCCCTTATTAAACAGGGGAATTTCACCGGTTAAAGCCGAAGATCCTGAGGTGGATCCGATGATAGTCCGCTGCGTTAAGGAAAAGAAAACGCTCATTGCAACTTACACCTACGATGTGTTGAAGCTTGCCGATGTTGTGGTTGTTGATGTTCAGTGCGATTATATAAAGGAAGATCTTGGCAACGTCCGTTCTGGCCAGACCGATATGGCAGCTCTGGAATCATCATTGCATGTAATCGCCACGCACATCCCGGCTGATGCCCTGGTATTGATCGAAACCACTGTAGCCCCGGGAACCACAGAACAGGTTGCTTATCCTATTATGAAAAAGGTATTTAAGAAACGGGGAATAAAATCCGATCCATTGCTGGCTCACAGTTATGAGAGAGTAATGCCTGGACGGAATTATGTAGCCAGCATCCGCGATTTCTGGAGGGTTTGCAGCGGCATCAACGAAAAGGCAAAAAAACGGGTGGAGAAATTCCTTACTGAGGTACTAAATACCGAAAAATTCCCGCTAACTGTGATGGACAGGCCAATTGAATCAGAAACAGCTAAAATTGTAGAAAATAGTTATAGGGCAACAATACTGGCATTTCTTGATGAATGGAGCCTCTTTGCTGAACGCAACGGTGTGGACCTTATGAAAGTAATAAAAGCTATCAAAATGCGCCCCACACACAGCAATATGATTTTCCCGGGACCAGGGATAGGAGGATACTGTCTGCCAAAAGACGGAGGACTCGGATTGTGGGCATATAAGCATATTCTTGGTTTTGAGGATGATATCTTCAAAATCACGCCATTGGCCATTGATATTAACGATACTCGGGGACTTCATGTCGGCCAGCTTACAAGGGATGCGCTTCGTAATATGGGACAACCGATTGCCGGAGCGGATATTCTGGTTCTTGGCGCTGCATATCGTGAGGATGTTGGCGATACACGCTACAGCGGCTCTGAAGTTGTGATAAGGAAGCTGGCTGAAATGGGCGCTGAGATTCGTGTGCATGATCCTTATGTTGAACATTGGTGGGAATTTGAACAGCAGGATACGTTCCCGGGAATCGGACAGAGTAAATCAAGGTTTTTCAGGAACCAGGAAAAACTGAAAGAAATCCATATCGAACAAAATCTTGACAAAGCCCTAAAAGATGCTGAGGCTGTTATTCTGGCAGTTCCACACAAAACATATCTACATTTGAATCCTGATAAAGTTGTGAAATTAATTGGCCATCCGGCAGCCATTATTGATTGTTTCGGGATATTATCTGATGACAATATCAGGAGGTATTTCCAGCTGGGCTGCGAAGTAAAAGGGCTTGGACGCGGACATATCCAGAGAATCAAGGATGAAATAAGGAAAGGATAATTAACCAGCAAAGCTGACCGGAAATTCTTTTATATAATATTCCTATAATTAATATTATGTAAAATAGAAATAATTGTATTTATCTGTAGACATGATATTTATCATTTGATCCTCTGCCCTGCTGAAACAAATAATTTAAGGTGTTTATAAACCCAGATAATATCCGATCAGCTCCGGGTCGGTACTGTCGAGCATTGGTAGACTTGGAATAATAAACAAATCAAAATCTGGATTTTTAATTGCCGCCCAGATCGATGTCCGGATAAATTTATATCCGTTCCTTCCGGCTGCCTCAATTATATCGGAATCCCCTGCCCCATCTCCATAAGGCAGAGATAGAATTGTAACTGAGCCGGGAGAATGCTCTTCAATAATCTCCTTTGATTTTCCCAGCTCATAGTCAAGAAACGCGTTATATTCAGCCGCGTTTGGAAATTCACCTTTATTTTTATACAGAAACTGGTGTGAATATGTATGTGATCCGAATGTAAAAGGCCGTTCTCCGCCATCCAGGGTATAGTGGCTCATATCAGCTACTTCATCCCATGTCAGGAACGAATCATGCCCCATCATATATGTCCATAGAAAAAATGAGGCTTTAATTTTATATTTCAGAAGCAAAGGCCGCGCCAGCGTATACCAAGAATTATCTCCATCATCAAATGTGATAACTGCTGAATGGCCATCAGGCATCTCCCCTGTAATCGATATCGAATCTAAATCATTGAAAGAAAGCACTTTAATTTTATTGTCAACGAGATATTTCAGATCAGCCTCCAAATCTGCGACGCTCCGCTCGTAGAGATTAGTCGCATCGCCCTGAACGATCCGGTGGTACATAAGGACAATGATATTTCCTTTTTCGGCTGGTTCCGGATCATCCTCACCGGAACAGCCCGATACAATAAACAGGCTTAAAAGATAAACAACTATAGTTATTCTTCTCATTGATAATGGAAGTTTAAATCTGGTATTACATAACATTTTTTCGTTAAAAAGCCTCTCCGTTAAACGGAAAGGCTTCTCCACATATTTTATTGCAGACTATATTTTAAGTCTACTGCTTATCTATTAAATCGAGTTTGGCTTTGATGGCATTGTACTTATCGGTCATTTTGAGCCTGTAGTACAATTCTTTCAGACTTCTCATTGCGTATACATCATCAGGTTTCAGTTCATTAGCTTTTTCCATATACGGAAGAGCCTGTCCAAAGACTTTCATTGCTTCTTCAATGGCTGCATTATATTTATTGACGTCCATTATGTCATTCGCTTTGACGAACATATCCGAAGCTTTATTTATATAGGCTGCTCCCAGTCCATACTGGCTGTCGTAAAGATCCGGTTTCAGTTCTACTGATTTGGTCAGTCCGGCAATTGCCTCGTCATATTTAAGCTGGTTCAGATATATAATACCTTCGGCAAAATGAAGACTGTAATTTTCGGGATCATCAGCTTTAGCTATTGCAAGATATTTTAAGGCTTCTTCATTATCACCAGCTTTGATATAAAGATCAATTAGCTGCAAATTAATGTTTTTGTCGCCCGGGAATTTGTCAGGAAGACTTTTCAGCAACTCCTCAGCTTTAAGAGTATCGCCGGTTTCGAGGTAACTCTGGGAGATCTGGTAGTAGGGAGTTATTCCCATGTATTTCATCTCCGCACATTTTTCGAAATATTTTATAGCTTCAGGATGCTTTCCGGAATTCATTGCTGCAAGGCCGGCATTATAGTACATCCCTGTGTCGGTAATACCTACATAATTATCACTTTCAGTTATCTTTATCTGAGTTTCAAATGATTTGAGAGCTCCTTCAAAATCCTGAGCCTCAAACTGGGTTCCTCCCTGAGCATAAAGATCCAGAGCAAGGGAATTATAAACCATTCCGGTTATAATTTTCTTTTTTGTCCCGCCCTTAGGATCAAGCTCCATTGATTTTTCGTATGCAGTAAATGCTTCACTGAGAGGATCCGAATAAAATTCCTTGAATTGCGGATTTTCTGTTTTGAAAACAGCCTGAGCAAGCTTTCCTTTGGCAAAATACGTATTGGTCCAATTCATTGTTTTTGAATCAGTCATTGCCTGATCAAGTGATTCTTTGGCTTTATCAAGAGCACCTTGTTCTATAAAAGTCATGGCACTCGTTACTTTGCCCTTCTGTGCAAAAGCACCTGTAGAAATACAAACAACTGCAACTAGCAGAAATAACTTTTTCATAATTATAGTTCTTGTTAAATTTTCACTAAATATTTTTCCAAATGTAAAACATTACTTATTAATCTTCAAATTCTTTGCCATTTTCCTCAGAATTTTGATTATTTTGTATAGTATCCACATTATCAGACGTTTCTTCTTCATCATTTATGAACACGCTGGCCACTGAAGCTATTATATCATTCTCTTTCAGGTTAATAAGTCTTACGCCCTGAGTCGCTCTTCCCATAATTCTTAAGGCGGAAACAGGGCTACGGAGGATATTCCCAAATTGCGTGATAATCATAAGATCATGATTATCAGTTACATCTTTTAATGCAATTAGTGAGCCTGTTTTTTCTGTAATATTTATTGTTTTAACTCCCTTGCCACCTCTGTTGGTAATGCGGTAATTATCAATATCGGATCTTTTTCCATAACCTTTTTCAGAAACAACAAGAATTTCTTTCTCTTTATTTTCAATAGTTATCATCCCAATTACAAAATCGGTTATTTCGTTGGCGAGCCTGATACCCCTGACACCTGATGCTGTTCTTCCCATTGGTCTGACTGATGCTTCCAGGAACCTGATAGCCCTTCCTGACCTGACAGCGAGCATAATGTGATGTTTGCCATTAGTCATCCTGGCTTCCAGAAGTTCATCTCCTTCCCTTACAGTAATGGCATTAACCCCGTTAGTTCGTGGTCTTGAGTATGCTTCAAGAGATGTTTTCTTAATTATACCCTTTGTTGTACAGAGAACAATAAAGTTATTATTAATATAATCTGAGTCATTCAGATTCTTAACATTTATGAATGCCCTTACCTTATCTTCAGGCTCAATATTTATCAGGTTTTGCATTGCCCTTCCTTTTGAGGTCCGTGAACCTTCGGGTATACTGTAAACCTTAAGCCAGTAACATTTTCCGTTCCGTGTAAAGAAGAGCATTGTATTGTGCATTGTCGCAATATACAGATGCTCAATAAAATCCTCGTCACGCGTTCCACCGCCTTTTGCACCTGTCCCTCCCCTGTTCTGCCTTCTGAATTCGGTAAGAGGAGTCCTTTTTATGTAGCCCATATGCGAAATGGTTATCACCATCTCATCATCGGCATAGAAATCTTCGGGATTGAATTCTTCAGCATTTGGGACAATTTCTGTACGTCTGACATCTCCGTATTTTTCTTTTATTTCAAGGAGCTCATCTTTGATAATTTTCATCTGGAGACCGACATCTGCAAGAACATTCTTTAAATATTCTATCAGTGCCATAACTTCCGTATATTCTTCCCTCAGCTTGTCTTGCTCCAGTCCGGTCAGCTGCCTTAACCTCATTTCGACTATAGCTTTCGATTGTACCTCTGACAGCTTAAACCTGTCCATCAGTTTTTCCCGTGCTTCATCAGGGGTTTTTGATGCTTTTATAATTGCGATTACTTCATCTATATTATCACTTGCAATGATCAACCCCTCAAGGATATGGGCTCTTTTCTCTGCCTGACTGAGGTCAAATTGGGTTCTCCTCACAACCACCTGGTGCCTGTGCCTGACAAAATGATCTATAAGGTCCTTTGTGCAAAGCATTTTTGGTCGGCCCTTCACCAACGCAATATTGTTAACATTAAAAGATGTCTGAAGCGAGGATAATTTGTAAAGGTGGTTCAGCACCACGTTTGCGCTGGCATCCTTTTTCAGGATTATTACCACACGCATGCCATTCCGGTCCGATTCATCATTTATATAAGATATTCCCTCAAGTTTCTTTTCATTAATAAGGTCGGCAATTTTCTTTATCATTTCCGCCTTGTTTACCATATAAGGTATTTCTGTCACTATAATGCATTCCCGTCCCGAAGGGGTAATCTCAATTTCAGTTTTTGCCCTTACCATAATTCTTCCCCTTCCGGTCTCGCAGGCATCTTTTATGCCCTGCTCACCGTAAATAATGCCTCCTGTAGGGAAATCAGGCCCTTTGATAAATCCAAGTATCTCTTCTGTTGTGATATCCTTGTTTTCAATGAATGCAATTGTGGCATCAATTATTTCAGAAAGGTTATGCGGCGGCATATTTGTAGCCATACCCACCGCGATTCCTGATGCGCCGTTTACAAGAAGTATAGGGATCCTGGTAGGCAGAACCACAGGTTCGGTAAGGGAATCGTCGAAATTTGGCATAAAATCGACGGTTTCCTTATCAATATCAGATAGTGTCTCTTCTGCAATTCTTTTAAGCCTGGCTTCCGTATATCTCATCGCTGCCGGACTGTCGCCGTCTACTGATCCGAAATTTCCCTGTCCGTCGACCAACGGGTATCGCAATGACCAGTCCTGGGCCATTCGCACCATTGCTTCATATACGGACGAATCGCCATGGGGATGAAATTTTCCAAGCACCTCCCCTACTATTCTTGCCGACTTTTTATATGGCCTGTTGCTTAGTACTCCCAACTCCGACATTCCAAAAAGCACTCTCCGGTGTACCGGTTTTAATCCGTCTCTTACATCAGGTAAAGCTCTCGATACAATTACCGACATTGAATAGTCGATGTACGCTGACTTCATTTCCTCCTCAATGTTTACCTGAATAATCCTTTCTCTTTCTGCCATAAATTATTTATAATTAAATAGATATGAATGCCCTGATTATAGGGCTGTTTTGATTACGAATGTAGTGATAATTTGGTTACTTTTGACTATTCATTTTGCTGACTTTTTAACATTAATTGTTTATAAATGGGCATGAAAATTGCCCTGCAGATATTGTATTAAATTTAACTTTGATTTTATCGCCATCGGCACTTTTGTCGGATATCAGCTGACAATTTGGCTTAGGACAATGATTATTAAAACTTAGGACTTAAAATATGGATTCACAATTTTCGCAAAGGGTTAAAGATATCCTTGGGTACAGTAAAGAGGAGGCTATAAGGCTGGGAAACAGTCATATAAGCCCTGAGCATCTTTTCCTTGGTATTCTCAGGGATGGTGAAGGTGTAGCGGTAGAAATCCTGATAAACCAGGGTATCGATCTGCTTGTACTTAAAGGGTCTCTTGAGAAGAGTATCAAAGTCGAGAGCCCGGTACCTGTTGCTGATCATGAGATTATACCTTTGCTAAGGAGCACTGAAAGAATTCTGAAACTTGTATATCTTGAGGCTAAAGCATTGAAAAGCAGTACAATAGATTCAGAACACCTCTTGCTTGCAATACTTAAGGATGAGAATGCACTGGTTACAAGGTTCCTGTCGGAGCTGGACGTCGATTACCAGTCAGTCAGGCGAGCCGTGGAAGCTTCTTCGCCATCCGCAAAAGCTGATTTTCCAAGAGAGGAAGATGATGAGGGACAGTCATTTGGTGGCGGACAGGGTAAAGGGCAATCCCCATCTTCTCAAAAACCTTCATCAGATACGCCTGTACTGGATAATTTTGGTATCGATCTGACAAAAGCAGCAGAAGAAGGCAAGCTGGATCCTGTTGTAGGTCGTGAAAGAGAGATTGAAAGACTTGCCCAGATCCTGTCGAGAAGAAAAAAAAATAATCCGGTCCTTATAGGTGAGCCAGGAGTAGGCAAATCGGCAATTGCTGAAGGTCTGGCATTAAGAATTATAAAGAAAAATGTTTCGAGGGTGCTTTTCAACAAAAGAGTTGTTGCTCTCGACCTGGCTTCAATAGTTGCAGGAACAAAGTACCGCGGGCAGTTTGAGGAGAGAATGAAAGCAATTCTCAACGAGCTATCAAAGAATGACAATATTATACTGTTTATCGATGAGATCCATACCATAGTTGGAGCAGGAGGAGCCACGGGCTCCCTTGATGCTGCCAATATGCTGAAACCCGCACTCGCAAGAGGTGAAATTCAGTGCATTGGAGCAACCACCCTCGATGAATACCGTCAGCATATTGAAAAAGACGGAGCCCTTGAGAGACGATTCCAGAAAGTTATTGTTGAGCCTACTTCTATTGAAGAAACCATACATATACTTAATAATATAAAGGAAAGGTACGAAGAGCATCATAACGTCACCTATACCGATGATGCAATTGATGCGTGTGTAAAACTGACTCACAGATATATATCCGATCGTCACCTCCCCGATAAGGCAATTGATGCCCTTGATGAATCAGGATCAAGAGTTCATATCTCAAACATTGTTGTTCCTGAGAAAATCCTCACACTTGAAAGCCAGCTGGAGGATACAAAAAAAGAGAAAATGATGGCTGTAAAGAATCAAAATTTCGAAAAAGCAGCCAGCTTCCGTGACCGGGAAAAAGATCTTCTCGATATGATCGACGTTGAGAAGAAAAAATGGGAGAAAGAACTTGCAGTTAACCGGGAAACCGTTGATGCCGAAAAAGTTGCAGAGGTTGTTGCAATGATGACAGGTGTGCCTGTCCAACGAATTGCCCAGACAGAAGGCACAAGACTCCTGAAAATGGCCGATGAACTGAGCGGAAGCGTCATTGGACAGGAAGAAGCTATTCTTAAGGTCGTTAAGTCAATTCAACGGAACAGGGCTGGTCTGAAAGACCCTAATAAACCAATTGGTACTTTTATTTTCCTGGGTCCGACAGGTGTCGGAAAAACCCAGCTTGCAAAAGTTCTGGCCAAGTTCCTGTTCGATACAACCGACAATCTGATAAGGGTTGATATGAGCGAATATATGGAGAAATTCTCCGTATCAAGACTGGTTGGAGCACCTCCCGGATATGTCGGTTATGAGGAGGGTGGACAACTCACCGAAAAAGTCAGGAGGAAACCTTATTCAGTTGTTCTTCTCGATGAGATAGAGAAGGCACATCCTGATGTTTTTCATATTTTGCTTCAGGTTCTTGATGAGGGCCAGTTGACTGACAGTCTCGGACGCAGGGTCGATTTCAGGAATACCATCGTCATCCTCACTTCAAATATAGGAACCAGGCAGATTGCTGAATTCGGCCATGGAATCGGTTTTGACACCAATGCCAAAAAAGCCACCAGGGATGAGCAGACCAAGAGCATACTTCAGAAAGCCCTTCAAAAAACTTTTGCACCTGAATTCCTGAACAGGATCGATGATGTTGTAATGTTTAACTCACTTGGGAAGGCTGAGATAAATAAAATCATTGATCTTGAGCTTAAAGGATTGTATGACAGGGTTAAATCGCTTGGGTTTCAGCTTAAGATTGCTAATCAGGCCAGGGACTATATTGCCGACCGAGGATTTGATGCCAATTATGGCGCCAGGCCACTGAAACGTGCAATTCAGAAATATCTTGAGGATCCTATGGCAGAAGTTCTAATAAAGGCTGATCTGAAGGAGGGAGATACTATTTATGTCGGGTTTAATACAGTTAAATCGGAGATTAAGATAAAAATCCAGAAGAAAAAGGAGGCTCTGCCCCCAACTCCCTAAAGGGGGCTCTTTTTCTATCTCCCTTTGGGGGGAGAAGGGTCAAACAGGTTTCCCGAAAAGATCAAAAGCTGTCGATTCTGTGATAAGTATATCGTAGAAATTCCCGGGTTCCAGGTTATATTCAGTACCGATGAGAACTTCATTATCAACTTCCGGGCTGTCATACTCGGTTCTTCCGGTAAAAAATTCACCTTCCCTCCTGTCGATGATCACTTTCATTACTTTACCGGTTTTCTCCCGGTTAAGCTCTTCTGATACAGACTGCTGAACAGCCATCAGCTCTGAGACCCTTGATTCTTTTTCTTTTGATGATATTTCATCCTCGTAATTATCGAAAGCATATGTCTCCTCTTCATGGGAATAAGCAAATACTCCAAGCCTGTCAAATCTGAATTCCGAAATGAAATCCCTGATTTCATTGAATTCTTTTTCAGTCTCTCCCGGATGACCGGCTATTAGCGTTGTCCTGATGGCCACATCTGGAATCCCGGTTCTGATATTTCTCAGCAATTCCCTGGTCTCCTCTTCATTGTGCGACCGCTTCATTAATCCGAGCATTTTATCAGAGATATGCTGGACAGGTATATCGATATATCTGCATATCTTCCGATTCTCTTTCATCAGGCTGATCAGTTCCATTGGAAAATTCGCAGGATACAGGTAGTGAAGCCTTATCCATACAAATGCCTCAATCTTAAGAAGTTCGGAAATAAGCGCCGGCAGCTTCTGCATACCATAAAGATCAAGGCCGTAATAACTTAAATCCTGGGCGATAAGGATCAGTTCCTTTACACCGCCAGCGGCCAGAACTTGTGCTTCTTTTACTAGCTCCTCAACCGGGCGTGAAATGCATTTCCCTCTGATCAAAGGAATAGTACAGAAAGCACAGCTTCTGTCACAGCCCTCAGATACCTTCAGGTATGCATAATGACGCGGTCCTGTCAGAGTCCTTTCTGTCAGGAGGTCTTTTTTTTCGCTGATCCCCAACTCCTGAAGGATATCATTCATGTTATTTACTCCGAAATATTTTTTGACCTCAGGAATTTCACTCTTGAGGGCATCCATGTATCGTTCAGCCAGACAGCCCATTACATAGAGATTTTTTATCCGGCCCGACTGGCTGGCTTTGACGAAACGCAAAATGGTATCAATGCTCTCCTCCTTTGCATCATTTATAAAACCGCATGTATTGATTATGACTGTTTCTGCTGCAGTGTCATTACGATCGTAACTAACTGAATAACCACCTGACTCGATCTGTTTCAAAAGCTTTTCCGAATCAACAGTATTCTTCGAGCAGCCAAGGGTTACAATATTGATTTTTTTATTTTGCAAATGGATTTTCAATTATTACAGATTTGATTTTGATTACCCCCTACCGGATATCAAAAGTGTTATTTTGGATACTTTTCCCTTTGTGATACTTTGTGTTGTACTTCGTGATCCTTTGTGGTTCAATGATTTATAACTTAACCACAAAGGTCCTCAAAGGTCATCACAAAGACCACTAAGGACTTTTGAGACAGTGGTCATTTTTGAGTTTCATATGAAAACAGTGAATCCACAAATTCGTATGGATTAAAAATCTGGAGGTGGTCAAGCTTCTCCCCAAGGCCGATGTACCTGACAGGTATCCGGAACTGATCCGATATTCCGATTACAACTCCGCCTTTGGCGGTTCCATCGAGCTTAGTGATAGCCATTGCTGTAACATTTGTCGCAGCAGTAAACTGGCTGGCCTGTTCAAATGCATTTTGCCCTGTCGATCCGTCGAGAACCAGCAGAACTTCATGAGGAGCATCCGGAATTACTTTTTCAATCACACGTTTTATTTTTGAGAGTTCAGTCATTAAGTTCACTTTATTATGCAACCGGCCCGCTGTGTCAATTATGACAACATCATATTTTCCTGCAACAGCTGATTTTACTGAATCGAAAGCAACTGAGGCCGGATCTGATCCCATCTGCTGTTTAATTATCTCAACCCCTGCCCTGTCAGCCCATATCTGCAGTTGTTCAATAGCTGCAGCCCTGAAGGTATCGGCTGCCCCGAGAAGTACCTTTTTCCCGGCATTCTTGAACTGATAGGCCATTTTTGCGATTGTCGTTGTTTTACCTGACCCATTAACCCCCACGACCATAATAACATAAGGCGATGCAGGTAGAGGCGAACTGAAACTGAACTCCGGACCTGAGGTGTTCTTATCCAGAAGGCCGACTATCTCTTCTTTTAGAATTGTATTGAGTTCGCTGGTATTCAGATATTTGTCTTTTAATACTCTTGCTTCAATCCTTTCAATTATCTTCAGAGTTGTCGTAACACCTACATCTGAAGATACCAGTGCTTCCTCCAGCCCGTCGAGTACCTCCTCATCTACTTTCGATTTGCCTATAACGGCACGGGTCAATTTCGAAAAAACGTTTTCTTTTGTTTTTTCAAGACCTTTGTTAAGAACCTCTTTATTTTCCTTATTGCCAAATCCGAACCAACCCATATAGGGATATGAAATATTGATTAACAAATTAAAAAAAAGCTTTCTTCAGCATGGAAGAAAGCCCTGGTTATCTTTTTTCAGATACAATTGTTATTTTTTGGCGAAGAAATCTTTAATGTGATCGTTATGAACGATTTCTTCCTTGAACTGGTATGCACCTGTTTTGTCTGATTTATTCATCCTGATACACTTTGTAAAAAGTCTTCCGGTTCCTGTCTTTAGAGCTGCAACTACTTTCTTTGCCATAGTGTTACCTGTTTATTTGATTTCTCTGTGAAGTGTATGTTTTTTCAAAATGGGATTGTATTTCATCCTTTCCATACGATCAGGAGTATTCTTCCTGTTCTTTGTTGTAATATACCTGGATGTTCCGGGTTTACCGCTTTCCTTGTGCTCGGTACATTCCAGAATAACCTGCTGCCTGTTACCTTTTGCCTTCTTTGCCATTTCCTGATATTATTTTAATAGTTCAAAATGTAACCCTTCTCTTTTGCTTCTTTAAGAACTGTTGTCAGTCCTTTTTTATTTATAAGTCGCATACCTGAAGTTGAAACTTTAAGGGAAATCCACCTCTGTTCTTCCGGAAGATAATATCTCTTAACAAAAAGGTTCGGGTAAAATTTTCTCTTAGTCCTTCTCTTTGAATGCGATACATTGTTCCCTACGATCGCTTTCTTTCCTGTTACCTGACAAATCTTTGACATTTATGTGCTTTTTACTACTTAACTAATGTCTTTTAAAAAATGAAGCGCAAAATACGTGATTTTTATCTGATTAACCAAATATTTATCTCAAATCTTTTCAACATATTTTTTAATTGTCAGTTATTTTCTGATTATCTGCTTTCTGAGCAGGTTAAGGGCGGCTAATGAGAATCGCGTGATATTGGCATCCCTGTCATTACCGAAACATCGCTTTTCGGCAATGACACCCGAGCCTGAAGCTACAGCAATCCATATCGTTCCGACGGGTTTCTTGTCTGTTCCTCCTGCAGGGCCGGCAATACCCGATGTAGCTACAGAATAATCTGTATCAAGCAGCCTTCTGACTCCTTCAGCCATTCTTTTGACAACTGTCTCACTGACGGCACCTTCGTTTTCAACAGCTATTTTATCAACACCAAGCAACTGGGTTTTTACCCTGTTACTGTAAGCTACAACGGAGCCAACAAAATAATCAGAGCTTCCTGGTACGCCGGTGATCATATGAGCTATCTTCCCTCCAGTGCAGCTTTCAGCGGTACAAAGCGTTTTGCTCCTTTCCCTTAACAGCTTTCCGATAACCATTGATATTGATTCTTCATCTTCACCGTAAATCAGTTCAGGTATTATGTCGTAAAGTTTTTTGGCCTGGTTGCTTATTGTTTCAGCCACATTTTCCCGGTTATTCCCTGTTCCGGTCAATCTCAGCTTGATGATCCCGGATGAAGGAAGATATGCAAGTTTAATATTTTCCGGGAGCTCAGCTTCAAATCCGGAAAGGATCTCAGCAAGTTTTGCCTCAGGTGTCCCGTAGGTCATTATATTTTTGTGCTGTATCACCTGTGATGTAAACCGTTTTTTGAGTGCCGGCAGAACATGTTCATTCATAATAAATTTCATTTCGGCCGGGACACCGGGCATTGAAATGAATACCGTCCCATCCTTTTCAAACCACATGCCAGGGGCAGTTCCTGCAGCATTTGTCAGGACTATGCAGGATTCAGGTACCTCTGCCTGTCTCCTGTTGTTTTCATTCATCGGAAAATTCCGGCGGAGCATCATGTTTTCAACCATTGCCAGCACTTCATTGTTCATAACAAGCCTTGTGCTGAAAAACTCACAGAGCGCTGGTTTGGTGATATCATCGCTTGTTGGTCCAAGGCCGCCGGTGATCAGAACAACATCTGATTTACCCGTCGCTTCCGATAATATACTTAGGATATCGGTCCTGGTATCATGGATTGTTGTCTTTCTGTTGATATCAAATCCAGCCAGGCTTAGTTCCGATCCCATCCAGGCTGAATTTGTATCGATGGTCTGACCGATAAGAAGCTCATCGCCTATAGTTATTATTTCTGCTTTCATATTTTAATAGAATTGGCACCAAAGTTAGCCAAAATTGAGAGAAAAAAGTGAGATAGGTTTGCATACAATTTTACATATTAATACCAATAAATGGTTGAAAAAGAATAAGTTAGTATAATACAAATTTTAAATGAGAAGTTTTTGCTTATATTTGCTATTCAAGATTTAAAGTAATTACCGGCTCTTGATCGGGCTGATATAAACTGATATCTGGTAAAAAGAGAATTTGTCATGCAGAAGAAAAACATTTTGAATATTTTGCTCTTGCTTCAAATGGCATATCTGTTAATTCTCTTAAATGGTTGTGAAAAAGAAACTCCTATAGCTCTGCCCAGAATAACTACTTCCCAATTAACAAATATATCTTCAGTTTCCGCCAGGTGTGGAGGCACTATACTCTCTAACGGTGGAGACATTATAGAAACCAGCGGTGTTTGCTGGAGTACACAATCTAATCCTACTGTTTACGACAATCATACAACAGATGGAGCAGGAACTGGCAGTTTTGAAAGCAATATTACCGGATTGACAGGCGGAACATATTATTATATTCGTGCTTATGCTACCAACAGCGTTGGTACTGGTTATGGTAATGGAATCATATTTATTACACCACTAACCGATATTGAGGGTAATACTTACGGAATTGCAGCAATTGGAGAACAGGTTTGGTTAAGTGAGAATCTGAAAACAACAAAATTTAATGATAATACCGATATTCCAATTGTCACTGATAATGTTGCCTGGATCGATTTAAACACTCCTGCCTGCAGCTGGTATAATAATAACAAATCATTTATTGATAATAATTATGGAGTATTATATAACTGGTTCACTGTGAATACCGGCAAACTTTGTCCGGCTGGCTGGCATGTTCCAAATGAAGATGAATGGACAACTTTAGTCGAATACCTGGGCGGGGAATATCAGGCTGGTGGTAAATTAAAAGAATTAGGAACTGGTCATTGGACAACTCCTAATTTAGGAGCATCTGATATATATGGCTTTACAGCCCTTCCAGGCGGTTTCCGCACTGGATTAAATACAGGATCATCTCGTGCTATGGGATATGTTGGCCGGTGGTGGCTTAATACGGAAACTGATAATCCATGGTGGGCCCGGCAGGATTCTGTTTTGAGGTGGGCAAGAGGCAGTACCATATTCTTTGATGGTTCTGGAGCATATATGGGTAAGGGGTTAAAAACTAATGGCTATTCTATCCGTTGTGTGAAGGATTAATCTGCCATTGATAAAAATAATTTCTTCCCAGCCCCCGGAAAATAAGCTCCGGGGGTATTTTTTACGCGCAAAAATGGATTTGTTTTGCTTGTAACCCGAAATGGATGGGTAACTCTTTGCTTTTTTTTAATATCATCTGTTGTTTGAATACTCATCTACTCATTATTAATAATGCAAAAAAAAACGCTTTTTTGAAGAACATATGCAATAATGGGCAATGGATAATGGGATAACAGATTTTGACCAGAACAATCCGAATCAGGATCAGGTTTGGAGATGGGTAGATTGGAGTTTGAATCGGACAGTTGATTGGAGGTCATTATGCGGTCCTTATGATCCTGCGTGTCCAATTCCCTGGGGTGACCCTAATTGTATGATTTTTACAGATTATGGTTATAATAATTGGGGCTGGGGGAAACCTGATAATGGTGGAGGAGGATGTGATGATTGGCAGATGGAACATCATGTAGATGAAAATGTTGGAGTTTTTAATAGTGATGGTACATGGGATGATAGAGCCTTAGAGCACATTAATTGGATAGGTTTTATTATAGAATGGGATTATATTCCTAATTCTATAGTCATAAGAAATCTATTTATACGACAGTATCCGGATTATCAGTATCCCTGGTAACTATGCTTTACCAGGAAGCCTGAGACTAAATTTATGCCTAAAAGCCCTCAGATCATCTCCGGGGGCTTTTAGTTTTTTACGTTAATTTATTATTACCTCTATAATTTCATGCGGTGAGCTCGTCCGCCAGTTGGCGTTCTCGGTTTCTCACTTCGCCGCTTGATGGCAGATTTGTTAATATTGGCATTATTGATTATTTTATAGCACGATGAGATCACTCATTTCGTTGATGATTCCTACGTTGAGATCCTTCGCTGGCGCTCAGGATGACAGCTGTGCTTGGGAAATGCGACTCGAATGCTGACGCTCCTGAAGCTTCTAACTCTTCGGTCAGGATCTTTGATTCGGTCAGCATCCTGACTTTCCCCTGACTCTAAAAGTCAGAGGGAACGTCAGGACTCGCGACCCTTAGCTTGGGAAGCTTTTTTAAGAGCGGGAAACGAGACTCGAACTCGCGACCCTTAGCTTGGGAAGCTAATGCTCTACCAACTGAGCTATTCCCGCATTTTTTTATTTCGGAATTCGGATTTTCGATTTCGGATTTCCTAATGCAAACTTAACATAAAATCCGTAATCCCAAATCCGCAACCGAGCCGAAGGCGAGCTCGGCGAAGCCAATCCGCAATCAAATGAGCCTCCAAAGGGACTCGAACCCTCGACCTGCTCATTACGAATGAGCTGCTCTACCAGCTGAGCTAAGGAGG
>Ga0209254_10002642_pt1 | contig 16317 bp, 16 predicted proteins | sample FrelakmetDIP11DI_FD_187148 | JGI IMG/M metagenome (GOLD analysis project Ga0209254, IMG submission 187148) | Freshwater lake sediment microbial communities from the University of Notre Dame, USA, for methane emissions studies - DIP11 DI (SPAdes)... | ecosystem: Environmental > Aquatic >... | reverse complement strand
GCCTTGCCGCGCGAGCCGTTGTAACGACCCAGCGCCAGGAACAGGTCGCCGCGCTCGCGGTCCAGGTAGTGGCGCAAAATGACGCAGCCAAAACGCAGGTTGGTCTGCATGTGAAACAGCCGCGCGGCATCGCCGTCGCCGATCACCCGTGTCCAGAACGGCATGACCTGCATGTAGCCGCGCGCACCGACCGGGCTGACCGCGAATTTTCGGAACGCGCTTTCGACCTGGATCAGGCCCAGCACCAATGACACATCCAGCCCGGCACGCCGGCTTTCGTACCAGACAGTCTGCAGGAATTCCCGGCGGGTGTCGTAGTCCGGCTTGCTGCGCCGCAACCGGAAAATCATCACCCCCATCCAGCGCAGGTATTTCAGGCGCGCTTCGGTATCGGGAAATTCGGGCACGGGCGGCGCGTGGTTGGCAATCGCCGCGCTGAGCGCCGAGCGCACCGAATCAACCAATGGCTCTTCAATCTGCCCTCCAGCCTGGACCAGTTTCGGAAACGATAGCGACCAGATGGCAATGGGTGCCGACGCAAGGCAGGTCCGGCGAGAAACACCGCAAAGGCCCGGCGATTTGGAACCTTGCGCCCCGCTGCGGGCAGGAACGATGGCGTCGCGCAGCGTCACTGCCCGGCAGTGGCGGCCGACGCCAGTCGGGTCGTCACGAAAGCATACACCTCCGGCGCCGGAACCTTGGTTGCCGAGGTATCCCGCCGGTGTTGATACTCCAGTTGCCCCTCCTTGAGGCCACGGTCGGAGATCACCACCCGGTGCGGCACGCCGATCAGTTCCCAGTCGGCAAACATCGCGCCGGGTCGCTCGCCGCGGTCGTCCAGCAGCACGTCGATGCCGTTGTCACGCAGTTGGTCGTGCAGTTTTTCGGCCGCGGCTTTCACGTCCGCGCTGCGGTCCATGCCGATCGGGCAGATCACCACCGTGAAAGGCGCGATCGCATCAGGCCAGATGATGCCGCGATCATCATGGTTCTGCTCGATGGCGGCTGCCGGCAGACGCGTGATGCCGATGCCGTAGCAGCCCATCTCGAAATGGGCAGGCTTGCCGTCTTCGCCCAGGAAGGTGGCATTCATGGCCCGGCTGTACTTGGTGCCCAGATAGAACACATGGCCGACTTCGATGCCGCGCTCGATCACCAGCGCACCCCGGCCATCGGGTGAGGCATCGCCTTCGACCACGTTGCGCAAGTCGGCCACGAGGTCGGGCTCGGGCAGGTCACGGCCCCAGTTCACGCCAGTCAGGTGAAAATCCGCCTCATTGGCGCCGCAGATCCAGTCGGCCATGACCGCGACTTCGCGGTCGGCGACGACCTGGACCGGCTTCAAGAGCTTGATGGGCCCCAGATAGCCCGGCTTGCAGCCGAAATGATCTTCAATTTCAGCCACCGTGGCGAAGCGGAAGCCGCCATCCAGCCCGGGAACCTTGCCGACCTTGACTTCGTTCATGTCGTGGTCGCCGCGCAGGAGCAGCAGGCAGATGCGGGTGCTGACGACTTCCTCGTAATCATTGAGCTCCTCCGTGGCCAGCACCAGTGACTTCACCGTCGTCGACAGCGGCACGCCGAGCCATGTGGCGACCTCCGCGCAGGTGCTCTTGCCCGGTGTCGGCGTTCGGGTCAGGGGCTCGACCGCACCGCCACGCGGGCCGGGCGGCGCCAGTGATTCGGCCTTTTCCATATTGGCGGCATAGTCGCTGGCCGGGCAGTAGACGATGGCATCCTCACCGGTGGCGGCGATGACCTGGAACTCTTCGCTCAAGTCGCCACCTATGGCGCCACTGTCGGCGGCAACCGCCCGGTAGGTCAGACCGAAACGGTCAAAGATCCGGCGGTAGGCAGTCGCCATGACCTGGTAGCTCGCCTTGGCGCCGGCCTGGTCGCGGTCGAAACTGTAGGCATCCTTCATGGTGAACTCGCGCCCGCGCATCAGGCCAAAACGCGGCCGACGCTCATCGCGGAACTTGGTCTGGATCTGGTACAGATTTTTTGGCAACTGCTTGTAACTGCGCAAATCCTGCCGTGCGATGTCGGTGATGACTTCTTCACTGGTCGGCTGCACCACGAAATCACGCCCATGCCGGTCCTTGATGCGCAGCAGCTCGGGGCCCATTTTTTCGAAGCGGCCCGTCTCCTGCCAAAGCTCTGCGGGCTGAACCACCGGCATGGTCAGCTCCACGGCCCCGGCGCGGTTCATTTCCTCGCGCACGATCGCCTCCACCTTGCGAATCACCCGCAGGCCCATCGGCATGTAGCTGTAGATGCCTGCGCCGAGCTTTTTGATCATTCCAGAGCGCATCATGAGCTGGTGGCTGACCACCTCGGCGTCGGCGGGTGCGTCGCGAAGTGTGGAAACGAAAAACTGGCTGGCTTTCATGGTGTGGACGGCAGACGCAACGTGGAAGGGCTAAGGGATGGGCCTCTTGATGCACGCGGAACGCTGTGCATAATGGACTCAGTTAAAAATTTGGAATTTGATTATGCTTGACCGGGAAGGCTTTCGGCCTAACGTCGGCATCATCCTGCTCAACCAGAGAAACCAGGTGTTCTGGGGTAAGCGCATCCGCACCCACAGCTGGCAGTTCCCGCAAGGCGGCATTGATCGTGGCGAAACGCCCGAGCAGGCCATGTACCGAGAACTGCATGAGGAAGTGGGGCTCCATCCGGAGCACGTGCGCGTTGTGGCCCGCACCCGCGACTGGTTGCGCTACGAGGTGCCAGACCGGTATATCCGGCGTGACGCGAGAGGCCATTACAAGGGACAGAAGCAGATCTGGTATTTGCTCCAGCTCGTCGGGCAGGACTGGGATCTGAATCTGCGCGCGACCAATCACCCGGAATTTGACGCCTGGCGCTGGAACGATTACTGGGTGCCCTTGGACGCGGTGGTGGAGTTCAAGCGCGGCGTTTACGAAATGGCCTTGATCGAGCTGGCGCGCTTCCTTCCGCGCACGGAGTATCGCAACCGATTCCTTCGCGGCGGCTTGCGTCAGCGGGATGCCGCTCAGGAGCCGGCCCACGATGGCAGGACAGGCGCATCGTTCGACCTGCCACCGGGCGCGACATTCGAGCCCGGCCCCCAGTCCAGCCAGCAGGTCCTGAACGGTGACGATCCAGACTATGCGCCCCTTTAAAACAATGGTGCTGGCCCTGGTGCTGGCCGGCACGAGCGCGATCGGGCAGCTCATGCCCGACGATCCGAACTGGCGTGAAAGCCCGGTGCCGCCGCCACCCGGTTTCGATGTGAATCGTCTGATCCGGCTGGAGAGTCCGAAAGGCTCCACGCTGACCTACGGCATCGACCCGGCGACAGTGACCACAACCCCTGAAGGCGTCGTGCGCTACGTGATTGTTGCAAGCAGTCGGGAGGGTGGGCAGAACGTGATGTATGAAGGCATCCGATGCTCCAAGGCCCAGTACCGGGTCTATGCGAGGTACAACGCAAAAAACGGCTGGTCACCCGTCAGTGACGGTGACTGGCAACCGCTGTATGGCTCCGCCGCATCGCGCCATGCGGTCACACTGGCGGAAGCTGGTGCATGCAAGGATCGGGCAGTGAACCGTTCGGCCAGTACGATCGTGCGGACGCTCAAGGGAGAGCAGCCAGCGGGCTTCGATTAGGCGCCGGACGCTCTGGCCGTTTGGCGTTCTGCTGACTCAGCGCGTCAACACCAGGTTGTCACGATGGACCATTTCGGGCTCGGCAGCATAACCAAGCAGCGCTTCAAACTCACCGGAGGGCCTGCGGCACAGCAGCCTGGCTTCGGCGCTCGCATAGTTGGCCAGTCCGCGGCCGATTTCATTTCCCGCGGGATCGCGTACCGCGATGACGTCGCCGCGGGAAAAGTCACCGTCCACCGAGGTCATGCCAATGGGCAGGAGGCTCTTGCCGTCTTGTCGCAGCTTCAGGGCGGCACCCTGGTCCACGGTGACCGCACCGCGCAATTGCAGGTGATCGGCCATCCATTGCTTTCGCGCCTGCTGCTTGGCTGTCTGCGCGGTCAACAGGGTGCCGATCGGCTCGCCGCGCGCCAGGCGGATCAGCACATCAGGCTCGCGACCCCAGGCGATCACTGTCGAAGCGCCCGAACCTGCCGCGCGTTTGGCGGCAAGTATCTTGGTGATCATGCCGCCGCGGCCGATGTTGGAGCCAGCGCCACCGGCCATGACTTCAAGCGCGGGATCGCCGGCGCGGGCATCGTGGACAAAAGTGGCCAGTGGGTCCTTGCGCGGATCGGCGGTGTAGAGCCCGTTCTGGTCCGTCAGGATGATCAGCGCGTCCGCTTCAACCAGGTTGGCCACCAGCGCACCGAGGGTGTCGTTGTCGCCGAACTTGATTTCGTCATTGACAACGGTATCGTTCTCGTTGATGACCGGCAACACATGCAGCTTCAAAAGGGTGAGCAGCGTAGAGCGGGCATTCAGGTAGCGCTCGCGGTCCGCCAGGTCGGCGTGCGTCAGCAACACCTGGGCGCTGCCCAGGCCGTTTTCACGCAACTTGGTTTCGTACATTTGCGCCAGTCCCATCTGCCCCACGGCGGCCGCGGCCTGCAGTTCATGGACCGCCTTGGGTCGGCTGGTCCAGCCGAGCCGCTTCATGCCCTCGGCAATCGCGCCACTGGACACCATCACGACCTCCCGGCCATCGCGTGCCAGCACGGCGAGCTGGCGACACCATTCCCCGATCGCTACTTCATCGAGCCCGCGGCCTTCGTTGGTAACCAGGCTGGACCCCACCTTGACCACAATGCGCTGGGCGTCGCGCAGCACGCCAGATGCTTTTTCTTGAACCATATTGATCATTAACCTGCGTCGAATGGACACAAACAGCTACTCATTTTGTAGCAATCAAACTCATTTCAGTTGGCTGTATCGCCGCTGAAACGCGGATCAACGTCGATTGACGGCTGTTCGGCAACCTGTTGCGCCTTGAGGTGCTGGTAAACCGCCTTGATCAGTTTGTCGCACCCTTCGTGGGTCAGCGCAGATATCTCGAAGACCGGCCCCTTGTACCTAAAGCGCCGGACAAAATCCTTGACACGCGCCTCTCGCAGATCAGCATCCACCATATCCAGTTTGTTCAGAACGAGCCACCGGGGCTTGGCATGCAGCTTGGGATCGTACTTCTTGAGCTCGGCCACAATAGCCTTGGCCTGCGCCACGGGGTCTACGCCCTCATCGAAGGGCGCCATGTCCACAATGTGCAACAGCAGTCGGGTGCGTTGCAGATGCCTCAGAAAGAGGTGCCCCAGGCCTGCACCATCCGAGGCGCCCTCAATCAGGCCCGGCACATCGGCGACGACGAAACTCTGCTCCGGGCCCACGCGGACCACCCCCAGGTTCGGGTGCAGCGTAGTGAACGGGTAGTCGGCAATCTTGGGGCGCGCATTGGAAATCGCGGTGATCAGCGTCGATTTACCGGCGTTGGGCATGCCCAGCAAGCCAACGTCAGCCAGCACCTTGAGTTCCAGCTTGAGGCTTTTCCGGTCCCCCGGCCAGCCTGGCGTCTTCTGTCTCGGTGCGCGGTTGATGGCACTCTTGAATCGCATGTTGCCAAACCCGCCGTCGCCGCCCTTGGCAATCATGATCCGCTCTCCAGGCGTGAGCATTTCGTAGAGCACATCGCCTGTTTCGGCATCGGTCATGATGGTGCCGACCGGCACCTTGAGCGTGATGTCTTCCCCGGCGGCTCCGAACATGTCCGAACCCATGCCGTGCTGCCCCCGCTTGGCCTCGTGACGACGGGAAAACCGGAAATCCACCAGTGTGTTCAATGCGGGATCGGCCACCGCATAGACATGCCCACCCCGCCCTCCATCGCCTCCGTTGGGCCCTCCGAACTCCTTGTACTTCTCATGCCGGAAAGAGACGCAACCGGCTCCGCCATCACCGGCAATGATGTCGATATAGGCTTCATCAACGAATTTCATGAGACGTCCAGTTTAAACAATGGCCCGACACGGGCTCCAAAACACCGAAGCCCCGACAAGGCGGGGCTCCGATAGGATGAGTCGACGGGCTTCAGGCCGGGGTCACGCTCACCGTTTGCTTGTTCATTGCGCCCTTGACGGCGAAAGCAACATGTCCGTCCACCAGGGAGAACAGGGTGTGGTCCTTGCCCACGCCGACATTGCTGCCCGGATGGAACCGGGTGCCACGCTGGCGAACGATGATCGCGCCTGCGCTGATCAATTCGCCACCGAAAGCCTTCACCCCCAGCATTTTGGGCTTGGAATCGCGCCCGTTTCGCGTTGAGCCGCCGCCTTTTTTCTGTGCCATGACCTGTGCTCCTTAAGCTTAAGCAGTGATCGCGCCGATTTGCAATTCAGTGAACTGCTGGCGATGCCCCTGGCGTTTCTGATAATGCTTGCGACGGCGCATCTTGAAGATGTGCACCTTGTCGTACTTGCCATGGGACAGCACTGTGACTGTCACCGTTGCGCCGGACACCAGGGGTGTGCCCACCTTGAGTTCAGCGCCGTTTCCGACAGCCAGAACCTGGTCGAACACAATTTCCTGGCCTACGTCCGCAGCAATCTGTTCTACTTTAATTTTTTCGCCGGCAGCAACACGATACTGTTTGCCACCGGTTTTTATGACCGCGTACATGTAAACCTCTTTATTGAGTTCTGCGGACGGATTTCCACAGAGCCGGCGAGTATAGCATGGTTTGCAGTCACTAACATACCACTACCCGTGCTGCAGAGTCACGCAAGGGCATCTCTATAATCCTGCAACTTTTTGGCGAACTCTCCCTTGGCTGACCACTCCACCACCACATCCGGCGTTCTCGCACTTGTCGCCGGCGACATGCTTGAGGTCGACATGGTCATTGCGCGACGCCTGAACTCCGGCGTTCCGCTCGTCGGGGAAGTTTCCCGTTACATCATATCGGCTGGCGGTAAGCGGCTACGCCCCGTGCTCTTGTTGTTGACCTGTGGCGCCCTGGGCTACCGCGAGGCGCAGCGCTTCAACCTGGCCGCTGTCGTGGAATTCATTCACACAGCCACCCTGTTGCACGACGATGTCGTCGACGAATCCACGCTGCGGCGCGGCCGATCGACCGCCAACGAGGCGTTCGGCAATCCTGCCAGCGTGCTGGTCGGAGACTTCCTCTACTCGCGTGCGTTCCAGATGATGGTGGAAGCCGACAACATGCGGGTGATGCAGATTCTGGCCGAGGCAACCAACGTCATTGCCGAGGGCGAGGTAATGCAGTTGATGAACATGCACGATGCCTCACTGGACGAGGCAGCCTATCTTCGCGTGATTCGCTCCAAAACGGCCAAGCTTTTTGAAGCCAGCGCACGACTGGGCGCAGTTCTGGCCGCAAGCCCTCCGGAGGTCGAAAGCGCATGTGCGACCTATGGACAGGCGCTTGGTACCGCTTTTCAGGTGGTCGACGACGTACTGGACTATGCTGGTGAAACCGCTGAAATGGGCAAGAATCTGGGTGATGACCTGCGCGAAGGCAAAGCCACTCTGCCCCTGATAATAGCCATGCAACTGGGCTCGGCCGACCAACGTGACACGATCCGCGAAGCGATCGAAACCGGCGCAAAGGCGGATCTGGAGACGGTCGTGAGCATCGTCAGGCAGACCGGCGCCCTCGAAGCCACCCTCGATGCGGCGTCGCGCGAAGCCAAGCGCGCCATCGCTGCGGCACGCGAACTGCCCCCGAATTTGTACACCGAGGGTTTGATACAATTGGCAGGACAGCTTCTGGAACGTCGGCACTGAGCTTTCCCGTTCGTTCCTCCCATCGGGGTGTAGCTTAGCCTGGTAGAGCGCTACGTTCGGGACGTAGAGGCCGGAGGTTCGAATCCTCTCACCCCGACCAAAGTGGCAGCAGTGTCTACTCCTGCCCACGTCCGGGTGCTTCTTCCTGGTATTTCGGTTTACAGTCTCCGAGCAATCGGCGAAGATCAGCCTGTCCTAAACTCCTGAGACATCATTGCCCTTCATGGCTGTCGTTGAAACCGCTCCAAATGAAACAACTGCCATGGCCCTGCCCGGGCTCGCGCGCGCATTGGTTGCGGCAGGCAAGCTCGGACAGAAGGCTGCCGAAGACATCTACCGGAAGGCGCAGACAGGCAAGACCAGCTTCATTTCCGAGCTGACAGGCTCCGGTGCGGTGTCGGCGCTGGACTTGGCACACACCATGTCGGTGGCGTTTGCCGCCCCCCTGGTTGATCTTGACGCCATTGACATCGCGCGGTTGCCGAAAGGCATTCTTGACCCGAAGATCTGTAGTGACTACCGCCTGGTCGTACTCAGCAAACGCGGCAACCGGGTGATCGTTGCCACGGCAGATCCCTCAGAGCAGTCAGCGGCCGAAAAGATCAAGTTCGCGACCCAACTGGGGGTGGATTGGGTGATCGCGGAATTCAACAAGCTGTCCAAACTGGTGGAGCAAAACGCCACTACCGCCACTGAGGCGATGGACAACATTATCGGGGGCGATTTCGAGTTTGACGAAACGTCCATGGCCGCGTCGACGACCGAAACCACCGAAGCTGCCTCGGCGGAAGTGGATGACGCGCCCGTCGTCAAGTTCCTGCACAAGATGCTGCTTGACGCATTCAACATGCGCGCCTCGGACCTGCACTTCGAACCTTATGAATTCAACTACCGCGTCCGTTTTCGCATCGATGGTGAGTTGAGGGAAATTGCGTCACCGCCTGTTGCCATCAAGGAAAAGCTAGCCTCACGCATCAAGGTCATTTCGCGCTTGGACATCTCGGAGAAACGCATCCCGCAAGACGGCCGAATGAAACTCAAGGTCGGAGCTGACCGCACCGTTGACCTGCGGGTCAGCACTTTGCCGACCCTGTTCGGCGAGAAAATCGTGATCCGTATTCTTGACCCCAGCAGTGCCAAGCTGGGTATTGACGCCCTTGGCTATGAGCCCGAAGAAAAAGCCCGGTTGCTGAAGGCCATTGAACGGCCGTATGGAATGATCCTGGTGACAGGCCCGACCGGATCAGGCAAGACCGTGTCGCTCTACACTTGCCTGAACCTCCTGAACAAGCCGGGCGTGAATATCGCGACAGCTGAAGACCCTTCAGAAATCAATATGCCCGGCGTCAACCAGGTCAACGTCAACGAAAAGGCGGGCCTGACATTTGCTGCTGCACTCAAGTCCTTTCTGCGCCAGGATCCGGACATCATCATGGTGGGCGAGATCCGCGATCTGGAGACTGCCGATATCTCGATCAAGGCGGCGCAGACCGGCCACCTGGTCCTGTCGACATTGCACACCAATGATGCGCCGACCACATTGACGCGGCTGCGCAACATGGGCATTGCCCCGTTCAACATTGCCTCCAGCGTGATCCTGATCAGCGCCCAGCGTCTGGCTCGCCGCTTGTGCGTCAATTGCAAAGTGCCGGTGGACATTCCGCAGGAAACGCTGATCGAAGCGGGCTTCAAGGAAGATGAGCTGGACGGCTCCTGGATGCCTTATCGGGCCGTCGGCTGCCAGATGTGCAACAACGGCTACAAGGGACGGGTGGGCATCTATCAGGTCATGCCGATTTCGGAAGACACTCAGCGACTTATCCTTGCCGACGCCAGTGCACTTGAAATTGCCGAGCAAGCGGAGCGCGAGGGAGTCCGCTCTCTGCGGAACTCGGGTCTGCACAAGGTCAGGCTGGGGTTGACTTCACTTGAAGAAGTACTGGCTGTGACCAACGAGTAAAACAATCGGAATCCGGAGAGCATTATGGCAACTGCAGCGTCCAGGAACGTGAGCGAGTTCGTTTTCGAATGGGAGGGCAAGGATCGCAACGGAAAGCAGGTCCGCGGGGAGACCCGTGCTTCCGGCGAAAACCAGGTTCAGGCCGCCTTGCGGCGCCAGGGTGTGTTCCCGACGAAGATCAAGAAGCGGAGGATGAGATCCGGCAAGAGAATCCGTCCCAAAGACCTGGCCATCTTCACCCGCCAACTTGCCACCATGATGAAGGCGGGCGTCCCGCTGCTGCAGGCCTTTGACATTGTCGGTCGCGGCAACGCCAATGCCAGCGTCACCAAGTTGCTCAATGAAATCCGTACCGATGTCGAGACGGGCACGTCGCTGAGCGCGGCCTTTCGCAAGTTTCCGATGTACTTCGACAACCTTTACTGCAATCTGGTCGAAGCAGGCGAGGCCGCGGGCATTCTGGAGCAGTTGCTGGACCGCCTGGCCGTCTACATGGAAAAGACGGAGGCCATCAAGTCCAAGATCAAGTCGGCGCTGATGTACCCCGCGTCCGTGGTGGTCGTGGCGTTCGTCGTGGTGGCTGTCATCATGATATTCGTGATCCCTGCATTCAAGAGCGTGTTCAGCTCATTTGGTGCCGACCTCCCTGCACCCACCTTGTTCGTCATTGCCATGAGCGAGTTTTTTGTCGCGTATTGGTGGCTTATTTTCGGCGGCATCTTCGGCGGGGCGTATTTTTTCATGCAAGCCTGGCGGCGCAGTGAAAAGATGCAGATGTTTATGGACCGCCTTCTTCTCAAGGTGCCGGTATTTGGCGCCTTGGTGGAAAAATCCGTGATTGCGCGCTGGACACGAACGCTCTCGACCATGTTCGCAGCCGGCGTTCCACTGGTAGAAGCGCTTGACTCGGTGGGCGGAGCGTCCGGCAACCTGGTGTACGCGCAGGCAACCGAAAAAATCCAGCAGGAAGTCTCGACCGGTACCAGCCTGACGGCGGCCATGGGAAATGCCAATCTGTTTCCCTCCATGGTGTTGCAGATGAGCGCCATCGGCGAAGAATCCGGCTCGCTCGATCACATGCTTGGCAAGGCCGCGGACTTCTATGAGGCAGAAGTGGACGACATGGTGGCCGGCCTGTCCAGCCTGATGGAACCTATCATCATCGTTTTTCTCGGAACCCTGATCGGTGGCATTGTGGTTTCGATGTACTTGCCCATCTTCAAGCTCGGCCAGGTGGTCTGATGCTGGAGCCAGAGCTCGCCTATGCGGCAGTAGGGGGGGTGCTCGGGTTGTTGGTTGGCAGTTTCCTGAACGTCGTAATTTTCCGTCTTCCCAAAATACTCGAACGGCAGTGGGCGACCGAATGCGCCGAAATGGCAGGGAAGGAGCCTGCTCTGGAGCCAACCTTCAATCTGGTGGTTCCCCGTTCCCGGTGCCCGAAGTGTGGTCACCAGATCCGCTGGTACGAGAACATGCCCATCCTCAGCTTTTTTCTGTTGCGAGGGAAATGCTCGGCTTGCGGCGTGCCGATCGGATTTCGCTACCCGGCGGTGGAACTGATCACCGGCGCTTTGTTTTTCTGGTGCCTGTGGCGATGGGGTGCGACGCCGACGGCGGCCGCCTGGTGCGGTTTTTCGGCCATGGTGCTGGCTTTGGCCCTGATTGACTGGGACACCACCCTATTGCCCGACGACATGACGCTCCCTCTGTTGTGGGCCGGGCTGATTGCCTCTGCCCTTCAGTGGACGACCGTGCCCCTGGCTGCCTCTCTATGGGGCGCCGTGGCGGGCTACCTTTCGTTGTGGCTGATCTACTGGGTTTTCAAGCTGGCTACGGGCAAGGAAGGCATGGGCTTTGGTGATTTCAAGCTGTTTGCGGCGCTGGGTGCCTGGTTCGGCTGGCAGGCGTTGGTTCCGATCATCCTCATGGCGTCGGTCATTGGCGCCCTGGTCGGTATTGCAATGAAGTTTTCCAGCGGCCTGCGTGAAGGTGGCTACGTTCCCTTTGGGCCGTTTCTTGCGGGTGCCGGGCTCACCGCCATGGTCTTCGGACCCCAGTCCATTCTGCGCATTGTGGGACTTTAGGCCCGCGATGCCTGGCACGATTCTGGTCGGACTCACCGGTGGCATTGGCAGCGGGAAGAGTACGGTCTCCGCGTTCCTCGCGGCACTGGGCGCCACGATCATTGACGCAGATGCAATTTCACGCAGCCTGACCGAAGCCGGGGGCAGCGCCATCCCATCGATCCGCGACCGTTTTGGCCCGGCTTTCGTCACACCCGACGGCGCATTGGACCGAATCCGGATGCGCGAACTTGCGTTCAAGGATCAGGATGCAAAACGGCAGCTTGAAGCCATCATTCACCCACTGGTAGGCGCGACCACACAGTTACAAGCACGCCATGCCATTGAGAAAGGCCTGCCCTGCGTGGTGTTCGACATACCGCTGCTGGTGGAGTCAGGCCAGTGGCGGTCAAGGCTCCACCGAGTCATCGTGGTTGACTGCCCCAAGGAGACACAGGTCGAACGGGTTGTTGCGCGCAACGGAATGCCTAGAGCTGAGGTTGAGAGAATCATTGCATCGCAAGCCCCTCGAAAACACAGGCTTTCGGCGGCCGATATCGTGATCCATAACCTGAACCTGTCTTTCGATGCCCTTCGCGCGGAAGTCGCGCAACTTGCCACTCCCTTCGGTCTATGATTGGAACATTGGAACCTGCAGCGTGATCCTGTACGAATACCCCTTCAACGAGCGCATCCGCACCTACTTGCGGCTGGAGCATCTGTTTTTGCGACTTGGTGAGTTGGTCACACGGGAAACCCCGCTGGACCACCACTACGCATTGACCACCATTTTCGAGATCATGGACGTGGCAACGCGGGCTGACCTCAAATCCGACGTGCTCAAGGATCTGGAAAAGCAGAAGCAGATCCTGAACAGCTACCGCGGAAACCCTGCGATCTCTGAAGCCGTCCTGGATGACGTGGTGGGCCGGCTTGAGCACTGCTTTTCTGCGCTGAGCGGATTGCCCGGCAAGGCTGGCCAATCCTTGACCGAGAACGACTGGCTGATGAGCGTGCGCAGCAGGGCGGTGATCCCGGGCGGCACGTGTGAGTTTGATTTGCCTGCCTACTTCGCATGGCAGCACAAGAGTGTTGGCACGCGGCATGCAGACCTTCATGCGTGGACATCAACGTTGCAGCCCTTGGCAGAATCCATTCGGATGTTGCTGAAGATGCTGCGCGATTCCGGAAACCCCCAGAAGGTGGTGGCTTCGGGCGGTCAATTTCAGCAACCCCTTCCTCAAGGCCGCACCTTCCAGTTGCTCCGCCTGCGGATCGATCCAGACCTGGACTTGATTCCCGAAATCAGCGGCAATCGGCTCCTGGTATCAGTCCGTTTGATGCGACTTGCAACTGACACTCGGCTGCACGCATGCAGTGATGACGCAGCGTTTGAGCTGACACTGTGCTCCTGATCCAGGGATTCGCGACGCCACGATGAAATCCGGAGTGACAACCCGTTGGGTGCGATGTCCCGCCTGTGGCGGGGAAAGCCGTTACGCCGAGGACAATCCTTTCCGTCCGTTTTGCTGCGAACGGTGCAAAGGCGTCGATCTGGGCGCTTGGGCCAGCGAGAGCTTCAGGGTGAACGCCGACGCACCTAGCGACGATTCCACGTCCCCAGAGAACGGTGGTTTGCAGTAATTCAAGAAAAAACAGCCAGTTCCCAGCGTGGAACGGCCATCGCTAGCTATCTAATTTGCAGCACCCTGAAATCCCTGCTCTGAAGCAAACCATTGAAGGACCGGCACAGTCCCTGGCAATACCGGTCTCACCTGCACAGGCAGATGCTGCCAGGCAAACGACTGGCCTTCGCGCATCTGAAGGGACCCCACCCAGTCAAAGACCTTGCAAAAATTCAGCCTGACCAGCGCATGGGGGTAGTCCACCATCTGCTCCCTCCAGCGAATCACGGGGCCAATGTCCAGCCCCAGTTCTTCGTGAAGCTCCCGGGCCAGAGCTTGCTCGATGCTTTCTCCGGGTTCCACCTTCCCGCCCGGAAACTCCCAGTAGCCTGCATACACTTTGCCGTCAGGGCGTGAAGTCAGGAGAAAGTGCCCATCCGGTCGGATCAGCACACCCACGGCAACCTCTACAACCGGGCGCTCCGGCCCCCCTTCCCGCCGGCAATCCGGATCCGCGGTCAGCAACATCGGGGCCCTCATGCGAGGACGGGATGTTTACCCATGTAGTCCCGGGCAAACTGGTAGGCCACCCTGCCACTCCGAGAACCGCGCTCCAGCGCCCAGATCAGCGCTTCAGGGCGTGCGACCTCGATCACAGTCTGATCCGCTCCCAGGTCCGTCAACCACTGCGCGACGATCGTCAGGTATTCATCCTGGCTGAACGGATAGAAACTGACCCAAAGGCCGAACCGCTCCGACAAGGAGATTTTTTCCTCGATCACTTCGCCCGGATGGACCTCGCCGTCATCGGTATGGGAGTAGCTCAGGTTTTCCTTCATGTATTCAGGCAGCAGGTGGCGGCGGTTGCTGGTGGCATAAACGAGAACATTGGGCGTGGCAGCAGCGATCGACCCATCCAGGATGGATTTCAGCGCCTTGTAGCCAGGCTCGCCCTCCTCGAAGCTCAAATCATCACAGAAGACGATGAACTTCTCCGGGCGTTCCGCCACAATTTCGACGATATCGGGCAGGTCGGTCAGGTCCGCCTTGTCCACCTCGATAAGGCGCAGCCCCTGGTCGGCATAGGCGTTCAGGCAAGCCTTGATCAAAGAGGACTTTCCGGTACCCCGCGCCCCTGTCAGCAGCACGTTGTTGGCCGATTTTCCCTGGACAAACTGGAGCGTGTTGCGCTCGATCTTTTCCTTCTGGGCGTCAATCTCCTTCAGGTCGTCCAGCGATAAGGACGCCACATGGCGTACACGTTCCAGGGCGCCATGTCCCGAGCTGCGCTTGCGATAGCGCCAGGCAACCGCCAGCCCCCAGTCTGGCGCTGACAGCGGTTGCGGCAGCACAGATTCAATACGGGAAATCAGCTCCTCAGCCCGCTCCAGCAAATGTTCAAATTTTTCATTCATTTCGGAAAGGCCCGCTGTCAGGATCGGTAGTCGGCGTTGATGGTGACGTATTCATGGCTGAAATCGCAGGTCCAGACCGTGTCCGCGGCCGAGCCGCGACCCAGCAAGACCTTGACCGTGATTTCACTTTGCTTCATGACTCTCTGGCCGTCCTCCTCGCGATAGACCGGATTTCGCCCTCCCTTGACGGCCACATGAACATCGTCGAGAAAAAGGTCAATCTTTGTCTGGTCGAGATCTTCAATCCCGGCGTAACCGACAGCCGCCAGAATACGGCCCAGATTGGGATCGCTGGCGAAAAACGCGGTCTTGACCAGCGGCGAATGGGCAATCGCATAGGCTACCTGCCGGCACTCATTTCCTGTCTTGCCCCCCTCCACATGCACCGTGATGAACTTGGTCGCACCCTCGCCGTCACGGACGATGGCCTGCGCCAGCTTTCGGGCCACATCCATCATCGCCTGCTTGAGCACCAGTCCATCCCCGCTATCAAGCCGCGTTACCGGGCTGTGCTCGGCCTTGTTGGTGGCAATGACAACGAAAGAATCGTTGGTCGAGGTGTCGCCATCGATCGTCACCCGATTGAACGAACCTTCAGCCAGCTCAGTCGCAAGCTGCTTCATCACAGACGGGGCAACGCAGGCATCGGTTGCCAGGAAGCCCAGCATCGTGGCCATGTTGGGCCGGATCATGCCGGCCCCCTTGCTGATGCCGGTGATGGTGACAAGCGCCTGCCCGATTTTCACGCGTGCGCTGAATGCCTTCGGCAAAGTGTCGGTGGTCATGATGCCCTCGGCCGCTCGCCCCCAATGGCTCGCGCTGGCATCATCCAGCGCCGTCGGCAGGCCGGCTTCAATTCGATCCACTGGGAGAGGCTCCATGATGACACCCGTGGAAAAAGGCAAAATCTGCTCAGGGGCCAGCCCGAGCCGGGTTGCCAGCGAAAGACAGGTCGCGCGCGCCCGCGCCAAACCTTCCTGACCGGTTCCCGCATTGGCATTGCCCGTATTGATCACCAAGGCTCGAATGCCCATGCCTTTCGAAAGATGTTCCCTGCACACCTGGACTGGCGCGGCGCAAAACCGGTTCTGGGTGAACACGCCCGACACGCTGGCACCTTCATCGAGCAGGATCACCGTCAGGTCCTTGCGGCCCTCCTTGCGGATACCGGCCTCGGTGACACCGAGGCGAACCCCGGCGACCGGAAAAAGGTCTGAAGGTTTGGGGGCAGAAAGATTGACAGGCATGTGACGCTTTCGATACGAACTTCAATTATCCAGAAAATGACGGCCAAAAAGAGAAACGGGCCGCAGCCCGTTTCTCTTTCATCGCTGCAAGCGGTTCAAGCCAGTTGACCGTGGCAATGCTTGTACTTTTTCCCGCTGCCGCAAGGGCAAGGCTCGTTGCGACCCACCCGGGCAAAAGAAGCCGCAAGCGACGATGCCGCCGCACCCGCACCCCGGGAGTCTTTTTCCACTTTGGTTTCCACCTCGCCCGTT
>Ga0209254_10002641_pt1 | contig 16325 bp, 11 predicted proteins | sample FrelakmetDIP11DI_FD_187148 | JGI IMG/M metagenome (GOLD analysis project Ga0209254, IMG submission 187148) | Freshwater lake sediment microbial communities from the University of Notre Dame, USA, for methane emissions studies - DIP11 DI (SPAdes)... | ecosystem: Environmental > Aquatic >... | reverse complement strand
GACGGCCACGCCACTGGCGATGAAGGTCTGCGGCTTCGGTTATCCGGATGCGGCCGACGTCATCAAGTGGCATGTCGTCGCGATGTTTGCGCCCGGACTCGTCACCGGCCACATCGTCCAGCGCTTTGGCCGGCCGGCCGTGATGCTGGCCGGCTGCGGCCTGATGTTTCTCACGGTGGCGATCGCGCATGCGGGCCTCACCTACTGGCACTTCTGGGGCGCACTGGTCGCGCTCGGCGTGGGCTGGAACTTCATGTTCGTCGGTGCAACCGCGATGCTGACGACCACCTACCGCGCCTCCGAACGCGCGAAGGCGCAGGGTCTCAATGACCTGGCCGTGTTCATGACGATGATCTCGTCGTCGGCCGCTTCCGGTGCACTGCTGTCGACCAGCGGCTGGACCGACCTCAACCTGATGGCCCTGCCGGCACTTGTCGCCGCCACGGTGGGCATCGTGCTGGTCTGGCGCCGGCCGACCCGGGCGGCCGCGTGATCGCGCGACTGGTGTTCGGCCACGATCCGACCGCGGCCCGGATCCGGCGCACCGCGTTTCAGCGCGGCCTGCGCGCTGCCCTGCCGGCGATGCTGGCGACCGCCATCTGGGGACTGGTCGCGGGCGTCGCCATGATCAAGACGGGCCTCACGGTGCCGCAGGCGCTCGCGATGACGCTGCTGGTCTACTCCGGCAGCGCGCAGATGGCCGCGCTGCCGCTGATCGCGGCCGGCGCACCCGTGTGGCTGGTGCTGCTGGCGGCGGGCATCGTCAACCTTCGATTCATCATCTTCTCCGCCACGATGTGGCCATACCTCGGTCGGCTGCCACTGGTCCGGCGACTGTCGATCGGCTACCTGACGGCCGACGTCGGTGTCGCGCTCTTCATCGGACGCTATGGCGACGCGCCGCCCCAGCAACGCGGCAGTACGGAACAGCTGTGGTTCTTCGCCGGCCTCGTGTCGGGGACGTGGATGGCATGGCAACCGCTATCGATCGCCGGCATCCTGCTGGCAGAAGTGATCCCTGGCGCCTGGGGACTCGAGTACGCCGCGATCCTGGCGCTGATCGCGATCACGTTGCCGATGCTCTCAGGGAGGCCGGCGGCCGCAGGCTGCCTGACGGCAGGCGTGGTCGCCGTGCTGGCCGCCTCGCTTCCGCTCCGGCTCGGCCTGCTGCTCGCCGTCGCCGCCGGCGTCGCGGTGGCGATGGCGATCGACAGCCTCGGTGACAGCGACACGCGGAGCGACGCGCGATGATGTCGGGCACCGAGATCTGGCTGACGATTGGCGGCCTGACGCTGCTGACGTTCATTACGCGCAACGCCTTCCTCATGATTGGTCAGCGCGTTGCACTGCCCGAGCGTCTGCAGCACGCGCTGCGCTATGCGCCGGCCTGCGCGCTGGTCGCGCTGATCGTCCCGGAAGTCGTGCTGCAGTCCGGCGCGCTCGCGCTGCACGTTTCCAATCCGAAACTTGTCGCTGCCGCCGTCACGGTGGCGGTCATCGTCGGGACCCGCCGCGCGTTCGCTGGAATCGTTCTCGGCATGCTGGCCTATACGCTGATCCGGCTCGTCTAGCGGTGAGCGCGCACGGCCGGCAGCGCCCAGACTCCCAGCAGCACTGTCGCAACTGCGACGAGCGCGGCCGCCGCCAGGAACGCGGTCTTCGCGTTGGCGGCGAACCAGATGACGCCAAACACCGCCGAGGCCGGCAGCAACAGCAGCCCCTTGACCAGGTAGTACCAGCCGTAGGCGCTGCCAAGTGCGGTCGGTGGCACGAGGTCGCTGATCAGCGCCCGCTCTGCGCCCTCGGTCGCTGCCATGTAGAGCCCCAGCATGACCGCGATGAACCACAACGGGCCGGGCGCATCGACCAGCGCCAGCGAGACGAAGAGCAGCGCATGTAGGGACCAGCCTGCGATCAGGAGCGGCAGCCGGCCGATGCGGTCCGACCAGGCGGACAGCGGGACGGCGAACAGCGTCGACGTCGTTGCAACGGCCGCCCACAGCAGTGCGACCTGCGTCGCCGGCATGCCGAGTTCGTTCGCCCGCAGCAGCACGAACGCATTCGAGGCCTGCCCGAGCGTGAAGACCGCAAGCACGAGCAGCACCCGGCGGTATGCCGGCGGCAGCGTCGACCAGCGCCACTCGGGCTGCCGCACGGCCGGCCGCTCCATCGCCGCCGGCTCGCGGATCGCCATCGCCAGCGCGACGCACAGCACGCCCGGGACGGCGGCCCACAACAGGATGTCGCGCACCGGCACGTGCAGCGCCAACAGTCCCGCGGCCAGCAGCGGGCCGATGACAGCGCCGGCGTTGTCGAAGGCGCGATGCAGGCCGAAGGCGAGCCCGCGCCGGCCGGCTGGCACCGCCTGCGCCAGCAGCGCGTCGCGCGGCGATGAACGCAAGCCCTTGCCGAGCCGGTCCATCAGGCGCAACAAGAGCAGGCCGGGCCATGCCGTGACGAATGCGATCGCCGGACGCGCGATGGCGGCGAGGCCGTAACCCACGACGATGAAGCCCTTGGCGCGTCCGACGCGGTCGTACCAGACCCCGGACACAAGCTTGAGCAGCGCAGCGGTGGCCTCGGCCGCACCCTCGATGAAGCCCAGTGCACGCGGGCCCGAACCCAGCACGGTCGCCAGGTAAAGCGGGATCAGCGGGTAGACCAGCTCGGACGCCGCGTCATTGAGCAGGCTGATCGCCCCCAGCAACCAGACCGTGGAAGGCAGTGTGCGAAACGTCGGGCGCAGCCTCACTCGCCGAATACTCGCTGCCACAGGCGACGCACGGCGTCGACTTCATGCTTCACTTCGTCCGGCGCCACGCGGGCACGCTCCGCACCGTTGAGCCGCAACCGATGCTGCAGGGCCCGGAAACTGCGATAGGCATCCGCCACCTGGCGCGCGAGCGGTGCTTCCACGAGCCCCATGTCGCCGGCCATCTGCAGCAGCGCGATGTTGCCGGCATTGCGCAGCAGCGATGACCGTTCGTGGGCATGCGCCAGCACCAGGTACTGCACGATGAACTCGATGTCGACCATCCCGCCGCGGTCATGCTTGAGGTCGAAGTCCGGGCTCGTGTTGGGATGTCCATCGAGCATCTTCTGGCGCATCGCGAGCACCTCCTTGCGCAACGCGACCAGGTCCCGCACTCGCGCCAGCACGCAGGCGCGCTCGTCCTCGAAGCGCTGACCCAGCGCGCGGTCGCCGCACGAGTAGCGCGCGCGCGTCAGTGCCTGCGTTTCCCACACCCAGGCGCCCAGCCCGTCGTCATTGCGCTGGTAACGCGAGAAGGCATCGAACGACGACACCATGAGGCCCGCATTGCCGTTGGGCCGCAGGCGCAGGTCGATGTCGAACAGGATGCCGGACGACGTCTGGGTCGTGAGCCATGTGACGAGGCGCCGCGCCAGCGACGAGTAGATCTCGGGCGCATCGGGATGCGGATCGTCATACAGGAAGATCAGGTCGAGGTCGGAGGCGTAGCCCAGTTCCTTGCCACCAAGCTTGCCGTAGGAGATCACCGCAAAGGCCGGCTCCGTGCGATGACGACGGGCCACGGTCTTCCACGCGCACTCGAGCGTAAGTGCGAGCGTGGCATCTGCCAGTGCCGACAGGTGATCAGCCAGCCGCTCGACGGTCAGGCGGCCGTCGAGATCGGCCACCAGCAGGCGGAAGACCTGCGCGTGATGGACGTCACGCAGCAGGTTCATCTGCTCTTCCTGGTCGCCCTCCGGTTCGACGAGCTTGTCACGGACGCTCGCGGCCCATGCCACCCAGTCGGGCGTGTGCTCATTGTCGAACCGCTCGACGCGTTCATCGAGCAGCTCGTCGAGCAGGATCGGATGCCGCACGAGATAGTCGGTCGCCCAGCGGCTGGCGGCGAGCAGGCGCATCACGCGCTCCAGCGCCGGGGGGAACTGGTTCAGCAGGGAGATGTAGGTGCTGCGCCCGGCAATCACGTCGACCAGTTGCGCAAAGCGCGCGAACAACTCGTCCGGACCGATGTCGTGCGACGCTCCGATGCTGCGCGCACGTTCGGTGGCCGCCCTCAGGCCGGACTTGAGCAGGCGCTCGATGCGTGCACGGGTGGCCTCGTTGGCCACCTGGACCCGGCGCGAGGCAATGACCCCGCGCAGGCGCTGTGCGGTCGCGCCGGGATCGGCATAGCCCATGGACCGCAGGTGTTCCTCCAACGCAACGTCATCGGCCGCACCGTCGGCCGGACCGGACGGCAGGGGCAGCATCGACGGATCCGCTCGCGGTTCGACGAAGACGGCGTCAAACGCGCCCGCCACACACTCCTGCACGGCGCGGAAGGCAGCCACCAGGGCGTCAGCATCGCGCGCGCCGAGCAGCGCCGCGACGCGCGCGCGCGCCTCGGCATCGACTGGCAAGACATGCGTCTGCGCATCGTCGACATACTGCAGCGCGTGCTCCAGGTCACGCAGGAACACATAGCACGCCGCAAGCCGGGCGCTGGTGTCCGGCGGCAGCGAGCCAAGCTCCGCAAGGCACGCGAGTGTGGCCAGCGTCGAGCGCGAGCGCAGGCGCGGCTCGCGCCCGCCACGAATCACCTGGAAGGTCTGCGCCAGGAACTCGATCTCGCGTATGCCGCCGCGCCCGAGCTTGACGTTGTCACCGCGGTCATCGCGCCCCGCATTGCGCCGCCCGGTCTCGGCTCGGATCAGAGCGTGCAACTCTCGCAGCGAGGCGATCGCGCCGTAGTCGAGATACTTGCGGTACACGAAGGGCCGCACGATGTCCTCGAGCGCACTACGCTGGGCGGCGAACTGTTCGGCATTGGCGAACACCGGCGACGATACGACCCGGCCCTTCAGCCATGCAAAGCGCTCCCACTCACGGCCGAGCGCTACTAGGTATTCCTCCAGCATCGCCGTCGAAACCGCCAGCGGGCCCGAGTCGCCGTTCGGTCGCAGCCGCATGTCGACGCGAAACACGAAGCCCTGGTCAGTGACATCGGCCAGCGCCGCGATGACCCGCCGGCCAAGGCGCTCGAAGAACTCGTGATTCGTAATCGGGCGCGTCGCCGCCTCGTAGCGGCCCCGTGCCTGCGTCGTGCCGTCCTCGTCATAGACGAAAACGAGGTCGATGTCCGACGAAACATTGAGTTCGGCGCCTCCCAGCTTGCCCATGCCGACGATCAGCAGGTCCTGCGGAATTCCGCTGGCGCTCGCCGGAACACCGTGCACCTCGGCGAGTTCGTGGGCATGCAGCGCGACCGCGGCCTGCAGCGCGACCTCCGCCAAGGCCGTTGTCGTGCGCACGACCTCGTCGAGCCCGGCCGCACCCGTGGCGTCGCGGGCGACCAGTGACACCATCACCTGGCGGCGCAGGCGTCGCAACGAAACCGAGAGCGCGCCAGTGTCAGCGCGCGAGCTCGCTGATCCTTCGAGAAAGGCCCGCATGCGGGCTTCGGACCACGGTTGCGCAGCCAGTGCCCTCAGGTGGTCGAGGCGAGCCTCCGCCGTGCTGTCGTGGCCGACTTCGGCATCGAGCGCACGCCGCGTGTAATGAGACAGCGCGGGAAGCTCGTCCAGCGCGGCAGGTTTCCCGCGCCAGTCGACATCCGCACCCGGAGGAAGTTGAGTCACGTTGCTCGCCGATGTCAGGGGGCGCAAGCCCGGCGGCCCGAGGCCGCTGTGATAGAGTGAACTTGCCCGTTCTGGGTGGCCGCTGCGAATGGCGCGCGGCAGCCCGCCGCTGCCTGTAACGCCATTGCCAATTGTAGTTTCATCGATGACGCGCCGCTCCGCCTGTCGCCGCCGGCCGGCGGCGATCCGATCGCACCGTCGTTACCCCGCTGAACCGTGACACCGCCGTCTGACCGTCCGCCTACTCTCGCACGCGAACTCGGCGCGCGGGCCCAGGCCATCGAGCACGCGCTCGAGCACGCGGTTACGGAGCAGTTCGAGCATGGCCTGCACGCGGCCGAAGAATCGATCGCGCGTCGCTTTGGCACGCGCGCCGTCCGCGCCTTCCGGCTGGCACTGCGGGCCATCGGCTGGCTCATCGTGCTCACCTTTGTTGCCATTGCCCTGACGATGCTGGTGGCGCGCTACTGGCTGCTGCCGCGCGCCAACGAGTGGCGCCAGCAGATCGAAGGCATTGCCAGCAGCGCACTGCAGGCGCCGGTGCGCATTGGACGCATCGAGGCCTCCTGGCGGGGCCTCAATCCCACGCTCGCACTCGGCGATGTCGCGATCACCGGGCAGAGCGGCACGGCCGTGCTGTCCCTTCCTCGCATCGAGGGAACGCTGTCATGGGCCAGCGTTCCGGCGCTCGAGCCACGCTTCTCCCGCCTGCGCATCTATGCGCCGGAGCTGGCGGTCACCCTGCTCGGTCAAGGACGGGTATCGGTGGCGGGCTTCATCATAGATCCGGCGGACACGACCGGCGACGGACGGGCGCTCGACTGGCTGCTGTCCCAGGATGGCGTCGTGATCCGCGATGCGCGCGTACTGCTGCGCGACGAACGTGGCGGGACGCCGCGCGAGATTGTTTTCTCCGATGCCGACTTGCTGCTCGACTCCGGCCTCGGAACGACGCGGTTCGGATTGCAGCTGGCTCCGCCTCCCGCCATCGCGGCAGCGGTCGACCTGCGTGGTGAGTTCAGCCGTCCGACGTTCGGACGACTGTCGGACTTCAAGCGCTGGCGCGGCGAACTCTTTGCCCAGGTCGACTACGTCGATCTCGCGCAGGCCAACGACTGGGTGCATGCGCCGCTCGATGTGCACCGCGCCCAGGGCGCCCTGCGTGCCTGGATCCGCGTCGATGGGACCGAGGTGGTCGGTGCCACCGCGGACCTTGCACTGACGAATGTCGATGCCCGCCTGGCGCCCGATCTCGAACCGCTGCAGCTGGGTTCATTCCAGGGCCGGGTAATGCAGAAGCGCTGGGGCGACGAGGCGCGAGGCGGGCAGGAGGTTGGCTTCACCGGCGTCACGTTCGTGCTGGCAAGTGGCGTGAACTTTCCGCCACTGGACCTGGCTTATCGCACCACGCGTTCCGACGCCGGCCCGCGGCACGTTGAGCTAGAGGGTGCGCGCGTCGATCTGAAGGGCGTCGCGGCGATCGCGACCCACTTGCCGATCGGCCGCGAACTGCTCGATGCGATGGTGCGTTATGCACCCACCGGCCGCCTCGCGGAGTTCTCGCTGCAATGGGATGGAGAAGAACCGCGCTGGGCAACGATGTCGGCGAAGGCGCGGTTTGAGGAGCTGTCGGTGGCGGCGCAGCCTGCGCGCCCGGACGCGCCGGACTCCGCGCCGATGCCAGGCTTCGAACGGCTCAGCGGAATCGTTCAGCTCGACCGAGGCACGGGTTCGCTGCAGCTGACCTCGCGTGATGCCGCTCTCGTCTTTCCAGGCGTCTTGCGCGAACCACGCATCCCCCTGAGCCAGCTCGCTGCCGACCTCCGCTGGAAGTCGGGCAGCACGGCCGAGTTGAAGATCGCCCAGCTCGTGCTGTCGAACGCCGACCTCGAGTTGTCTGCCTCAGGAACCTGGCGCGCACCTGCCGCAGGCAGCAGCGGACCGGGCACGGCCGACCTTTCCGCTCGGATTGGCCGCCTCGACGTCCGCAACGCGCACCGCTATGTTCCGGCATCGGCCGGCGAGGGAACCCTTTCCTGGCTGCAGCACGCGCTGATCGAGGGCCAGCTCACCGATGGAGCGGTCCGCGTGCGCGGCGATCTCGCGAGTTTTCCCTTCACGACGCCAGCGGACGGCGAATTCAGGGCCACGGGCCGCATACGCAACGTCGTGCTGGACGTTGCTCCGTCGATGGGCCCGAAAGGTGAGCGCACTCCCGGCCGGCCGTGGCCGTTGATCAGCGACATCGACGGCGACCTCGTGTTCGAGCGTCAAGCGATGACGTTTCGTGCGCAGCGCGGCACGATCGGCGGTGCACGCATCGCCGACGCGACCGCGCGCATTCCCGACCTGACGCGCAACGCCGCGCTCGAAGTGCGCGGACGGGTCGAAGGTGCGCTCGCCGGGATCCTGAGCTACGTGAACTCGAGTCCCGTGGCCGCGATGATTGGGGACGTCACTCGCGGTGCGGAGGTGAAGGGAGCAGCCAAGGTCGACCTGAAGCTCGATGTGCCCCTGGCCGGTGCGGGCGCCATCCGCGTGACCGGGGCCCTGCAGTTCCAGAACAACGATCTAATCCTGCCCGATGTGCCGCCCTTTACGCGCGTCAACGGTTCGCTGGGGTTCAATGAACGTGGCGTGCGCTTCGAGAACCTCACCAGCGGTTTCCTCGGGGGACAGGCACGGCTCGACGCCAGCACACGCGACGACGGAGCAGTGGTGATCGCGGCGGTCGGCACCGCGACACCGCTGGGACTGCGTCGCGCGCTCGATGTCGACATGGTCCAGCGCATCCTCGACCGAACGCAGGGCACTGCGCGTTACAGCGCCAACCTGACGGCGCAGCATGGCGCGATGACGCTGCAGGCTGACAGCGACCTCATCGGCCTGACGATCGACGGGATCGCTCCGTTGCGCAAGACCGCCGGCGAGTCGCTACCGCTCCGGTTCGAAAAATCGATCCGCGGCGCGCAGGATGAACTGCGGGTGACGGTAGGTCGGCTGCTTGGTGTGCACATCGAGCGCCGCCAGTCCGATGCCGGCACGCAACTCGCGCGCGGTGTCATCGCGCTGAACGAGCCGGCCAATCTGCCCGAACGCGGCCTGCTGGTGCTCGTCGCCATGCCGCGCATCGACGTGGAAGCCTGGGCCGACTGGCTCGGCATCGGCGCAGAACCCGCCACGCCGCGCGCGCCCGGGGCCTCCGAAGGCGAGGTGCAGATCGACCATATCGCTTTGCGGACACCCGAGCTGATCGTGAACAACCGCAGCTTTCGCAACGTGACGCTTGGCGCGACCCGTACCGACGCCGGCGGCTACGACGCCAACGTGGTCTCCGATGGCGCGGCCGGCTATATCGGCTGGCGCCCAGGTGCGAAAGGCAGCACCGGCGGCGCAGGGCTCGGACTGGTGACCGCGCGCCTGTCGAAGCTCCAGATCGCCGGCAACAGGAAGTCGGACGTCGTCGACGTCCTGCGGGCACCCGCCCGTCGCCTGCCGGCGCTCGAGGTCGAAGTGGAGAACTTCGAGCTCGGCGACATGAAGCTCGGGCGGCTCGACCTTTCGGCGGCCAACGTGGGAACCGGCGACTCGGCGGCATGGAAGGTGAGCCGGCTCGATCTCGTCAATCCGGACATGAAGCTCGCGGCCCATGGCGAATGGCTGCCCGGAGCCACGGGCGCTCTGCGCACCGAGGTCCGCTTCGCCTTCGATGTCAAGGATGTCGGTGCCACCTTGGGCCGCTTCGGCATGCGCGATGCGGTCGCACGCGGACACGGCAAACTGGAAGGCGATCTCGAGTGGGTCGGATCACCCATCGAGATCAATTTCCCGACGATGTCCGGCGCGCTCAGCCTGCGCGTCGAGGACGGCCGCTTCCTGAAAGTCGACACGCGGGGCGCCGGCCGCCTCCTGACGCTGCTGTCGCTGCAGTCGCTGTCGCAGACGCTGCTCACCGACACGAGGGAGACGTTCGGCGAAGGCTTCGCGTTCAGTTCGATCCGCGCCGATGCCACGGTCGCCCGCGGCGTCATCTCGACGCAGGACTTCCGCATGGCTGGAACCGGCGCGGCTGCGTTGATGTCGGGTACGGTGAATCTCAATAATGAAACCCAGCAACTGCACCTGATCGTGCTGCCCGAAATCGATGCGTCGACGGCGGCGTTGGCCGTCGCTGTCGCCAATCCGATTGTCGGTCTCGGTGCGCTGCTGGCGAACACGGTCCTCAAGGGGACACTGTCCCGGGCCTTTGCGCTGGAGTACGACATCAGCGGCAACTGGAGCGACCCTGTCGTCGTGCGGCGCGGCCGCATAACCCCCACACCCACGGAGCAGCCCCGATGAGTGCCGAACCCCCTGTGTCCCACACACTGCGGGTCGCCGCCGTGCAGATGGTCTCGGCCGCGCGTGTCGAAGCCAACCTCGCTGCCGCCGAGGCGCTGATCGCCGAGGCGGCCGGCACCGGCGCACGGCTGGTCGCGCTGCCGGAGTACTTCTGCCTGATGGGGATGAAAGACACCGACAAGGTCGCCGTGCGCGAACCGCTCGGCAGCGGACCCATCCAGCAGTTCCTGGCTGCGCAAGCGCGCCGACACGGCATCTGGCTGGTTGGCGGCACGTTGCCGCTCGAAGCGCCCGAGGCGGATCGCGTCCTGAACACGGCCCTGGTGTTCGACCCGCAAGGCAACCGCGTAGCACGTTACGACAAGGTGCACCTGTTCCGCTTCACACGCGGCGTTGAAAGTTATGACGAGGCCGTCACCATCGCGCCTGGGGGCGCGGTCTCGAGCTTCTCGCTCGAAGCGGCAGGCGGGCCCGCGCTCAAGGTGGGGCTGTCGATCTGCTACGACCTGCGGTTTCCGGAGCTTTACCGCGCAATGGGCAAGCCCGATCTCATCCTGGTTCCGGCCGCCTTTACCGCAACGACGGGGCGCGCCCACTGGGAAGTGCTGCTGCGAGCGCGCGCGATCGAGAACCTTGCCTATGTGCTCGCGCCCGCTCAGGGCGGTCGCCACGAGAACGGCCGCGCCACTTTCGGACACTCGATGCTGATCGATCCGTGGGGCGAAGTCATCGCGAATCGCCCTGAGGGTGCCGGGGTTGTCTTCGGGGACATCGACCCGCAGGTGATTGCCCGCTGCCGGAGTTCACTGCCCGCCCTCACCCACCGGGTAATGTGAGGCCGCCCGCAGCCGATACACTGCGCGCCTGCCCAAGGTCCCTCTGACGATGAAGCCTTCCGATCCCGCCCTCGACCGCCTTGCCACGGCCCGCCGCCTGCTGCTCGATCCGTACGACCTCGACGAGGCCCGCCTGCAGAAGGTGCTGGCGACGATCTTCGAGCACCGCGCCGACTTCGCCGATCTCTACTTCCAGTACACGCGCAGTGAATCGTTTTCGCTGGAAGAGGGCATCGTCAAGAGCGGCAGCTTCGACATTGAGCAGGGCGTCGGTGTCCGTGCCGTGGCGGGCGACAAGACCGCCTTCGCGTATTCGGATGACATCTCGATCGATTCGTTGACCGAGGCAGCCGTCGCCGCGCGTGCCATTGCACGCCAGGGCAGCGGTCGCGTACGCGTAGCGGCCAAGGTGGCGCCGCGGCCGCAGGCTGCGCTCTACGGTACCGGCGACCCGGTCGCCTCGCTCGACGCAGCCGAGAAGATCCGCATGCTCGAGCGCATCGAGCACCACGCGCGCGCGCGCGACCCGCGTGTGAAGCAGGTGATGGCCAACATCGGCGCGGACTACGACGTTGTGCTGGTCGCACGCAGTGACGGCGTACTCGCCGCCGACGTGCGGCCGCTGGTCTACCTTTCCGTCACCGTGATCGCCGAGGCAGACGGTCGACGCGAGCAGGGCTTCGCCGGCGGCGGCGGCAGGCACGACCTCGCGTACTACACGGAAGAACGCCTGGCCGACTATGCGCAGCGGGCGGTGGACCAGGCGCTGGTGAACCTGTCGGCCCGGCCGACGCCAGCCGGCGTCATGCCGGTCGTGCTGGGGCCGGGGTGGCCCGGGATCCTGCTGCACGAGGCCGTGGGCCACGGCCTCGAGGGCGACTTCAACCGCAAGGGGTCGAGCGCGTTCGCGGGCCGAGTCGGCGAGCGGGTCGCTTCCAAGGGAGTCACGGTCATCGACGACGGCACGCTGCCGGACCGGCGCGGCTCGCTCAGCGTCGACGACGAAGGCAATCCGACGCAACGCACGGTGATGATCGAAGACGGCATCCTGCGCGGCTACATCCAGGACACGCTCAACGCGCGCCTGATGAAGGTCGCGCCCACCGGCAATGGACGCCGCGAGTCGTTTGCGCACCTGCCGATGCCGCGCATGACAAACACCTACATGCTCGGCGGCAAGGATGACCCGGCAGAGATCATCCGCTCGGTGAAAAAGGGCCTGTACGCGACCAGTTTCCGCGGCGGCCAGGTCGACATCACCAACGGCAAGTTCGTCTTCAGCATGGCCGAGGCCTATCTGATCGAAAACGGCCGCATCACCGCACCAGTCAAGGGCGCAACGCTGATCGGCAACGGCCCGGACGCGCTGACGCGCATCAAGATGATCGGCAATGACATGGCGCTCGACCCGGGCATTGGCAACTGCGGCAAGGACGGGCAGAGCGTGCCGGTGGGTGTCGGTCAGCCGACGCTGCGGATCGAAGGGCTGACCGTCGGCGGCACCGCCTGAGGCGGCGCTGCTCGCGTACGCGACCCTGCGGGTCGCACGTGCGCTCGCAGTGATTGAAGTCGCGCGCCGCCTTGAGGCGGCTCGGCGACGGCGCGCAATCTAGCTGCCGGCTGGCGGGCCGCACCGCGATTCCCGAGTGTTGACCTTGCGCTGATTTGAGCGCGGCACGCTTGGCATAATTCGCGCACAAGAAGGGCAGCCATGAGGGAGTTCCACTGAAGTTCCTGCCGCCGATCGTGTGGCTGACGCGCCTGCTCGTCGGTGCCTATCCGCGCTGGATCGGTTCTGCGCCGACGGCGGCACAGCGCATCTATTTCGGCAATCACACCAGCCACATGGACACGGTGGTGCTGTGGGCCGCACTGCCGGAAGAACTGCGTTCCAATACACGGCCGGTCGCGGCGAAGGACTACTGGGACAGGCCCGGCATCCGCGGCGCCATCGCGCGCGATGAACTGAATGTCGTCATGGTCGATCGCAGCCGCGAGGATCCGAACGCCGATCCGCTCGAGCCGCTGCGCGACGCGCTCGAACATGGCTTTTCGCTGATCATCTTTCCGGAGGGAACGCGCAGCGCGCAGCCGTTGCCGGGCCCCTTCAAGAGCGGGCTCTACCACCTCGCAAGCGAGTTTCCGCAGGTCGAGCTGATCCCGGTCTACATCGAGAACCTCCATCGCAGCATGCCCAAGGGCGCCCTGCTGCCCGTGCCGATCATCAGCACGGTCCGTTTCGGCGCGGTGATGTCACTCGCGCCGGGCGAGGACAAGGACGCCTTCCTGGAGCGGGCACGCGCCGCCGTGATCCGACTCGCCTCCTGATGAACCTGAGCCAGCAGGAAACGTTTCTCGCCGTGCTTGGGGCAGTGGCACTGCTGTCGGCCGTGGCGACCGGCCTTGGGCAGTGGGCCGTGCACCAGACCACTGATTCGGCGCGACTGGCGCGGCTGGGGGTCCTTAACTCGCGCGTGCGCGCTTCATGGTCGGTGCTGGCCGTCTTCACGATTGCGTTCGCACTCGGTCCGGTCGCGCTGCTGGTGGTGTTCGCGCTGGCATCTTTCTTTGCATTGCGTGAATTCGTTTCGCTGACACCCATCAAGTCCTCGGACCACTGGGCTCTGGTCCTCGCGTTCTACCTGGTCATCCCGGCCCAGTACGTTCTGCTCGGTTTCGGCCGCGCGAGCGTGTTTGCGACCTTCATCCCCGTCTACGTATTCCTTCTGTTGCCGGTCGTCGTCGCCATCCGCCAGGACAACGAGCGCTTCCTCGAGCGCATTGCCAAGGTGCAGTGGGGACTGATGATCAGTGTTTACTGCATCAGCCACGCACCGGCGATCGCAACCCTGCCGATCCGGGGCTACGAGGGCCGGGGCCCGCTGCTGCTGCTGTTCTTCCTGCTGGTTCTGTTCATGACCGACGTGCTGCAGATCCTCTTCAGCGCGGCGCTCGGCGGACGGGCGCTCAAGTCGAACCCGAACAAGACCGCGTACGGCGTGCTGGCCGGCAGCGCGTGCGGCGCGCTGGTGGGGACCGGTCTGTGGTGGATGACTCCCTTCACTTGGTGGCAGGCGCTCGTCATGTCACTCGTGATCGTCGGCACCGGGTATCTCGGCTCCGTGGTACTGGCCGCCGTCAAGCAAAGCCTCGGCGCGCGCCAATGGGACACGGAGTTCGAGCTGACGCGCGGCGTGCTCGAGCGGCTCGACGCCCTGACTTTCGCCGCGCCGCTTTTCTGGCAGATCACGCGCTACTTCTGGGTCATCCGCGCCGACGTCTGATCGGCGTCAAATGCCGCCGGCTTGCGGGCGCGCGCCATCCTCGGGTATCTTGCGGCTTCGCGCCCTGCATTCAGGGCGCGTGCTGGACATGAACCCGAACTCGCGCTTCGACTTCTTTTGCTTTTATGGCTTTTTCCGCTTGGCGGAGAGAGTCGAACGGCGCGCGTAACGAACACACCGAATCGACCCGAACCGCCAGGCCCGAATGCCTGGCGGTTTTTTTTCGCCAGGTGGGCCGGCTGAATGCGAGGACCCACGATGGACGGAGCACGAACCATGCGCTACATGACCGACGACCTCAGAATCCGCGAGATCAAGGAACTCTCGCCGCCCGCGCACTTGATCCGCGAGTTTCCGTGCGAAGACGTCGCCTCGGTCACCGTGCACGAAAGCCGGCAGGCGATTCATCGCATCCTGCACGGCATGGACGACCGGCTGGTCGTGGTGATCGGCCCGTGTTCGATCCATGATCCCTCGGCGGCGCTCGACTACGCGCGCAAGCTCAAAGCCGAGCGCGACCGCCTCACCGCCGATCTCGAGATCGTCATGCGCGTGTACTTCGAGAAGCCACGCACCACGGTCGGCTGGAAGGGACTGATCAACGACCCCGACATGGACGGCAGTTTCCGCATCAACCACGGCCTGCGCGTCGCGCGCGAGCTACTGATGGAGATCAACGCCGCCGGCCTGCCCGCCGGCTGCGAGTATCTCGACATGATCACGCCGCAGTACATCGCCGACTTCGTCGCCTGGGGCGCGATCGGCGCACGCACCACCGAGAGTCAGGTGCACCGCGAACTCGCTTCCGGCCTGTCGTGCCCCGTGGGCTTCAAAAATGGTACTGACGGCAATATCAAGATCGCTTCGGACGCGATCAAGGCCGCGCAACAGCCGCATCACTTCCTGTCGGTCACCAAGGGCGGACACTCGGCCATCGTCTCCACCAAGGGCAACGAGGACTGCCACATCATCCTGCGCGGCGGCCGGCAGCCGAACTTCGACGCTGCAAGCGTCGAGACCGCCTGCGCGGAACTCGGCAAGGCCGGTCTGGCGCAGCGGCTGATGATCGACGCGAGTCACGCCAACAGCCAGAAGAACCACGCCAACCAGGTACCGGTCTGCGAGAACATCGCACAGCAGCTCGCCGCGGGCGACACCCGCATCATCGGCGTCATGGTCGAAAGCCATCTGGTCGCCGGGCGGCAGGACCTCGTGCCGGGCAAGCCGCTCACCTACGGCCAGTCGATCACCGACGCCTGCATCGGTTGGGACGACAGCGTGCGCGTGCTCGACGTGCTGGCCGAGGGCGTGCGGCAGCGGCGGTTGAAGTCGACCAATTACAGCGGGAAGTAGTCGGCAAGAGCGGAAGGGCCGCAGCGCGTCGGCAAACACTCAGGCTGCGGCGCCGGTCTACATGCCCTTGGGCTCTGGCTTCCCGTGCGTCGAATCGGCCCTGCAAGGGAATTGACGACTGCCGATACTCGAACCATCGAGGTCTCCGAAAGTCGCCAGCCCGCCCGCATTGTGGTCGCGCGCCGACGAAGTCCCCGGACCCGTCGTGTTGCCGGGGGCGACCCTGCCGGGTACGCCGGCCTTACCTTCGATGCACCAATCCACTTCGCGCCGTAGCGGCGCTACCAGCTTCTTACTCAGGTCGCATGCGACGACCTGGAAATGAGAGAGCCCGCACTCGGCGGGCTCTTTCAGTTTCAACACCCCTGCGGGTCAGTGCTGCCTGCGGCGGCGAACGATGCCAAGGCCAGCCAGCGCAAGCCCCAGCAACGCGATTGCAGCGGGCTCGGGAACGGAAACGGGGGGATCGACGACTTCCTGCTCGAATCCCGCATACCGGACGTTCTGCTGCGAGTTGTTGTAGAAGGCGAACTGGCCGTTGGTGAACGTCGTGTCGTTGATCGTGACGTCCCAGAGCGTCGTGGCGCCATCCTTGACCACGATATGGATTTCGCCCAGGCTCAGGTTGAAGTCGAGATGGAAGTCGTACAGCCGGTTGTCTACCCAGCCCTTGTCCGACCCATGGTTCTTGGCAAGGACGGTCATGTCGCCGAAGTCAACCTGGTTCTCCCAGAATTCCTCCAGCGAGAGGTCAACGAGGCCGTTGCCCGTGGCGCCCTGGAACTTCTTGATCGTCATGCCCTCGGCCGCCGTTCGGCCAACGTACCCTTGGGTGCCCTGCTTCCAGTCGAACAGGTAGAAGTTGCTCGAATTCTGGTAGCCGAAGGCAAACCCCATGTAG
>Ga0209254_10002640_pt1 | contig 16326 bp, 12 predicted proteins | sample FrelakmetDIP11DI_FD_187148 | JGI IMG/M metagenome (GOLD analysis project Ga0209254, IMG submission 187148) | Freshwater lake sediment microbial communities from the University of Notre Dame, USA, for methane emissions studies - DIP11 DI (SPAdes)... | ecosystem: Environmental > Aquatic >... | reverse complement strand
TGAGCCCGCCGGGCCGTCCCAAGGGCGAATACCGGAGCGCGCAGCGCGAAGGTACTCCATTGACAACGCACGCGTCTGCGCCACATTCGCTGCAGCGGGGCTTCGGTCTCATCGAGATCATGGTCGGCATTCTCATCAGCATGCTGATGGTGCTGATCATCTACCAGGTCTACGAGGTCAGCGAGGGCCAGAAACGCACGATCACCTCGGCCAGCGACGCCCAGCAGAACGCCGCCTACGGGTTGTTCCTCATCGGTCAGGACCTCATGGGCGCCGGGCAGGTCATCTCCGCTTCGACCGTGGCCATGAGCGGCTGCGCGATGTTGCGTCCTGTTCCCGCCATCATTGGCGCAGGGGCGACGGACAATGATCCCGATACGGTCACCGTCCTCTACGGTGGCTCGAGCTCGCTGTCGACGCCGGCGCCGCTGCTGAGCGACGCGTCGGTCGGCACGACGCCTCCCGGTACCTACGTGGTGGCCGGGCCCCTGGGATTCAGCCCGAACGACGTCATCGTGGCGGTCCAGGGCACGAGTTGCACGCTGTCGATCATCGGCGCGGCGGGGATTTCGGTTGCCGCGAACACCGGCATCACGACCATCACGCACGCGCTCACGCCGACACCCGGCAACAACACGAGCGCCACCTACGGCGCGGTCGCGGCATCACTCGTCAATCTGGGACAGGCGGCCAGTCCCGGCGAAGCGGCCAGGTTCGGGCAGACCGTCTACTCGGTGGATCCGGGGACCAGCACGCTGCGCACGCAGAGCTTGCTGCCGACGGCGCAGCCGGTGACTCCGGTGGTCAGCAACGTCGTCAATCTCAAGGCGCAGTTCGGCCTCGACACGGACAACAATGGAACCGTGGACGCATGGCAGCCCGCCACCGGCATCTGGTCGTCGGTCAATCTCCCGTCGCAGCCGCCGGCGACGTGGCAGCAGATCCGCGCCGTCCGGGTTGCGATCGTGACGCGCAGTCCCCAGTACGAGGTCGACGCCGTCACGCCGGGCCCGATCGAAATGTTCTGCTCGACCTTGCCGTGCGCCGCAGCGATGACGCTGGCGAGCGACGATCAGCACTATCGCTACAAGGTCCTGGAAACCACCATTCCCTTCCGCAACGCGCTGTGGAACGCGCCATGAGATCGCCGCCGATGCGCCGTGGACACGCCGCCGCCTCGCCCCGGCACCCGCGCCATGAGCACGGGATCGTGCTGTTCGTGGCGCTGCTCGTCATGGTGGCCCTTTCCATAGCCGGCGTCGCGCTGCTGCGGTCGACCGATGCCGCGACGGCCGTCACGGGCAACCTCGTGCTGAAGCAGGCGGCGAGCCTCGCCGTGGATCGGGGCATCGAACGCGCGATTCATGCGCTGTGGGAGGACGCGCCCGGGCTGGACCGCACCCAGCATGTTCCGGCCCAGAATTTTTTCGCGTGCATACGCGGCACCGCGGGCGGCTGCATGCCGGCCAACAACGTCGTGCCGAAGATCCCCGACCTGCTGCTCGGCGCGAATGGCTGCTCGGACCCCGGTCTCGCGTCCGGGTTGATAGCGAACGACGACGCCGGCAACCGGAGTTGTTATGTGATCGAGCGGATGTGTCTCGCTCCCGGACCTGTGCTGCGCAGCAACTGCAATCTGGCCACTGGCGCGCTGGGCGCCGATCCCGGAACGCAGCATTACGTCGGCTTGATCCGGCCCGGCGATGCGTTCTACCGCGTCACGGTTCGGGTTGAAGGTCCTCGCAACACGGTGACTTACGCCCAAGCGGTGCTCAAGTAGGTCGCCCGCCGCCGCAAACGCTTCAGGAGCAACCCCATGACCGTCCTGCACCGACCCGCATTCAAGAAGATTTGCGCCGCGATCCTCGCGGCCGCGCTGGTCTTCCAGCCGCTGGCGGCCTACGCCGCGCCGATCACCGTGACGCTGGCGCAAGTCCCGATCCAGGGGCTCAATCCGGTCAAGCCGAACATCGTGTTCACGATGGACGACTCCGGCAGCATGGGGTGGGATTACCTGCCCGACTACGTGGGTTACGCAGGCGCAGGCATCGCGCATTGCCGCGACGGCCTGCAGTGCGGCGGCGCGACGTCACCACCCGGTTCCGGGTACGTGTTCAGCCAGTACGATCCGCCGGTCCGCAGCAGCAGCTACAACGGGGTGTTCTACGAACCTTCGGCCGCCTACAGGCCCGGCAAGAAAGCGGACGGCACTGACCTTCCTTGCGAGGGAGCGGATGCGACCTGCGGGGCACCGTGGACCAGTGTCTACAACAACGGGTTCGCCGGCTATCCGGGCGCGAACTCCGGCGGCACGATCGATCTGACCGCGAGCTACCCTGACACGGTCTGGTGCTGGAAAGCGGCGCCGACGGCGCTGGAGCGGCAGACCGCCGATGCCAATGGCTCCGTGTGCCGCAAGAACGGCCGTGCCTACAGCGCCGTGACGGTCGCCGGGAACACGGCGCCGGCGATTGCCGCGGGCTACAATTATCCGAACGCCTCCGACGCATGCTCGGGTCTCGAGAAGTGCCGCTTCGTCAACCGATTCAACGTCACCGGCAATCCGTACTACTACACGATCGCCAAGGTCCAGTTCTGCTCGGCCAAGGACGCGGCCGGTTGGGGCATTGCTCCCTGTATCGGCCAGTGGGACCCGGCAGTCTACAAGTATGTTCGCTATGGCACGGGCGCAGCGTCGTTCGATCCGCAGGCCTTCACGCGCGTCGACATCAAGCCGTCCGGCTTCCTCGTCAACGGCGCGGCCGCCGCGAATCCGAGCGGCCGCACCTATACGCAGGAGATGGCCAATTTCGCCAACTGGTATGCGTTCTACCGGACGCGGATACTGGCCATGAAAGCGGCGTCCGGGATCGCATTCTCGGCGCTCGATCAGGGCTCCCGCGTCGGCTTCCACACGCTCTGGGAAAACAATACGCTGTTCACGAACGTCAAGGACTTCACACCCGCCAACAAGCAGACCTGGTTGACCAACGCCTACAAGGTCAGCCCGAATGGCGGCACGCCGCTGCCCAACGCGATGTGGCGCATCGGCGAGCTCTTCGCGGGCAATCTGGCGGGCACGGGCCTGCCGGGCGCGACCGATCCGCTCGACCCGGTCACGGGCAAGTGCCAGCCGAATTTCCATCTGCTGTCGACCGACGGGTACTGGAACTCAACGCTGTCGTACACGGCGCGCGGCAACAACGACCAGAAGGTGCCTGCGCTGGCCAACCTTCCCGGCGCGACCGGGTTCACGCCGGCTGCGGATTTTCCACGGCCCTACGTGGAAGGGGCCCCGGCGACGAGCGACAGTCTCGCGGACCTCGCCATGCATTACTGGATCCGCGACCTTCGTCCCGGCGTCGCCGACAAGGTGAAGGACTCCATCGCTCCGTGGCAGCACGTCAATGTCTACGGCCTGTCCATCGGCGCGAAGGGGACGATCAGCTATCCGAACGGCATCAACGGCATTGCGTCGGGCTCCCTCAGCTGGCCGGCCGCGTCGGGCGCTGGCGGGCCCGAGGCCATCGACGACCTCTGGCACGCCGCCGTCAACAGTCGCGGCAAGTACTTCAACGCGAACAACGCGCAGCAACTGGCGGAGAGCATCGTCAGCGCGCTGGCGGACTTCACCGATCAGTCCGGGACCGGGACGGCGGTGGGCCTCGGCGGAGCGCAGCTCAGCGTGACGAATCAGTACGCGTACAAGACGAGCTACGAAGCCGGCATCTGGGGCGACGTCAAGAAATACGCGATCGACCTCGGCACCGGCGTGCTCCCCGCCGACGTCGACGGCAATCCGCTCAACGCGCCGCTGTGGTCGGCGGCGACCCAGCTCGACGCACAGGCGGCAGTCAGCGGCGCGATCAACGGCTGGGACACGCAACGGCGGATCGTCACGATCAATGACGCGACGCTGGCGGCCGTCCCGTTCCGGGCGGGCAACCTGTCACCGGCGCAGCTGACATCGCTGACCAGCGGCTGGAGCGCGGTGGCCTCGCCGCCGTCGGCGCCTGCCGTGCTGAATTACCTGCGCGGCGACAAATCGAACGAAGGCATCAACACGACCAGTTTCCGCACCCGATCGCACATTCTGGGTGACATTGTCTACTCGGCCGCGGTGCCCGTGGGCGCGCCGAGCGTACCGTACGCGGACACTGGCATGACGGGCTCGCCGAACCCCGGCTACAACGCGTTCAAGACCGCGAAGGCGTTGCGCACTCCCATGGTCTATGTGGGAAGCAACGACGGGATGCTGCATGCGTTCAACGACACGCTGGCCGACGGCGGCAAGGAGGCCTGGGCGTATGTCCCGAAGGCATTGTTCAGCAGCGGCGATCCGAACGACACGCTGCATGCACCGGCGCCAGGCTTCCAGTTGGGAGCGCTCGCCTTCCGGCGCGGTGGCATCCCGCTTTATGCGCATCGCTTCTACGTCAATGCCACCCCGCGCGTCTGGGACATCGATTTCGCCTACACGAATACCGCGACGCCGCCGCAAACTGGCAACGACTGGCGCACGATTCTGGTTGGCGGATTGGGTGCCGGCGGGCGGGCAGTGTATGCGCTCGACGTCACCACGCCGATCGCACCCCCACCCCCGGCCGTGTCGGGCGACACCGAAGCCACCGCCGCAGGCAAGGTGCTGTGGGAATTCACGGACGCCAACCTCGGTTATGTCTACGACGCGCCGACACTGGTCAAGACCAAGGCGTACGGCTGGGTCGCGCTGGTCGCGTCGGGGTACAACAATCCGGGCGGCAAGGGCTTCCTCTACGTCCTGAATCCGGGTGCGTCCTCGAAGGCGGGTCAGCTGCTGAAGAAAATCGCGCTGCCGGGCGATACGGGCACCGACACCAGCCCGACAGGCCTGTCGACCGTCCGGGCTTTCGCGTCCAGCCGCCAGAACCCCTACGTGCTGCAGGCGTACGGCGGCGACCTCAAGGGCAACGTCTGGCGCTTCGACCTCTCCAATGGCGATGCGACGCAATGGAAAGCGGAGAAGATCGCGACGCTGAAGGATGCCACCAGCAAGCCGCAGCCGATCACGACCGGCGTGCGCGTCGAAATCGACCAGAACAACAGCGTCGATCGCTACCTGTTCGTCGGCACCGGCAAGCTCCTCGATCAGCAGGATCTCGTGGACACGTCGGTCATCAACAGCTTCTATGTGATCAGGGACGGCTCCTGGACGGCACCCGAGCCGGCGCCCGCCGTTCCGTATTCGCGGGCGAACCTGACGGCGATCACGGGCAGCGGCATCGCCGGTCTCGGCGGAGCCCCCATCGGCCGCGGGTGGTACCAGGACGGCACCGATGGCAGCCTCAGGATCAACTCCGACGTCTACGCGGACGTCAACGTCGCCGTGTACGGCTTCTCCAGGCCGTCGCAGGACCCATGCCTTGGGGTGCTGTCGTCGACACTTTATGCGCGCGATCTCACCACCGGCAATTCGGTGCTCCTGTCAGACAACGGAAGCATTGTCGCCAGTGTCGAGATCGCCGGCGGCATCGCCGGAGTGACGCTGATACAGGCGGATCCCGGCGCGAGCGCCGCCACGCCACCCGTGCTGGTCCAGGTCACGACCATGAGCGGCCAGGTCGTAAGCATTCCCGTCAGTATCTCCGGCGCCGTCACCTCCAAGCATCGCGTCACGTGGGGGCTGGTGAGTCCGTAGCAGCGCGCCGCTTCAGCCAGCCCGCCAGCCGGGCGGGGCGGCGACAGCCCGCACCGTGGCAACGCCGTGCCGCGGTCGTGCCGCCCTCCGCGGTCAGGGCGCGAGCGGCGAGGCGAAGCGCTCGTCGACGTCGATCCGGTAGCCGTTCGCCAGCCGGTTGGTTGCGTTGGCGAGCGCGGTCACGGCCATCAACTCGCCAAACATCTGCGGCGTCATCCCCTTCGCGCGTGCGGCGGCCGCATGCGAATGGATGCAATACTCGCAGTTGTTCGTGATGCTGACGGCAACGTAGATCAGCTCCTTCACGAGGGGATCGAGCGCACCCGGCGCCATGACCTCCTTCACGTTCGCCCAGGTTCGCGCCAGCGTGGCCGGGTCGTTGGCCAGCACCTTCCAGAAGTTGTTGATGAAGTCCGTCTTGCGCGTCGCGCGGATGTCGTCGTAGACGGTGCGCACCGCGGCGGATGCCGCTTCGTACTCGATCGGTAGTGCAAGGGCCATCGTTCATCCTCCCGGCGCCGGGCGGGCGCGTCGAAACGCAACCATAGCCCGAATTCCCGCGCCGACAAACTGGTGGGCGCCGTGGCGGTGAGCAGTCTCACCGGGGGCGAAGATGTCGAGCTTGCCGCGCTCGGCGTCGCGGCGGCAGGGTGCGCAGCGGCGCCCGACCCGGCTGCGCGCCAGCGATCAGAGCGTCGCTTCGATGAGGCGGCGCAGCTCCGGCGTGATCTCCGGCATCACGCCGAACCACGCCTTGAACGCCGGCCGCGCCTGATTCAGCAGCATGCCGAGGCCGTCGACCGTGGCATTGCCGCGCGCGCGCGCCGCGGCAAGCAGCGGGGTTTCCAGCGGTACGTAGACGAGGTCGATAACGAGAGCGTGCCTCGGCAACGCGGTGAGCGAAAGGTCGAGCGGCTGCTCACCCGACATGCCCTGACTCGTCGTGTTGACCAGCAGCGCCGCATCGGCGAGTGCATCGTGGCGCCGGGCCCACGGCAGCGTCGTCACGGCGGCGCCGACCGCATGCGCGATGTCGAGTGCGCGCCGGTGCGTGCGATTGACGAGGCGTATCTCGCGCGCCCCCTCTTCGGCGAGGCACGCCACTACGGCCCGCGCGGCGCCACCCGCCCCGAGCACGACGATGGGACCGGCATCGGCGCGCCAGTCCGGTTTCGCGTCGCGCAGGCTTTGCAGGAAGCCGAAACTGTCGTTGTTGCAGCCCGAGAGCGTCCCGTCAGCTTCGACGACGATCGTGTTGATCGCGCCGATGCGCCGCGCAAGCGGGTCGACGCGGTCGACGAGTTGCATGGCCGTCACCTTGTGCGGGATGGTCAGATTGCACCCGGCGAACCCCAGCGCGGCAAGCCCGTGCAAGGCGTTGGCGAGCCCTTCCGGCGCGACCGGCAGCAGCACGTACGCACCGGAAAGCCGGTAGTGGTCGATCCAGTAGCCGTGCAGCAGCGGGGATCGCGAATGCGCCACCGGCCAGCCCATCACGCCCGCGAGACGGTACTCCTTCGTGCCTGCGCTGCTCATGATGCCGTCGGTCCCCATGCGCCTAGAGTGTCGAAGTGCTGTCCGTCGCCCCGTTCCACCAAGTGGCGCGGCCGGTCGGCCGGGGGCGACGCGCGGTCGAGCGCGGCCGGCACGGCAGCCAGAATACCAGCGCGCGTCTCCGGATTGGCGAAGGCGCGGTCGCATCGACGTTCACCCTGCGGTACCGCTCGACGTCGAGCAGGCACTTGACGTCGAGCACGTTCAACACGTCGTTCGAGCCGAACGCGACCGTGCGCGGGCGCTCGCCCTGGCGCACGCTGTTGTCGAGGAATTCGAAGTGCACGCGCTTGTCGGTGCGCCGCACCCAGGTGAAAAAGAGCTGCGGCATCCCCGAGTACGCCTCGACGCCGTGGCCGAGCGTGTCGTCGACGGCCTTGTAGCGCCCGACGTCGAGTCCACGCGCCCAGGCACGCTCCACCAGCGACTCCGGCGGCGTGATCATGAAGAAGAGGTAGACGCTGTGACCGAATCGCGTCAGCAGGTTGCTGCCGGCCTCGTCCGAGTCCGGCGCGAAGCTGTCGAAGCGGAACCGGTCGATAAGGAGGTGCGTCATTTCCCCGCGCTCGGCCTTGCGCGCCATGTAGCGATCGAGCTTCTGGTCGATGATCTGCAGTTCCTCTCCGGTGAAGGCGCCGTCGTACTTGCAGGCCGGACCCAGCGTGGCGTAGTCGAGCAGCTGCTTGCGCCAGATGTCGGGACTGATGAGCGCGAAATCGCCCCAGCGCACGCCGATGTCTCCCGCGAGCTTTTTCTGGCGCGGGCGCAGCGTGCTCTTGCCGGATGCCGACGCCCCCTTGGTGTTCATGACGACCGGCTGCTCCTGTCGTGGCAGCAGGATGCCCACGATCCGGCGGAAGTTGATGCCGAGGTCCTCGATCTTCTCACCGTCCGGAACCGAAAAATCGGCGGTCACGCGGATAAGCAGCTCGTGCAACGCAAGCCGCTCCAGGCGGAACGCCACGAGCTCGCTGCAGTCGAGACCGGTCAGGTCGTGCAGCTCCTCGGCCCTCGCCACGTCGGTGAACGAATTTTCGGGCCGGTAGAGGGTCGCGAGATGTCGGATGTCGCGCGGGATATGCGAGGTGATCCCCGGGTTCCAGGGACCGAATGCCGTCTCGCCGCAATCCGCCGCGGTGTCCATCCGTGGCACCCTACCACGCCCTCGCCATTTGTTGCGACGCGGCGAGCTCCCGATCCGCCGGGTTGACAGCGAAATGCTTTAGATGTCAAATAACTGTTCGAGCGGCGGCATGGCCCTCGCGGCGGCGGGGCGGAGGAGACGAATGAACATCGTGTGCATCGGCGGCGGGCCGGCCGGCCTCTACTTCGGCATCCTGATGAAAAAGCAGGATCCGGCGAACGAAATCGTCGTCATCGAGCGCAACCGGGCGTACGACACATTCGGCTGGGGCGTGGTGTTTTCCGACCAGACGCTCGGCAATCTCGTCGCCGCCGACGAGCAGACGGCCAGGACCATCCTGCAGTCGTTCAACCACTGGGACGACATCGACGTCTTCTTCAAGGGACGCAAAGTCACGTCCGGCGGCCACGGTTTCTGCGGGATCGGCCGCAAGCGGCTGCTCAACATCCTGCAGGCGCGCTGCGAGGAGCTCGGCGTCCGGCTTCTGTTCGAGACCAATGTCACCGACGAGCGCGCCGTGGCGGCGGCCCATGGCGCGGACCTCGTGATCGCCTGCGACGGCCTCAACAGCGGGATTCGCGCGCGCTACCCCGACATCTTCCGGCCCGACGTCGAAACGCGCCGCTGCCGCTTCGTCTGGCTCGGCACGAAAAAGCGGTTCGACGCCTTCACGTTCGCCTTCGAGGAGACCAAGCACGGCTGGTTCCAGGCGCACATCTACCAGTTCGACGGCGACACTTCGACGTTCATCGTCGAGACGCCGGAGGACGTGTGGCAGAAGGCGGGCCTCGACCGGATGAGCCAGGAGGAAGGCATTCGCTTCTGCGAGCGGCTCTTTGCGGCGCAGCTCGACGGCCATGCGCTGCTGTCCAACGCCGGGCACCTGCGCGGTTCGGCGATCTGGATCAGGTTTCCCCGCATCGTCTGCGGCAACTGGGTCCACCGGATCGACGTCGACGGCAGGACGGTGCCGGTCGTGCTGATGGGCGATGCGGCGCACACCGCGCACTACTCGATCGGCTCCGGCACCAAGCTCGCGCTGGAGGATGCCGTCGAGCTCGCGCGGTGTTGCGCGGCCCACGGTGCCGAAGGCATGGACAAGGTGCTCGGTGTGTACCAGGACGCGCGCTCGGTCGAAGTGCTGAAGATCCAGAGCGCGGCGAAGAACTCGATGGAATGGTTCGAGAATGTCGACCGCTACACGCACCTCGAAGCGGAGCAGTTCGCGTATTCGATGCTCACGCGCAGCCAGCGCATCCCGCACGAGAACCTGCGCCTGCGTGATGCCGGTTACGTGGAGCGTTACGAGAACTGGATTGCCGGGCATGCCTTCGCGCAGGCCGGCATACCCGTGCCGGCGACCTCGCGCAGCATACCGCCGATGCTGACCCCGTACCGCGCGCGCGGCGTCGTCCTGAAGAACCGGATCGTCGTGTCGCCGATGGCGCAGTACTCGGCACGCGACGGCATTCCCGGCGATTACCACCTCGTGCACCTCGGCGCGCGCGCGATGGGCGGGGCCGGACTCGTATGCGCCGAGATGACCTGCGTGTCGCCGGATGCCCGGATCACGCCCGGCTGCCCGGGACTGTGGAACGATGCGCAGCGCGACGCATGGGGCCGCATCGTTGCCTTCGTCCACGGCGAGACCGACGCGAAGATCGCGCTGCAGCTGGGGCACGCGGGCCCCAAAGGCTCGACGTGCGTTCCCTGGGAAGGCGGCGAGGATCGGCCTTTGCCCACCGGCAACTGGCCGCTCGTCGCGGCCAGCGCGCAGCAATATCTCGCCGGCGTTTCGCCGACCGCGCGCGAAGCGACGCGCGAGGATCTGGCGCGGATCAGGGCCGATTTCGTCGCCGCGACGCGCCGCGCGGCGGCGGCCGGCTTCGACTGGCTCGAGCTGCACTGCGCGCACGGCTACCTGCTGTCCTCCTTCATCTCGCCGCTCACCAACCGGCGCGGCGACGAATACGGCGGCGATCTCGCCGGCCGTTGCCGTTATCCGCTCGAGGTGTTCGCGGCCGTGCGTGCCGTGTGGCCTCCCGACAAGCCGATCAGTGTGCGCATATCCGCGCACGATTGGGCCGAAGGCGGCATCACGCCGGACGATGCCGTGGCCATCGCAGCGCTGTTCAAGGCGGCCGGCGCGGACATGATGGACTGCTCGTCCGGCCAGGTCGTTCCCTACGGCAAGCCTGTCTACGGACGCATGTACCAGACGCCGTTCGCCGACCGGATCCGCAACGAGGCGGGCATCGCGACCATCGCCGTGGGCGCGATCTTCGAGGCCGACCACGCGAACAGCATCATCGCCGCCGGCCGCGCGGACCTCTGCGCCATTGCGCGACCGCATCTCGCCAACCCGGCGTGGACGCTGACGGAGGCGGCGAAGATCGGCTATCCGGACATCGAGTGGCCACAGCAGTATCGCTCGGCGAAGACCCAGCTCGAGCGCAACCTCCTGCGCGAGAGGGAGGCTGCGGCCGCCAATGCGGGCCTCACGCCGCAGCAGATCGCGGCGAAGCTGCTCGACAACTGACAGCCCCGAACGAAGTGCACCGGGTCGGCGCATGCCGGCCCCCCTTCATTCAGGAATGAGAAAGGGCAACCCATGGAAATCCTGCAGCCCCCAGGCTGGATGCGGCCCAGAGGTTACGCGAACGGCGTCGCGGCGAAGGGACGGATGGTGTTCGTCAGCGGCATGGTCGGTTGGGATGGCCAGGGGGTGTTCCGGACGACGGAACTCGCGGGCCAGGTGCGCCAGGCGCTCGCGAACGTCGTCGCGGTCCTCGCCGAAGCCGGCGCGCGGCCCGAGCACATCGTCCGGATGACCTGGTACGTCTGCGACAAGCGGGAATACGTTGCCTCCTACCCGCAGATCGGGATCGCCTATCGTGAGATCATCGGCAGCCACTTCCCGGCGATGACGGCCGTGGAGGTCGCGGCGCTTGTCGAGGACGCGGCGAAGGTCGAGATCGAAGTGACGGCAGTGGTTCCGGACTGAAAGGTGCAGGCAACATGAGCGACACACCGGCAATGTTCACGCCGTGGGACAACCCGATGGGGACCGACGGCTTCGAGTTCATCGAATACGCGGCGCCGGATCCGGACGCCATGGGCCGCATGTTCGAGCGCCTCGGTTTCACGGCTGTCGCGCGGCACCGGCGAAAGAAGGTGACCCTCTATCGGCAGGGCGAGATCAACTTCATCCTCAACGCGGAACCGGACAGCTTCGCGCAGCGTTTCGCCCGGCTGCACGGCCCCTCGATCTGCGCGATCGCCTTCCGCGTCGCCGATGCCGGGCGCGCGTACAAGCGCGCGATCTCGCTCGGCGCCTGGGGTTACGATTCGACGGGAGGCCCGGGTGAGCTCAACATTCCCGCGATCAAGGGCATCGGCGACTCGATGATCTATCTGGTCGACCGCTGGCGGGGGAAGGATGGCGCGCAGCCGGGCGAGATCGGCGACATCGGCATCTACGACGTCGATTTCGAGCCGATCCCCGGGGCGCCGCAGAATCCTCCGGGCCACGGCCTCATGTACATCGACCATCTGACGCACAACGTGCACCGCGGACGGATGGACGAGTGGTCGGGCTACTACGAGCGCCTGTTCAACTTCCGAGAGATCCGTTACTTCGACCTCGAGGGGCAGGTCACCGGCATCAAGTCGCGCGCGATGACGAGCCCCTGCGGCAAGATCCGCATTCCGATCAACGAGGAAGGCCAGGAGAAGGCAGGCCAGATCCAGGAGTACCTCGACCGCTATCACGGCGAGGGCGTGCAGCACATCGCGATGGGTTCCGCCAACCTGTACCGGACCGTGGACGCGCTGACCGCAGCGGGCGTCAAGCTGCTGGCCACGCCCGACACCTACTACGAAGCTGTCGACAGGCGAATTCCGGGCCACGGCGAGCCGTTGGCGGAGCTGCGGCGGCGCAACATCCTGATCGACGGCGACGCCGGCAAACTGCTGCTGCAGATCTTCTCGGAGAATCAGTTCGGGCCCGTCTTCTTCGAATTCATCGAGCGCAAGGGCAACGAAGGATTCGGCGAGGGCAATTTCAAGGCGCTGTTCGAGTCCATGGAGCAGGATCAGATCCGGCGCGGCGTGTTGAAGACCTGAGCCCGCCTGCCGCCGGGCGGAGGGCGCCTGGGCGAAACGGTGGCGGTCCTTGTAGAATGCCCAACTTCGCGCCGGGCCGGCCGGCGCACAGCGGCGCCAATCCGGGAATTCAATCGATGCCTGCCCTGCAACCCGTTCGACGCTTCTGGTGCGCGCTTGCGTTGCGCGCGATGCTTGCTGCGATGCTGGCGGGCACGGCCGTGTCCGCGCCCTTCGCGCAGACGGGCTCGGTGCCGCTGATCGTATTGCGACCCGAGATCGCCACGCCATTGCAAGCGGCGCAGGAACTCGCGCGCGCCGGCAAGTTCGTCGAATCGCTGGCCAGGATCCGCGAGGCGGAGGCCGTCCCCGATCGCACGCCCGGCGAGATCCTCGCCATCGACCGCATGCGCGGCGTCGCTGCTTCCGGCGCGGGTGACATCCCGACCGCCACGCGCTCGTTCGAGGCGGTCCTCGCTGCCGGAGGCATCGACCCCGCCGATCGGGCGCGCCTGACGCGGGCGCTGGCGCTGCTCTATTTCCAGGGCAAAGACTATCCGAAAGCCGCGACCTGGGCGGCACGCTATCTGCAGGAGAACGGGACGCACGCCGACATGCGCTGGCTGCTGATCCGCGCGCAGTATCTCGCCGACGATTGGGCGAGCGCCGCGCGGGAGCTGCGCGTCGACGTCGAGGGCGGCCTCAAGAGCGGGGTGGCTCCTCCGCTGGAACGGGTGCAGATGCTTGCGAACAGCTACTCCAAGCTCGGCGACAACGCCGGATATGTCTACGCGCTGGAGGCGCTGCTCGCCTTCTACCCGAATAAGGAATACTGGGCGGACGCCATTCGTCGCGTCGAGGCCAAGCCGGGTTTCGCCGATCGACTGACGCTCGACGTGCTGCGCCTGCGGCAGGCCACCGGCGTTCTCAACGCCGGCGCGGATTACGCGGCCATGGCGGAGCTCGCGCTGGCCGCGGGCCTGCCCGCGGAAGCGAAGCGCATCTCCGACCAGGGGTTCGCATCCGGCGCGCTGGGGACGGGCGCGGACGCGGACAAGCAGAAGCGCTTGCGCGACACAGCAGACAGGCAGGTGGCCGAGGACCGGAAACAGCTGCCGCAAAGTGTCAGGGCCGCCACGGCCGCGCCCGACGGCACCGCACTCGTCAACGTCGGCTTCGTCTACGTGAGCGACGGTCAGTTCGACCAAGGCATTGCGCTGATGGAGCAGGGCGTGCAGAAGGGCGGCTTGAGAAGGCCCGACGAGGCGAAGCTGCACCTCGCAATCGCCTATCTCGCGGCGGGACAGAAGGCCAAGGCCATCGCGGCTTTCCGGGACGTGGGCGGCACCGACGGCACGGCTGATCTCGCGCGTCTATGGTCGATCCACGCGCAGCGGCCGTAGGCGCCTGCCGGCTGTCGCGAAACGGCGCGGATGGACGATGCGCCATCTGCTGAAGCTGCTGTCGCTCGTGCCGCTGCCGGTCCTCTATCCGGTCGGCTGGGTCATCTACGTCATCGTGTTCCACGTTCTGCGCTGGCGCCGCGACCAGGTGGCCAACGACATCGCGCTCGCATTCCCGGACCGGACCGCGGCCGAGCGCGCACGCATCCTGCGGCAGTCCTATCGCAACCTCGCGGATGTGGTGATGGAGGCACTGTGGGGTTTCAGTGCCGGGGCCGAGGCGCTGGCGCGCCGCGTCAGCTTCGAGAACACGGATCCGATCGACGCCGCCGTCGCCGCGCGGCAATCGGTGGTGCTGCTCACGCCGCACTTCTGCAACTGGGAGTGGCTGCTGCCAGCCGGCGGGGCGTGTTTCGGACTGCCGATCGACGCGGTGTACCAGCGGCAGCGCGTCGCGTCGATCGACCGGTTCCTGCGCGAAGCGCGTTCGCGCTTCGGCGGCATGCCGATTCCGCGCGAGGATTTCATCTACGAATTGATGAACCGCGCGGGCACGCCCCGCGGCTATGCGCTGATCGCCGACCAGACGCCCCCGCGTGAGGGCAGGAAACACTGGTCCCGCTTTCTCAATCGCGACACGGCGTTCTTCGTCGGCGCCGAGAAGGTCGCGCACTTCCTCGATTCGCCGGTGCTCTACGTCGCGATGCGGCGCGTCGCCCGGGGTCGCTACGCGGTGCGCCTCATCCCGCTCGCGCTGCCGCCGTTCGATCGCGATTCCGGCGCCGACGACACGCCGATCATGGAGCGTTTCGCGCGGCAGCTCGAGGCCGAGATCCGGGATAGTCCCGCGGATTGGCTGTGGCTGCAGAAGCGGTGGAAGTATCCCAAGCCCGAGTCCGCGGAGGTGACGGGGAATCGCCGGAGAGGCAAGCGGTAACAGGCCGGGGGTAATGAGCGCCGACGGCGCAACCGGGCGCCTTGCCCATCATCGAGCGCCCCGCCAGAGCGCGACGGTCGCCAGCCATTCGTCCGGGACCTCGGCGTAGAACAGCGACCAGTGGACGGGAAGGTAGGGCGGCGGTCCCTCGACGAGGCGCGGCGCATCCGAAATCTCGACGTCGAGCCGCCGGAACGGTGCGGCAAGCCCGTCGCCCGTTGCCTTGCTCATCGCTTCCTTGCACGTCCAGTGGCGCAGAAACCGCTGCCTTCGCATGTCGGGCGCGAAGTCCGCAAGTATTGCCTGCTCCCGCGGCGTCAGGAATTTCCGCGCGAGCCGGTCGGCACCGATTTCCCGATCCCTGTGCTCGATATCGACGCCGATGCGGGTACCTTCCCCGAGATCGCGGGCGATGGCGATCAGCGCGACGCCTCGCGTGTGCGAGACGTTGAAGTCGATGCCGGAACCGGCGTCGGCGAGCTCGGGACGCCCGCGCAATCCGCGGCGGATGGCCACCGCGGCAGGGTCGACGCCGAGTGTTCTCCCGAGCACGACGCGCAACGCGGCGCGCCCGGCGATCCAGCGGACCTTCAGCGCATCGGTGCCGAAGCGCTCGGCGCGAGCCGATTCCGCCGGGGAAAGCAACGACGCGATGCTGTCGATTTCGTCCGTGCGGCGCTCGAGCCCGCACCACCAGAGGTGCACGCCCGGGGCCGCGGCCGGCAGCTCGCGCGGGAGAAGCCGGCGAGCTCGTTCGCGTTGAAGGGCGGATGCAGGGGGAACGGCTTCCAAGGTGGGTGGGCGCCGGCTGAGGGCAAGGATCAATCCTACTGCGGGCGCTTGACGGGCGGCAACTTGTTGCCCGGCCTCCGCCGCCCCCCGGGGCCGGCCATTCCCGGGCGTGCAGGCGCCCCCAGTTCGGCAAGCGCTCTTCAAATTTGTCTCGTTTTCTGCTATTATCGTTGTGGATAAGTGGTGGAAATGGGCTGGACGCAGCCCATTTTTTTTTGGCGCAACCCTTTTGCATGGCGATGAACCTGGGCGAACTGCTGGAAAAGACGTTGCCCCCGATGGGGTACGAACTGGTCGATTGGGAGAGCTCGCCCAAGGGCCGGTACGTGCGCGTGTTCATCGACAAGCCCAAGGGCGTCAGCGTCGAGGATTGTGCCCGCGTCAGCCGGCAGCTGACACGGCTGTTTGCGGTCGAGAACGTCGATTTCGACCGGCTGGAGGTGTCATCGCCCGGGTTGGACCGGCCGCTCCGCAAGGCGGCGGACTTCCTCCGGTTCACGGGCGAGGAGGCCGAATTCCGGCTGGCGAATCCGGTCGCGAACGTCCGGCGCATGAAAGGCATCCTGCAGGGCTTCGCGGACGGCGCCGTCCTCGTCGCGACCCCGCAGGGAACGACGACGATCCCGCTCGCCGACATCGATCGCGCGCGGCTCGTACCGAGGATCGAGTGGAGAAAAGCAACATGAATCGGGAACTGCTGCTGCTGGTCGACGCG
>Ga0209254_10002639_pt1 | contig 16332 bp, 14 predicted proteins | sample FrelakmetDIP11DI_FD_187148 | JGI IMG/M metagenome (GOLD analysis project Ga0209254, IMG submission 187148) | Freshwater lake sediment microbial communities from the University of Notre Dame, USA, for methane emissions studies - DIP11 DI (SPAdes)... | ecosystem: Environmental > Aquatic >... | reverse complement strand
GGCGGCCGTTACCGGCAGGTCGTGGCGCGCCGCCACGGCCGAACACGGCAGCCCGTTGGCCATGCTCTTGCCAAACACAAGCACATCAGGTGGCTCGGCTGCAAAGTCAGCCACAAAGCGCGTGCCGGTACGGTAGAGCCCGGTGAGAATCTCGTCAAAGAGGCATAGTGTGCCGTAGCGCCTGCAGAGCGCCAATGCCTGCGCGAGGGCGTACGGGCTGAGCGCATGGCCACCATTCGAGCCCTGCAGTGGTTCAATCAGCAGCGCCGCCACACACCCACTTGCCAGCACGTCTTCCAGCGCGCCGAGCAGGACATGTTCATCCAGCGTACCTGGCGCAGGCAAGGTGTGCAGTCCACCGATGCGAAGCGCGGAATAGGGCCAGGCCAAGGCCGCTGTCAACGCCGACTTTCCATGCATGCTACGGCCGAAGGCGGCCAATTCGCTGCGGCCGGTGTGCTGCATTGCCAGCCGTAGCGCGAACTCAATGGCTTCCATGCCGGTCGAGTACAACCCTGCCAAGCCCAAGCCGGCCGGAAGAATCTTGCATACCGCAGCAACAGCCTCCTCAAGGACGTCGGTCGGCAGGCGGCCCACAGTCCACAGGTGGTCGAGTTGGCGATGTGCGGCTGCCACGACCGGCGGAGCGCCATGGCCCAGGAAGACAGCGCCGTAACCGTTCACCATGTCCACCAACCAGCGGCCGTCTGCTCCCGAGACCCAGGTACCTTGGGCTCGCACCAGCGTTGCCAGGCTCGATCCGCGCACGGGCGACGGCCGCCAGCCCGCGGCTGGAGGCATTACCGGTGGCGCGGCGGGCAGGGTTGTCATCATGGTGGTACGGGTCGGCTTCAGCGCTGAACGTCACGCAGCACGATCGACGTCACGGACATTGGCAGCAGGCGACGCTGCAGCGTGCCACCGACGTTGGATGCCGGCAACGTTTCCCGAGAGCGGCGGATCTCCGTGGGCGCTCCCTTTTCGAAGCGACCGAGGCTTACCTGCTCGGCCCAGCGCAGCCCGGGGATGACAGGTAACTCCGTGCCGCCGTGGGCGTCGTAGCCCGAGGCACTGATGGTCTCGACCTGCATCATTCGCCATCCACGTGCGCCGCGAAGTTCGACCGTCACATCCGCCGCATCCGTCTCGCTGCGGTTGACCAGCAGTAGCGTCACGTCAGCCCCTGCGCGCGCGCCAACGGCGTCCACCTCAGGGGCGTCGCGCACTGCGTCGACGACGCCCAGAGCTTGGCTGCTGAACGCCGGGCCTTCGGTGCGGGTCGTCAGCAATGTCTGACCGCTGAGGCGGCTGTACAGCGTGAACACCTGGGCCGAAGGCGTCGGCACCCAGGCACCGGCACGGCGTCCGAGCCAGCCCATGAATCCCTGGTCGGCAAGCTTGAAGAAGTTCGCGATGTCCACCCGCGGCTCGCGCAGAAACACGTTGAGCGTGGAGGCAGTGAAGAGCGCCGAACCCATGGTCTTGACATGGTCCACCCACGGACTCGTGGGCAGAATGTGGAAGAACGGCCCCCACTCGGTGATGGCGATTCCGATCCGGCGACCCGGGGCCTCGTGCTTGGCGAGCAGGGCCGACACATCGCGCAGGTTGGCCTCGATCAGGCGCGGTGCCGCAAGCATGGCGCGGTAGGCTGCACGCACGTCGGTCTTGTCGCTCGCGCCAATCATCACAGGCGCATAGGCGTTGTGAATTGCCAGGAAGTCGATCTGGGGTGCGGCCGCGCGTAGCAGCTTCTCTGTCCAACGCGAATCGTCGATGAAACGGAAGCGGCCGTAGTTGAGCCCGCCGATGGCTCCTACACTGATACTCGGATCGACCGCCCGCATCGCCTGCGCATACGCAAGGAAGCGCTGCGCGTAGGTCTCGGCCGACATGTGTCCGCCGGACAGGTCGCCTTTCATGTAGAGCTCGTTGCCGACCTCCCAGATGTTCACGCGCTGCCCGGTGTCCCGGTTGTGGTAGCGCACCCAGTCGGCCGCCTCGTCAGCGCTGCCGGTGCCGACGTTTACGGTCACCATGAGGTCGGCTTTCAGAGCGGCTGCCAGGGTGGAAGCTTCGCCAGTGCCGAAACTATGGCGTGAGCTGGGCCCGCCGACGTAGTGCTTCGAGGTTGGGCGACTCGCCATCGGCCCAATGCCGTCTCGCCAGTGGTAGTGGTCGGCAAACACTCCGCCGGGCCAGCGCAACAGCGTGATGCCGAGTTCACGCGCCTGCGCCACCGCGTCGGGGTCGAGCCGGTTGCGCGCCGGCTGCCACAGGCCTTGGCCGTCGAAGATCCACTCGACATTCGTGCCGAAAAGCGCCGCAGGGACAACTCGAACAGCGCTGCCAGTCTCCACCGTCACGCGCACACGCATGGCTGCGCCGTGCGCCGCGCCGTGCGCCGCGGTGGCGGTTGCCGCGGGCACTCCGGCTGTCATGGCGATGGGCGTCAGCGTCAGGCTGCCGAACAGCGCCCTGCCCTCGGTCCCGCCCGCTGCAGCGTAAATGATGACGTGCTCGGCCGTCGCCGGCACAGCCAGCGTCGCCTGCTGCACCTTCAAGCTCCCATCGGTGCCGTCGTATTGCAGTTGCACGTTGCCGAGGTCGCCCGACTTGCCCAGCACGTGCAGGCCGACGATGGCCACTGCCCCATCCTGGGCGCCGAGTACGCCCGACAGTTGCAGCCGTTGGCCGCGCAGCGGCCGCGCGTCCAGCAGTTGGCCCAAGGCCAGCGGCCGGTCGCCGCCGTTGCTGCGGTTCGGCCGCAGCTCGAGCAGACGCCGCCCGGCCTGCGTAGTGTCTTCCACCAATCGCGCTTGGCCCTTCTCACGCACGACGGGCTCGAAGTTCCAGTTGGCGGGCAGGGGACCATGCGCGGTGCCGAAGTCCCCATTGGGCAGGAGGGTGGCGCGGACCGGACCGGCCGATATCAGCACGAGGCACAGAAAGAGAATCACGCCGGGACGTGCCGTGACGCGCCGTGGCTCGTGGGGAAGCGCAATCATCATGCGCCTGGTGCCGAGCGACATGGGTTCAACGTTATCAGGCACGTACGAAGTATTCCACCGACTGGTCGTCTGCCGTGCGCAACACGGCTTGCCGTACCAAGCCGGCATGCGCCAGGATCTCCCGGCAGCGGGGCACGTCACAGATGGTCGGGTGCAATTCGAACACCGCTGCTTGCAACTTGCGCAACCAGTCCGGATAGGCCTCCAGGAAGTCTCTCTCCGAGCCTTCGATGTCGCACTTGAGCAGGTCGATGCGTGCCATGTTGGAAGTGAGTCCCTCGATGTCGACGTATTGCACGTTGACGCCGCTGCCCTGCTCGCGCATTACGGGATTGTTCACCGAATTGGCGGCATGGAAAGCATGCTGGTAGATCGTGCCCGTGCCATTGCGCGGTCCCACGAGTCCGTGCTTGGCGCGAAGGCTGCCGCCCAACTGCGGGTTCAGTGCCAGCCGGCGCTGCAAGATTGCGTGACACTGCGGCGAGCCCTCCACGAGCAAAACGGACACTTCGCGCAAGGCCGCGGGGCGGCGCCGCGCCAGATCGGCCAGACGCAAGCTGAAGAAGCCTACGTTCGCGCCGAGGTCGACGACGTTCACAGGCGCACCCGTACCAACGTGTTCAAACGCGGCTTCGATGGCTGCGTCGTACTCCTGATCGACAAAGATCTCGTTGTAGACAATCCATTCGGCCAGCCCCTCGACTCGCACGCGCAGGCCGCTGCGCAGCGTCCACTCGAGTGGCGTACGGCGTAACAGATGGGCGTGCAGCCACCGTTCCAGACTCGCGACGAAGCGTGAGGCCATCACTTACGCTCTGCTATGCGACATGGGACTGTGCGCGCAGGTTCATCAGTGTGCGACCTGCAGGTGCTGCCGATACCAAGCAATGGTCTCAACTAGGCCCTGCTCGATAGTCCAGCGCGGCTTCCACTTCAATATCTCACGTGCTTTCGCGCTACTCAGGTACTGGTGCGGGATCTCGCCGCGGGCCTCGTTGAGTACCACGGGCTGCAGATCGTCGCGGTCCATCAGCCTCAGGATGCTGCGCGTGATGTCGAGTACGCTGAGCTGGCTCTCGGTGCTGTAGTTGAAGGCTTCGCCGTGGATGGTCTTGGACTCCATCGCCTCGGCCAGGTGCAGGTAGAAATGGGCGACATCGCGCACGTAGACGTAGTCGCGCACCATAGTGCCGTCGCTGCGAATCAGTGGCGCATTGCCCTCATGCACCAGTCGGATGGTGCCAGGCACGATGCGGCTGTAATTCAAGTCGCCTCCGCCGAAGAAATTGCCGCACCGCGTGATGCACACCGGTACACCGTAGGTGTGATGGTAGGTCTGAGCAATCAGGTCGGCGCAGCTCTTGGACACGTCGTACGGGTGCTTGCCCTGCAGCGGCATACCCTCGTGGTAGGGCAGCACGGGCTGCTCGCCGTAGGCTTTGTCGCTGGAGGCAATGACAACGCGCTTCACGCCCGACACAAGGCGGCAGGCCTCAAGCACATTCCAGGTGCCCCGCACATTGGCTTCAAAGGTGGACATCGGGTTCCTGTTGGCGATACCCACGATAGGCTGCGCGCCCAGATGGAATACGCTGTCGGCCTCACATTCGTTGATGGAACGCAGCAGCACCTCGAAATCCTCGAGCCGGCCGAAGACCATGTGTTCGGGTTCGGAGCCCCCTACCAGCGGCGGGCGGCCGGGGCGCGAGACATCGCGCACGAGACCGGTCACCCGCGCCCCGCGCTGGTTCAGCTCGCGCACGAGCCATTGCCCAAGGAAACCCGAAGCGCCAGTGACGAAGACACTGCGGTGGCGCCAAAAGTGGTTGTCGGCGGTCAAGACTTTCTCCTGTGAGGGGGCAAACGCCTGCTGCGCCTACGCATCGGCCAGCCGGGCCAGGTCTGCGACAGCGAAGAACTTGCAGTGGTCCTGGGCCAGCAAACCGGTACTGCCGGGCAGTGCATCCCGGCGGGCCAAGATCTCCTCGAGTTCCTGCTGGTCCTTGTAGGTGTCCATCGACTTGAAGAAGCCGTCGTGGCAGTAGGTAGACAGGCGACCCATCTTCACCAGCTGGGGCAGCACCTCACGTTCCAGGTTGTCGCCGTGCCAGTGCTGGAACACCTCGCGTTCCATAACAAAGAAGCCAGCGTTGATCCAGTGCTGCACCAGCCGTGGCTTCTCCAGAAAGCCGGTAACGCGCCTGTGAACGTCGAACTCCACCGTGCCGTACTGCGACACCAATGGCACGCTGGTGAGTGTGGCCAAGCTGCCGGAATTTTCGTGGAACGCAATCAGTTGATCGATAGGCACATCGGACAGGCCATCCCCGTAGGTGGCCATGAAACGCCCCCGCAGCAGACCGCGGCAGGCGTGGATGCGGCCGGCGGTGTCTGTATTCTCACCAGTGTCGGCGATGGTGATGTCGAGGTCGAATGATTTGTGTGCGAAGTAATCGAGGATTACCTCCTTGCGGTGGCCGACCGAGACGATGAACTCCTTGTGGCCCTGCGCAGCGAACAGATTCATGATCTGAACCAGCATCGGCTTGCCGCCGACCGGCATCATGGGCTTGGGCAGGTACTCGGTGAAGGGATAGGCGCGGGTTCCGAGCCCACCCGCGAGGATCACGACTTGCATGCTGAGGGCTCTCTTGACGGTCGATGTGCGCATGCTTGCGATGGCGCAATGGAAGGGGGTGGCCTCTTAATCGATCTGCCACCACCGCCGTAGGCTTCGACGTGCGCAGGGTTGGATGAGGTTGAAGCTACACGAACGGGTTGCCCGGTAGGCAAAGGCGTCTGGCGAACGTAGACACCAATGAATGCAAGTTCGCTTCCCTGTCGACGATTCACTTCCATGCCCGCAGCACAGCATGGTTCATGTTCTGCGGCATTCCGCGCTGGCCATACTTGAACCGACCAAGCAGTTCCACTCGGCGGAAACCAGCGTCTAGTGTCATCTGGCGCAAGGCGTCGAGCCCCAAGCGCCACCATGTCGCGTCATGTTGGCCACCCAAATAGACCACGCGGCAACCGGGCCACGGGTGCTCGAGCTCAGGGAAGTAGACCTCCGAGACAAGCGCCTGGTCCCGGCACATCGCCGCCACGCGCTGCAAAGCCAATATCGGGTTGGCCAAGTGGGACAACAGGTCGCCCACGTGTACCAAGTCGAACATGCCAAGGACTTTCGAGTCGAGGGAATAGACGCTGAGTGGCACGCGACGGACCCGGGAATTCAACAATAGCCGTGCCACGTCAAACCCGCGACCGAAGCAAACATCCAGCTGCTCGGGCTGCAACTTCTGGCGCACACTGTGCGGCAGGTCCAGCTCGGCCGGCCGATCGAGATCGAGCGCCACCACCTCGGCGGCGCCGCGGCGCTCGAACTCAAAGGCCCAATAGCCATCGAACGTTGCGACGTCGAGCACGCGCTGGCCATCCAGTTGCTCCGGCAGGCGGTACTGTGGCAGCAGGGGGCGATGGTCGAACTGGCCCGGTGTGACCAGCCCCTCGCCCAAGTCGATGCTATGGTACCAAGTCACAGAGTCGACGAGCGCCTGCCGTTCTACGGGTGACGTGGGCGCGACATCGGGTAGCGGCGCGTTCGCGGTGCGCGGTGCGCTGCGTTGCACCTCGGCGACTTGGCGGCCGCGGGTCAGCCATCGCCACGGGCGACCGCTCAGGCACGCACTGACTTCTGCCGCTTGCCGGTTGGCGGTGAGCTGAAGCTTCAAGCCTCGCCAGGCGAGGGCATGGTGGGCCATCGAGGTCTCCTTGTTTGCCATGTTCGCCTTGAATGCTGGCGCGGCGCAAGATGGGCTTCACGGCTAGCATCACGACGTGACTTCTGATGGCCACGCCCTGATTTGGCATTATCCTGTCTTTCGGGACAGGAGGGGAGAGGTCAGATGACGTAGGAGCAGAAGATCATCTACTGAGTTCTACGTAAACACACGACGTCAAATATGCAATCCTGCCTGGCGCCAGATCGCGTTGATGAGCTGCGGTCGGCGTTTCATGCGTTGGAGCCGATTGCGGGCTAAGATGCCGACCTTGCCGAGAGTAAACCGGGCCGGCCGGTCGCGATTCCCGAAACTGCCGGTCACGATTCTGGACCGACCGGTCACGTTCGTCCGTAATGCGCACCAAGTCCTGTGATCCCGGTTAGCTTGCCAGTTTTCGAATCAACGCACCGAAGGAACGGTCCGCCAGCTGTTCAATTGGCCCGAAACCATGTCCACGGCAAGAACACCACTCCCTACGTCTTCCAGAACGCGAGGCTGGGTGCATTCGCATGGTGTTGCGCTAGTGGAGTTTATGCGCCTGTTCGATGCAATCTGCATCCTATTCGGGTTGTGGCTGCCGCGCCGCTTGCTCGAACAAGAGCTACAGGGTTCCCGTTGGCCCTACGCGCTAGTTGCGATTGGGTTGTACATGCTGCTGGCCATGCACTGGCATCCGTACCGATCCTGGCGCAGCGCTTCCATGCGCTCGGAGTTGGCTTTGATTTCCCGCTGCTGGATCACAACCGCGGCCTTGCTGAGCGCCGGCCTCTACTTCGGGGATCACCAGGACATCCCTCGCGATCTCGGGTTTGCCTGGATGGCCCTGACCCTGGTGCTGCTGCTGGGCAGCCGAATCATCCTGCGCTTGAGCCTACGTGTGTGGCGGCTGGCGGGGCACAACTATCGCACTGCCGCCATCCTCGGCGCGACACCGACGGGCAAGGCCATTGCCCGACAGATCGAGTACAACGCCTGGATGGGCTTGAAGCTGGTTGGCTTCTTCGATGACCGCCAACCTGGCGAAGGCCGCACGGAACCTCAGGCAATGCTCAGGGGCACAACTGATGATCTGATGTCTGCGATTGACCGTAGTGAAGTCGACGTCGTCTACCTGGCATTGCCACTGCGAGCCGAGCTGCGGCTGTGCGATTTGATGACGCGCTTGCGCGATTCAGCCGCGACGGTCTTGTACGCTCCAGATTTGTCGGCTTTCGGTTTGCTTCGGGCGCGTTGGGATGATCTTGGTGGAATACCGGTCCTTAGTCTGGTCGACACCCCCCACGTTGGTCTGGATGGTGTAGCCAAGCGAGTGTTCGACATCTTGGCGTCCTGCCTGCTACTTCTATTGCTGGCACTGCCTATGCTGGCAGTCGCGGCGGTTATCCGCTTGGAATCGCCCGGGCCTGCAGTCTTCCGTCAGCGCCGTTATGGATTGGACGGACGGGAGTTCGTGATCTACAAGTTCCGATCGATGAGCGTCACCGAGGACGGCCGCGAAACCTTTCGCCAGGCCGGACGCGCCGATCCGCGTGTGACGCGCTTTGGCGCCTTCCTGCGGCGCAGCTCGATCGACGAACTACCGCAGCTCGTGAACGTTCTACAGGGACGCATGTCGATGGTCGGCCCCCGCCCGCACCCGGTGGCGCTGAACGAAAACCACCGCCGCCTGATAGACGGCTACATGCTGCGGCACAAGGTCAAGCCGGGCATTACGGGCTGGGCCCAGGTGCACGGCTACCGGGGCGAGACCGACACGCCAGAGAAGATGTCCGGCCGCATCCACTACGACCTGGAGTACATCGAGAACTGGTCGCTTGGCTTGGACGTGCGCATCCTGATCAAGACCTTTTTCCGCGTGCTAGACGATCCCAACGCCTTCTAAGCGCTGAACGTTCACCGCCTTGCGACAGCCCTCCTCCATGCGCGTTAGGCGCGATGGCGGCCCCAGATCGAGGTGTCCAGACCCAGCATCCGGTATGTCCACCGCCAACTAACAACGGCCGAGAACACCACGGCCGTGGCCGTCGCCACGGCCGCGCCCGAAGTGCCCCAGTGCGGCACCAGCCACAGGTTTAGTGACACGTTGCAGACCACACCCGAGGACAGGCCGGCGAGTGCGACGCGTGAAGTACCAGCAATCGTCGCAACCGCCATCGCAGGGCCGAAAGCCGCGGCCACCGCGAGCCCGGCACCCAAAATAACCAACGGCGTCCAGGCGCCCGCGTACCCGGTGCCGAACAGCTTCAACAGCCAGGGCCCGGCCACCGCGAACAGAATTGCCGCGCCCGAGGCCATGATGAATGCCAAGCGCGATATCTGTGCCACCAGCGGCGCGATACGCGCGAAATTGCGTTGCTCGAGTTCGTCCATGTGCGCACCAACGCGCGGCCCAAGCGTCACATAGACGGCAACCAAAGCCATCACTACCGACTGGCTGAAACGCGTGGCAACTGAGTATTCGGCGACTTGCTCCGGCGTTCCGCTCCAGGTCATTGCCAGCACGTCGACCCGCTCGGACACCGCGGCCAGCAGCATCACCCCCTGGAAGCCCATGGCGGCCTTGCGCCAGCGGCCTGTGTGGTGCACCGGCTCGGCGTCCGCCCAACCGATTGGCACGGACCGGTGTGCCCAGAACGCCAGCAGCGCCAACGTCAGCAGCGTGGCCAACAGATGCAGGCCCACTGCGGTCTCGGCCTGCATCGGTGCGGCATTGCGCCGGACCCAAGCGCCGACCAGCACGATCACGACCAGCGTGCGCAGCACGTTGCCCAGCAGTTCGGCTGTGACGACGCGGTGCAGGCCCTGTAGCCAGGAACTCAGGACCAGCAGCAGGGTCGAGCTACAAAGCAAGGCCGCCGCAAGTTGGAAGGCTTGCGGCGAAAGCGCGCCCAACGGCACCCAGCCCGCGTGAGCTACTGCCAATGCCAACAGAGCCACGGCGGCGCTGCCGGCCAGGGCTATGCCCAGGGCGAAACGCACGACACCGCGGGCCGCGCCCAACTCGCCTCGCCCCAGGTGTTCGGCTACGAAGCGCATCGTCACCAACGGCATGCTAAGGCAGGCCAGCGCTCCCCCCAGAGCCAACCACGACATGACCACCACCAACATGCCGAACTCGGTCTGGGGCATGACGCGCGCGAGGATGAGCTGCAGTGCGAAGGAAAGGGCGGCGCCACCAAGCCGGGCCAGCACGTTCAGGCCGGCCTTTCGCCCGGCCGAGGAACCGCCATGAGCCGGTACGGCGCTCAAGCCGGCCTGCTGTTTGGAACAGGCTGATCCGCCGAACCAGGAGGTCGCAATGCCGCATTGCGACGGTTCCATCGGTCGGCCGCGATGATCACCGCCATCACGATCCAGAACACCCGGGAGGGCGCGGGCACACGCACGAAGAAGCTTGCGAACCCGTCGACCATCAAGGCCAGCAGGCCGCACAAGGCTCCCAAGTTGGCCATCGCCACGGTAGCGCTCAGACGATGCCGCAAGTTACGCGCCGCTACCACCAGCAGGTACGCATGCAGGCCGACGTAGAACGCAAAGCCAAGCGTGCCCTGCTCCGCCCACACCAACATCCAAGCATTGTGCACTACCGGCCAGATTGGCCCGAAGAGATCGGTCATACGCGCGTTGCCGTACGGGGCGTACTCCAGGATGTGCAGACGGAATGCGTTCAAGCCATGACCAAACAACGGCTTGTCGCCGATCATCTGGTAAGCGATGTCGACCCACTGCCGACGGAAGTCGAGCGCGCCGATGTCGCTGGCGCCAATACGTTTTAGTATCGTGGGGGCCGCCAACAGCGCACCGACGGGCAGGGCAGCAAACAGCGCGCCCTTCAATAACGGCTGCCGGCGCGTCCATTCAGGGCGCAGTACCAAGGCCAGCACCACGAAGGCGAGGGCCACCGCGAAAGCCAGCCAGGCCGAGCGTGACAAGGTCAGCAGCAGGGCCAGACCGCCGCCGCAAGTCGCTATGGCCAGCAGCACCCGTGCACCGGTGCGCAGCGGCGTGAACAGCGCTGTCAGCAGTATTGGCAGCAGCAGCGCCAGATAGGCGCCCAACAAGTTGGGATGCCCCATTAGGCCCGACACGCGGTACACCGAACCGGCGCTCAGGTAGACGCCGTAGTTGGCACCCGCCACGGCATCCGATGCGGGCTCGCCGAGAGCCTGCAGGCCCAACTCGCGTTTTAGCGCGAATTGCACCATGGCCACCACCACGTTCACCACCACGCCGGCCGACAAGGCCAGCAGCATCCAACGGAACTGCCGCTCCCGGACAAGTTCGCTGGCTACCACATGAAACAGCACCCAGCACTTGACCATGCGCACGACTTCGTACGCAGCAAATGTGCGGAACGGGCCGACAAGCACCGTGAGACCACCCAGCAGAATCAGGCACCACCACAGCAGGTCAGCCAGCGACCATTGCGCGGCGGGCATCCGACCTTCGATCCGATCGCGAATCTGGAAGGCCAGTAGAGGCAGCAGGAAGAAGTCGACCAGGTCGATTGCAAATGATGGCGCACCACCAATATGCGTCTGCCGCATGAAGTTGATCGAAAGGCCGAAGGCTGCCGTGAACACCGTGCCGACAAGAAAGAACAGCCGAGGGTTGCCCACCACGTACAGCACTGCTGGACCGAGCGCGGCGCCCAACAAGGCGAGTGCGTAGATGCTCGGCGCAGATGCTCCCAGGATCACGATCAGGGCCGCCAACAGGCCCAAGGTGAGCGCCAGCCCGGCCTCTTTCCGGTGGCCGGCGAGGGTCGACAGCCAGCGCATGATCGGACCCGTCTGGCGCGCCGCCGCGCTAGCGACGCTCGCCGACGAGCACCACCCGCAGCCCACCCACCCCGTTGTCGCGCAGTAGTTCGTCGCAACGCTCAAGGTCGGTCATGCGGGTCTTCTGCTCGGTGGCAACTGCAAACACAGCGTCGGCCTGCATGGCCGTAAGCAGATAGCGCGTATCAGAGAGAACAGAACCCACTTGCAGTAGCACCCAACGGAAACGACCACGTGCCTCGGAAACCAGACTGAGTAGTGCTCGTCGGTCCTGCATGCCACTGGGTGGGGCCACGCCACAAGGCAGCAAGTAAACCCCGGGCAATCTGGTCGGCACAACACACTTAGCAATGCTTGTGGCAGCGCCAGAAATGAGTTCAGCAAATCCCGGGCTGCCCAGCAGACCCAGCTGCGCCGACAGCCCGCGCCCTTTCTGCTTCAGGCGCGTGTCGACGAGCAACACCTCGACATCCAATTCGGCGTGAAGGCTGTGCGCCAGCATCAAGGTGGACTCGACGGCACTGCGTTCGTCGTCGACCTCGAGCAGGGCCAACGCCCGACCCGCGCTGTCGGCGCCAAATTCGCGCTCTAGCAGGCGCGCCATGTAGCGGTAGGTGCGCGATGCGGGTTCATTGCTGCGGACGAGCGTGTCGAGAAGCTCCCCGTACCAAGGGCGGTCATTGAAGGTCGTGTTTGGGGTCACCGGGCAGTCACCGCAGGTTCTGTCCTTGAACCATAGATGGTGGAAACGAAGCGCGGATCATTCTCCACCACGGCGAACAGCCGCAAGTTACCCCCTGGCACGAAACGGGTGCGGTTCACGCGTGCGCTTAGCACCTCCAGCAGCAGTGCACCCAAGACTCCCAGCAGCACACCGACCAGCAGGCTGGCCGCCAACAACAACTTGGTATTCGGCGCCTTAGGCTTGTGGGGCGTGGATGCACGTTCGACAACGCGCATGGCCGGTGGAGCCGACCGAGCGGTGGCCATGGACACAGCGGCCTGCGTCAGCTTGGCATTGAGACTGGCGTGAGTAGCCTCCAGCAGGCTTTGCTGGCGCTCAAACTCGTGGTGCTGCTGCTGCTTGCGCGGAATCTCGTCGAGCAGGCGCTTTGCACGCTTGTACTCGGCGCGCTTGGCGACCAGCGCGGCCTTGAAGCCCGCTAGGTTCGCTTCTGTCGTCCGATGCTTTGCTGTGAGGACCTCGAAAGAGTCACTGACACGTGCCGAGTCGCGCACCACGGCCGGGTTCGTGCCCGCAGACAGCTCACGCTGTGCGGCAGCGACCTGGCGCTCCAGATCGGCGATCTCGGGTGCCCCTGACTGGTACTTCTCGCGCGCCGCAGCCAACAGAGGCTCAAGCTTGGACAGGCGGTCCTTGGCAGCCTCCTGGCGGAACAAGCGGTCGGCACGCAAGCCACCGGACTCTCTGGCGATCTGGCGCGTCAGCACCTTCAGAGTCGCTTCGTGCTCAACAATTTTGGCTTCCAGTTCGCCGATCGCCATGCGCAGCGATAGCACTTGTCCGACCTCGATGCGGTCTTTCTCGAACAACAGCACGGAACCCGACTTAGCCCGGAACTCACGCACTTTGACGTCCAGTTCTGCCAATTGCCGCTCAATGCGCTCGGTTTCAACCTTCAGGCTGTCATAGGCTTGGCGCGCCTCGGAGACATATCGCTCACGACGTCGGTCCAAGTAGACGTCGACGATGGTGTTCGCCATCTCGGCCACTCGGAAGTTGGAACCCTTCACCACCAGCAGGCCAATGCTGGCCTCGCCGATCTGCGTTACGTTGACGCCGGCGGAGAAGTCGTTCATCACTCGATAAAACTCAATCTGCTCCGCTGGAATGACGCTCGCTTTCTTGCCCAGCAGCAAAGACTTGATCTCGCGGTAACGCTTTCCGATCCAGGACTGGAGCCAAAGGTGCGTCGCATAACTCGTAAACGGGTGGTACATGTCTTCGTAACGCAGATCGAGCTTGTGCACGACATCGCGCAACACGGGCGGGCTCGTCATCAGCGTGCCTTCGTCCACCAGTGCTTCGCGGCGAAAGACGTTCCAGCCTTGGTAGAAAGCCGCCCGCTGCTGGTCGCTTTCGGCATCGACGGCGATCATGACTTCGGCCTGCCACGTGTCGGGCCAGATCCACAGATAAAACGACACCGCTGCTACGCTCATTACAGTCGTCGTGAGCACCAGCAGCAAGTGCGAATACACCGCGCGCCTGAGCTGTGCGAGCGTGTTGCCGAGGTGAAAGGTGTCCGCCTCGGGTACATGCGCGACCGCTTCGGGAGCCCGCGCACCAACGCCGGCGGAGCCTTGGTCCCCGCTCACTTAATGATGTCCCAAAAAATCACTGCGTTGAGCAGGGGTGCGAGTACCGTGCTGACATCGCCGAGCGCGCGCACCAGTTGCGCGCGTATGCTCTCAGGGACGACGATTACGTCGTTGGGCTGCAACAACATCGAATTCATGGCCATGTAGATTTCCGGCTGCGACAGGCTTCGATGCGAAGGCTCGGAACTCACCACCTCCGCCTGGTGCAGTTCGAGGTGGCCTTGGCTGTTCAAGCGCACCACGGAAATGCTGTCGGGCGCAGAAAAGCGTGTCGCATCACCGCTTTGCGCCATCGCCTGTGCCAGGGTGCGCGCCGAGCGCAATGGGATCGCCTTCGGCGCTCCGACCTGCCCGACCACAAAGACTGAAGGCTCGGGCGGGTTTTCGACGAGCACAGTCACCTCAGGGTCCCTAAGGCGCACCGCGTAGCGCTGGCTCAGCAGCCTGGCCAGTGCCTTCGGCTCCAGTGCTGCTGCCTTAAGCTCGCCCACAAGTGGCAGTGAAATCATGCCGTCGGGCCGTATCACAACCTTGCGTGAGAATTCCTGGTGCCGATAGACGAAGATCTCTAGCTGGTCGCCGGGCTGGAGAAGATAACCCACCTCGTAGCGACGCAAAGTATCAGCCACCTCGACACTCACCTTGAGCCGCGCCTGACCATTCGCAGGCAGTGTGCTGGTGGCACAACCGGACAGCATGGCAATGTAGGCGAGCCAGCACAGGCTGTGCAACCACATCACCGGCAAGCAGCGCGCGGCCTGCAATGCTGGACCCAAGACAAGGAGCTTGTTCGACTCACGCATGTGCAAGCAGCCGAGTCCGTTCGTGGGCGATGCAGCGCGTGATCACGCCGTCGGTCTCTGCACTCAGCCCGCCAGCCCAACCGATACTGGGCGCAGAATTTAGTACCGGCGCTGATGAGCGCCCGCGATGGACTGCGTACGCAGTCGTAGATGTCAACATGTACCCGTCCAACTGTAACGTGGCGAAGCTGGGTTCAACGAAATCCGATAGGCTGATGGTCCACCCGGTAACGACTGCGAAGTCGGTGAGTTGACCGAACTGCAGCATGCGGTGCATCGCCACCACGTGCTGGGGAACCCACCCCAGTCGCCACGCACTCCCAAGTTGCCCAGACCCGGTCCTTTCTGGCTGCTGCCACCGATATGCAGGGCTGCTACAAGGACCCCTTCTTGTTGCGAGAGGTCTGGGTCGCAGAGGTGATTCGTAGTCGAACAGGATGTCCGAACGGGTCAACAGCCCGCAGGCATCGTCTTGGCTACGAGCTCGCATAGCGCCAAGATCAGCCAAGGCGTTCGGGGCTGCGCGGAGCAAGGGGTGCTACTTCGTCGACGTAGACATCGCCAGTACCGGCGACGAATTCGCAGGAACACGTGTGGCGGGGGCGCGCCATCAGGCGAATCGGCTCAAGCAGTTTGTCCTTGGCGACGATGACGCCGTCCGGTGTTTCGATCGGCTTCTCAAAAAGCACCGACACGGAACTCTGACCGGAAAGGTCGCAGAACTCGTCCAAATGGACCCGGGCTATGCCGCGGAAGTCACCCCGGGCCATCGCCTTTACCGAGACTCGGTTGGCTATCCATTTCGGCAGGCGATCGTTCGGTAGGGATCTGCGGGCGACTCGGCGGTTGCCGTGGACTTCGCCGTGCTGTTCCAGCGAACGATTCGCCGCGTGAGCCCCGTCCTGCCCGCCGGCACCGACGATCAATCCGTGCTCGCCGGTCACCGCCGATACCTGCGGATCAGACAGCCCGCCTCCGCGCTGAGGCGCGTGGCCTTGGCACTGACGCATGCATCCATCATGAAGGCCTGTCCATCGTCCTCAGGCATTCCTTGGCAGACTCAGCGATCAAAAGCAAAAAGCATTCCCATCTCCCCGGCCGGCATAGGGAAAGGGTGCCACGATTGAGAAGAAACGTTAGAAATTTAGCGCAGCTCTTTGAAAAAGTAAAGCAAAATTCCGTGCGCACGATCGACGTGAAATCCCTCGACGGGTCGCAAGGCATCTCCGCGTAGATTCCGACGTTGATTGCGAGGGATGCCATGTTGCCGACAAGCACCACCAGCCCGTTGGTTAGGGAGTTGGCGACCGGCTCGGCACCGACCATGCCGCTAGCGCCAGCGTTGTTGGCGATGTTGACCGTCTGCCAGAGCCACTCCGACAGTGGCTGCTCCACGACGGGCGCGTAGAAGTCGACAGCGCCCCCCGACGGCGATCAGGGCAGTGGCGGCGCCATCGTGTCGACACACGACAGTGGCAGCACAACTCCCGCGCAGCCGAGCTACGCCATGGCGATGGGCACGAGCTTCTCCGCGCCACTGGTGTCGGGCACCGTGTCGCTCATGCTCGCGCGCAACCCGAACCTCACCGCCGGGCGCGTTCTGTCGATC
>Ga0209254_10002638_pt1 | contig 16338 bp, 15 predicted proteins | sample FrelakmetDIP11DI_FD_187148 | JGI IMG/M metagenome (GOLD analysis project Ga0209254, IMG submission 187148) | Freshwater lake sediment microbial communities from the University of Notre Dame, USA, for methane emissions studies - DIP11 DI (SPAdes)... | ecosystem: Environmental > Aquatic >... | reverse complement strand
CGGCTGCAGCGGCGGGCTGCCGTCGGCGGCCGGCATGCCGTCGCCCGGCTGTTCCTCGAGCCGGCTGAAGTCGATCGAGCGGCCGTCGATGCGCGGCGGCGTGCCGGTCTTCAGCCGCCCCTGCGGCAGCTTCAATTCCTTCAGCCGCGCCGACAGGCCCAGCGCCGGCGGATCACCGGCGCGACCGGCGCTGTAATTCTGCAGGCCCACGTGGATGCGGCCGTCCAAGAAGGTGCCGGCCGTCAGCACCACCGCCCGGCCGCGGAAGCGCACACCGGCCTGGGTGACGGCACCGGTCACGCGGTCGCCCTCCAGCATGAGGTCGTCCACCGCCTGCTGGAACAGCCAGAGGTTGGGCTGGTTCTCCAGCCGCCGCCGGATGGCGGCGCGGTACAGCACGCGGTCGGCCTGCGCCCGCGTGGCGCGCACCGCCGGCCCCTTGCTGCCGTTGAGGATGCGGAACTGGATGCCGGCTTCGTCGGTGGCCTCGGCCATGGCGCCACCCAGTGCGTCGACTTCCTTGACCAGGTGCCCCTTGCCGATGCCGCCGATGCTGGGGTTGCAGCTCATCTGCCCCAGGGTTTCGATGTTGTGCGTGAGCAGCAGCGTGGCGCAGCCCATGCGGGCGGCGGCCAGCGCGGCTTCGGTGCCGGCGTGGCCGCCGCCGACCACGATCACGTCGAAAGTCTGGGGGTGCAGCATGGAAGCGCCGATTCTACGGAGCCACCCCCGCCCGAGCGAGCGCGGGCCCGTCGTTCCGACCAGCGGTCGAAGAAATAGTGGGCCACCGAATTGGCCACCGGTTCCACCAGCGTGATGGCTCCGGCGATGGCCACGCTGCCGGTGAGTATGTAGCTCACCGTGAAAGCGATGCCCAGGTGCATAACGCCGAAGCTTGCTGACTTGGCCATGAGACTCTCTAATGCGAATGCTTGTCATTATCGCAATGTATCCCGAAGACCACGATCGCTTGTATCGATGGTACGGATAGCATCGAGTGCATGGACTGCCGCCCGGCCTGCGGCGCGTGCTGCATCGCGCCTTCGATCACCTCGCCCATCCCCGGCATGCCACAGGGCAAGCCGGCCGGCATGCGCTGCGTGCAGCTCGACACCCAGGAACGCTGCCGGCTCTTCGGCCGGACCGAGCGCCCCGAGGTTTGCACTTCTCTCAAGCCAGCCGTCGAGATGTGTGGCGATTCACGCGAGCACGCGCTCACTTGGCTGGCCCGACTCGAAGTCGCCACCGTTCCCGGCTGAAGCCATGGACCACACCGCCGCCGACCGCCTGATCGCGCTCTACCCGCCGCTGGCCGATATCGACACCGCCGACCGCGACGCGGTATTGGCCCGCGAGACGCAGCAGGCCCTGGTGCCCGCAGGCACCATGCTGTTCCAGGAAGGTGCGCCCTGCCGCGGCTTTCCGCTCGTGCTGTCGGGCGCGGTGCGCGTGGCGCGTGGATCGCCCGGCGGCCGCACGCTGGAGCTGTACCGCGTGACACCGGGCGAACTGTGCGTGGTCTCCACCTCGTGCCTGTTCGGCCAGTTGCCGCTCACGGCACACGGTCAGACCATCGAGGCCACCGAACTGGTGCTGCTGTCGCCGGCCGGCTTCGACCGCTGGGTGCGCCACGAGCCGTTCCGCCGCTTCGTCTTCGGCATCTTCGCCGACCGCCTGGCCGACCTCATGGCGCTGGCCGAGGCCGTGGCCTTCCAGCGCCTGGACCAGCGGCTGGCCCATGCGCTGCTCGGGCGCGGCGCCAGCGTGCACAGCACGCACCAGGCCCTGGCCGACGAGCTGGGCACCGTGCGAGAAATCGTCACCCGTTTGCTCAAGCGCTTCGAGCGCGCGGGCTGGGTGCGGTTGGCGCGGGAACGCATCGACGTGCTGGACAGTACCGCGCTGCGCGCCATGGCCGCCGGTGCGGCATGGCCGCCCGCCGTTTGAGTCTGCTCAGGCAAGGCGCGTGGCGCTCGAAACGCTATGTGACCCAGGTCACCGACTCCGGCCGGCCGCCCACGCAGACTTCCCGGCACCGGCCATTCCGCCGTGTCTACGCCAGGAGATCTCCATGAAAGCCAATGTCGGCGGCATCGACCGCATCCTTCGCATCGTCATCGGCCTGTTGCTGATCGCGCTCACGCTCACCGGCACCATCGGCGTCTGGGGCTGGATCGGTGTCGTGCTGCTGCTCACCGGCGCCTTCAGCTTCTGCCCGCTGTACCCGCTGCTGGGCTTCAGCAGCTGTCCGATGAAAAAGGCATAAGCGGTCGCCCGAAGCTACCCGCAGCCGCGCGCCCTATTGCAGCGGCCCCGCTCCCGGCACGCTGCGCAGGTCCTGCGCCACGCGGCCCTCGTGCAGCGCGATCACGCGCCCGGCCGAGGCAATGGTTTCGGGCCGGTGCGCCACGATCACCCGCGTCAGTGCCAGTTGCCGCACGGCCTGGTTGACGACGCGCTCACGGTCCACGTCGAGCGAACTCGTGGCCTCGTCCAGCAGCAGGATGCGCGGCCGCTTGTACAGCGCCCGCGCGAGCAGGATGCGCTGCTTCTGCCCACCCGACAGCGCCGCACCCATGTCGCCGATGAGCGTGTTGTAGCCCATGGGCATGGCCTCGATCTCGTCGTGCACCGCGGCCACGCGCGCGCACTGCTCCAGCCAGGCGCGGTCGGGCTCGGGGCTGAAGAAGCAGATGTTGTCGGCGATCGAGCCCGAGAATAGCGGCTCGTCCTGCATCACCACGCCCATGCTGTCGCGCCAGGCGCGCTGCCCCACGCGCGCCAACGGCACGCCGCCGACCAGCACTTCGCCACTGTCGGGCGCGTGCAGGCCGAGCATCAGTTTCAGCAGCGTCGTCTTGCCGCAACCCGAGGGGCCGACGATGGCCACCGACTCGCCGGCCTCGATCTTCAGGCTCACGCCGCGCAGCACGTCGGGCTCGCCGTCGGCATAACGAAAGCTCACGTTGCGCAGTTCGATATCGGCCGCGCCGCGCTCGCCCGGCCGCGGCACACCGGTGTCGGCCTCGGGCGCGGTGAGCACGATATCGGCCAGGCGTTCGCCCTGCAGCCGCAGCATGCGCAGTTCCACCGCCTTGTCGATGAGGCCGCTCACGCGCGTGGCAAAGGTTTCCTTGTAGGCGAAGAAGGCGAACAGCATGCCCACCGTGAGGTAGCGGTCCATCACCAGCAGCGCACCGATCCACACCACCGCCACACGTTCCAGCCCGAACAGCAGCCGGTGCAGCACCGCGAACAGCAGCTCCAGCTTGCGGATGGCGATGCCGGCATTCATGGCGTCGACCACCAGGCTGGAAAAACGCGATTGGCGGTCGGCCTGGGCATTGAACAGCTTGATCGCCAGCATGCCGCGCAGCGATTCCAGGAAGTGGCTGGCCTGGTTGGCCTCGAAGACCAGCGCTTCCTCGCTGGCCTCGCGCAGCGGCCGGAAGAAGGCCCAGCGCAGCAGCGCATAACCCGCCACCGCGGCCAGCGCCACGAGCGTGAGCTTCACGCTGTACAGCAGCATCATCGCCAGCGTCAGCAGCACCAGCGCGCCGTCCAGGATGGCCTCGATGAAGCTGGTGGTGAGGGTCTTCTGGATCTGCTGCACCGAGCCGAAGCGCGACCAGATATCGCCGGCATGGCGTTTTTCGAACCAGCCCACCGGCAGCCGCATCAGGTGCGCGAATACATTCACCAGCCACTGCAGGTTGAGCGTGGCCGAGAGCACCAGCACGGCCCAAGAGCGCGCCGCGGCGGTGGCGGTCTGGACCAGCACCAGCAGCGTGAAGCCCACGCCCAAAGTGACAAGCAGGTCTCGGTCGGCACTGACGATCACGCCGTCCACCACCCATTGCATGAAAAACGGGCTGAGCAGCACGAAGACTTCGAGCGCCAACGCCAGCAGCAGAATCTGCGCCAGCGAGCGCTTCAGCCCGCTCACCGGCCCCAGCAACTGGCGCAACGTGACACGCTGGCGTTCGGTGGTGGGCACGAAGCCCGGCGCGGGCTGCAGCTCCAGCGCCACGCCGGTGAAGTGGCGCGACAGCTCGTCGCTCTTCAGCCGCCGCAGGCCGCGCGCCGGGTCGTGGATCACCGCCTCGCCGCGCTTAAGCGATACCAGTACCACGAAGTGGTTCAGGTCCCAGTGCAGGATGCAGGGCAGCTGCAGCTGGTCGAGTTCGTCCAGTTCGGCGCGCAGCGCGCGTGAATTGAACTGCAGCGCATCGGCCATGCGCACCAGGTCGGCCAGCGTCACGCCCTTGAGTGACAGCGAAAAGCGCTGGCGCAGTGTCGGCAGGTCGGTGGCCAGGCCGTGCGCGCCGGCCACCATGGCCAAGCAGGCCAGGCCGCATTCGGCGGCCTCGGTCTGCAGCATCAGCGGCACCCGCTGCAGCCCGGCGCCCAAGCGCAGCCGGCCGGTAATTGACATCAGAGCCGGCTCCCCAGGCCCAGCAGCGGCTCGAACAGCCACTCGATCAGCCGCCGGCGTTCCAGCAGTACGTCGGCTTGCAGCCGCATGCCAGCCGACAAGGGCATGGCCTGCGGCGCCGGCGACTCATCCAGCGCCACGGTGATGCGAAACATCGGCTCGCCGCCCGCGGCCACGGCCGGCAGAGACAGCGCGGCCAGCTCGCTGGCCGCCAGGGGTGTGCGCGAGACCTGCACCACATGCCCCGGCTGGTGGCCGAACTTCTGGTACGGAAAGGCCTCGAACCGCAGCCGCACAGGTTGATCGGGCCGCACGAAGCCCACGGCGCTGGACGGCGCGAACAGGTGCGCCTGCAAGGTGGCGCCCTCGGGCACCAGGCTGGCCAGCGCGGAAGCCGGCGTCACGCTCTGGCCGGGTTCGGCCAGCACGGCGCTCACGGTGCCAGCCTGCGGCGCACGCACGACGAGGCGGCGTTCGCCGTCCTGCTCGGCGGCCACTTGCGCCAGCTGGGCCAGGTCGCGTTCGAGGCTGCCCACCGCGCCGCCAGCGGTCAGCGGCAGGGTGCGCAGTTCACCTTCGAGTTCGGCGCGTTCGCGGCCCAACGCGGCGCGCTGCCGGGCCAGCGCCTGGGCGGCGGCGCGCAGGCCCAGCACCTCTTCGGTCTTGGCCTGCACCTGGGCCTCGGAGATGAACTGCTGCGACTGCAGCGACTCCAGCCGCGCCAGGGATTGTTCGGCCAATGCCAACCGCTGCTTCTGCAGCCCGGTTTCGCCGTCCACCTGCGACTGTTCGAGTTCCAGCGCCTGCACGCGGCGCTCCAGCGCCAGCTGGCGCGCGCGCACCAGATCCTGTTCCTGGCGTGCCGCGCCTTCCAGGCTGCGACGTCGATCGGCAAGGCTGCGCTGCACCTGCGCCCGGGCCACGGGCTCAAGCAGGGGCCGGTCGACGCCCACGATGAAGAGCACGTCGCCGGCTTGAACGGCCTGGCCTTCTGCAATGTGGCGTTCGAGCACGGTCCCGGCTGCCGCCGGCACCAGGCGGATGAGGCCACGATCGGGAACGAGCACGCCCGCTGCGGTGGACTTGCGGGTGTACTGCGCCAGAGACAGGAAGGCGACCAGCGACACCGCCACCAGCACCACGCCTGCCGTCAGCACGCTCAGCGACAGCGGCCGCACCAGTTGTACGCGGCCTAGCCAATGCTGCCGCTGCGCTTCCAGCGCTTCTGGCCGGAAGAGCGAGCGGGAGTCAGGCACGGGCGAGCGGACAGGTCACGCCAGCCGGCGCCAGCTTAGAAGTCGAATCGACGGCCCTCGGCGCCGGAATGACCCGGCGCGTCGGGTCAGAGCCAGCCGCCGCGCGGGGCCTGCGTCGTCGTGGACTCCGTGGTGATCCAGCCGCCGCGCGGCGCACCTCCGGCGACCAGCTGAAGGTGCTTCGGGTCCAGCGGCACGGGGCCGGGACGCTGCGCGGTGGTGACGGGCAGGACCTGGGGACGAAGTTGCGAGCGTTGCATGAACGGACTCCAAACGTGAAGGTCGTGCAATTTCGCACGGTTCTTGCCGATTGGAGCAGCCGCAATGGCGCGGGATAACTGTCAGGTCTTACAGGGTGCGCCGCATCGTGGTGCGGATCCCACACCGGTGCTAGTCGATCAGGCCCAGGCGCAGCGCCTTCAACACCGCCTGGTGCTTGTTCACGCAGCCCAGCTTGTGCATCGCATTGGTCACGTGCAGCACCGCGGTGCGTTCGCTGATGCCGAGCACGGCGCCCACTTCCCAGGCCGTCTTGCCCTCCATCGTCCAGCGCAACGCTTCCAATTCGCGCGGCGTCAACGAAGGGCGTTCGGGCTGCTGCGCCGGCGGAACCAACAGGCGCATCGCGGCATCCTGGGCGTGCACGGCGAAGAGCTGCAGGTCGGCCACCAGGCGCTGCAATTCCTCGGGATCGGTGGGCAGGGGTTGGTCGCGGTCGACCCCGAGCAGGAAATGCTTGCCTTCGGGCAGGTGCAGCGCCATCGCGATGCCGGTGCGGTAGCCGTAGGTGGCCTGCTGCTCCCACAGGTCGGCCGCGCCATGCTCGACGTAGGTTTCCTGGTTCCAGATGATGGGCACGCTCTGGCGTTTGCAATGCTGCATCACCGGGTCGCGGCGGTAGTACGTGGGATCGGCGTAGGGCTCGCCGTAATCGGCCGGCGTGTTGTCGACATTGATGAACTCGCTCTTGCCCATGCCATGGTCGATGATGGCAATGGCCGACACCGTCTCGAAGCCGAGCTTCTGCGTGAAGCGCACGACCTCCTCGCGGAACTCGCCGCGGTCGCGCGCCTGCATCACTGCCGAATAGCCGCCAGGGAGCATTGCTCTCCTCATGCACGAAACTTCACGGTCCACCGCGCCCGGGCGCCTGCCCTGACAGGGTTTACAGCTTTCGCTTCATGCCCTCTTGCCCAAACATAGCGTCATGCAACAAACAGCCCTCGCCCCCCAGCAGATGCCGGCGACTCTCGTCACACCCTGGTCGCTTCGTGCATGGCCCCCTTTATTGTGGCAGGCCGGCGAGCCGGCACGTGTGAGGTTTCACCACATTGGCACCCGTATCACGTTCACCGGTGATCCGCTCACACCCCCGGCCGGCCAGACCATCTGGGCCGGCAGTGCGGCCGAAGGCGAAGCCGGCATGGCCTGGGACTGGGTGCTCATCACCCGCGGCGTGGTCGCCATGGCCGACCCGATGTCGGTCATCAGCAACCTGCGGCTGGTCGGAGACCAGGGCGAAGTGCTGACGGCACAGCAATCGGCACGTTTCCTCAACGAGATCGTGCGCGCCCTGCCTTGGCAGAGCGAGGTGCAGCGCGCCTTGGGCGAGCGCACGCACTGACCGCGGCGACCGCGGCGTCGTCCCGGCCGCGGCGACTGCAACACCGTCCACCAGGCGGGGGCTACTTCAGCGCCGCCGTGCGCAGGGTGCGGGCGACGAAGCCGATGGCCAGCGCCGCCAGCAGCACGCACACGCCCGCCGCCAAGGCCACGTCGGCCCAAGGCAGCACCTCGCCACGCAGCACGCGGGCCATCAGCGTGGTCTGCGCCAGCGCCGGCACCCACAGGTGCCAGCGCGCCGGCCCTTCCTGGTTGAAGATCGTCAGCAGCGGCAGCAGCGAAACGCCCAGCAGCACGATGGTGGCGTTGGCCTGTGCCTCCTTGAAGCTCTTGCAGCGGATGGCCACCGCCATCAGCACGGCGGCCAGTGCCCCGGCCAGCGGCAGCAGCAGGCCCACGAAGGCCGCCGCCTCGCCGATGCCGAAGCGGAACAGCGCCGACAACGCTTCGCTGCGCAGCAGCCACTGCCCGGGCAGGAAACTCAGGCACGACAGCACCGCGATCAGGATGCCCACGCTGGCCACCGCGCCCCATTTGCCCAGCACCAGCGCCAGACGCGGTGCCGGGTTCATGAGCAGCGGCTCCAGCGAGCCGCGCTCGCGTTCGCCCGCCGTGGTATCCAGCGCCGCGTTCAGCGCGCCGTAGAGCACGGCCATGAGCACGAAGAAGGGCACCATGGTCGAAAGCTGCGCGGCGCGGCTGGCCGGGTCGGCCAGGTCGCGTTCCTCCACGCGCAGGGCCTCCAGCGCAGCCGGCGACACCCCGCGCACCGCCAGCCGCAGCGTGGCTTGCTCCTGGTTGAAACCGCGCAGCAGGCGCAGCACCGGGCCGCTGCCAGTCTGCGAGCGTTGGTTGGTGGCGCTGGCCAGCAGTTCCACCACCGGGGCCTTGCCGCTCGCCATATCGGCCTCGAAGTCCGCCGGCACCACCAGCACCGGGTCGCCCAGTGTGCTGTCCTTGAGTTGCTGCTCGTAGCCCACCGGGGCCGCACGCACCGTGTAGGTCTGGCGCTCCAGGTAGTTACGCAGCGCCGGCGCATGCTCGATGCCGTGCACCACGACCACGCGCGCCTCGGCGCGCTTCTCGATGCCGGCCACCAGCTGCGAGATCAGCACCAGCACCGCCGGACCGATGGCCACCGAGCTGAGCAGCACCACCAGCAGCGTGCGCCGGTCACGCAGCGCGTCGACCAGCTCCTTCAGGTACACGGTCCAGCCGGCGGCGATCATGCGACGCCTCTCTGGTGTTGCGCCTGCTGCCGTTCGCTGGCGCTGAAGGCCAGGTCGACGAAGGTCTCCTCGAAGTCGGCCCTGCCGCTGGCGGCGTTGAGCTCGGCCACGCTGCCCAGCGCCACGGTGCGGCCGTGCGAGACCACCACCACCTGGTCGCACAGGCGCTCCACCTCCTGCATGATGTGCGTGGAAAAGACGATGCACTTGCCGTGTTCGTCGCGCAGCCGGCGCAGCGTGTCGCGCAGCGAGCGCGTGGCCAGCACGTCCAGGCCGTTGGTCGGTTCGTCCAGCACGATATTGGCCGGGTCGTGCACCAGCGCGCGCGCCAGCGCCGTCTTCATGCGCTCGCCCTGGCTGAAGCCGTCGGTGCGGCGGTCCAGCAGCGGCTGCATGTCCAGCATGTGCGCCAGCGTCTCGGCGCGCTCGGCAGCGGCGGAACGCGTCATGCCGTGCAGGCGGCCGTAGTAGACGATGTTCTCCCGCGCCGTCAGCCGCGGGTACAGGCCGCGCGCGTCGCTGAGCACGCCCATGCGCGCCAGCGCGGCCGTGGGCCGGGTGGCGACGTCGATGCCGTCCACCTGCACCCGGCCGGTGTCGGGTGTGATCAGCGCCGCGGCGATGCGCAGCGTGGTCGTCTTGCCGGCGCCGTTCGGGCCCAGCAGGCCGGTGATGCGGCCGTCGGCGGCGGTGAAGCTGACGCCGTCGACGGCCAGCACGCTGCGCGCCTGGGCGCCGCGGCCCTGGGTGAAGCGCTTGCTCAAATGCTGCACCTCAATCATCGCTTGGCCTCCGTCGTGGCGGCCGTGATCGGCACGAAGGCCGACGGCCGGGGCACGGCGCGCGCGCAGTCGGCGTCGACCTGCAGTGCCTCTTCGTCGCTGGCGGCATCGATGAAGCGGAAGACGGCGTCGCGCAGGCAGGCCAGGCCCATCACGCCGTGGCCGGCTTCGGGCACCACCACGTGGCGCGCCTTGCTGCCCAATGCCTTTGCGGTGCGCTCGCCGTGGCGCGGCGGCGTCACCGGGTCGGCACCGCCGGAAAGCACCAGCGTCGCCGCGGGCGCCAGCGGCAGCGTGTAGAAGGCGGCGGGAACGTCGCCGCGCGGCCAGTCGTTGCAGACCTTGCGGTAGAGGTCGGCGAAGGCGGTGCCGAAATCGGCGCCGGGCCGGTCGGTCGCCTGCGCCAGGCGCGGCACATCTTCGGCGCAGACCACCGAAAAGTGCATGCCTTCGGCCAGGGCACCGGGGCGCCCGCCCTGCAGCGCCGTGGCCAGCCCCACCAGCGCTTCGAAGCGGCCGCGCGCCGCCTCGCTCAGCGCCAGCGGCAGCGCCGAGGCCAGCGCCGGCACGTACAGCGGCGTGCGCACCAGGCCCAGCAGCGTGTCGCGGCCGAGCGTCAGGCCTTGCACCTCGCCGGTAACCGGGTGCGCCACGCGCACATCGCGCGGCAGCGTGGCGAGCAGGCCGCGCCAGTCGGAACGCAGCGCCGGGTGGCGCGCGCTGCAGGCCTTGTCGGCTTCGCAGGCACGGAACACGGCGTCCAGCGCCGCCTGGTTGTCGGTGGAAAAGGCCGCCGGCAGCACCATGTCCGGTGGCGCCACACCGTCGATCGCGGCGCGCCGCACGGCCTGCGGAAACTGGCGCATGTAGTCCAGCACCGCGCGTGTGCCATAGCTGCCGCCGACGAGGTTGACCCGCTCGGCGCCGAGTTGCCGGCGCACGGCATCGGCGTCCTGCATCGCGACCGCGGTCGTGTAGTGGCGCAGGTCGCCGTGCGGCAGCTGCTGCAACCGTGTGCGGCAGTCGGCCAGGCGGCCGACGATGCGCGCGGCGTCCACGGCTTCGGCCAGTGGCTGCGTGGGGCTGGGCTCGTCGCACACCAGCGGCGCGCTGCGCCCGGTGCCGCGCTGGTCGACGAGCACGATATCGCGCCGGTTCGACAAGCGGCCCAGCAGGCCCGCCACGTGGCCGGCAATCTCGATCGCGCTCTGGCCGGGGCCGCCGGCGAAGAAGAACACTGGGTCGGGATTGCGGTTGCGCGCCAGCGCCGGCAGCACGGCGAAGTGCACGTCGATCATCGTGCCCTGCGACGCCGCCGGGTCGAGCGGCCGGCGCACGCTGCCGCACAAAGCCTCGTGTTCCACGCCCTGCAGCCGGCAGGGCGCGAGACCGGGGCGCGTCTCGGCAGCGTGCAGCGCGGGGGCCGCCAGCGCGCCGGCCATCATCAAGGCCATCGGCACGGCCCGCAGGGAAAGGTTCTGCATGGGCGCGGATTCTGCGGTGCCCCGTGCCGCGCCGGGGCGGTTGCAGCGGCGAACCGCCGCCGCGGTGCGGCGAATTGCCGACACGGGCGCATGAACGGCACGAGCGCGGCGGCCGGCGGCCGCGGGCGCAACGCTTATGCTTGCCCGCAGCCGCGCAGCGCCCGCCCGGCGACCTGCCTGAGGAGACCCGCGTGAAACTGCTCTTCGTCGCCGACCCGCTGGAGTCATTCAAGACCTACAAGGACAGCACCTACGCCATGATGCGCGAAGCCGCCGCACGCGGCCACACGCTGATGGCCTGCGGCTGCGAAGACCTGCGCTGGCAGCGCGGCGAGCAGGTGCTGGGCTTCGTGCGCGATATCGAACTCACCGGACGCGCCGGCCAAGGCGGCCACGACTGGTTCCGCGCCGCGCAGCATGCGCCCGACGAACGGCCGCAGCCGCTGGCCGAGGTCGACGCCGTGATCATGCGCAAGGACCCGCCCTTCGACAGCGAATATTTCTACGCCACGCACCTGCTGAGCCAGGCCGAACGCGAGGGCGCGCGCATCTTCAACCGGCCCGCGGCGCTGCGCGAGCACCCGGAAAAACTCGCCATCCTGGAATTCCCGCAATTCATCTCGCCCACGCTGGTCACGCGCGACGCCGCCGATATCCGCCGTTTCCACGCCGAGCACGGCGACATCATCCTCAAGCCGCTGGACGGCATGGGCGGCATGGGCATCTTCCGCGTCGGCTCCGACGGCTTGAACCTGGGCAGCATCGTCGAGACGCTCAACCGCGGCGGCGCGCAGACGGTGATGGTGCAGAAATACCTGTCCGAGATCGTGCAAGGCGACAAGCGCGTGCTGCTCGTCGGCGGCGAGCCGGTGCCGTTTGCGCTGGCGCGCATCCCGCAGGGCAGCGAGATCCGCGGCAACCTGGCCGTCGGCGGCAAGGGCGTGGCGCAGCCGCTGAGTACACGCGACCGCGAGATCGCCACCACCTTGGCGCCCGTGCTGGCCGCGCGCGGACTGCTGCTGGTGGGGCTGGACATCATCGGCGACTGCCTGACCGAGATCAACGTCACCAGCCCGACGGGTTTTCAGGAAATCAGCCAGCAGAGCGGCTTCGACGTGGCGAAGATGTTCATCGACGCACTGGAAGCGGCGCTGCGGGTCGGCAGCCAGGCGAGCGGGGCACGCACATGACGAGGGCATGCCGCCCTGCGCCGCTTGCGGCCGTCCAGCGCCGGTCGTTGCGACGCGGCGTGCTGGCCCTGGCCGCAGTAGCCGCAGCGCCGGCCGCGCAGGCGCAGTACAGCCCCGGCCCGCAGTTCCTTCCGGCACCGCGCGGCTATCTGAGCCTGGGCGCGGGCGCATCTTCGTATTCGGTGTCGTGCGGTGGCAGCGCGCAATGCGACCGCGTCGGCAACGCCGTGCGCGCCGCCGCGGGTGTCTTCGTGACCCCCTTCGCGGCCTTCGAGCTGGCGGCGGCCGATTTCGGCGACAGCCGCATCGGCACGCCCTACGGCGAGGCTGAATTCAACGTGCGCATGGCCGGCGTGGGCATCGCACTGACGCTGGACTACGGCGCACGCTTCAACGGCCTGCTGCGCTTCGGCGTGGCGCAGGTGCAAGCCACCTGGCAGGCCCCCTGGGCTTGGCCGGCGGAGTCGCGCAGCACCTCGGCCGAGGGCTATTACGGCCTCACGCTGGGATATATGCTGGCGCCGAACCTGGCCGCCGAATTGTCGTTCGACGGCACGCGTTACGAGGCCGGCGATGGGGTCGAACGTGTCGATGCGCTGACCCTGGGGCTGTCCTTGCGCTTCTGACGGCGCGCGCGTCTGGCTCGCGCAGGCGGGACTGCGGCGAGAATGCAGGCGTCCGGTCCGCGCCACGCCATGTCTGTCGACAACCCCACCCATCGTCTGCGCCGGCCCGCCTGCGTCCGGTGGTGCGTCCGCTGGTGCGTCTGGTGGGCGGGGCTGCTGCTCTGGGCCAGCGCCCTGGCGGCAGCGCCCGCCATCGTTTCCAGCGCAGGCCCGGCGCTCATGCGCAGCGTGGCCGAGCAGGCGCTGGACAACCCGCATGCGGCGCTGTCGCAGGTGCGCCAGCAGCTGGCCGCCCTGCCCGCCAGCGACGCCGGCACGGCATTCTGGCTGCGCCTGGCCCTGGTGGACGTGCTGGTGCACACCGACCAGGAGGCCGAGTCCCGCCGCGAGCTCGCCGAGGCGGCGCAGGCCCTGCCCGCCGACGCCGCCATGCCGCAAGAGCGGCTCTGGCTCGAGCACTTCCAGCGCTACGTCGATACCGGCTCCGTCGACCCGGAGGCCTTTCGCCGCCAGCAGGCCGCCGTGCGCGAGCAGGCCCGCGCCGCCGGCGACGCGGCCTTGCTGTGCCGCCTGGACCTGAACGAGGCCGCGCTGCTGGTGGAACAGGACGCCGTCGACGAAGCCTGGGCGGCGCTGGAGGCCGTGGACCGCTGCGCCGCAGAACTCGGTGACGCCGGGCTGCGCGCCTATGCCCTGGGCACCATGGGCCCGCTGGCCTGGCGCGTGGGCTCGCTGCAGCCGCCGCAGACCTACTACCAGCGTGCGCTGGCGGCACTGGGCGGGCGGCCGGCGCGCTACAAGCGCGCCTGGTTGCTGGACGACCTGGGCTGGGCTCTGGTCAACGGCGGCCAGCCCGCAGCCGCCCGCGGCCCCTTCGAACAGGTGCTGGCGCTGGCCAGCGAGATCGGCGACGTTTCCTTCATGATGCGCGGCCACGAAGGCCTGTCCGAGGTCCTGCTGTACCAGCGCGACGCCCAGGGCGCCCTGCGCCATGCCCGGGCGTCGCTGCAACTGTCCGCCGGCCATCCCGGCCTGCGCTTTCGCGACGTGACGGCGCAGACGCAGGTGGTCGAGGCCCTGGCGCTGCTGCAGCACCCCGATCTGGCCGACGCGGTGGAAGCCCTGCGCGCCATGGCCGCGCGCGACCCCTCGGCACGCAACGCCTCGCTCATTGCCCGCAGCGCGGCGCGCGGCTACCGCGCGCTGGGCCGCCACGCGCAGGCCTATGCCGAACTCGAGCGCTACCTGGAAATCTCCAACCACGATGCCCGTGCCGCGCGTGAGCGCGATGCGCAGCGCCTGCAGGCGCGCTACGAAGCCACGCTGCGCGAGGCCGAGAACCGCGAACTGCGCCATGCCGCCGAGCGGGCCCGCCTGGAGCTGGAAGCCCGCGCCGAACGCCAGCGTGCGCTCTGGGCGCTGGTGCTGGTGCTGCTGGCCGGGCTGGCTGGCGGCGGCTGGTTCTTCGGCCGGGCACTGAAGCGCCGCCGTCGCCTGGCCGAACTGGCGCTGCGCGACGAACTCACCGGCCTGCCCAACCGCCGTGCCGTGCTGGCCTTTGCGCGCGAGCAGTTCAACCTGGCGCGCCGGCTGGACCTGCCCATTTCGCTGGCGCTGGTCGACCTGGACCATTTCAAGGCCGTGAACGACCGCCACGGCCACGCCGCCGGCGACCGCGTGCTGCAGGCCTTCGCTGCCGCGGCCACGCACGTGGTGCGCGGGCAGGACCGCATCGGCCGCTGGGGCGGCGAGGAATGGCTGCTGGTGATGCCGGGTACCCGTGCCAGCGAACTGCCGGCCATCTTCGCCCGTCTGCGCCAGGCCATGGCCGAACAGCGCGTGCCGGGCCTGCCGCATCCGCACGGCGTGACCTTCTCCATGGGCACGGCCGAGCGCCATGCCGGCATCGAGACCCTGGACGCGCTGGTGGCCGAGGCCGACGGGCATCTGTACCGCGCCAAGGGGCAGGGCCGTGACACGCTGTGCGGCCATTCGCTGAGCCTGGTGCACTCCGCTGCCGAGAGCGTGTCCCAGAGTGCCTGACGCCTGACCGCTGCCGCCCGATGGCCCTGCTGACCCTCACCGACGCCCACCTGGCCTACGGCCACGTGCCCCTGCTGGACGGTGCGGCCATGGCGCTGGAGGCCGGGGAACGCGTGGCGCTGATCGGCCGCAACGGCGCCGGCAAGAGCTCGCTGCTGAAGATCCTGGCCGGCCTGGACAAGCCCGACGACGGCGTGCTGCAGGTGCAGACCGGCCTGCGCCGCGTCTACGTGGCGCAGGAACCGGTCTTCGCCCCGGGCGTGACGGTCTTCGAGGCGGTCGCCGAGGGTGTGGCCGAAGCGCGCGCACTGCGCGAGCGCTTCGAGCGCCATGACCCCGCCGACGACCTGGACGCCGTGCAGACCCGTCTGGAAGCGCTGGACGGCTGGACCTGGGAGCAGCGCGTTGCCGAATCCATGCAGCGCTTGCAGCTCGACGGCAGCGCGGCCGTGGAAGCCTTATCCGGCGGCACCCGGAAGCGCGTCGCGCTGGCGCAGGCGCTGGTGGCCGAACCCGAGCTGCTGCTGCTCGACGAGCCCACCAACCACCTCGACATCGACGCCATCGAATGGCTGCAGGGGCTGCTGGTGGCCTGGCGCGGCGCGCTGGTCTTCGTCTCGCACGACCGCGCCTTCATCGACGGCGTGGCCACGCGCATCGTAGAACTCGACCGCGCCCGGCTGCGCAGCTACCCGGGCTCGTTCGCCGCCTACGAGGCGACCAAGGCGCGTGAACTGGAAGACGAGGCCCTGGCCAATGCGCGCGCCGACAAGCTGCTGGCGCAGGAAGAGGTATGGGTGCGCCAGGGCGTGGAGGCGCGCCGCACGCGCAGCGTCGGCCGCGTCGGCCGGCTGGTGAAGCTTCGCGAACAGCGCGCCGCGCGGCGCAACGTGCTGGGCCAGGTGCGGCTGGAGCTGGACGCCGGGCTGCCGCCGGGCAAGATCGTTGCCGAGCTCAAGCATGTGAGCATGCACTTCGGTGAAATGATCCTGATCGAGGACTTCTCGGCCACCATCCTGCGCGGCGACAAGGTCGGCTTGATCGGCCCCAACGGCTGCGGCAAGACGACGCTGCTGAAACTGATCCTGGGCGAACTGCAGCCCACGCGCGGCAGCGTGCGCCAGGGCACGCGGCTGCAGGTGGCGTATTTCGACCAGATGCGCGCGGCGCTGGACCTGGACGCCACGCTGGGCGACACCATCAGCCCGGGCAGCGAATGGATCGAGATCGGCCAGCCGCCGAAGGTCACGCGCAAGCACGTGATGAGCTACCTGGGCGACTTCCTGTTCGCCCCCGAACGCGCCCGCGCGCCGGTGCGCACGCTCTCGGGCGGCGAACGCAACCGGCTGCTGCTGGCGCGGCTGTTCGCGCTGCCGGCCAACGTGCTGGTGCTCGACGAACCGACCAACGACCTGGACATCGACACGCTGGAACTGTTGGAAGAGCTGCTGCAGTCCTACGACGGCACGGTCTTCCTGGTCAGCCACGACCGGCGCTTTCTGGACAACGTGGTCACCAGCACCATCGCCTGGGAAGGCGACCCCGCCTGGGGCGGCCGGCCGGGGCTGTGGCGCGAATACGAAGGCGGCTACGAGGACTGGAAGCGGCAGCGCGAACGCACTCGCGTGGCCGTGGCCGCGCAGGCGGCGGCGCAGGCACCCAGGCCGGCG
>Ga0209254_10002637_pt1 | contig 16344 bp, 17 predicted proteins | sample FrelakmetDIP11DI_FD_187148 | JGI IMG/M metagenome (GOLD analysis project Ga0209254, IMG submission 187148) | Freshwater lake sediment microbial communities from the University of Notre Dame, USA, for methane emissions studies - DIP11 DI (SPAdes)... | ecosystem: Environmental > Aquatic >... | reverse complement strand
CTCCTGACGACCGCATCGCCGAGGCCGTGGACCGCATCGAGCGGTCGCTGCGGCTGTAGGCGCCATGACCCCGATTCTCGGCCGACCCGTCCAGCGCGGATGACGTACCCGTGGAAGTAGCTGTCAAGTTCCTCCACCCGGCGGCGAAGCTTCCCCAGCGGGTGCATCCCGAAGACGCCGGCGCCGACCTCTTCTCTGTGGAGGAGGTCACCATCCCCGCCGGCGAGCGCCGGGACGTGGGCACCGGCCTGGCGTTGGCCATACCCTCCGGCTACGCCGGTTTCGTCCAGCCTCGCTCGGGTCTCGCCTTCAGACACGGGATCATGGTTGTCAACTCGCCCGGCCTGATCGACGCCGGCTATCGGGGGGAAGTACGGGTCTCGCTCTACAACTCGGGTACGGAGTCGTTCGTCGTCCGTGTGGGGGAGAGGATCGCCCAACTGGTCGTGCAGAGGGTGGAGGAAACCGCGTTCGTGGCCGGTGCTGAGTTACCCGAGACGGTCAGGGGCGAAGGAGGCTTCGGCAGCAGCGGGCGGTGAGGCCTGCTTCGGCGCTGGTACGGGCCTCTGGACCCCGTTAACCTCTCCGGCGATTTCACTTCCCCTGCGTTCTCCCAGGGAGCCGTCGCCCCCTTTGCCTGTGTTTACCGTCGGGACTCATTCCGGTGCCCGCTGTGTGGGGTATTCACTAAAGATTAGCGGGCGAAAAGCCGATAGTACGCCTGAAGGCTCATGCGGGAACACGCATGAGGGTTTTGTCGCACCTGCTGAATGGCGCCAACCGTGGGGATGGGCACATGGACCGGATGATCAGAAGAATCACCCGCATTCGTTTGGACAGGGGCTTCACGGTTGTCGAGGTCCTTGTGGCTGGGCTGGTGCTCGTCGTCGGCCTGGTTCTCATGTCTCAGTTCTTCGCTTCCGCCGCCGGGCGGGTCCTTGACTCCGATATCAGGTCCATCCTTCACCAGGTGGCGACCAAAGAGATCGAGTCCATCCGTGGGCTTCCCTATGAGGATGTGGGGACTACTACGGGGCATCCGCAGGGCACCTTACAGGCCGACGAGGATCGAACCATCCAGAATGTCGCGGTGCACATTCACCGGGAAGTCATCTATTGGACCGACCCGAGCTATACCGGCCCGTATCCTGCAAACTATCGGCGTGTGATGGTCGTTGTTAGCCAGGCCGGTCAAAGCCGTTTGGGGCCCGTGGAAATGGCTACGAACGTTGCCGGAGGCGCTCCTGGGGGGACCCTGGACATCACGGTGACCGACGTGCGGGGAGACCCTGTTCCCGACGCCCTGATAACCATCACCAACAACAATCTCATTCCCCACGTCAATATCAGCTCGGCCGCGCTGCGTACCGACAGCACGGGACACATGATGATCCCGGGCCTCACCCCGGACGATACCCCGAACTACGTGGTCTCGGTCTCCAAAGCGGGCTACAACACCGGTTTGACCGACCCCGCGGTCGTTGTGAGAGATGGGTTGCCATACACCGTTGTCCAGTTGACGATCGACCTGCTGGCGACTCTAAGCGTGCGCGTTGTAGATACCGGAGGCACGCCCGTTCCAGGTCTGAATCTGTCGGTCATAGGTCCCGACGGCTTCGATCAGACGGCGGCGTCGGGAGCAGACGGCAGTGTGACCCATGCGAATATCCGGTATTCGACCAGCTTGGATCCTTACATGGTCAGGCTGCTGCCGGGGCAGGGCTACGACGCTCAGTCGACGGATGTGGTGTTGGAACCAGGCACCACCCAGGAGGTCGTGTTCACGGTGCCGGTCGGCGGACCGACGACTACCACCACCGCTCCCCCCGTGACCACCTCCAGCACCAGCACCACGCTTCCGGTGCCGCCAAGCCTCACGGTCAGGGTGGTACGCAACGATACCGGGGCGCCGATACGAAACGCGTTGGTGGAGCTGGAGGGCCGGAACCTCTACACGACCACCGATGGATACGCGACTTTCACCAATCTCGAGAACAGGACGTACGGCATCGTCGTCACCAGGAACAACTACTACCCTTACAGTGGCACCGTCGTTGTCAGCGGGGCCTCCACGGCGGAAATCCGCCTCACTCGCAGGTAGTCACGTGGATCTCCAACAAGCAATAACGCATAGCCTGGCGTCGCGGCCGGCTTCCGCATCGCGATTCGCCCGCTTGGTGCGTTCGCGACTCAAACGTGAGGGGGGCTGGACGCTCATCGAGTTACTCGTGGTAGTCGTCCTCGCGGCGATTCTAAGTGGCGCTGTGTATGGGTTGTTCTCGAGCGTGTCCGGCGTATTCGCCTCCCAGGGAGTGCGCATCCAGAACCAGGACGACGCGCGGAGCGCCCTCAATGAGGTCACACGGTATCTGCGCATGGCGACCTCATCCGCCGATAATCAGACAAGCCAGTCCAACTCCATCGCGGAGGCGTCGCCGCAGGCAGTCGAGTTCTACTGCGATCTGGACGGCGACGGAATAGCCGACAAAGCTCGTTACTACCTGCAGGGTACGACGCTGAAACTGCGGACCGTAGAGCCGACATGGGTCCTCACGCCGACACCGCACTGGGTCTACCCGGCTTACACGATAGATGGTGTGGTCATACAGAATGCGGTCATCAACGGGGCCAACCCCGTGTTTCGCTACTACCGCTACTCGGGGGGTGCCCTGGTGGAGTTCACACCCACCACCGCGGCTCTGAGGCAACAGATCGTTACCATCTCGGTCTCGCTCACCGTGAATGAGGCACCGAAATTGGCGCGGGGCAACGTCGTGCTCACCACCGACGTGCAGATCCGGCAGCGGTACGAAGGGGGGCTCTAATGGAGTCACTGCGATCGTTCGCCAGGCGAACTCGCTGGCTGTCCTCGCTCGGAGACCTGCGTGGTCGTTCAGATCGGGCCTGGTCAGGGGGCGAGTCGGGCTATGTGCTCGCGGTGGTCATGCTCGTCCTCATGGCGGTGGGGATGATGGCGGCCACACTGCTTGCGATGATAAACGTGAATCAGCAGCACGTGTCCAGGGACCGGGCCTACACACAGTCGTTGGCCGTGGCGGAAGCAGGCCTGAACCAGTATTTGTGGATGATCGCGAGCGGCAAATCATCCGAGGCAAATGATTTCAACATACCCGGCAACCCCGAGGCCGATAAGCACAAGCAGACCATCACTCTGTCCGATCCCTACGACAGCACTGTCAAGGGTGTCTACACCATCCAGGTCACGCCGCCTACCCCCAGCGATTCGAGGATCACCGTCAAGGTCACGGGGGCTGCGGAATCTACCGTAGACGTGCCTCGTACGGTCAACGCCCACATCGGGAGGCCGGCGTTCAGCGAGTACATATTGCTCGTAGACGACGATGTTTACATCGGCGGACCGTTAAGCCGGGTGTGGTTCGGCAAGACCCACTCGAACACGGGCATACGCATCGAGACCAGTAACATCATCGACACGGTCACGTGTGCTCGGGCGACGTATACCTATTCCGGTCAGACCAAAGCCGGTATCTGGTCGCAGAACATCCCGGTGGACGACCCTTCAAGGGCTCTGTGGAGTTACCCCGTGCCGCCCATCGACTTCAACACGGTCACATCGGACTTCGTCCGGTTAAGTGGACTGGCCACGGGCCAGCACAATCTGCCGTATGTCGATCCCACTGCTCCGGGTAGGGCCCACGGCTGGTACATCCGCATTCTTAACGGTGAGCAGTATCAGGTCGCACAAGTGACTGATGAGTACGAGAGCAAGAGCTACTCGAGTGGCAACAACCGGGGCGGCTACCTGACCTACGGCTCTCTGAGTGGGCCCCGTCCCTATCCGAACAAGGGTGTCATCTACGTCAACGACAACGTCTGGGTAGAGGGCACCGATCTCACCGGACGGCTGACGATAGCCAGCTCTGGCCAGCTCAATCCTCCAGGCAAGACGGCTGCGACGTCAATCAACCTCGTGGGCGACATCACCTATCACGCAAAAGACGGAAACGTGGCCATAGGGTTCATCGCCCAGAACAACGTGAAGATCCCTATGTACGCCCCCATGGGCAAGGCCGGTTCGCTGTCGACGATGGGCATGGAGGTAGACTGTGCTCTTATCGCTCAGCAGGGCGCCGAATTCGTGAGCTTCGATAGCTCGGGCTCCTCGAGTGGTTGGGGACCACGCCGCGGGATGCTGACCATTTTCGGCTCCGTCTCCTCTTACCAGACGCCTTTCCGGCGCACTTCGCCTATCGGTGGATCGCCCGACTACGCCGGCTTTGAGGAGGGGACAAACACCTATGACGGCTTCCTGCTGCATAACCCTCCACCGTATTTCCCCACGATAGGGTCGTACCAGATCCTCGACTGGCAGGAGCTCCCGCTTTCCCAGGCGGTGGCCGGCCCATAACCTAGAGAACCGGCCGTGTGTCCGTCCGGTCCCCTAAGGTCGACTGCAACATGGCCGATATCGGTGAGCAGTCCCTTTCCCAGGAGACAAGAGTGGAGAAGCTGACTGTGAATGCTGCGCGAGCAAAACAAGACGAGGGGGGCTTCACCCTCATCGAACTGCTGCTCGTGATAGTCATCATCGTCGTCTTGACGACGATCGCCCTCCCTGTGTTTCTGGGGGAACGGCAGAAGGCCCAAGACGCTGCCTGCAAGTCACTGGTCCGTAGCGCAGCGAGCACTATCGAAACGGGATATGTCGACGCCCGCACCTTTGTTGCGACCGCCATGGGCATGCGAGCGGCCGATCTGAGAAAACTCGAGCCCTCCATGACCTTCGTCGTACGGGGCACGGCGGCGACGACCCCCACGGCCAGCGCGCCCGCTCGGATTGTCAACTACACAGGCACGGCTACCACGTACAGCATCGGCGCCGTCTCGGCTTCAGGCAAGAGATTCGGCATGGTCGTGAACAAAGGTTCCACGGGCACGCTCGGCGTCCGCTTCTACGTCAACGGCGCAGTCAAGAAGTGGTAAGGCCCAGCGCGGCTTGGTAGCCGTGCCCAGCCCGCCAGGACCCACCCAATGGATGATGCTACTCCCTAAAGTCTTGCGCCAAAATGCCGATATGTGCAGCATGGGTCGAGAATTCGACCCGCCCTGCAGGTCCCTAGGGTCCAAGAATCGAAGGAGGAACACGCAATGCTCAGTCTGATCCGTAAAAGGATGAAGGGTGAAAAGGGCTTCACCCTCATCGAACTCCTGGTGGTGATCATCATCATCGCCATCTTGGCGGCGATCGCCATCCCGACCTTCCTTGGCCAGCGCCAGAAGGCTCAGGATGCGGCTGCCAAGTCCCTGATCCGTAACTCTATGACCGCCATCGAAGCGTCCTACGTCGACAACATGACCTTCGCCCCCGCCACAATGACCGCTGCGGTTCTGCATGCAATCGAGCCGTCGATCACCTTCGTAGCGTTGGCTCCATCGGCTACGGTCGCAGCCATCCCCGCGACGGCAACCACCTCAACCAACACAGTCAACTTCGACGGTGCGGCAACTACCTACAACGTTGGTACAGTATCGGCCTCAAGTAACAAGTTCGGTGTAGTCGTCGACAAGGCGGCCGCCGGCAACACGTTCGTCAAGATCGTTGGCGGGACTTTCGGAACCGGCTGGTAGAAACACGCAGGAAGCCGGTGGAAACACGAAGGACTTCGGTCTGTTAGGGACCCTGCCCTGCGGCGGGGTCCTTTTCTTTCTCGGCGCGCGTCATTCTTGCCGTGTCGTCTGAAGGGGTTTGCCCGTGACCCTGGAAGAATGCAGAGAAGCCCGAGCGAGAGAGGTTGCATATGATGATCAAATGGCATGGGAGACGACAGCACGAGAGAAGGTGTCGCGCGTACCGCCTCCTAGTCGTCGGTTTTATTCTCGGGGCAGGGCTCCTGGCGGCATGCGCCGATCCAGCCGGTGAAGCGCGGGACCTGGAGGCTGAAGGTGATCTAAACGGGGCGACATCCCTGTACAGGGAGGCCCTACAGGGGGATCCGGACAATGTCGAGATGCTTGCCGCCCTTGCCGCTGACCTCATGCTTCTGGGCAGGTACGACGAGGCACTTCTTTTCCAAGAGAGGGTCGTGGCACTCGACCCAAACGACGTGCAGACTCGCGTCGAACTGGCATACAATTACTTGAACCATCAAGATCGCGCCGCGGATGCAGTCCGGGTGTTTGGCCAGGCTGCGGCTCTTGATCCCACAGCACAGCACCTGACATTTCTTGCGCAGGCCCAGATAGTCTCCGGCGACATCGGTGGAGCCGAGCAGACGCTGCGCCACGCTCTGGAAGTGGACCCTCAGTACGCCTACTCGTACATGGTGCTCGACAGCCTGCTCGTATCGCAAGGTCGCACCGCAGAGGCCGCGGAGTTGAAGGACCTGGCTCTTCTGCAGGGCGTGCAACTGGAGAGCGTGCCGTGAGTCTCGGCATCGGCTGGTAGCCGGCCGGTTCGAGCCGACCGGGTCGCGAATCTAACAGACCCCCACGCCAATCTCACACCAAGGTCTGTCTTTACCCCATCTGCACCTCCTGTAGCCTCCCCGGCTATGGGAACTCTAATCCATTTAAGGAGTCGCCTGAGAGAGCAGGCATCATCCGCGTGCTCAAGCGGCTACAGCCTGATCGAGCTGCTTCTCGTCGTTGCAGTGCTCGGCAGCTGTCTCGTTGCCGGTTCGCTGTCGCTCACTCACGGGCTGCGCATGCAAGAAGCGCGGGGAGCGGCGCAGAGTTGGCAGGCCGCGGCCACGTGGGCCCAGATCGGGGTGCTCTGGCACGGGGGAGCCACTGACGTCAAGTATGCTACTGGACTCCTGGCCCTCTCCCATGACCCGGGACAATGCGGGGGCGACTTGGGTCCATCGGCGCCCGTGGTCCCGGTCCGCACCAACCTCGCCCGGTGGCGCGAAAGCGAAGGCGTGAAGGTATCGTTCACGGGGGCTTTCGCGTCGCCGGATGGGGGCGGGTCGCTGTTCTTCGACACGTGGCGGGGGAGCTACCGTGTGGTCGTCCGCCCGGAGAGCGGTCTTACCACCAGGACCCGGGTCGAGGTAGGACCGTGAGAGGGCTCGCGCGAACGAAGACGCTTCGTCCAAGCGACGGCCTGGTACTGATCGAGGTACTGATCGCCATGGTGCTGCTGGGCTTACTGGTCGTGCCGCTCGTCTCCGGGGTCCAATCGGCCACGGGAAGAGCAGACGCCGTTCGCAGCCAGGCCGCCCAGGTCCGTAATCCGCCCCAGACCGCCGATAGTGGCGATGCCTGGGAATGGGGAACGACTGTTTTGTCGGCTTGGTGGCAGCCGGGACCGATCCTCACCGTACAGACGGTGGAGACTGCCGGCGAAGAACAGATCGCCGGCCTCTGGGTCGATGGCTGGTTTCTTGGCGAACATGAACCGGAGGGCGACGGCACAGTCCGCGTGGAGGCGCCTGTCTGGTACGGCCACATCGGTGATGAGCTTGTGGTCCGGGTGCGTGCGGCGGCAGGGACCTGGGGGCCACCCTGGCGGCTGGTCGTAGCCGCCGCCGACGGCGGGTCCACGTCTGCGGTCTTGGTGGACGATGGCGCCGGCGGTGATACGGTCGCGCATGTGCCGGCGCTGGCCAACCCCGCTCTTCAGGTGCCATGGGCAGACACTGCCGTCGAGGCGAGTCCTCCAGGTCTACCTTTTCTCTTTCCTTGTCCCGGTACCGGCACGTGCGTGGTCGACCTGGACGGTCGGGAGCAACTCTGGAAGACGGAGGCGGGCCGTGGTCTCGACATCTACTTCTGAGAGACCGGCCTCGAGGAGGTCGACCAGCAGCGGCGAGCCGGGGTTCACTTTGATCGAGCTCGTATGCGGGTTGACGCTCGCGGTGATCCTGGCCTTGGCGGTCGCTCCGCTGTGGGTGTCCCTCCAGACCGGGAGCGCCCGTGAAAGCGACCAGACGGTGCGTCTGATGCAGGAGAGGGTAGCGGTGAGCCGTTTCGAACGAGACCTCAGGCTTGCCAGCGCAGCTGGTTGCCCGTTCGATCTGAGCGCTCCGATCGTGGAGGCCGAGCGCTCCCGGGTGGTGCTCGTGACGCAGGCGAGGAGTGGCTCTGCCCCGATCGTGATCGAATGGGAAATCGTCAACGGCTCACTCATGCGGCGATGGGGAGACTGTCCGCCGACACGGTCGGTCGCACTGGCCGGCGCGGCCTATCGCGACAACAAGACTATGCTCGAAGGCGTACAGAGTGGAAGCTTGTTCACCTATATCGTCGGCGGCGTCGTGGCGGCCGCGCCCGCCACCGATGCCGAACTGGCTTCCATCGAGGGAGTGGTCCTCGACCTGCGGGCCAAGAGCGAAGGGGCCCGGTCCTCCGTCCGTACGGTATCGACAGCTCGCGTGGGCCGATGAAGGTCCGATACCAGCATAGGCCCCGCGCGCTTGGCCGCCAGACACGGGGGCCTGACAACCGCGGTCTGGGGCCTGAACGCCGGAGCCTGGCGCCTGACCGCGAGGCGGCGGCGCTTGGACGCCAGGCCGGATCGGTACTAATACTGGTCCTGTTCGCGTGTCTGGCGGTGGCCGTATCGATCCAGGCCTTGTCGACCGTGATCCTCTGCGCGCAGGGGGCCGTGGTGGACGAATCCGCCGGGCGCGGACTCTTGGCCGAGAGAGATTCGGCCCTGGCAGTGTTGCGCCAGCGAGCGCTGGCGAGCTGGGAGTCGATACCCCGGACGGTCGTGAGAGCCGAGCCTAACGTTGTGGAGGGCAGTGTCTCCCAGCTGCCGGGCGGCGGAGACTGGGTGCTGGACGCGACGGTCCGGCATGCTCCTGAGGTGTCTCGCTTGGTGACCTCAGGCTGGCTCGAGAAAGGCCGGGATGGCCTCGATCTACCCCTGGCTGCTCTGGTGGCGGGGGCCCTCGCGGTCGCTGCCGGTCGGGAGTCGCCCTGGCTGGAGCTCGAGACAAGCGGGATGTCCGGCGCCTCCGGAGCGGGGACCGATGTGGCCGCCGAAGGATATGTGCGGGTCCTCCCGTCGGAGCCTCTGCTCGGAGAAGGATGTTCGCTGGTCGGGCTCGAGGATCCATGGCGGCTGGACCCTGGGTGGCGGCGCCTGGGCGCGGAAACGGTGATCCATGACGATACGGGCTCGAGCGAGGATCCTGCGGTCCTCGGCGAAGCAGGAAGCGTCGCCGCTGGGTCGGGGGTGACGGTGATCACAGGCAGGACAGGGCAGACGGCGTTCTTGCCCGCCGACTGCGGCGGTCAGGCGCCTGGTTCCCCCTGCCTGATACTCGTGACGGGTGGCATGACTCTCGACGCGCGAACGAGAGGCGACCTGTACGGTGTCATCGTGGTCGATGACGGTGACGTGCTGCTTCAGGACACCACCGTGCACGGCGCGGTGTTCGCGACCGGGACCATCGACATGGGTGAAACCGGACGTCTGCTCTTCTCCCGTTCCATCCTTCGTTGGGCCACCGATCGTTCATTGAACCGGGTGCGCCTTGTGCCGGGCACGCGCGAGGAGGGCATGGAATAGGCGGCGGACGGTATACTCATCAACATGGAGAGCACGAACAACCGGGCGAACGAAGCCGCCGTGTGGAGGATCCGGCGCCGGCGTCTGCGGCTGGAATGCCGGGAGTGCGAGGTCATCTGCGAACGGGTGGTCTCGCCCTGGCGTTGCCTGAAGTCCAAATGCGCGTTCATCTATTCCTACGAGGATGGCGAGACCACCTACTTCGGCTGCCTGCACAAGGTGTTCTCGCCGGAGCTCGACCTCGCTGCGTTCGTGGACGGCAAGGGGCGCCCCGGACAGGGGAACGACCCCTATGGGCTGATACGGGTCAGTCGCGCCCCTCGGCCACATTGCCGTGTGGCGATAGAGCAGGCATACAGCTCCCCCTCTGTCGGCGGAAACTGCTGCAATCCGACGTTCTTTCAGCATCCGGCCGCTCCTTTGGACGACACGATCCGTCTCACAACCAAGTTCTCCTCTGATCGCAGACCCGATTCCCGGGACTGACGGGAGCACCCCTTGGACCTGCACCTGGTCTTCCTGGGAACCGCTGGAGCCACCCCGACGGTGGACAGAGGCTCTCCCGCAGTACTCTTGATCCGGGGAGGCGAACGGATCCTCATCGACTGCGGCGAGGGTACCCAGCGGCAACTCATGCGCTCGGTCGGGCTGGCTAAGATCGGGATGATCCTCCTTACTCACCTTCACGGAGATCACTATCTGGGCCTGCCGGGCCTGCTCAAGACCCTTAGTCTCCTGGGCAGGGAGGAGCCCCTCCTGCTCTTCGGGCCCGAGGGCCTTTATGAGGTTCTGAGAGAGACCGAGCGTATCGTGGGTAGGCCCCGCTTTCCTTTTCTAGTGGAGGAAGCCCGTCCTGGACTGGTCCTGGAGACTGCGGACTATCGGCTCGTGACGGCGCCCACCGATCACGGTCTCCCGGGCTTGGCCTGGTGTATCCAAGAGAAGCCCCGGGCGGGGTTGTTCCACCCCGAATGGGCGGCGGGACTGGGGGTCGCCCCGGGACCCGATTTCGGCCGGCTCCAACGTGGCGAGACGATCGTGACGGCGGAAGAGAGGGAAGTGAGGCCCGAGGAGGTCATGGAGTCGTCTCGCAAAGGACGCACGATAGTGGTCACCGGGGATACCCGGCCGGCCCCAGCGGTGATCGAGTTGGCCAGGGGAGCGTCGGTGCTGGTTCATGACTCTACTTTTGGCGATTCGGAGCGGGAACGGGCTTTGGAGACCGGCCATTCGACCGCGCGGGAAGCGGCCGAAGTGGCCTGCGACGCTGAGGTCGGGACGCTTGTCTTGACCCACCTGAGCTCACGCCATCATTGGCGCGAGCTCCGCGACGAAGCTCGGGCGTTGTTCCCCGGGGCCCTACTGCCACGAGATCTGGACACTCTCGTCGTGCCGTTCCCAGAGAAGGGCGGCGCCCGGCTCGAACGGGTATAATTGCCCCTCGCCATCGGCCGGCCGCCGCCCAGCGCCGGGCCGCCCGGCGATCACCTTCCTAGCGCCCACGTAGCTCAGGGGATAGAGCACTGGCCTCCGGAGCCAGGTGCCGCAGGTTCGAATCCTGCCGTGGGCATATCCAGCCCCAGTGCCGCCTCCACCTGTCCATACGGGAGCGCGCGTAACGGCGAAAGCGCCCATCCAAAGACGCGCGGTAGCGCCTCCAGGTAGAGCGCCTTGAGGAGGTCCATGGAATAGGCGCGGCCGCTTATGGCCTGCAGGCTGGTCTGGCGCAATCCGGGTTCTCCACAGGATACGATCAGGTCGAAGAGACTGAGATCGATGCTGACGTTGAGGGACGTGCCGTGGCTGGCCACCCATCTCTGGCAGCGCAGACCCACCGAGGCGATCTTTTCGCCCTCGACGTACAGTCCGGGCCGGCCCTCGCGACGATGTCCGGCCACACCCAGGCCGTCGAGCAGAAGGAGCAGGACCTCCTCGAGGTCGTGCACGAAGTTGTGCAGGTCTCCGCCGGGGATGGGCACGATGAGGTAGCTGACCAGCTGCCCGGGGGCATGTAGGGTGGCCTGGCCGCCTCTCTCCGAAGCGAGCACTGGGATCCCCAGGCTCCGGACGCGCTCGAGGTCAGACAGATCGCTACGCGCACCCCGGCTGCCCAGGGTGATCACAGGCTGGTGCTCGAGAAGGAGGATCACACCGGGCAAAGCCTGCCCGGCCACGGCTCTGCGCAGGCGGGCCTGCAGCTCCTGGACCGGACCGTACGGCGCTATCCCGAGGTCGAAGGTGGCAAGCGGGCCTGCGGGCCACCCCATAGCTGGCTCGTCGATCGGAACGCTCGTGCCTGACCTCCCTAATCCCAACGGCCCTTGAGCCACGCCGCCCGGGTATGAGAGACTCAAACCCAAGCGGTCAAGAGAACTACGCGGTCAAGATACAGCACGGACGGCGGGCGGATCGGCGCCTGCGCATGCCGGGATGCGGGAGGATCGGTGTCAAAGAAGAAATATGACCCTCTGTGGACGATCGTCGATGAGAAGATCGCTCTGCAAGGCGGGGAGCCGGACGTCGACGCCCGCTGCCCCTATTGCCATGTGGTGGTGCACGTGGGGCTCCAAGCAAAGGCAGGGGAGCGCTACGAGTGCGGACTTTGCGGCGGGACCTCCACGGTCGCCGAAGAACAGGGGACGGTCACTCTCACCCGGGTCGGTCGCTGACCCATCGGTCAGGAGCCCCGGTCGATCTCACCGGTCAGTAACGCACTACAGGACGCCCGAGGTCGTCCCGCAGCTTGCCGAGCTTGGCAGGCAGTTCGGCCGGCGCCGAGACGGTGGTGGGGTCGCCATCCGAGACGTAGCGTAGCTCCGGGTTCTCCTTGAGATACTGGATCGCCTCGCCTAGGTAGGGATCGCTACCCCTGACCCGCGGGATGTGAAGGGGCCTGAAGGCCGAGGAGAAGGGGGAGGCCGAGGGAGTCGTCCCCAAGGCAAGGCCGGCGTTGTATTCGTATGAAGTGCCTTCGTATTCCCCGCTCGCGATGAGGCTTTCTTCCTCCGGGTACTCCCCGAAGGGGATGGACAGGGTGGTGACCGCGTAGCCGCCGCCGATAAGGTCTTCGAGGGTGGCCTGGGACTCGGCCAGTTGCTTGGTGGCTTCCCCGGTGGAGGCCTCCTTGAGATTCAGGTGGGTGACGGTATGGCTGCCCACCTCATAGCCCCACTCGATCAGATTGCGCAACTTCTCCTGTTGCCGTTCGGGCTGTCCGAAGAGCTCGCGCTCCTTGGGGACCACGTCCAGAAGAGGGAAGAACGAGGCGCGGGAAGCCCAGTCCCCTTCCTCGACCGCCGCCTGCAGGATCCCCACCGCAGAGTCCGGGTCGACGCTGCCGTCGTCGAGGATGCGGTATTGGCCCGGGCTGGAATCGTCGAAGGTGATGAGTACCGGCGATTCTCCGGCGGGGATGTCGATGTTGCCGGAAGCGAGGTCACGCGCGTTGATGGGATAGTAGCCCTCCGACTTGAGCAGGGCGATATCCTCCCGGAAGTGCTCGGGCGTCCGTGTCCAGTCCGCCTCCTCGGAGTCGATCAAGTGATACATCACCACCAAGACCTGGCCCATCTCGTTGGCTCCGATGGCCTTGGCTTGCTCGGCGGTCATGGGCTCGGACGAGCCGGACGCCAGGGACGACTCGGAAGAGAGATCGGACGAGCCGTCTTCGCTCTGGGCGGCGGCTTTGGGAGTGGCCGCTCCGGGCGGACCGCCGAACGCCAGCCCGGAAACCAGGCCGACGAACGCCCCGATGACGAAAGCGAACATAAGGAACCGAAAGACCCTACGTGTACGCATAACGGCCCAAGTTTACCAGAGACCTCTGGTAGAATACCCGGACCATGGCCCAGACGCGCTCTTCCAGAGATCATCGCCGCCCCCGCCCATCGCGGCGGCGCAAAGGAGCAGGTCTCCGTCTGGCCTTCATCGCGCTCATGGGCGCGGCAGTGTTCGCCGGTGGGTTCATCCTCCTGTGGTCTGCGGGAAGCTGGGTCGTCGGTGGTGGCGGGTTCCCTGGGGGCGGAGAGGAGACCACGGCGACTGCGGCAGTCGCCGTGCCGGTGCAGACCGACTATGCGGTCGAACCTCTGGTGGATCCGCGGGTATTTCGAGATCTCTCGTACGTTCCGGTCAAGGGCGTCTACATGACCAGCTATGCGGCCGGCTCCTCCGAAAAACTCGAGAGCATGATCGGGCTGGCGGATCGCACCGAGATAAACGCTTTCGTCATCGATGTCAAGGAGGACCTCGGTCTGGTGACCTACGAAGCCGATGTCGCCTTGGCCAAGGAGCTGGACCTGATCGACCCCCGCATCGACGATATCGACGCCCTCATCGCGACACTCCGGGAACATGGGATCACCCCCATCGCTCGGCTGGTCTGTTTCAAGGACACCACTCTGGCCACCAAGCGGCCGGATTTGGCAGTCAAGAGCAAGAAGGGCGGTAGCTGGGAGGACTACAAGGGGCTCAACTATACGAATCCCTATAGCCATGAGGTGTGGGAGTACCTCGTCCAGGTAGGCGAGGATGCCGCCCGTCACGGGTTCAGGGAGATCCAGTTCGACTACGTCCGCTTCCCCAGTGACGGCCCCATATCCGAGGCCGTCTACCCCGGAAAGTATTGTGAGAAAGAGGATGCTATAGCCGGGTTCCTGGCGTATGCCCGGCAGCGCTTGGAAAAGCTGGGCGCGTGGGTGTCCGCCGACGTGTTCGGGCTGACCGTCCATGTCAACGATGATATGGGGATAGGTCAGCGGATCGAGAAGATCAGCCAGAACGTCGACATCGTCTGTCCCATGGTCTACCCCTCCCACTACGAGGCCGGTTCCTACGGGATCGACAGTCCCAACGCTAACCCGTACGACACCATCACGGCCGCCATGAAGGACACCACGAAGCGGCTGGCCGGCACGGGCGCCAAGGGCCGGCCGTGGCTCCAGGATTTCTCTCTCCGGGGCGTCACCTATGGGGTGGCCGAAGTGAAGAAGCAGATCAAGGCGGCGGAGGACCAGGGCTTCAACGAATGGATCCTGTGGGACCCGTCGCTGAAGTACATGGAAGGGGCTCTGAGGCTCCAGGAGAGCTGATCCGGCGGCCGCTCTCCCACCGCGGACTCTACTCGACCAAGACGGGGACCACGCTCTGGGCTTCGACGTCCAAGATCCCCCCCAACGTTATCCGCAGGCGGGGGATTACGCTCAAGCTTACGAAGCTGAGCGCCATGAACGGTTCCTCGAGTTCCACTCCGAGTGCGGCGGCTGCCGATTCGAGAGCTCGGAGCCGAGCGCCCACCGTTGCGACCGGAAGATCGGCCATCAGCCCGGCCAGCGGCAGGGGCAGAGTCTGCACAGTGCCTCCTTCGGCCACGGCCAGTCCGCCGCCGGAAGAAGCCACTGCTCTCGCGGCGGTGAGCATATCGTGAGGATCGATCCCGGTCACGAGTAAGTGGTGGGCGTCGTGCGCGATGGTGGTGGCGATCGCTCCCCGGCGCAGGCCCAGACCGCTGACGAGGCCGCGGCCCATCCTGCCCGTCTTCCGATCGCGCTCCAGGAGGGCGACCAGGGCGATGTCGTCGTTCGGGGCCGCCTGAAGGCGACCATGACGCGCGTGCAGCCTGACCACCCGCTCGGTGGTCGGCAAGGAGCGAGGAACCAAGTTGATGGCGCGGGCCCAGTGCGGGCCATCGATCGCGGGAGGAGCTAGATCTTCCGCTCGCGAGAGCGCGACCTCGAACGTAGACGCAGGTAGGGGCGGTGTGGCCGGCAGAGGAATGGTCAAGCGCCCATCGCGGGCGACCACCCTGCCGGCCTGGATGACCACGCGGGGGTGCGGGAACGAGGGGTCGTCCACTACCAGCAGGTCGGCCCGCAGACCGGGAGTGACGCTGCCCCGGTCGTACAGACGGTAGAGCGTGGCCGGATTGACAGTGACCGCGCGGAGTGCGTCGAGGGGGGCGACGCCACCCCGGATCAGGGCGGCCACCACTCCGTCGAGGTGATGGTGCTCGGCGAGGGCAGCCGCATTGCGGTCGTCGGTGCACAGCGCCGTGCGCTCGGTGCCGTACGCGACCAGGAAGGGCAGGGAGCGCTCGAGATCCCGCGCGGCCGAGCCCTCCCGTATGAGCGTCCACATGCCCAAGCGCCGGCGCTCGAGCAGCAGTTCCGGGTCGGACGTCTCGTGATCGGTATTGGGCCCGGCGGCAAGATAGGCAGCGAGCTCGCGACCGGATACGTCGGGAGCGTGGCCGTCCAGCACCGTCTGGCCGAAGAGGGTCGAAGGCAGACCGGAGCCGGCGCCGCTTATGACGCCCTTATAGTCCATCGCCTCGCCCAAGCCGCTCACCCCTTCTCGAGTGAGGAAGGAAGCGATAGCCGCGGGATCGAGGCTGCCGTGGGCCTGTTCAAAGAGCGATGCGGGGACGGTGGTGGGTATCATGAGCCGCAGATCGAGGGGAAGACCACGACGGGCTTGAAGGTAGAATTCGATGCCCGCCGCGCCCAGTAGGTTGACGATCTCGTGCGGTTCGGCCAGGGCGGTGGTGATCCCGTGCACAGCGAGCGCCTCGGCGAAGCGAGGCGGGGAGAGCAGTGAGGTCTCGGGATGGACGTGGGCGTCGATGAAGCCGGGCAATACGTAGGAACCGGCTGCGTCGATCACCCGGTCGGGGCCTGTCTCTTCCCGGGCGTCGGTGCGGGTGGTGGCGTTGGAATAATCACCTACTCCGGCGATGAGGGAACCGCACAGGACGACATCCGCCGGAATGAACTCCCCGGTGAAGGGCGAGAAGACCCTGCCATTCTCGATCAGCAGAGTAGGCGGATCGAGGCCCAGAGCCACTC
>Ga0209254_10002636_pt1 | contig 16350 bp, 13 predicted proteins | sample FrelakmetDIP11DI_FD_187148 | JGI IMG/M metagenome (GOLD analysis project Ga0209254, IMG submission 187148) | Freshwater lake sediment microbial communities from the University of Notre Dame, USA, for methane emissions studies - DIP11 DI (SPAdes)... | ecosystem: Environmental > Aquatic >... | reverse complement strand
TGATCCAACAATCTTCCAAATTCATCGTCGGCATACGCCAGGTATTCATCATACGCCTGGCGCTGATTGTTCAAGAATTGTTGTGAATAGGTTTTGTTAGAAAGCCGGTGCTCAGGTTTCTCCACGGGTTCATAGTCGTCGTCGAACTTATTGATGAACTCACTTCGAGGCCAATAGGGATGGTGTGGCGGCAGTAAATGTAAATACACCAGGTACGGTTGGGGCAGCTTCTCCAATTGATCGATGCACCAATCGATGCCATCTTCCAGGATGTAATAGACCCCGTTGTTATCGGTGATTCCTTGCGGAAAATCTTCTGAGAACTGGTCCTCCAGCTTCTTTTCCTTTACTACCTGCAGCCCTTTATATAAATGGGATAAGAAAAGTGAGGAGGGTCGCACATCCAATGTTCGCAGGATAGCTGATTCAGCCCATAATGATGAGTTGTAATCCTTCGGGAAGAGCACATCCGAATACTGCAGATCCATCAGTGCCATTTCCCTGGCATAAAGGAACTGGTCGAGATCTGGGGCCATCTGGTATAACAGCGTGCTTACCAGGAGATTGTGAGAATATCCTGACTTAAACGCGTTATTTCCTACGATGTTAAACAAGTTTACATTTTGCAGCTCTTTGATGACTGTCCCATGCAGGTGGAAGGCTCTGTGTGTCCATGGATACAAGCCCGTTAGTATGGAGGCGGTGCCTGGTGTGGTAAATGAGCCTGTGGCGTAATGGGCATTGTATACATTTGCCTGCTGTGCGAATCTCTCAAAATTTGGGGTGGTACTGCGACCATACCCGTAAAGCGACATGTTGAGGGAAGTTAACGCATCATACACCAATACGATAACGTTTTTCTTCAAAGGTGCCGATTGAGCAGATCCCGGGTTAGATGTGAAAAGTTGATTGCTCACCGGCAGTAAAGGTAGGATTCCAGCTAATTTAATAAAATCACGCCGGTTCATTCGATGATTCATGCTTATCCAGGATAAATATTCCGAAAAAGAATTATTGAGAGTCCAACCAGGTCCATGAAGATGTATATCCCGGAAAGGACATTCACTCTTGAGAGCAAATTGCGAATTGCATTTCCGTATTTCATCGATCTTCCGGCCAGGTAACTCAGGAAGGATGCGATTATGAAGATGATGAGTATTAAAACCAGGGTATACAGCCGGAAATTGAAGATCAACTCAACAGAAAAATGCATAATACCGGAGAGAATCGCCAGAAAGAAGATAAAGATTGCAGCCTGTGTGACGAAATCATTACCAAGTACTTTCCTGGGAAGCACCAGGCTGAGTAGGATAATAAATAACCAGACCAGGATGCTTTCCAGCAATGCAAAAACTAACGGGTAAGAAGTAACACCCAGGAGCTCAAACAGCCCCAACCTCAGAGCCCAGGATGGGAGCACTACCAGGATATTTACTATTGACCACACATGGACCAGGAATACACACCAACCAAAGATCAAGAAGGCATCGCTTCGTGTGGGGAGCCTGCTTTTGATTGAATCCAAGATTCATTACACCTTTACCTGCCAGATTTCCCCTCACACATATTTTTTTTCTCAATCAGAAGCAAGGATATCTACTATCTGTTCAAATCCCCGCTTTTCAGAACAGATCAGTGGAAATTATCTGGCACTAACGGAAAAATTATAGTTCGGCTTCGCTGTCTTCCTGTGTTTCAATATCGGGATTTTCTTCAGGCTCCGCGCGCCGCATCCGGTTTAACCGCCCAAAAAACATGCGAATCTTGCTGGAAAAAATCAGGATCATCCCAGAAAAAAGTCCGAATAACACAGCCAGGACCTGGAACAGCATCCCCCCCGTGTTTGGATCGATATACATAATCACATATCCTTTCTGAAAAATCTGTCGTTGATTTTACCCGTATTTTAGTCACCCAAACGATGATTCTTCATATCTATTAATCGTTGAATTCCATAAATGTCAGTCGCCTCGAGTGCATTGCCAACCACTCTGCTATCTTCCACTAACTCATTTACCTGGCACATTCATACCGATCAAGCGGAAGTGTTCTGTTCGCATGCAGCGGTTCATCACCACTTTCAAGCCCGCCGCCCAGGCCTTTTCCGCGGCTTCCAGGTTCCAGGTGCCTATCTGCATCCAGACGACCTTTGCGCCAATCCTGATTGCCTCGTCCACGATCGGCGGTACATCGGCAGCTGGGCGGAAAATCTGCACTACATCCACTTTTTGAGGTAGGGAACCTAAATCCGGGTAGGCTTTTTCTTCAAATATCGTATCAGCACCTGGATTGACAGGAAAAACCTGGTAACCCACATATCGCAAATAATATGCCACTCCATAACTGTCTTTCTCCGGATTCGATGACACACCGACCGAAGCAATAGATGTCGTCGTCTTGAGAATCTCTTTAATCAAGTCATCTTCCATTTCATTTCCCTTTCAATCGTAATGGCAAACTAATTTTAAAAGTGGTTTCACCCAGGCTTGAATCTACCTGGATGAGACCATTATGCCGGTGGACAATATTATTGGTGATGTGCAATCCCAGTCCTGTCCCGACACCAGGGCCTTTGGTTGTGAAAAACGGTTCGAAAATCCGCAGACGCACCTCTTCTGGCATACCGGGACCGTTATCCTGAATTTCAACAACGACAAACTCATCTTCACTATAGGTACGAATGATGATCTGTCCATGACCACCCATGGCATCGATCGCATTATCGATAATATTCGTCCAGACCTGGTTGAGCTCGCTTGCATAAGCTTCGATCCTGGGAAGGTCCGCCGAATATTCTCGAACCACACTCACACCTTGCTTCAATTTATGATTTAAAATCACCAGGGTGTTTTCGAGCCCATCGTGCACATCGACTTCATGGACCGGCGCTTGATCGAGATAGATATAGGATTTTACAGAATTTACAATCTGGGAGATTCTCTCGGAGCTCTGCTGTACCCCGTCTAACAGGGCTGAGACCTGGACATCCGTTCCCAGCCATTGAACGAAAAGCGGTAATTCTTCTCCATTGACTTCTTCAGCCAATCTGTTCAGGTCATCGAGGTTCCAGCCGATGCTCACCAGCTCAGGTGCAATCTCCCAGGCAGATTCGACTCCCTGTCTTTCCAACCAATCCTGGAATTCCATCTCCAAATCACTGCGGGTGAGTGGATCAATACTCAAGGTTGTGGATAATTTCTGTGTAGTCTCACTATGCCATTTATTCAAAATTTCGATTTTATGCTCATCCATCCCCAGGCGGTGTAATTCGAATGTGTTGTCCTGCCACTGCTTGAGCTGTGTCTGCAGTAAACGTGTGTTTCGTTGAGCTGCTGCTGCTGGATTGTTCAGTTCATGAGCCAGCCCTGCCGCCAGGGTGCCAAGTGCTGCCATCTTTTCACGCTGGTGCAGCAGCGACTCATTTTCCTGCAGCCTGGTAGTCACTGTGTACAAAATGGCCAGGGCTGAAGAAGGATTTCTTGAGATCAGATCGCGAAATGCTTCCTTAGTTATCCTGAGTAAACGGCTGGGGATCAAGGCCCGCACACTCGCCGTGCGCGGTGTGTCGTATAAAAGCGCCATTTCCCCGAAAACATCCCCGGGCTGCCTGTTCACAACAGATACATCCTGCTGCCAGGACCGCTTGAGAACCTCGCACTCACCTTCCAGGATTACATAGGCCGTATCGCCCGGACTCCCTTCCTGAATAAATGTCTCACCTTTATTTACAAATACGATTTCGGACTGTTCCACCAGCCAGTCGAGGTTTTCATCCGGGATTCCTCCCAGCAAAGGTGAGCGCTTGAGCAGTTGAACTTCTTCTTTCGTTAATTTCATGCTTTCGTCCAGGTATATCCCGCCAGCTTTGGTCCAAAATGATGACAGCGTTTGTCTGGTATCTAATTTAGTGCAGGCTCAAAATAACCCACAAATTATACCTTATACACCCGATAAATTCAGGTCTCTTACACTTTCAGGTCAATTACCCAAGATCCGATTGTACCTTTTCTGGGTTTCCCTCTCCATTCCATGTTGCGAAATGGCAGCAGGTTGATAATGAGGTAAAATTTTCAGATCAAATTCGGATTCATACGGGAGGTCAGTTCATGAATGCAGAAATGGCACCAAAAGTCTCCGGCAGCAGCATCTCAGAAGAAGCCGGCCATTTTTTCCGTTATATGGCTGAATTTGTGGAGTTCACCGATGATGACACCAGGGCTATCCGCGCCTCAGCCCTGATCATCGAAAAACACATTCCAAATATCATCAGTAATTTTTATGTAAATCTCCTCAAGCACCCTCAAACCCGTAAGTTCTTCCTCAATAAAGATGGAGTTCTGGATGCAGAATATCTCCAACTAAGAATGTACCACCAGGCGAATTTTTGGAGGCGCGCAGCTGGAGCCGAATTCGACGACGAGTTTGCCGGCTTCGTCGATTACGTGGGACGTGCTCACACCTCCCGCGGCGCCGACCAGCATATTTACATCCACGAACAGTACGTGATTGGAATGGTGGGTTTTGTCCAGAATGCCATCATCGAAGCACTTATCCAGGAACTTGACGAATTCGATAAGGATCTCGAACATCGGGCGATCAAAGCCTGGAACAAGGTTTGCATCATTCTTCTGGAAATGCTCTCCAGGGCTTATCGGGTGGAAGCAGGCCCAGACCGCCTTCAGGAGCTACTCCCAATCAATACAGAAGAGATCCGTGACTTGTCTGTGGGCTCTTATGAAAAAAGTGTCGGGATTCACAGAGAATATGAATTCGAGAACATCTTTGTAGCATTCGAATCTGAAATACCCGCAGGTGATCGCAAAATTATCGAGGCAAACGGCATTTCCATCGGCATTTTTCACCACCACGAAAACTGGTATGCCATTCGCAACAGCTGCCTGCACCGTGGGGGACCCGTTGCCACTGGTAAGGTGGTCGATGACAGTATCATCTGTCCCTGGCATGGCTACACTTATAATTTAACGGACGGCCGCTTGTTGATGGACCCCAGCGCCAGGCTGGACATGTATGAAGTGATCCTTGATGAAGGAAAAGTTTTCGTTCGAGTTCCACAAACCCAGGAATTTCAGGGCGGCCTGTCGGAAGCGTCGATCCAGTTTCAAAATAAGCGGGATTCGGAAATTCCGGAAGAAAAGTTGAAGGCCAACGAATTCTTTTTACAGGAAATTCCTATCGGCGGCATGCGGTTGGTGCGTTTTGACTCGCAGCGGGTTGCTGTATACAACGTTGGTGGGAATTTTTATGCGACTTCTGACGAATGCACACACGCCGGCGGTCCGTTGACTGAAGGGGTCCTCAAAGGGAACGAAGTCATCTGCCCCTGGCATGACTCGTGTTTCAATGTGTTCACCGGCGCAGTGACATGCCCCCCCGCCGATGAGCCCTTGAAGACTTACCGGGTGATCATTGATGGAGATATAGGGAGAATAGAATTAGGCAATTGAGCTGGGAAAAATGACCCGCACAGGACTCGAACCTGTAACCAATTGATTAAGAGTCAACTGCTCTGCCAAATTGAGCTAGCGGGCCGTGCGAACGGATTATACACCAATGGTCACTGATGTCAACTTATCAGCCATTCCCTGAAGTCTGGAAAGAAGTGAAAAATGGTTGTGAATAATTCGATCACCGATGTTCCTGGTATCCAGGTGGGTCATGCCCATGATCTGGACGCTCTGACAGGCTGCACGGTGGTCCTGTGTGAAGGTGGCGCCACCGGCGGGGTCGACCAGCGCGGCGGTGCGCCTGGCACGCGTGAGACGGATGCCATGCATCTCATGCACCTTGTGCAACAAGTCCACGCCGTCGTCCTTTCGGGTGGCTCGGCTTTTGGCCTGGATTCAGCGACCGGTGTCGTAAGGTATCTCGAAGAGCGCGGAGTAGGCTTTGATGTCCGGGTTGCTCGGGTGCCTATCGTGCCAGCAGCCATCCTGTTCGACTTGGGAATCGGGCGTGCCGACATCCGTCCGGACGCTGCCATGGGTTACCAGGCTTGCCTGAATGCCGGCATCAATTCCCTCGATTCCGGGAACGTAGGAGCCGGAGCTGGAGCAACGGTCGGAAAGATCCTGGGCATGGAATGGGCGATGAAATCAGGTACCGGTTCCGCCAGTCTGGAGATCACTGAAGGCATTTTCATCGGGGCGATAGTCGCAGTCAATGCCTTCGGAGATGTCATTAATCCTGCCTCGGGAGAAATCCTGGCGGGTGCACGCAGCCAGCCCGGCAGCGATACGATATTCTGCAACACACTTTCAGTCTTGCGAGAAATGGCAGGAAATAAGCCGCTCGGTTACGGCGCAGAAGGACATACGGTAATCGGGGTAGTAGCTACCAATGCAAAGCTTACCAAGGAACACACCTGCAAAGTCGCTCAGATGGCTCATGACGGCCTCGCCCGGACGGTAAAACCTGCCCATACCATGCTGGACGGCGATACGATTTTTGCACTCTCAATCGGAGATCAACCGGTCGATGTGAATATCATCGGGGCTTTTGCGGCGGAAGTGATTCAAACTGCAATTCTAAACGCTATAAAGTTTGCCGAGCCTGTGGCAGGATTACCAGCTGCCTCCTATCCTTCCTCATTTCCGAAATTCGATTCCAACTCAGACAGCAAAAAATCGAATACTTAAAGAAAACTGCAGCTTTCAGCTATCTGGTGATTCGATCGACACTGGCTGGCGTAATTTTCTCATCGAACGGAAGCGCACCGAATTTATCAAAGCCACCGATCCTATGATGATTGCTGAAGACAGCAGGATCTGCCAGGTAAATTGCTCATCGGCAATCAGGTAGCCCAAAAATACGGCTACCATAGGATTTACATAAGCATAAGTCGAGACCAGGGCAATAGGTGCGGCTCTTAGCAGCCAGCTGTACGAAGCAAATCCTATCAGCGAACCGAATACGATCAGGTATCCTAATGCCAGGGCTGATTGTTTCGAGATACTCCCCACGTCCAATCTTCCCCACTCACCCACCAGCGTACCAACAAGAAGAAGTGCTCCAGCTCCAGCCAGCATCTCTACCGCCGTTCCCATCAACGGAGAACCAGGCATCTCGGCCTGGCTGGCATAGATGGAACCGATCGCCCAGAAAAATGAAGCGAAGAGCAGCGCAATCGCTCCCAGGGGATCGATTTGTGTGGCGCTGGTAGAAAGCTGGGAAGGTCCGATTAAAATCGCGATCCCCAGGAAACCGCCGATCACACCGACCAATACTTTCCAATTCGGTCGCGGCCTCCCCGGCCAAAATAACTCCAGCACGACCACAAAAAGCGGCACAGATCCAATAATCAGAGCTGTGACACTTGAAACCACCCTTTGCTCTGCCCACACCACCAGTCCGTTTCCACCCAGCAGCAAGAACAGGCCAACAATGGCTGCAGACCGGATTTCTTTGCGCGGTGGGAAAACATCGTGCGCCAATCTACGCCAGGTAAGAATTATTATCCCGGCTACCAGGAAGCGAAAGCCTGCCATCAGGAAGGGCGGAATCGTCTGAACTGCGTAGCGGATCGCGAGATAAGTCGATCCCCAGATCAGGTAAATTGACAGCATCCCTGCCCAGATTCGAGAATTTAGTTTGCTATCCATGTCACTATTTACGCAATCGATTAACTAAAACTAACCGCAGTAGGAAAAGCTTTATATGGTCTTAAATGTTCCCGCAGAAATATGGTAAGAGCCGATTATACCCCCATGACAGTCTCATGGCAGTCGAGTGAGAACAACCGCAACATATGAATGAATCGGAATATTTTTTTCGAGCTCTCAAGAAAATTGCTTGCTCAGGATTGAGCAAGCTATTATCGAGTGGTTGAACTCCCTGCCCAGGATCAGGGAGGCTTGAGGAAAATCTGCCGGGAAAAATTCTGCCAGAAATCCTGGCTCTCGAATTACGCCCCGCTGGGCAGCTGTTTCAGGGAGTGCAACAAATCGATCAGTACTTGCTTGCGTTCTTTGAGCATGGATTTAAAGCAATGGTTCTCGGCATGTACAATCTGAGAATGGATTTCCGAAATCGAACACTCTAAGATATCCACCAGTGCACTTTGTTGCTCAAAGGATAGGTTCATTGTATACATTATGCAATCCTTGATCATTTTATTAGTGTAATATTTCACAAATTCCGACACCATATCCTAGCATGGAAATTCCAATTTGGCAAGCTGTAGAAATTAGAAAATCTCAATAATTTGTCAGACAATTGACAACAAATTGAAAATTTGATAAACTAAAGATGTCTGACAATTAAAATAAAACGAAACCCCCTATTTATGGGTCAGTGAACTGAAGTACGAAATAATACGTCCCATGGCAACCATTCTCTTTCGCAATGCATCATTTTTAATTACAATGGATGACCACCGTCGAGAAATTTCTAACGGTGGTCTTTTTATTCGGGATGGATTCATCTCGGGAATTGGCCCAACGGTTCAACTACCAGAGAGCGCAGATGAAATTTACGATCTGAGAGGGTATATCGTCTTACCCGGATTGATCAATACCCACCATCATTTCTACCAGACTCTGACACGTGCCGTCCCGGCTGCCCAGGATGCCAACCTCTTCAACTGGCTAAAAACGCTCTACCCTATCTGGGCTCGATTGACCGCCGAAGACATCAGGATATCAACGCAAATCGCTCTCGCCGAGCTGGCACTTTCCGGATGCACCACCGCCTCCGACCACCTGTACCTCTTTCCAAATGGCGCCCGGCTGGATGATGAAATCCTCGCCGCCCAGGAAGTCGGCTTGCGCTTGCACGCCTCCCGGGGATCCATGAGCCTTGGAGAAAGCCAGGGAGGGCTGCCCCCTGACAGCCTGGTGGACTCCGAAGAGGGGATTTTACGAGATTCGCAGCGGCTCATCGAGTTGTATCACGACCCCAATCCAGGATCGATGACCCAGGTAGTCCTGGCACCCTGCTCCCCCTTCAGCGTTACCGCCGACCTGATGCGCCAGAGTGCGGTCCTGGCCCGCGAATACGGTGTGCAGCTGCATACCCATCTGGCAGAAACCCAGGACGAAGATTTATTTTGTAGGCAGAAATTCGGTTACTCCCCGGTTGCCTATATGGAAGTTCTTAATTGGATCGGGCCTGATGTGTGGTTCGCTCACTGCGTACATGTCAACCATCCCGAGATGAGGCTTTTTGGAGAATCTGGAGTCGGTGTTGCTCACTGTCCCAGCTCTAATATGAGGCTCGCATCTGGTATTGCCCCCATCCTGGACATGCTCAAATGGGGGGTGAAGGTAGGCATTGGTGTTGACGGTTCCGCAAGCAATGACGGCTCTCATCTGCTGGCAGAAGCCCGCCAGGCGTTGCTGCTCTCGCGGGTCAATGCCGGACTCAAAGGTGCTTCCCTGTCAGGTGAGGGTTCACCGGATATCATTAGCGCCCGGTCGGCTCTCGAGCTGGCAACCCGCGGCAGTGCTTCCGTATTAGGTCGCTCTGATCTCGGTTCTTTAGAAATCGGTAAATGCGCTGATTTCATCGCCTTTAGACTCGATAAGCTGGAATTCGCAGGAGCCTTGCACGACCCGCTCGCCGCCCTGCTGTTTTGTTCACCGCCAAAAGTTGATTACAACGTGGTGGGTGGGAAATTTGTTGTCAGGGATGGTCAGGTCGAAACCCTCGACCTGCCTGTGCTGATCGAAAATCATAACCTGGCTGCCAGGAGACTCTTGTCCTGAAAAATTGTTGTGAAAGGTGTTTACAATAGCCGTTGATTCATCGGGAACATTCACACATGACAAATCCATCACCCTTCAATTCTAGTAATCTGGTCGATGTGGCAATGGGGAGGAAAGCTGCTGATCTGCTGATTCGTGCCGGATCCTGGGTCAGTGTACAGTCAGGTGAAATTATCCCTCATACAGATATCGCCGTAACAGGCCAGCGAATCGCTTACGTCGGTCCAGACGCTTCACACACGGTGGGTCCGGATACACAGGTAGTCGAGGCAGGTGGAAGATACCTGGTTCCGGGTCTCTTGGACGGGCATATGCACGTCGAATCCGGGATGCTCACCGTTTCAGAATTCGTGCGAGCGGTCATTCCACACGGCACAACCGCCATGTTTATCGATCCCCATGAAATCGCCAATGTGTTCGGTCTCAAAGGGGTTCGACTGATGGTAGATGAAGCAGCCATCCAGCCCATTCATGTGTGGGTGCAGGTCCCATCCTGCGTACCCTCCTCTCCTGGATTTGAAACCCCAGGCGCTACACTCTCCCCCGGAGATGTTGCCGAAGCCCTATCTTGGGAAGGCATCATCGGGCTGGGAGAAGTGATGAATTTTCCTGGCGTCTTCTCGAGTGACGAGAAAATGCATGCCGAAATAACGGCTGCGCGTTTGGCCGGCAAGGTAATCGGTGGGCATTACGCCTCACCTGACCTGGGCAATCCGTTTCATGGCTATGCTGCTGGCGGTCCAGAAGACGATCACGAAGGAACACGCATGGAAGATGCCGTAGCCAGGGTGCGTCAGGGGATGAAAGCCATGCTGCGCATGGGCTCTGCCTGGCACGATGTTGTTGAAGGCGTTCGGGCGATTACCGAAGGAAAATTAGATTCACGCCATTTCATTCTGTGCACGGATGATTCTCACTCTCAAACTCTGGTCACGGAAGGTCATGTCGATCGGGCGATTAAACAGGCGATTTCTCATGGCATTTCTCCTATCACCGCCATCCAGATGGCAACCCTGAACACCGCCGAACATTTTGGATTGAGTCGTGACATCGGGATGATCGCTCCGGGTCGTTTCGCTGATATTCTTCTGGTTCGGGACCTGGCTGTTTTAGACCCCGATCTGGTTTTCGCCAGGGGACAACTGGTAGCTGAAAATGGGCAGATGAATATAAACCCACTGGATTTTTCCTACCCCCCATGGGCGACACATTCTATTCACCTGCCCCACAAAATCGAGCCATCGGACTTCCACATTCAGGTGCCTGCTAAGTCAGAAGTGACAGTAAATGTAATCGGGATCATCGAGAACCAGGCACCTACCCGCTTCCTCAAACGCCAGGTAACCGTTGAAAATGGCCTGCTGAATACCGATCTAACTCAAGATATCGCCAAGCTTGCCCTGCTCGAACGTCATCACGGTTCGGGTGGTATCACCCACGGCCTGGTGCAAGGTTTTGGTTTCACCGAACCCTGTGCCATCGCTTCAACGGTTGCCCATGATAGCCACCACCTGCTGGTGGTTGGAACAAGCGATGAAGATATGGCAATTGCTGCGAACCACCTGGCACAGGTTGGTGGTGGTCAGGTGGTTGTCCTTCGAGGGCAGATTGTCGGCGAAATCGCCTTACCAATTGCCGGGTTGATGTCGAATGCCAGGGCCGAAATGGTTGCCGGACAGGCTGGCAGTGTGTTGCAGGGTTTCCGCCTGTGCGGCTGTCATCTGAATAACCCTAACATGCAGTTGAGCCTGCTGGCTTTGGTAGTGATCCCCGAATTACGAATTTCTGATCTGGGATTGGTGGATGTCACACGATTTGAGTTCATTCCACTGATTGAAGAGCGTTAACCAGGAGCATATGGTACACACTTCGACCTCACAAAGACTGCACGAGCAATTGATCAAGATAATCGCTGAAACGAATCCGGGTGAACGCCTGTTGACCGAACCGGCACTGGCAAAACAGCTGGGTGTGTCGCGTGCCACGTTGCGTGAAGCCATGCGTACCTTCGAAGTTCAGGGGTTGATCACTCGTAAGCAAGGCTCTGGCACTTATGTCAGCCATCCTACCAGCGTCATCGAGTCTGGATTGGAAGTGCTGGAAAGCATCGAGACGATGGCGAAGAAAATTGGCTTATCTGTCTCGATGGGAGCGCTTGACGTAGAAACCAGGTTGGCATCAAGTGAAGAATGTACAATTCTACAGTTGCCTGACAACGCTTTGATCCTGCGGGTTGCACGGGTGATCCTGGCAGAAAAGCGACCGGTCGCCTATTTGATCGATATCCTCCCCATTGATATCCTGAATTCTGACCAGCTGGGGAAGGATTTCACAGGTTCTGTTCTCGACCTGCTCCTTCACCGCGGAGACCCGAAATTGCAGTCATCCAAATCCAATATCTGTGCGGTTCTGGCCGACAAAGATACTGCCCGGCGGATGGAAATTCAGCGTTCAGATGTACTGCTATGTTTTGTGGCTGAGTTGTACTCAGCTTCGGGACGGGTGATTGATTATTCACATAGTTATTTTCTACCCGGTTATTTCCGTTTTCATGTCAATCGAAAGGTAGGTTGAAACAAGAACGACAACGATAGATGAGAATATTCACAATCCTGGGATCAAATTGAATTAACAGCTTGATCCAGCAAGTATGAACGGACAAATATCAATCAAAATCTTTTAGGAGGAATGCAATGCGTAGTTTTTCAGGTCGAGATATCCTTTCACTGAAGGATTTCGAAAGGCAAGAGTTTTTTCACATTTTTGATGTAGCCAGGCAGTTGGAGCCGATCGCCAGGAATCGCAAAAACAGCACGCTGCTCGCCGAGAAGACCATGGTGACCGCCTTCTACCAGCCCAGCACCCGCACCCGCCTCGCACACGAAGCCGCCATGCATCGCCTGGGTGGTCATGTGACCGGATTTTCCGATGCCAAAATGACCCGCGCCGGGGATTTTTACCAGGAATCGATCAAAGACACCGTGAAAATGTTGGAATTCTACGGTGATATCATCGTGATGCGCCATTTTCAGCAAGGCGCGCCGCACGAAGCAGCAAAATGGGCCAGCGTTCCGGTCATCAACGGCGGCGACGGTTGGGGTGAGCACCCCACGCAGATCCTGACGGACTTATATACAGTCTTGAAGGAAAAAGGGCGCATCGATGGTCTGAACTGGCTGGCTGTTGGAGACATGCGGATGCGCACCATGCATTCGCTGGGTTACGCATTAACCCAATTCGACTGCCCCATCACATTTGTCGCCCCCCCCGAGATGTCGCTCCTGCCCGAATTCAAGGCGGAATTAGACCAGTACAGCCTGGATTATTCCGAGGCGGAACATGTCGAGCAGGTGATCCACAAAGCAGATGTAATTTTAGTCGAGCCCGTCGTCCAGCCTGACTATACGAAATCGCGTGACGAGCGTTCCGGCGATATCGGCATGACGCCGGCTAACTATAAAATCACCCGCGAGCTGCTTTCCAAGAAAGCCAAGCCAGACGCAATTCTGCTGCATTCGCTTCCCCGCATGGATGAAATCCCTCCCGACGTGGATATCACGCATTGGTCTCGCTACTGGCAGGAAGCATTTTATGGTGTGGTGATGCGCATGGCGCTCATCGCTTCGGTATTGGGCGCGATGGAATAGCATCGGAAAGCTGGAGGATTCATCATGCAGACAGACTTACGCAATCGTGATTTGATTGGCGACCTCGACTTCAGCAAAGAAGAAGTCGAGACCGTCCTGGATGTAGCATTTGACCTCAAGCGCAAGCGCGCCCTGGGAGAATCGCACGCGGCTTTGCGCGATAAAGTGCTGGCCATGCTGTTCTTCTTCTCTTCAACCCGCACGCGCGGTTCATTTGAGGCTGGCATGGCACAGTTAGGCGGCCACGCGGCTTTCATTGAAAGCAAGACTACCCAGATCGCCCACGGTGATACCCCCAAGGAGATCGGCGAGATCTTTGGACGCTATTTTGACGGCATCGCCATCCGCCACGTGGATTGGGGTATTGGTAACGGCTATTTGAATGAGGTCGCTAAAGCCTCTCGGGTGCCGATTTTGAATATGCAGTGCGACATCTACCATCCGTTCCAGTGCCTGGCGGACCTGATGACGATCATCGAAAAGAAAGGCCGGGACCTGCGCCGCAAGAAAATGGTGGTCTCCTGGGCATATGCCGCCTCTTATCAAAAACCGATGTCGGTTCCCCAGTCTTTGATTCTCCAAATGCCGCGCTTCGGCCTGGATGTGGTATTGGCTCACCCACCGGAATTCAAGTTGATGCCGGAAATCATGGACCAGGCTCACCTGCAGGCTCAGAAATTCGGCGTCAGCTTCGAAGTAATGGACGACATGGAAGCAGCCTTCAAAGACGCCGACATCGTCTACGCCAAGTCCTGGGGAGCGATGGTCCACACCCCGGATGCGGAAGAAGGCGCTCGTATCATCAAGAAATATGCGCATTGGATCACCGATGAGAAGAAGATGGCTCTGGCAAAACCTGACGCCATCTATATGCACCCGCTGCCTGCCGACCGCAACATCGAAGTCACAGATGGGGTCATGGATGGGCCGAATTCGGTAGTTTACGATGAAGCAGAAAACCGCATGCACGCGCAGAAAGCCGTAATGGCTTTGACGATGCGCTGAGGAGAACCAGATGAGTACAGTAAATCGCAAAGTGGCAGTCGTCGCAATCGGCGGCAATTCGTTAATCAAAGACAGTAATCACCAGTCTGTAGAAGACCAGTACCAGGCTGCAAAAGAAACCACCTTCCATATAGCCGATATGATCGAAGCCGGCTGGAATGTAGCCATCGGGCACGGAAACGGGCCCCAGGTCGGTTTCATCCTGCGCCGTTCAGAAATCGCCAACCGGGTGGAAGGCATGCACGAAGTGCCGCTGGATGTTTGCGGTGCAGACAGCCAGGGCGCCATCGGTTATGCCTTACAGCAGACATTACAGAACGAGCTCTTCAAGCGCAGTATCAAGAAGAACGTTGCCACCGTGATCACCCAGGTGCTCGTAGATCATAACGATCAGGCGTTTTCAATCCCAACCAAGCCGATCGGCGGATTCATGGAACAGGCTGAAGCCAGCCGCCGCCAGAAAGAAATGGACTGGAACGTGGTTGAAGATGCCGGACGCGGGTGGAGAAGGGTGGTCGCTTCACCGCTGCCGAAAGAAGTGGTCGAGCTGGAGACGGTTCAAACCCTGATCGATGCAGGGGTGGTTGTAATCACCGTGGGCGGCGGAGGTATCCCGGTCGTCGAATCTGCCAATGGTGATTATAAGGGAGTTGCCGCGGTCATCGATAAAGATTTCGCCAGCAGTCTGCTGGCACAAAATATCAATGCAGATCTATTTCTGATCTCCACCGCGGTCGAAAAAGTAGCCTTGAACTTCGGGAAACCCAACCAGCAGTCGGTCGATCGGATGACCCTGGCTGAAGCCAAGAAATACCTTTCTGAAGGCACTCATTTTGCCAAAGGCTCTATGGCGCCAAAAATCCAGGCGATTATCTGGTTCCTGGAAGCTGGTGGCAAGCAGGCTCTCATCACCAACCCGCAGAATATCGGGCGCGCCATGCGCGGAGAGACTGGGACATTAATCGAAGCCTGAAGGATCTTAATACCAATATAGCTCTGGCGAAACACGCGTGGCAGCCCTTGATCCGCTGATCCGCGAGGATGCCAGAAATTGAGAAATTCATCGTGCAATAGGGTACAATTGGCTGAATAATTAAAAGACACCATGCGCATCGAACTCCGCCAAATACGCAAGTCTTTCGGCCCAGTTAAAGCTAACGATGGTATCGACTTAGTTTTCGAAGGGGGAAAAATCTACGGCCTGCTGGGCGAAAATGGTGCAGGCAAAAGTACGTTAATGAAGATTCTCTCCGGCTACCAGCCCCCTGACAGCGGAGAAATCTTGCTGGATTCTCAGTCGAAATCCTTCAAATCACCTGCCGATGCGTTGAAAAACGGCATCGGCATGGTTTACCAGGATCCACACGATTTCCCTCCTTTCACAATCCTTGATAACTACTTGCTTGGAAAAGACACCGGTCTGGTCCTCGATTTTAATGTCGCCAGGAAGGAGCTGACGGAATTAGCCTCCCGTTATGGTTTTGAAGTGGATTTGGGCGCCGTCATTGATAATCTCTCTCTGGGTGAGCGCCAGCAATTGGAGCTCATTCGCCTGCTCGCCGGTGGTGCCCAACTGCTGATCTTGGACGAGCCGACTACCGGGATCAGCGCCGAACAAAAAGTCCTTCTTTTCGAATCAATCCACAGGTTGGCGAAGGAAGAGGGGAAAACCCTGATCCTGGTTTCACACAAGCTTGACGAAGTGCAGGAGTTGTGTGATTACGTGTTTATCCTCAGGCGCGGGCAGCTGGTGGGTGAATCTGAAATCCCCTGTCAAACCAGCAAGTTGGTTGAAATGATGTTTGGACAGGTGCCTCCGCGCACTGAAAGGTCCAGTAATATCCTGGGCGAGCCGGCTGTCCAATTACAAAATCTGAAGATATCCACCTACAGCTTGACAATCGATGATATCAATTTGACGATCCAAAGCGGCGAGGTATTCGGATTCGCCGGCCTGGAAGGCAGCGGTCAGAAGC
>Ga0209254_10002635_pt1 | contig 16351 bp, 19 predicted proteins | sample FrelakmetDIP11DI_FD_187148 | JGI IMG/M metagenome (GOLD analysis project Ga0209254, IMG submission 187148) | Freshwater lake sediment microbial communities from the University of Notre Dame, USA, for methane emissions studies - DIP11 DI (SPAdes)... | ecosystem: Environmental > Aquatic >... | reverse complement strand
CGCAGAAGAGATCCAGCGTGACTGGGACACCAACCCCCGCTGGAAGGGCGTCAACCGCACCTACACCCCGGCCGACGTCGTCGCGCTGCAGGGCAGCGTCGTCGAGGAAGCCACCCTGGCCCGCCGTGGCGCGGAGGTTCTGTGGAACCAGCTGCACGACATGGAGTTCGTCAACGCCCTCGGCGCGCTGACCGGCAACATGGCCGTGCAGCAGGTGCGCGCCGGGCTGAAGGCCATCTACCTGTCGGGTTGGCAGGTCGCCGGTGACGCGAACCTGTCCGGCCACACCTACCCCGACCAGAGCCTCTACCCGGCCAACTCGGTGCCGCAGGTGGTGCGCCGCATCAACAACGCGCTGCTGCGCGCCGACGAGATCGCCAAGGTCGAGGGCGATACCTCGGTGGAGAACTGGCTGGCGCCGATCGTCGCCGACGGCGAGGCCGGTTTCGGTGGCGCGCTCAACGTCTACGAGCTGCAGAAGGCCATGATCGCGGCCGGTGTCGCGGGCTCGCACTGGGAGGACCAGCTGGCCTCGGAGAAGAAGTGCGGCCACCTGGGTGGCAAGGTGCTGATCCCGACCCAGCAGCACATCCGGACGCTGACCTCGGCTCGCCTAGCGGCCGACGTCGCCGACGTTCCTACTGTGGTCATCGCCCGCACCGACGCCGAGGCGGCCACCCTGATCACTTCCGACGTCGACGAGCGCGACCGTCCGTTCATCACCGGTGAGCGCACCGCCGAGGGCTTCTATCGGGTCAAGAACGGTCTCGAGCCGTGCATCGCCCGGGCAAGGGCCTACGCGCCGTACTCCGACCTGATCTGGATGGAGACCGGCACGCCGGACCTCGACCTGGCTCGCCGCTTCGCCGAGGGCGTCAAGGCCGAGTTCCCCGACCAGATGCTGGCCTACAACTGCTCGCCGTCGTTCAACTGGCGCAAGCACCTCGACGACTCGACCATCGCGCGCTTCCAGAAGGAGCTTGGCGCGATGGGCTTCAAGTTCCAGTTCATCACGCTGGCCGGCTTCCATGCGCTGAACTACTCGATGTTCGATCTGGCCTACGGCTACGCCCGCAACCAGATGAGCGCCTACGTCGAGCTGCAGGAGCGCGAGTTCGCCGCCGAGGAGCGCGGTTACACCGCGACCAAGCACCAGCGCGAGGTCGGCGCCGGTTACTTCGACCGGATCGCCACCACGGTGGACCCGACCAGCTCGACCACCGCGCTGGCGGGCTCGACCGAAGAGGGCCAGTTCCACTAATCCCCGCGCGAGCGTGCGTGTCTGCACGGAGACACGCTGTGAACCGCGTAACGACGCGCACGCTCGCGGCAGGTGGCCCCGCAGAGATGACATCAGGCCCCGTCCTTATATTGGGCGGGGCCTGATGCGTGAGGAGATGCAAGTGAGTATCGAACGAGTGGGCGTCGTCGGCGCCGGGCAGATGGGGTCGGGCATCGCCGAGGTGGCCGCCAAGGCCGGCGCGAATGTCGTGGTCTTCGAGCCCGCCGAAGAGTTGGTCAACGCCGCACGCAAGCGCATCTCCGGGTCCCTGGAGCGCGCCGCGAGCCGAGGAAAGCTCTCCGACGCCGACCGCGACGCCACCCTGGCCAGGTTCACCTTCACCACCGACCTGGCCGATCTGGCCGACCGGCAGCTCGTCATCGAGGCGGTTGTGGAGGACGAGGCGGTCAAGGGCAAGATCTTCGCCCAACTCGACGAGCTGATCACCGATCCCGACGCGGTGCTGGCGTCGAACACCTCCAGCATCCCGATCATGAAAATCGCTGCGGCAACGAAGAATCCGAGCCGCGTTCTGGGCCTGCACTTCTTCAACCCGGTGCCGGTGCTGCCGCTGGTCGAACTGGTCAGCACCCTGGTCACGGCCGAGGAGGCCGCTGCGCGGGTCGAGCGCTTCGCACGCGACGTGCTGGGCAAGCAGGTGGTCCGCTGCGGCGACCGCTCCGGCTTCGTGGTCAACGCGCTGCTGGTTCCCTATCTGCTGTCGGCGATCCGGATGGCCGAGACAGGTGTGGCCACCGTGGAGGACATCGACACCGCGGTGGTTGCGGGCCTCTCCCACCCGATGGGCCCGCTGCGACTGTCCGACCTGATCGGCCTGGACACCATGAAGCTCATCGCCGACTCGATGTACGACGAGTACAAGGACCCGCACTACGCTCCACCGCCGTTGTTGCTGCGCATGGTCGAAGCGGGGCAGCTCGGAAAGAAATCCGGCAGAGGGTTTTATACATATTGAACGCGCGAGCGCTTTGTGCATTCACGGGCTTGATTGACTAAACTACATGCCGGTAGACCTACGGGTCTCTGGTTAGGGGACCGTGTTTGTGGACGTCGTTCCTCACGGCTGCCCGACCACGCGAGCGAAATGCTGAAGGGTAGCTGTTGATGGCAGACGTGGATACTGACCTCACTCCGTACTACGAGGAGTCTCAGTCGATCTACGACGTTTCCGACGACTTTTTCGCGCTGTTCCTCGGCCCGACCATGGGGTACACCTGCGGCTACTACGCCCGCGAGGACATGTCGCTCGACGAGTCCCAGAACGCCAAATTCGACCTGGCCCTCGGCAAGCTCGACCTCGAGCCCGGCATGACCCTGCTCGACGTCGGCTGCGGCTGGGGAGGTGCCCTGGAGCTCGCCGTGCAGAAGTACGACGTCAACGTGATCGGAATCACGCTGAGCAAGAACCAGTCGGAGTTCGCCCGCCAGCGGCTGGCCAAGCTGGACACCAACCGCTCGATCGAGGTGCGCCTACAGGGCTGGGAGGAGTTCGAACAGCCGGTCGACCGCATCGTCAGCATCGGCGCCTTCGAGGCCTTCAAGGCTGAGCGCTACCCCCTGTTCTTCGAGAAGGCCTACAGCCTGCTGCCCAGCGACGGCCGGATGTTGCTGCACACTATCCTGGCGCACACCCAAAAGTTCTTCCGGGACAACGGCATCAAGCTGACCATCAGCGACCTGAAGTTCATGCAGTTCATCGGCACCGAGATCTTCCCTGGCGGCCAGCTGCCCGCGGTTGAGGACATCGAGAAGCTCTCGTCGGACTCCGGCTTCACCCTCGAGCGCGTCCACCTGCTGCAGGAGCACTACGCGCGCACCCTCGACATGTGGGCGGCCAACTTGCTGGCCAACCAAGATGAGGCGATCGCGATCACCTCGCAGGAGATCTACGACCGCTACATGAAGTACCTGACCGGCTGCGCGGACTTCTTCCGCCGGGGCATCACCAACGTCGGCCAGTTCACCCTCAGCAAGGGCTGAACCCGCCGGTCAGGCCTGCGCCAGCTTCTTCTGCTCCGCCTCGACGTCGAAGTCGGCGGGCGGCCAGGTCAGCTGCATGCCCTTGAGCGCCTCGATGAGCAGTTCGGTGATCGCCAGCCGGCTGTACCACTTCTTGTCGCACGGGATGACGAACCAGGGTGCGTGGTCGGTCGAGGTGCGGTCCAGGACGGCCTGATACGCATCCTGGTAGGCCGGCCACCGCTTGCGCTCGTCGAGATCACCCGGGTTGTACTTCCAGTACCGGTCCGGGCGCTCCAGGCGTTCGGCCAGCCGCCGCTTCTGCTCGTCGAGTGAGACGAACATCGCGCACTTGACCAGGTTGGTGCCGGAGTCGACGAGCTCCTTCTCGAAGGCGTTGATCTCGTCGTAACGCGGCTCCCAGACCTCCCGCGGAACCAGCTCGTGCACCCGCACCACCAGGACGTCCTCGTAGTGCGAGCGGTCGAACACGCCGATGTGACCGGCGGCAGGCAATGCCTTGCGGATCCGCCACAGGTAGTGGTGGGCCCGCTCAGCCTCGGTTGGCACACCGAAGCTGGTGTACTGAATGCCCATCGGGTTACCGGCACCCACGACCTGTTTGACGATGCTGCCCTTGCCCGCCGTGTCCATGCCCTGCAGCACCAGCAGCAGCGAGCGGCTGTCGCCGGCCTTGCCGTTGGCGTAGAGCATCTCCTGGAGTCCGGCGAAGCGTTCGTTGCGCTCGGCCTGCACCTCGTCCGACCCGTCTTTGTCGCCCGTGTAGCCGGGACTGGAGTCGGTGTCGAGGTCGGCGATCTTGTCGCCGGGGCGAAACGCGAGGATCTTGTGTGGTTCGTGAGTCCACTCTGAGGGCAGCTCGGGCATAGCCGAGAAGCCTAGCCAGGGTTGAGCGCGGGCGGCAGGATCGGCGATGGATGCGAGTCGGAGTTGAACCGCTCCAGCGAGCCGCCGACCTCGACGATCCCGCAGAGTGCGTTCCAACACAGCATCGTCAGGTAGTCGATCAGGTCGTCGCTGCTCATCCGCGGATTCGACATCCAGGAGTGGGTGGCCAACTGCACGCCGCCGACGATGAGGTACGCCCACGGCTCCACGCCGCGGGTGTCCATCCCGGCCCGTTGCATCCGCCGGCGCAGCACCACCGCGAGCATCCGCGCGATGATCTGCTCCGAATCGGCGATGACTTTGTTTTTGCTGGCCGAACTGTTTGCCATCACGAATCGGTAGGGCTCGGGCTCGGCGGCGACGGTCTCGACGTACACCCGAATGATCTCGCGGGTGAGGTCGAAACCATCGAGGTTCGACGACAGCGCACCCGCCAGGTTGGGGATCAGGGTGGTTTGCGCGAACCGCATCATCACCGCGGTGGTGAGGTCGTTCTTGTCGACGAAATAGCGGTACAGCACGGTCTTGGAGACGCCGATTTCCGCAGCTATCTCGTCCATGCTGACGTCGCGGCCGCGGCGGCGGATAGCCTCGAGCGCGCCGTCCACCAACTCGGTGCGGCGTTCGACCTTGTGCTGATGCCAGCGTCGCTTGCGGCCATCGGTCTTGGCCCGGGTCTTTTCCAAGCCATGGCCTATCTGCTGTGCCACTATCGCGGAGTCCGTTCCCCTTCGTCCCGGCCGATTCTACGGGCAGGTTAGAACGCAGGGTCACATTAACTGGGGCCGCACATAGCGGATGATGGAGGAGTGGCAGCCAAACATCGCCTCCCGGAGTTGCCGACGGGGGTAGTCCGAGCGGGTGTATCCCTCGCGGAGTCGTTCGCCGGAGCGGACCCGGAAGCCGACGCCGAGCGGCGTCGTGGTCTGCGCCGGATGAAAGCGGTGGCGCTGGGTTTCCTGATCGGCGCGACCGTGATCTTCCTGTTCTGTCGCTGGGGCCAGGCTCAGGGCGGACCGGCGTGGATCGGGTATGTCGGCGCGGCTGCTGAAGCCGGAATGGTCGGCGCGCTCGCCGACTGGTTCGCCGTGACCGCGCTGTTCCGTCATCCGCTGGGCCTGAAGATCCCGCACACGGCGATCATCAAGCGCAAGAAAGACCAGCTCGGAGAGGGTTTGGGTAGCTTCGTGCGGGAGAACTTCCTGTCCGCGGAAGTCGTGGAGACCAAGCTGCGCGACGCCGAGATCGCCGGACGGCTGGGCAAGTGGTTGTCTGAGCCGGCCCACGCCGACCGGGTGGCCGGCGAGGCCTCCACCGTGCTGCGGGCCGTGGTCGAGTTGCTCAATGACGAGGACATCCAACACGTCATCGACCGCACCATCATCAAGCGGCTCGCCGAGCCGCAGTGGGGTCCGCCGGTCGGCCGGGTGCTTGCGCAGTTGCTCGCCGAGAACCGCCAGGAGGCCCTCATCCAGTTGCTGTGCGACCGGGCTTTCGAGTGGGCGCTCAACGCGGGCGACACGATCGAGCGGGTGGTAACCCGGGACTCACCGAGTTGGTCGCCGCGATTCGTCGACCAGCTCGTGGGCGATCGGATCCATCGCGAGCTGATGGACTTCACCGACAAGGTTCGCCGCAATCCGAATCACGAACTGCGGTTGTCGGCGACCCGATTCGTCTTCGAGTTCGCCAACGATCTGCAGAGCGACGAGGCCACCATCGCCCGTGCCGAGGCCGTCAAAGAGCAGCTGATGGCGCGCGACGAAGTGACCCGGGCGGCCGAGACGGCGTGGAAGACGTTGAAGCGCTTGGTACTTGAGGGCATGGACGACCCGTCGAGCGCGTTGCGGACCCGTATCGCGGACTCGATCGTCATTATCGGTGAGTCGCTGCGCGACGACATCGAACTGCGCGACAAGGTGGACAACTGGATCGTGCGCGGCGCGCAGCATCTGGTCGGGCAGTACGGCGGCGAGATCACCACCATCATCACCGACACCATCGAGCGCTGGGACGCCGAAGAGGCTAGCCGGCGCATCGAACTGCACGTCGGACGGGACCTGCAGTTCATCCGGATCAACGGCACGGTGGTGGGTGCGCTGGCCGGCCTGGTCATCTACACGGTGGCGCAAATCATATTCTGACCTGCGCTAACTAGCGCTTGCAATAGTTAGCACTGCCGCGTAATGTTGCTTTCGTACGCACCGGACAACCACGCGCAAGGGGGTGGACCATGGCACAGGATGCTGATATCCAGGCCGTCGTCACCAACGCCGCGCATGACATCGGGGGCTTCATCAGGGCGCAGCGTGAAGCCGCTCAGGTATCGGTGCGGCAGTTGGCCGAGAAGGCCGGCGTCAGCAATCCCTACCTCAGTCAGATCGAGCGGGGGCTACGCAAACCTTCTGCGGAAGTGCTGAGCCAGATCGCCAAGGCACTGCGTGTGTCAGCGGAGGTCCTCTATATTCGTGCCGGAATCCTGGAACCAAGCGAAGGAAGCCAGGTGCACGACGCGATCATCGGGGACTCCGCGATCACCGAACGCCAGAAGCAGGTTCTGCTCGACATCTACACCTCGTTCTGTCAGCAGAACGAAGCTGCCCGTGAGGAGTTGACGTCTGAATAGCCGCACTCCGCCTGCCACTGAAAACCCAACAACCAAAACATATTTGGACAAATCGAAAGGAGCCATTCACATGGCCGAGAACCCCACCATCGAGGATCTGAAGGCCCCTCTGCTCGCTGCAGTCGGTGCTGCCGATCTGGCCCTGGCCACCGTCAACGAGATCCTGGCCAGCCTGCGCGAGCGCGCCGGTGACGCCCGGACCGAGGCCGCTGAGCGTGTCGAGGAGCGTCGTGCCGCGCTGACCAAGCTGCAGGAAGACCTGCCGCAGCGCGCCGAGGAGCTTCGTGGCCGGCTGTCCAGCGAGGAGCTGCGCAAGGCTGCCGACAGTTTCGTCGAGGACGCCACCGCGACCTACAACAGCCTCGTCGAGCGCGGCGAGGCCGCCTTGGAGCGGCTGCGCAACCAGCCTGAATTCAAGGATGCCGCCGCGCAGGTCGAGGGCTACGTCGACCAGGCCGTCGAGCTGACCCAGGAGGCGCTGGGCAACGTGTCGTCGCAGACCCGCGCGGTCGGCGAGCGCGCCGCCAAGCTGGTCGGCGTCGAGCTGCCTGCCGCCAAGGCCCCGGCCAAGAAGGCTCCGGCCAAGAAGGCCCCGGCCAAGGCTGCAGCCAAGAAGGCTCCGGCCAAGAAGGCTCCGGCCAAGAAGGTCACCCAGAAGTAGATCGACGATCGGGACAACACCCGCCTACCCTGTAGCTGTGATGCTCCAAGGTGTGGCGGGTGTTGTTCTTCAGGTTGTCTTCTGGGCGGTGACCGTCGTCGCGATCTATGCGTTCGTCCACGCGGCTATGCAGCGGCCCGACGCGTACACGGCGGTCGACAAGCTCACCAAGCCGGTATGGCTGGTGATTCTGGGCGTCGCCATTCTGCTGTCGTTCGTGCTCGGTGTGACCGGGGTGGCGATTGCCGCAGTTGCTGCCGGGATCTACCTCGTCGATGTCCGGCCCAAGCTGCTCGATGTCCAGGGGAAGTCGCGCTGAGCGCACGACAGCCCCTGATCATCGCGCTGGCCGCAGTTCCGGTGGCGTTTGTCCTGGCCGCGCCCGCCTCGGCCGACCCCACCCCGTCGCCGCCCTTCATCGACCATGCCCGGTGGCAGCACTGGGGAGACCTGGTCAGCCTGCGGGTCTATCCCTCCGCCGCGGGCCGCGACGCCGCCGGCCAACTGTTCAAGCCGCCGTGGGAAGCCGACAAAGCCTGGGGCGAAGTCCTCGCGATGGCGCCCGACGCCGACACCCCGGGCATGCGGGCACAGTTCGTCTGCCACTTCCGCTTCGCCGAGGTCGCCGAACCCGGCAAGACCAGCTGGAACCTCGAGCCCTGGCGGCCGGTGGTCGATGACAACACGATGACCGAGGCGGGCTGCAATCCCGGCGGTTCCGAAGAGCCGTTCTGATGACCTACTCACGAGGCGAGGTGGCCGGCCTCGTCGATCACACGCTGCTCAAGCCGGAGGCCACCGACGCCGACGTCGCCGCGCTGGTGGCCGAGGCCGCCGAACTCGGGGTGCTGGCGGTCTGCGTCTCGCCATCGATGGTGTCCGCCGCGCACAAGGCCGTGGCGTCGCATCCCGAAGACCTGCTGATCGCCGCCGTCGCCGGATTCCCGTCCGGCAAGCACCTGCCCGTCATCAAGGCTCAGGAGGCTGCGGCTGCCGTCGAGTCCGGCGCCACCGAGGTCGACATGGTGATCGACGTCGGGGCCGCGGTCGCCGGTGACTTCGCCGCGGTGGCCGCCGACATCGCGACCGTCCGCGCGGCGGTCCCCGACGCGCGGCTCAAGGTCATCGTCGAGTCCGCCGCGCTGCTGAGCATCGCCGGTGAGCGCACGTTGGTTCAGGTGTGCCGGACCGCCGAGGACTCCGGCGCCGACTTCGTCAAGACCTCCACCGGTTTCCATCCCGCAGGCGGTGCGTCGGTGACCGCGGTCGAGATCATGGCCGCGACAGTCGCGGGGCGACTGGGCGTCAAGGCCAGCGGCGGGATCCGGACCGCCGAGGCCGCCGTGGCGATGCTCGACGCGGGTGCCACCCGGCTCGGACTGTCCGGGACGCGAGCGGTACTCGACGGGCTCGCCTGATCACCGAGAGTGCATTCAGGGTTTCGACTTGCCGCCACGGCGGTCATTTCGGCCGAACTCAGCCGTGGATGCACAATGAACGCCGCCACTCAGGCTCGATACGGCCAGAGGCCTAAAGCCCTGCGAAGCAGGGATCAGTCTGGCCGTTGGGGATCGTCGCGGCGCGGGTGACGAACTTGGCGGTCACCCCGGTGTCGGTCACGGCCACGCTGTCGGCGTGGATGCCCATCGGCAGGTTCTTGGTCAGCGCGGTGGTGAACGCGTCGAGAGCCGGCTGCAGCGTTTCCCGCGGCAGCAGGAAGCCCAGCCCGCTGAGGCTGACGACCTCGAGATTCAGGCTGCCGTCGGACACCTCCGGCTTGGTCGTGATCGTGCCGATACCGCCCTGCAGCTCGATGGTGCCGTCCGACGGCGAGGTGGTGACCCCGGTGACCAGGCCGCCGACGATCGGGATGATGTCCTGCAGCGTCTTCTTGATGCCGTCGCTGGACCAGGTGATGGTGGCGTCCAGAGAACCCAGCGTGCCCGACGAATCGGCGGTCTTCTCGATCTTGATGTCGTCGAGCACCAGGTTGAGCTTCATGCCCTTGGCTTCCCGGATCTGGTTGCCCGCGGTCACGGCGTTGATGTCGCTGTAGTGGCCGCTCAGGTGCTGCAGCACGAAGGGCCGCAGGCCGAACGAGACGTCGGCCTGGTCTTTGACCACGCATTCGACAGCCCGGGCGACCACCGAGTCGGCCCGGTGGCGAACGTAGAGCTCGATGCCCAGAACGCCGGCGATCACCACCGCCACCACGATGACGAGCGTCAGCATGATCGACAGCGGGTCGCGTAGGAAGCCGGACTTCGGCTCCTCGGGCTCCTGCGGCGGCGGTGCGCTCGGTGAACCCGGGTGCGGGATGTGCTGGGTGGGCTGATCGGGTGCGGCCGCGGGCCAGGCCGGGGTGGTCGGGTCGCCGGGTCCGAGGGGCTGATTCGGGCCCTGTGGCGGATACGTCACCCGCGCGATTCTGCCCTATCAATCTGAGCGAACTCTGAGCGGTTACGCAGCACACCGAGCATTTCGCGAACCGTGGGCACGCTGTCGATGTCGACGTCGGCCACCACGAGTTCGGGGTCGGGACCGGCCGAGGCCACCACCTCGCCGAGCGGGGAGGCCACCAGGCTGCCCCCGACGCCCGTCGGCGCCTTGGTGGCCTTCGCCAGGTCATCGCCGGGATACCCCTGTCCCGCCGCCGCGACGAAGCACGCGGAGTCAAGCGCCCTGGCCCGCGCCAGCAGTGTCCACTGCTCGAGCTTGCCCGGTCCGGCACCCCACGAGGCGCTGACGGTGATCAGCTCAGCGCCGCGGTCGGCCAACTCGATGTAGAGGTTCGGGAAGCGGATGTCGTAGCAAAGGGTCAGCCCGACCCCGACGCCGTCGACGGTGATGACGACCGGCTGACGGCCTGGCGCGACCGCGTCGGACTCGGCAAACCCGAAGGCGTCGTAGAGGTGGATCTTGTCGTAGTGGGCTTCGACGTCGGGTCCGGTGGCCAGCAGCGTGTTGGTGACTCGGCCGTCGGGTGTCGGGGTGAACATGCCGGCCACCACGGTGATCCCGGCGCGTGCGGCGATGCCGCGCACACCGTCTGCCCACGGCCCGTCGATGGGCTCGGCCACCGGAGCCAGCGGCACCCCGAACCGCGACATCGTTCCCTCGGGGAACACCGCCAGCCGCGCGCCGGCCTCGGCGGCGCGCCGCGTGTAGTCCGCGACCAGGGACAGGTTTGCGGCAGGATGGGTGCCCGCGAGGATCTGGGCGAGGGCGATGCGCATGAACTCAGCCTAGGCTTGCCAATCGATTGCTACGAGGGAGCTACCGTGGGCCACGGCACGGTGAGCACCGCATCACGCACGCTGCGCCGCTGCGCCTCGATGTCCAGCCCCGCTGCGCGAAGGTCCGCCAGCATCGCCCGCCATCGGTCGCGCGGACCGAACACCGAATGCCCGGCGGCCGCCGCCCAGGCGCGGTCCGCCGCGGCGAGCAGTTCGTGGATCGGTTGGCCCGGAACATTGCGGTGGATAAGGACTTTGGGCAGCCGTTCGGCCAGATCCGACGGGCGCTCGATATGCCGGGGATCGCAGGCCAGCGTCAGGCTCACCGGGCCGTCACCGTCGAGCAGCACCCAACAGCACACCCGGCCGAGTTCGTCGCACGTCCCGTCGAGGATCAGCCCGCCCGGCGACAGCCCCGCGCGCATCGTGCCCCAAGCCTCGGCCACGGCGTCTGCGGGGTACTGGCGCAACACGTTGAAGGCCCGCACCACGATCGGGTGCAACCCGGCGAGTTCGAATCCACCCACCCCGAACTCGACACCGTCGATGCCGGGGACCACCCGCTCGGGGTCGATCTCCAGACCCACCACCCGGACGTCGGGGCGCACCACGCGAAGCCGTGACGCCAATTCCAGTGTGGTCACCGGCAATCGGCCGTAGCCCAAATCCACGACCACCGGGTCGGCCGCGGACTCCAGCGCGGCACGCACCCGCGGCGAGTTGACTACCCAGCGATCCGCCCGGCGCAGGCGGTTGGAGTTGGTGGTCCCGCGGGTCGGGATGCCGACCGGTCGCCTCGGCCTAGTAATGACTGGCGATCCAGTCACGGGTGAAATCGCGCTCCCTGTCGAACAATCCGCGCAACCCGCCGAGCACCCACTGCTCGATCTTGCCGCCCACTAGCGGCACCTTCACCGTGCAGACGCTGTTGAGGTGCAGCGCGCTTCCGGTTTCCGACTCGGACAGCACGTAGGTTCCGCGGAAGTCCATCGGTGCCGGCACCAGAGCCTGGTAGTGCCCGTGCGCGGAGTTGCTGGCCGAGTCGAACGGGTCGAAGTGCTGCTCGCGGGTCACGGTCACGGTGGTGTCTAACGGCACAACGGCGGCTGCGACCGGCGGCAGGTCCTTGCGGGACAGGGTGTGACTGAACACGATGTCGGTTCCATTGGCATCGCAGCTGAAGCGGGTCAGCGTCGATTCGTAGAGGCGGCCGTGTTCGGCGACCAGATCTTCCCAGTACTCGCGGGTGGTGAAGCTCTCATAAAGGTCGACGGCGGGTTTGTTGAGATCGACGACATAGTCCATGCGACGGGACATGAGGCAACGGTACCTGTGGGCTCAGCGGTTCTCGGCGATCCACATGGTGGTAAAGCGCTGCTCGGCGACCAGCAGTTCCACCAACTGGTTTCCGATGAAATTCTCCACCTTGCCGCCGACCAGCGGGATGCGCACCTCAACCGTGGCACGAAAAGCCAAGCGCGCGTGATCGTTTGATGGAGCAAGGTGCGCGTCACCGCTCAGCGCGACGGGCGCGGCGGCGATGGCGCCGGTGACCGCCGCTTTGGCCGTGCCGTCGACCAGACCGGTCCAGCTCTCCAGCCGCTGGATCTCCAGGTCACCACGGTGGAACTGCGTGACGATTCCGGGCAGCCGGTCGGCCCGCAGGATCTGGGTGGTCGCGACGGTGACGCCGCCGAGGTCGTCCAGATGCATCGAGTCCAGGCTCGCGTCGTCGGCACCGGAGTCGGCCAGCCGGGCCAGCCAGTACTGCTCGTCACGCAGAGCGTCATGGACCTGTTCGACGCTGCCCTGGTAGTCGGTGGCCATGTCGAATGAGCGCGGCATAGCTGGTGAGGCTACCGTTACGGGCCGTGGGTTTCGGCGGGCAGGAGCGAAGCGACCCGGGGATCGGTTCCGGCGGGCAGGAGCGAAGCGACCCGGGGAATTTTCCGAGCGAAGATTTCGGCGGCGCGGTGGTCGCCGAGCGTGTGCCGCTGGCTTCGCTGACCACCCTGCGGGTCGGCCCCATCGCCCGCCGCGTCATCACCTGCACCAGCACCGACCAGATCGTGGCGACGCTGCGCACCCTCGACCAGGAGTCCGGCAGCGACGTTCTGGTGCTCGCCGGCGGGTCCAACGTCGTGATCGCCGACGACCTTGCCGGTCTGACGGTGGTGCGGCTGCTCAATACGGCGATCACCGTCGACGGTCATCTGCTGCGCGCCGAAGCCGGGGCGGTGTGGGACGACGTGGTGGTCGACGCCATCGGGCATGGGCTGGGTGGTCTGGAGTGCCTGTCGGGCATTCCGGGCTCGGCCGGGGCCACGCCGGTGCAGAACGTCGGCGCCTACGGCGTCGAGGTGGCCGACACCTTGACCCGCGTCCGGCTGCTGGACCGCCGCATTGGCCAGGTGCGCTGGGCGCCGGCCGCTGAACTCGGGTTCGGCTACCGCCACAGCGTGCTGAAGAACTCCGCTGATGCGGTGGTGCTCGAGGTGGAGTACGCCCTCGACCCGGCCGGGCAATCCGCGCCGCTGCGCTACGCCGAACTCGCGGCGGCACTCGGTGTGGCGGCAGGGGACCGCTGCGCCCCGGCCGACGTCCGCGCGGCCGTGCTGGGCCTGCGGACCGGCAAGGGAATGGTCCTCGACGCCGTCGACCACGACACCTGGAGTGTCGGCTCGTTCTTCACCAACCCCGTGGTAACTGCCGAGCAGTTCGAGGCGCTGCAGGCCGGCCACGACGGCCCGGTCCCGCACTACCCGGCCCCCGACGGGGTCAAGCTGGCGGCCGGCTGGCTCGTGGAGCACGCCGGCTTCGGCAAGGGCTACCCGGGGCCCCAGGCGGCCTGCCGGTTGTCCACCAAGCATGCGCTGGCTGTGACCAACCGCGGCTCGGCCACCGCCAGCGATGTGCTGGCCTTGGCACGCACCGTGCGCGACGGTGTGCGCGACGTGTTCGGCATCATCCTGGCACCTGAGCCTGTGCTGGTCGGCTGCGTGCTGTAGCGAATCAGTCTCGCTGTCGATTGCCGGACTCCGTATCCTGGATTGACGTGAGCCCCGCCGACAGACTCCCGCCGGTCAACCGCCGGCGCGCGTTGACGGTCCTGGCGCTCGGCACGGTGGCGCCAAACGTGCTGGCCGCCTGCTTCGGCGGCTCCGGCAACGGCTCTCAGTCCTCGGCGCCGCCGCCCAAGCCGTCTGTGACCTTCACTCCGGCCGACGCCGCCAAGGACATCCTGCCGACCAGCCCGGTGGCCCTGCAGGTCAAGGACGGCTGGTTGCAGCGGGTGAGCCTGACCAACCCCGAGGGCAAGCCGGTGGCCGGTTCGCTCAACCGTGAGCGGACGGCCTTCACCGCCACCGAGCCGTTGGGCTACGGCGCGCTGTACACCTGGACGGGTTCGGTGGTCGGCCGCGACGGCAAGGCCGTGCCGATCGCCGCCACGTTCGCCACCATCAACCCGGCCACGCAGGTCAACGGACAGTTCCAGCTGTCCGACGGCCAGACTGTCGGGGTCGCGGCGCCCATCATCATGCAGTTCGACGCCTCGATCGACGACGCGCACCGGCCCGACGTGGAGCGGGCGCTCACCGTCGTCACCGACCCGCCGACCGAGGGCAGCTGGGCGTGGCTGCCCGACGAGGCGGCGGGTTCCCGGCTGCACTGGCGCACCCGGGAGTACTACCAGCCCGGCACCAAGGTGCACGTCGATGCCCGGCTCTACGGCGTGAAGTTCGGCGACGACGCCTACGGCGCCACGGATTCGACGCTGGACTTCGACATCGGCCGCCGCCAGGTGGTCAAGGCAGACGCCCCCTCGCATCGCATCCAGGTGCTCACCGACGCCGGCGTCATCATGGATTTCCCGTGCAGCTACGGCGAGGGTGACCTGCCGCGCAACGTCACCCGCAGCGGCATCCACGTCGTCACCGAGAAGTACGCGGACTTCTACATGTCCAACCCTGCGGCCGGTTACAGCAACCTCCGCGAGCGCTGGGCGGTGCGGATCTCCAACAACGGCGAGTTCATCCACGCCAACCCCGCCTCGTCGGGAGCGCAGGGCAACACCAACGTCACCAACGGGTGCATCAACCTGTCCACCGCCGACGCCGAGCAGTACTTCTACACCGCTGTCTATGGCGACCCGGTTGAGGTCACCGGCACGTCGATCCAGCTGTCCTACACCGACGGCGACATCTGGGACTGGGCGGTGGACTGGGACGAGTGGACTTCCATGTCCGCGTTGTCGGCGCAGAAGCAGGAGTCGAACGTCCCCAGCAGCGCGCCGGCCACCCCGACCGATGCGCCGACGCTGTCCGGCACTCCCACCACGACGCCGTCGAGTTCGGTCAACCCCGGCGGTTGAACCGGCTGGCGCTGGCCTGATCCCGCGGCCGGATCACGACCTGGTCGATGTTGACGTGCGACGGGCGCGACGCTACGAAGCCGATGACCTCGGCGACATCCTCGGCGACCAGCGGGGTGATGCCGCTGTAGACCGCCCCCGCGCGGTCCTCGTCGCCGCCGAAGCGCACCAGTGAGAACTCGGTCTGCACCGCACCGGGCGCAATCTCGGTGAGCCGCACCGGTTTTCCGAGCAGCTCACCGCGCAGAGTCCGGTGCAGTGCGCCCTGGGCGTGTTTGGCTGAGGTGTAGCCGCCGCCGTTGTCGTAGACCTCCAGCGCGGCGATCGAGGTGACGGTGACGATCAGTCCGTCGCCCGATGCGATCAACTTGGGCAACAGCGCCCGGGTGACCCGAAGCGTGCCGATGACGTTGGTTTCCCACATCCAGCGCCAGTTCTCCAAGTCGGCCTCGGCGATGGGTTCGAGGCCCTTGGCCCCGCCCGCGTTGTTGACCAGCACGTCGACCCGCATCAGACCGGCAGCCAGCGCTTCCACCGCGGCGCCGTCGGTGACGTCGGCGACAACCGCCGTGCCGCCGATCTCGTCGGCCAGACGCTGGATACGGTCACTGCGGCGGGCCACCGCGACCACGTGAAAGCCCAGTGTGGCAAGGGTTCTGGCGGTCGCCTCTCCGATGCCGGCGCTCGCGCCGGTGACAACGGCCACGCGGGAATGGGCCTCTGGAGTCGTCATCGGTCCAACTCTAGTAAGTGTGCAAATTTTCCTTCCGTGATCCGTCTCGGTCTGACCAGATGTCTGGTAGCGCAACCCGGCGTGTTGTTGTCGCGCGATTCGCTGCGCCTGACCAGACCCGGACACTGTCTTCTCGTCCCGCTCAAGTCGCCATCTCCCATGCGAACCACCGCTCGTTCCGCGCGACCTGCTCGGCGAACGCGCCCGCGTGCTGGGTGAAACGGTGGCGATGCTGCGCGACATGCTCAACCCCGACGAGGTCATCGTCGGCGGGCAGGCCTTCACCGAGTACCCAGAGGGCATGCGGTTGCTCGAGGCGGCCTTCGCCGAGCGCTCGGTGCTGGCGGCCCGCGACATCCGCGTGAGCGCCTTCGGCAACCGGGTGCAGGAGGCCGGTGCCGGGATCGTCTCGCTCGGTGGTCTCTACGCCGACCCGATCGGCGCGTTGCGGAGATCGCACAACCGTCGCCCGGAAGTGTCCGCCTGACGGGCTGAGCAGGCGCCGAACCGCACGGGTGTAAAGATGGAGGCGTGCGGCACGCCCGGGATCTG
>Ga0209254_10002634_pt1 | contig 16353 bp, 15 predicted proteins | sample FrelakmetDIP11DI_FD_187148 | JGI IMG/M metagenome (GOLD analysis project Ga0209254, IMG submission 187148) | Freshwater lake sediment microbial communities from the University of Notre Dame, USA, for methane emissions studies - DIP11 DI (SPAdes)... | ecosystem: Environmental > Aquatic >... | reverse complement strand
CGGCACGCGAGGATCGACCGGAAAAAAGGGGGCCGGGAAATCCCGCCTACTTCGACTTCAGGGCGCTGTCAAGGAAGTCGAGCACCTTCGCCACGTTCTCCGGGGTCGTGAACGCGGGGTCCGCGTGCCCAGCCCCCTGCAGCAGCTCCAGGATGACATTGGCGCCGATCGCAGGCTTCAGCCTCGCGGCGAAGTCGACCGACTGCTGGGTTGGCACCTGCGAGTCCGCGGTCCCGTGCTGGATGAAGAAGGGCGGGTCGTCGGCGGTGATGTACGTCTCGGTGTTCGCGGCCTTCACCCGGTCCGGTACCCTGGCGATGCTCTGTCCGAACAGCCGGGACTCTGGGGAGTCGGCCTGGTTATGGTTGGCCGGCCCGAGCCCGCTCTGTGAGAACTGTTCGTCCATGGCAGAGAAGTTGATCGGGCCGAACCAGTCGACCACCGCCTGGACACAGCTCGATTGGTCGGCATTGCCCAGGTCCGCCCCTTCCAGCTCGGCCACGCCGCAGGTTGTGCCGAGCAACGCCACCAGGTTGCCGCCTGCTGATGCGCCCCAGGCGCCGATCTTGTCAGGATTGAGATTGTACTTGCCGGCATTCGCGCGCAGGAAACGGACTGCCGCCTTTGCGTCGTTGATCTGCGCCGGATAGGTGGCTTCCCCACTCAGTCGGTAGTTGATACTCGCCACAGCGTAGCCCCTGTCGAGCAACTGGTCGACACCGGTCAGGCCGGTTCCGTCGGCTTTGTCGCCCATCATGAACCCGCCGCCGTGCACCATGACAACGACCGGGAACGGCCCGGAGCCAGCGCTAGGGATATACAGGTCGAGCTTTTGCGTCGGTGAGACGTCAGCGTAGGCCAGGTCTTGGTATGTCGGTGCGACGGAGGCAAAGGTGCCGGAACCACCTGGGCCGCCCCGCTGTGGCACGACGCTGGCCGCTTGGGTGGCCGGGACGGCGGTGGCCTGCGCCGTGGGTGACTCTACCGCTGGCGTGGCCGCGCCGCAGCCCACCATGCCGAGGGCCATCAGTGCCGCCAGCACGCTGAGCACAAAGACTGAACCGGTTCTCTCAACCATTGCGTTCCTCCTTAATCCTGAATATGGCATCGTCTCGCACAGTTGGCCAAAGTCAGATCCCGAACCGCGCGCCCAACTGCGGGGTATGGCTATCCTTGTACCGGCACTCTCGCTATGGTCTCTTTTGCCTTCCTGGTTTTCTGATATTGGTCGAAACCAACCGCGATCAGCAAGACCGCTCCCTTGACCACATTCTGGGAAAAATCGGGAAAACTGGCAAGCTGCATGGCGTTGTTCAGCACGCCGATGATGAGGATGCCGGTCATCAATCCAAAGACCGAGCCCTCGCCACCCTTGAAACTGATACCTCCCAACAGCGCGGCGGTCAGACAGTCGAATTCGATGCCCTGCCCGGTGGAAACCTGGCCGGCAAAGACCCGCGACAGCAGCAGCACAGAAGTGATGGCCGAAATGAAGCCGCAGAGCGCGAACAGGGTCACCTTCATCCGGTTGACATTCACACCGGCGAGGCGCGCCGCTTCCTCGTTGCCGCCCAGGGCAAAAACATGCCTGCCAAAGTAGGTCCTGTTCAGGATGAAGGAGGCAATGAGCGCGATGACAATCATGATGACTACCGGAACAGGGATCTTCCAGAGGTACCCCTGGCCGAATACCCTGAAAGAATCGGGAAAACCCATGATATTTCTCGCCTGCGCGACGATGTACCCCAACCCTTTGTAGATCGAAGCGGTGCCCAGGGTAATAATGAGCGGGTGGATCTTGAGCTTGATGGATAAGAAACCATTAATGACCCCCAAAACCGTGCCCATCAGGAGGGTTATGGGAATGGCAAGGATGAGGGGAACATGCGCATAAGCCAGCATGATGGATAGCACGATATTGGTGAACACAATCTGGGAGCCAATGGAAAGATCAATGCCACCACTGATCATCACGAACATGACCCCCACCGCGCTGATGGCCGCAAAGGACACCTGGCGGACCAGGATGGTCATATTAAAGAGGGTCATGAACTTGGGGGAAAGGAAGGAAAACAGGATCAGGAGAACGAGCAAGATCATCTGGGGGGCGTATTTCCTCATCATCAGTCCAATTTTGCCCCTCAGACTCGATAGGAATGCAGGTTGGTTGTTCATCAAAGTGTCTCCGATACCCTAGAAAGTACCCGACGCAAGGTCGAGAATATAGTCCTGGCTGAACTGCTCTCGCTTGACTTCCCCGGCCATTTCCCCTTCAGAAAGGACGATGATCCGATCTGACATCCCCAGAAGCTCTTCCATATCGGAGGAAATCATAATGATGGCACTGCCGTTATTGGCCAGCTCGCACATCAGTTTATAGATTTCCTGCTTGGCGCCCACATCGATTCCCCGCGTGGGCTCATCGAAAATCAGGATGTTGGACTCGGCCGCGAGGGACTTGGCCAAGACCACCTTTTGCTGGTTGCCGCCGCTCAGGTTGATCACGCGCTGCTCAAGACTGGGCGTCCTTATGTCCAGCTGTTCCTTGTATTTCTGAGCAATTTGCGTTTCCTTCTTCCTATCTACAACCCCGTTCTTTGAAAGACCCCTGATGATCGGAAAACAGATATTCCATTTGACGCCCATCTCCAGGAAAAGCCCATGCCCTTTCCTGTCCTCTGGCAGCAGACCAATCTTGGCTTTTTTCGCATCTGCAGGGGACCTCATCTTGACCGGCTTGCCATCTACCCATATCTCGCCCCCCTCAAGAGGAACTGCGCCGCAGAGAAGCATGGCGAGCTCTGTTCTGCCAGAGCCAACCAGGCCTGACAAGCCGACAATCTCGCCCTTTTTGACAGAAAAGGAGATATCCCTGTCGCCGTTGCCGGACAGGTGCTTGATTTCGATGGCCGTCTCTGTGGGGGTGCTCGCCCGATTCGGATAGACTTCAGTCAGCTCGCGGCCGACCATGAGGCTGATCAGCTCTTTCCGACTGGTATCCTTGGTCAACTTGGTCGCGACATAGCGTCCATCCCGCATGACCGTCACCCGATCGGATATCCTGAACACTTCTTCCAAACGATGGGAGATATATATGACGGTTACGTCTTTTTGCTTTAGCTGCCTAATGATCTCGAACATGCGATCCACTTCGGAAACCGAAAGCGGCGCGCTGGGCTCGTCCATGATCAGGATTCTTACGTTTTTCGAAACCGCTTTGGCAATTTCCACGATCTGCTGCTGCGCAGGGGATAGGTCCCGGACCAAGGCGCCAGGATCGATATCTACCCTGAATAGACCAAAGATCTCCTTCGTCCTGCTTTTCATTGTCTTGAAATCAACCAGGAACGACTTGGCGATCCTGTCTCCCAGGAAGATGTTCTCTGCTGCAGACAGGGTCGGCACCAAGTTGAACTCCTGGTAGATGACCTCGATCCCCAGGCTCCTGGAGAGATGTGGCGTCATCTGGTTATAATCATGGTTCCCAATATGAACAATCCCGCCATCCAGATCAATTGCTCCCGCAACGGCTTTGATCAAAGTGGATTTTCCGGCGCCGTTTTCACCCAGCAAGGCATGAACTTCCCCTTCAAGGAAATCAAGCGAAACATGGTCAAGGGCCAAGACGCCGGGATATCTCTTGGTGATGTCCTTCAAGGACAAGACAACCTTGGTATCCATTCTCTCATTCATCTCGTCTATGTGAGGGGGGCGGCAAGCCCCCCTCACAATAGGAATTATCGAATAGCCATTCCCGCAGTTCTAGGGCATCCCGCAATAGATCTTTTCCAACACGTCGTTGGTGATCTTGGGGTATTCCACACCCTGCAGTATCTTCTTGAGCAGATCATAGGTGGCCTGGTCAAGGTTTGTACCACCGATCGCGACCAGGCCTTTGTATGGGTCATTGCAGCTCTTGACGGTCTCGATCATGCTCGGATCCATGTCACCGGCAAAGACGCCGTACTGGGAAACGTCCACGCCCGGCAGAGCTTTGATGGTCTGGGACACTCCCTGAGCGCCGGCGCTCGCCTGCACAAGGAATACCTTGACGCCTGGATGGGCAGTCAGGATATTCTCGGCTGCAGCGGCGGTCGCCGTGATGCTCTGGTCGGCCAGGTCGAGGAATTGCACCACAGTCGCCTTCGGGCAGTTGTCTGCGATGGTACGCATGCCTTGCGCCCGCAGTTTCATTTGCAGGTCACCGGTCTCGTTGCCGATGATGGCGACCTCAACGCCTTTGTCAGCGGCATCCGGGTAGGCCTTGTTGATAAAGTCGCAAGCCATCTCGGCCATCTTGGTGCCATCTTCGAGCTGGTCGGTGTGCATGATCGCATCGAAAGGTTCCAGATCGCCGGGCGGAACGCCAATCACTTTGATACCATTTTTCTTGGCTTCCTCAACTGCCGGCAACACATTTTCGATGGAGCCGGGTGCCATTACGATCATGGCATTTACGCCCATCGAGATGCAGTTCTCGATCTGGCTGAATTGCTGGGTTGCACCACCTTCATCAGCGCCGTAGACAGACACCTCCACGCCATCCGCGGCAGCTTTGGCTTTGACAGAGTTCGCCAGGCTGTTCAGGAAAGTATTTGACAGGGCCGGAATCAAGTAGCACGCCTTCATGCCTTTGATATCCGCCGCCTGCGGCACTGCCGTCGGAGGCACTCCCGTCCTCTGATCGAACGGCGGCGCCGGGTACTGCAGATCCGCCGACGCCTGATCCGTGGGCCACACCAGCTCCTGCTTTCCGTTCTGCCATTGGACGAGCGGGTTCAGCACGTTGCCCGTGCCGTCTTCATTGAAGGTCACGGGTCCGATTACGGCCGTCATGTCGGTCGCGGCAAAGGCGTCCCGGATCGCGTCGCGGTCCAGCGTGCCGGCTCGCTCGATCGAGTCCGCCAGGATCTGCACGCAGGCATAGGCCGGCCCGGTCAGCAGGTCGGCGGGCCTGCCGAACTCTGCCTGGTACTGCGCATTGAGCTCGGCCACACCCGGGAAGCTTTCGGCGTTGTGCCAGCCGGGGAAGATGGTGACATAGTCGCCGGTCGTGCCGAGCGTCTCGCCCCAACTGACGTTCTCCGGCGCGCGGATCATGAGCGTGAACTTGGGCGTCCAGCCCAGCTCGGCCATCTGCTTCTGGATGGCCAGCCCGTCCGGCGGGCTGGGCACCGTGAGCAGCACTTCCGCTCCCGCCGCTTTGGCCTTGAGGATCATGTCCGAATAGTCCTCCGACCTTGGCGCATACTCCTCATAGGTCACCACCTCGTACCCGTACTTGGGGGCGTTCTCCTTCCACATTCCGCCCAGCTCGATGCCCCAGTCGGTCTTTTCCTGGAAGATGGCCACCTTGGTGGGTCGCTCGCCTTCGGGGATGGAGGCGTTGAGGATCTCGTACACATCTTTGGCCTGGGCCGGCGACTTGGGGAAGGGCGAGAACAGGTACTTGTAGCCCTGCTGATGGATGCTGTACAGCGCAAAGGCTATACCGCAGTAGGGGACCTTGTTCTTTTCGGCGATGGCTGAGGTCGCGGCGTGCATGTCGCTGCCGGCGCCGCCCAGGTAGGCCACCACGTTCTGATCGGCGTAGAGGCTTTCCATCTTGCTCACGGCCTTGGTGGGGTCGGACTCGTCGTCGTAGATGGTGAGATGGAGCGGGATCTTGGCGTCATACTCTTTGACGTATACCCCTCCGGCGGCGTTGATGGCGCTCACCGCGTACTCGTAGCCCGGCTTGACCATGGCGCCCAGGGCGCCGTACTTGCCGGTGAGGGGAACCGACGCACCGATTTCGATCGCTTCGGGGGCCGGCGGCTTGGCAACCTCGGTGGCCGGCGCCTGGGTAGCGGGCACCTGGGTGGCGGGCGCCTGGGTGGCGGGCACCGCCGTCTCGGCGCCACAGCCGGTCAGTAGTATGCTCATTACGAGCACGAACACGAACACGATACTTAGTCTAGCTCTCACGGTTAATCCTCCTTTTTTTGTGCGAAAAGACTGTCTCCACGACACGAACCTCCGAGTGCATAATCATCTCATAGGCACCTCCTCTGTCTGTCGATCAGTATCAACTCACCTGCTCCTGCGATGCCAGATTGGCATCTCTCCTCTTTGCCCGGCGGGCCAGTGCCTGGCGAATCTTTCCCCAGACTTCCACCAACCCTCCGGGGAGGAAGAGTACCACCAGAATGAACAGGATGCCGAACACGGTTTGATGCACTTGGCCCAGCTCAAGCTGGCGGCCGAAAATCGTCAGTTGCACACCTGCCAGTTGCAGGGCTAGCTGCTCCCTGGTGACAACGAAAAACACGGCACCGACAATAGGGCCGACGATGGTGCCCTGGCCGCCGATGTAGGTCATCATCAGCGTATCAAAGGTCCAGACCGCGCCGAAGGGCATCTGCGGGTAGTAGCTCAGGTAATAGTAGGCAAAGCCACCGCCGGCCAGGCCGGCCAGAAAGGCACTGGCGCTCAGGGCCAGGAGCTTGTGCCGGAAGGCACTCACTCCCAACGATTCCGCCGCATCCTCGTCTTCGTGAACGGCCATCATCCCCAATCCCTGCCGGGAGCGCACCAGGATGGCCGCCGTCCCCACGGTGAGAACGGCCAGCGCCAGGAACAGATAGTAGCGGGGCTCAAGCTGGTAGGTGGCCAGGGCTTTGGCAGGCAAAGAGGTGATCGTCGGCCAGACGTTCCCGACGGTGAGGTACCCGGCCTGCGCCAGCGCCAGGGTGCCGATAGCGAAATACACCCCCCTGAGCTTGAAGGCCGGCCATCCGATCACGAGGGCCGCCGCCACGGCCGCGACTCCCCCCGCCAGCAGGCTCGGAGGCAGCGGCCATCCTGCCTTCAACCACAGGAGGCGGGTTACCAGCGTGCCCAGGCCGAAGAAGGCGGCGTGGCCCAGGTTGGTCTGCCCGGTGTAGCCTCCCAGGATGTTCCAGCTCGAGGCCAGGATCACGCCCAGCAGCGACAGAATCGCCAGGTTGAGGATGCTGTCCTTGCTGGTGATCACCGGCAGCAGTGCCAGCAGGGCCAGGAGTATGACGGTGAGTGCGATCTTGACCCAGTTTCTGCGCACTTGGCTACCCTTCCTTTGCGCCGAACAACCCCTGGGGCCGGAGGAGCAACACCAGGAGGAAAAGAAGCAGGGCGGCGATCTCTCGCCAGGCGCCGCCGACGACCGACAGCGTCACGCCCAGCACCAGGCCGGCGACAAAGGTGCCCATAATGCTGCCCAAGCCCCCCAGGACCATCACCACCAGGGCCCTCAGGGTCCAATCCAGTCCCATCGTCGGCGAAATCGAATAGCAAACCGCCACCAGCGCCCCTGCCACTCCGGCCAGGGCGGCGCCCACCACAAACGCCAACAGGTAGACGCGCTGGATGTCGATGCCCATCACGGTGGCGGCCTCCCAATCCTGCACCGTGGCCCGGAGGGCCTTGCCGGTGTAGGTCTTGCGCAGGAAGAGATGCAGCGCCAGGAGGCAGATCAGGGCGACCGCCAGACTCGCCAGGCGCACGACGGGAATGGATACCCCAAACAGCGTGACCGCCTCTCCGGAATAGGTGGTCGTTATGCCCCGGTCGTCCGCCGTGAACAGCACCCGCGCCACGTTCTGGAGGATGAGGGACAGTCCAAAGCCGACCAGCATGGTATTCTTGATCTTGTTGTCCTCGGTGAGCTTGACCATGCGCGCAAAGAGCAGCTTGTAGAGCACGAACCCGATCAGCACCAGCAGGAGGGCGACCACGGGCAGAGACACGAAGGGGTCCACGCCGAACAGGGTAAAGAGCCCGAACGCAGCGTAGCCGCCGAGCATCAACAGCTCGCCGTGGGCCACGTTCAGGAACTTGGTGACGCCAAAGACCAGCGACAGGCCCACTGCCGCCAGTCCGTACAGCCCGCCCGCCAGGATCCCGAACACCAGTTTCTGCGCTAACTCTTGGAGCATGGCTTTCTCACTCTCCGCTATGCCAGGTATGCGCTTCGGATCGATTCGAAGGAGAGCAGCGCCTCGCCGCTCCCCTCTCCCACGATCCGGCCGTTCTCGATCACGTACGCCCGGTCCGTCAGCTCCAGGGCGGCGCGGACATTTTGCTCCACCAGCAGGACGGTGACACCCAGCCGGTTGATCTCGGTGATCATCTGCAAGATCTGGGCCACCAGCAGAGGCGCCAGGCCGAAGGACGGCTCGTCGAGCAGAAGCAGCTTGGGCTTGGACATCAGGGCCCGCCCGATGGCCAACATCTGCCGCTCGCCGCCGCTCAGAGTGCCGGCCCGCTGCCTCTGCCGCTCCTCAAGTCGAGGGAAAATGCCATACACCCACCGCAGGCTGTCGTCCTTGGCTTTTCTGGCCTTGGCGCCGAACGCGCCGAGCTCCAGGTTCTCGAGCACGGTAAGGCCAGTGAAAACCCGGCCCCCCTCCAGGACCTGGGAAATACCCAGCTCGACGATCTTGTGCGCGGGCTCTTTGGCCAGAGAGCGGCCGTCAAGGAGGACACTGCCGGAGGCCGGCTTGAGCAACCCGCTGATGACCTTCAGGGTGGTGGTCTTGCCGGCACCGTTGGGGCCTATGAGGGCGACGAGCTCTCCTTCGCCAACCTGTAGCGAGATACCCCACAATGCCTGTAGGTCCTTGTAGCGGGCGTCGATTCCTTCTAAGGTTAGCATGGCGCCTTTCCTAGATACACTTCGATGACATGCGGGTTGAAGCAGATCTCATCGGGCGGACCTTCCGCGATCTTTTCCCCCATGTTCAAGACGACGATGCGGTCAGAGAGTCCCAGAATCGCCTTGACGATGTGCTCCACGACGATGATGGTGATCTGGGAATCCCGTATCCGCCGGATCAAGGCCATCGCATCCTCAGCCTCCCCAGGATTCAGACCGGCCATCAGCTCGTCCAGCAAGAGCAATCGGGGCCGGGCCGCCAAGGCTCTGGCCAGCTCCAGCCTCTTGCGCTGCATCAGGGTGAGGTCTTTGGCCCGGACGTCCGTCTTGTCCAGGAGCCCTACCTGGGCGAGGATCTCTCTCGATTCCTCGGCAGCCACCTTGAGGCTCCTGGCCGGTCCCTGCCCGTATGCCCGGCCCACCATCACGTTCTGAAGGGCCGTGAACTCTAGAAACGCCTTGGTCAGCTGAAAGGTCCTGGCGATCCCCTTTTGGCACGCCCGGTAACGCGCCAGGCCCGTTACGTTCTCGCCACAAAACGTGACCGTGCCCGAGTCGGGCTTGAGGAATCCGGTGAGCAGGTTTAGGGTGGTGGTTTTGCCCGAGCCGTTGGGGCCGATCAGGCCAATGATCGCGCCCTCCTCCACCTCAAAGCTCAGGTCTCGGATGGCCATCAAGCCCCCAAACGACTTGTGCAGACCTTTGACACTCAGGAAATCCATCTCTCCACTCCACTCTCGGAACCCACAGATTTCTGTCTCGCCATCCCTCTGAATGGTGCTTCAGCTGCCGCCCGACACAGGCGGAAAGAAGCACAGCCGGCAGTCAGGCGGCACGCGATCCTCCATCTCACTCTGCACGCCGTTGATGACGATCAGCCCAACTTCGGCCGGGTCCAATCCCAGTAGGACTGTCACGTCCTGGACCGTCAACGGGCCCTCCAGGTTCAAGGTTTGGCGCCGCTGCGCGCCAGGTAACAGTTGCCCGAACAGCTCCAGATCCACCGCCACAGAGCCACCTATAGACCATCGAAAACCGCATCAAGCTCGGAATCCGGCACGTCGAATGTGGCGCCATGCGGCGCCAACGGTTCCTCGCGCATATACTGAGGAATGCGATAGTCCGCCGCCGTGATGCCTGCGCGACGGTTGAACTCTAGTTCTGTCCGCAGCACGTCGCGGTTGAAGCGATCCAGGTCTTCCTTGGTCCACCCCCACCCATAGATGCCGTTGATCATGTCGACCATGAGCTGTGGATCGGCGATCACTGGCGGGCGAGCAAACAGGCACAGACCCGTACTGTCGAGCATGGCCGAGATGATCTGCAGCTTCAGGGAAAGCTCGCGCTGACCCTGAACGCCCAAGGGGTTCACCTCCTTGCGCGCTCCGAAGGCGTTTCCGGCAGTGTGATCGGCTCCCATGGGAGAGGTTGCATAGGTCACGCCGTTCCCCTTGAGGCTGCGCGGATCGTAGCCGGGCATCGCTTGCCCCAGGACGACCGGGACCCGCCGGACGCCCAGGGCCTGGCCGGTTGCCACCGCGCCGCAGCCGATTAGCCTGCCCAGCACCGTGCCTTCGCCCACCTGACGCAAGAGGCCGGCGATGCTTTCCAGATCGCCGAACTTGGCATGTCCCGCCTCGATGGCCACGCCCAGCGCCGCGCCGGTTTCGATCGTGTCGAGACCGAGATCGTTGCACAGGTAGTTGAGTCGGGCGACATCGTCCAGGCTATCGAGACCCAGGTTTGCCCCCAGCAAGGCGATCGTTTCGTACTGGAGTGTGCCGACAATGGGATTTCCCGCTTTGTCCACATACAGATTGCGACAGGCAATCACACAGCCGGGCATGCAGCGCGTCCCGATCTGGCCGCCGCGGGCCAGGATGGTCTCGCGCATCTGTTCGCCCCTGAGGGTGGCCGCTCCCTCAAAGCTGCCGCTGCCAAAGTTTCGAGTGGGCAGCGATCCCATCTCGTTGACGGCTGCCGTGATTGCCGCCGTGCCATACAGATGCGTGCCGCCCTTGGGTCCCAGCTTGGGATCATTGATCAGCTCCTGGGCGAAGCGCCTGGCGGCAGCGCGGAACAGATCCGGCTCGGCCAGCGGGACCGACCGGGCATCCGCCTTGCCAATGACGATGGCCTTCAGCCCTTTGCTGCCCATGACAGCACCCAAGCCGCCGCGGGCCGCGTGATTGCTGTGCTGGTCGCCCTCGCCGGTACAGGCGATGTCGGCCCCGGTGAGAAGATACTCCCCGGCCTGACCGATCGACAGCACCGTGCACTCTGCCCCGTGCTCTGCCCGGAGCCGGTCAGAGGTGGCATACGTCCCCAAGCCACGCAGGTAGGCAGCAGGCAGGAGCTGCGCCGAGTCGCCGAGCACGTGCAGAAGGTACAGCTCTCCCTTCTCAGGCTGGCCCTCGACCACCACGGCTTTGATGCCCAGCCTACCAAGGGCGTCTCCTGCCGTGCCGCCGGCGTTCGCCTCCTTGACCCCGCCCGTCAGCGGGCTCTTGGCTCCAACAGACAACCGCCCGGCGGTCGTCACTCCGGCCCCGCCAAGCAGACCGGGAGCCAAGACCAGCTTGTTGTACCGTCCCAATGCATCACACGAAGGAGGGATCTCTTCGAGAAGCAGCCTGGACGTGAGAGCGCGGCCGCCCAGCCGTTCGTACACGGCGGGCACCTGTTCCCAGCGCACTGTAAGTTGATCCATATCGACGCGGAGCAGCTTCACGATTCCTCCCTCATGACCGGTTTGCTAAGGCGGGTACGCCACGGTGTACAGATGTTTGCCACCGTTCAGCGGTCCTTTGAGCAGCGCCTCGATCTCTTCCGGGTCGCGCATCGTCACCTTTTCCACGGGTGGGAGCTGCCCGGCCGGGAATCGCATCATGATATCGCCGACCAGCTTGCACATATAGTCCAGGAGCGCCTCGATTCCGGGTTTGGCCTTCTCGGCGTCGGCCAGCGTCGGCCGTCCGATCACGGCTTCAGGAAAGGTCAGCACTTCGATCCCACCCAGCCCGACATGCTCGTGCCCCTTGATCGGAGCATGGTACACCTCGCCGCCCTTGTCCACGTGACCGGCGGGCAGGAACCCTTCCGGTTTGGTGTCCACCACGAGATCCATCTGCATGAATTCTGGAAACAGGGCCAGAGAGTAGGACGCCTCGACCTCACAGGCATGCTGGAATGGGGTCTCGAATGGGCCACCGTGGGCCTTGTCCTTGAGATGGTCGTGGATCACGGTCGGCCAGTGCAGCGAGACCAGGATGCAGGGCACCTGATATTTCTTGGCGAATTGGTGCAGCGCCAGAGGGATCACCTCTTCCTGGCCGTGGCCGTTGAGCAGGATCTGCTTGCGGAAACCGGTGTTCCAGAACCCGGCGATGATACCCCGCAAGTAGGCCAGGAAGGCGTCTTCTGGGATCACGATGGTGCCCGGCATGCCCAGGTGGTTGTAGGGATGAGACCCATACCACACCGGCTCGGCCACAGTACAGCCGGTCTTGAGGGCCACCTGCTCGGCCATCCGGGTCACCAAAAACGTGTCTTCGCCGAACGGCTGTCCGGCGCCGTGAGCTTCAGTGCTGCCAACCGGGATGATGATCAGGTCGTTCTGCTTGAGCCGCGCACTGACCTCGGTCATGTTCATGGTCTGATAGTACACACCGCTGGGGCGTTCCATGTGTCCCCCCGTGGGCGGTAACGGCCAGTTAGCCACTTCTACCCTCCTCTGCTCAATGCCTGACCGGCATCTCCAAGGATCAGCCTATGCCACAGGTAGGTGGAGGTCACTCGATCCCTTGGGCGATTGCCGGGCTTCGGGATAGTACTTGCTGACCATCTCCACGACGATGGCGGCCTGATCGGCCATCAGTCGGCCGTCGCTGGCCGAGGTGAGCTGACCGTGGCCGGCAACCACCGAGTTGCCCGTCTTGAGGTGAACCGGTGCGGCGACCCGGACAATCTCCGGCGCTTCGTAGACACGGATGAATCCACCAGATCCGGGCGGGTTGTCGGTGTGCACGTCCAGCGGGACGTGGATAGCCGCGCGCAGGGCAGCGATCATGGGGATTTGTAGATCGCGCACCGGGTTGATGCTATCAGCCCCCAGGCTTTCCAGCAGCTTGAAGGAGCAGGGGTTGCAGTGCCCCAGGTGCGCCGATGTCTTGAAGATGATGTCGCTCGGCAGTGCCCCGTCCTTGCGCATCTGGCCCACCAGCCACAACATGCCCTCGTCATAGATCAGAAACCCACGGCAGCCCAGGTCGTAACCGCGCTTGACGTCTTCGACGCCGCGCAGGACCTGCTCCATGCCGCGCAGGCGGTAGCTGATGCGAACGCCCTGGGGCGAAAGCACCGTCGCGCCCGTGTCGTAGGTGGCGCGTGGGCCAACCGACAGCAGCAGCTCGGCCCCGTACTGGCTGCACAGCCGGCAGTATTCCTTCAGTTCCTGGCGCGTGTGGCGGAACATGCCATAGGTCTCGGTCACGCGGTTGATGGTGATGCCGTTCTTTGTGGCAGTGTCCAGCAGCGCACCCACTGCCTCTGCGGTGTTTACGGTTGGAACCTCGATCCGGTATGCTCCCCCATCTGGAAAGCGTGCCGTCGAGGTCGGCATGTCGAACAGGTCACCCGACGGCAATCCGATCTTTTTCAGATACTCACGAGTCTCTTCAAACATGATACAGTTCTCCTTTGTAATATCCTTTTATTGGTCAATTAGCTGCGATGCGCCGGCAGCGGCGGGCAATAGACCCACACCAGCTTGAGCGGCTCATCGCCGATGTTTTCCAGGCGGTGTTTTTTGCCGAGGGGATTGTAGAAGGCGGTCTCTGGACCGATTTCCCACTCGCCCTCCCCTTCGATCACGATCTTGGCGCGGCCGCTGATGAGGAACAGGACCTCTTCCGATTCCTCGTGCACGTGGTCGGGGATCATGCTGCCGACCTCGGTGATGTTCATGCCCATGGAGAGATTGTGGACTCCGCCATACTTGGGTGCCAGCAGGAGCTTGGAGACACGCGGCGGATCCCGGTGTTCCCCCTCAACATCAGCGGCTTGGACAAAGGGTAGCTTGTTCATCAGTTGACCACTCCATCTAGTCTTTCCGGCAGTGCCGGGAGATACCTGTCTTGGCGACGATCGCCGTGAGGCCCAGAGAGCCTACTTCGCGGGCAATTGCGTCTGTCGCTGCCCGGATCGACGACCCCAACTCCAACATTCTTTCGCGAGAGAGGCGATAGGCGGGACCGGCTATGGCGATGACCGCCACCGGGCAGCCGTGCGCATCCAGGATCGGTGCGGCCACGGCGTTGATCTCCCTTTCGTACTCCTGCTCCGAAATCGCAAACCCTCGCTCACGCGTGACACGCAGGTCTTGGTACAGATCGGCAGGTGAAATCCGAGTGTTGTCGGTATACCTGGACATGCCCTGGTGGAGGATCTGGCCCACCTGGTCGTCGGGCATGTACGCCAGGAAGGCTTTGCCAGAGGCAGTGCAGAATGCGGGCAGCCGTTGCCCCACGGCGGCGGCGATCTTGACCCGGTGGGAGCTCTCGATGACCTGAAGGTAGATGACCTGCTCGCCGTCCAACACGGCCAGGTCCACCGTCTCGCCGCACTCGGCCGAGAGGTGCTCCAGGTGGGGTTGCGCCCACCGCTCCAGGTCGGCGTCCTGGAGCACAAGAGAGGCCATCTCGATAAAGCGGTAGCCCAGGTGATAAGATCCGGTCGCCTCGTCGCGGCGCACGAAACGAGCGGCCTCGAGTGTGGCCAAATACCTGTGGATGGTGCTCTTGGGCATGTCAAGCTGACCAGCGATCTGGGTCAGCGACAGCACCGGCTCAGCCTGACTGAAGCACAAGAGAACGTCAAGGGCCCTTTCTATGGCGCGTACCGACTCGGTCATTTCAGCTCCATGGGCAACCCAACTATGCCGTGCCCTGTTGCACCTGATAGAACTCGATTTCATTTTACAGTATATCAGATGTTCTGCCTGGTGTCAAGTACTTCCACCTAATGGAACAGCGGATGGCCGATATTTTAACCTTTGACGGGTCACGGTGCAGCCGCGACTTGACCTGGAGCGTAACTGGCAGTAGAATACTGTCTAGCGGAACACGGTTCTGCACAATGAAAATGCGAATACTGATGTGTGGCAGGTGATCCCATGCTGATGAATGCGCTGCAACTGGTTCGGCCGCGATCCTTCGCTGCGGTTCGGGTGCCCGCCCCGGATCTGGCTCCGGGCAGCTCCGATCGGATACTGATCCGCACCGGGTGGGTGTCGATGTGCGGCAGCGATATTGCGTTTTTCGCGGGCAACAAGCGCGGCAGGTCGTACCCACTGCACGCTGGGGCTCCCATCCACGAGTGTGTCGGGCAGGTCATCGAGAGCAGGTCGGAGCGGTTTCAGCCAGGCGATCGGGTCGTCGCCATGCCGGAGGGCGATCTGGGCCTGGCCGAGTTTTTTGTGGCTCAGGCCGCCAAGGCGGTCTCCCTGCCATCCGAACTGGCCGGTTGCGACGCGAGTTGTCTGATCCAGCCGCTGTCAACGGCGATCAACGCCGTCGACCGGATGGGAGAGGTCAAAGGACGGTCGGCGGCGGTGGTTGGGTTGGGTTCGATGGGCCTGCTGCTGTGCTGGCTGCTCAAGAAGCGGGGTGCCGGACCGATCCTGGGCATCGATCCAGGAGCAGACCGGTGCCGGGTGGCCGAGCGACTGGGCGTGACCCAGACCTGGCCGCTACGCAGCATCGAGGTCGTTCATGCTTCCCGCCACACTCCTGGAGAGTGGGAGCCGCCCGAGATCTGCATCGAGGCCGTGGGCCACCAGATGGACACCCTCAACGATTGTATCGAGCTCGTCCGCAAGCGGGGGACCGTGGTGGCGTTTGGCGTTCCGGATCACCCCGTGTACACAATCGAGTACGAGACCTTTTTCCGCAAAAATGCGCACCTGGTCGCCGTCGTGACGCCCGAGTGGAGCGAGTACCTGGCAAAGGCGCGCGACCTCTTTCTCGCATACCGCGCAGAGCTGGAGACCCTGATCACCCACCGTCTGCCCATCGGGGACGCCCAAGAGGCATTCACGCTGTACGAGCGCCACGCTGACGGAGTGCTCAAGGTCGTGCTAGATGCGTCAGGTTGGGAAACTGAAGCCAGGTGAAGCCTGTTAAGAATCTATCGGAAATTGCATTAGGAGGAGACACTATGCCAGAGCCGAGTGTTCGCGTTCCCGTTGACAGGTTGGTCGGCTTTATGGTCGATGCCCTGTTGGCGATGGGCATTCCAGCGGACGATGCCAGGATCATTGCCGACGTGCTGATCACGTCCGATCTGTGGGGCATCCGGTCACACGGGGTGGCTCACCTAAAGATGTATCGCGAGCGGATCCAGGCGGGCCTGCAACTGCCTGCCACGGCCTGGACTGTAGTCAAAGACACACCCACGACGGCTGTGGTCGATGGGGGCAACGGAATGGGCATGGTGATCGCCTACCACGCCATGCAGACGGCGATAGACAAGGCCCGGCGCCATGGGCTGGGCGCCGTCGCCGTCCGCAATTCCAGCCACTATGGCATCGCCGGGTACTATGCCCTCATGGCCGTCAAACAAGACATGGTGGGCATCAGCTTCACGAATGCTCACCCGTCCATTGCGCCGACATTTGGCGT
>Ga0209254_10002633_pt1 | contig 16354 bp, 11 predicted proteins | sample FrelakmetDIP11DI_FD_187148 | JGI IMG/M metagenome (GOLD analysis project Ga0209254, IMG submission 187148) | Freshwater lake sediment microbial communities from the University of Notre Dame, USA, for methane emissions studies - DIP11 DI (SPAdes)... | ecosystem: Environmental > Aquatic >... | reverse complement strand
GGACCGTGGTGCAGACGGCCGGCCCGGGCATGAAGGTCATCGCCGGAACCGGCTGCGAGTCCACCTGGCAGACGATCAAGCTCACCAACGAGTGCGCCAAGCTGGGGGCCCACGCCGCGCTGGTGGTAACGCCTTTCTACTACGGCGGACGCATGAACGAGGCGGCGCTCTATAAGCATTTTATGGAGGTCGCCGATCAGGCCGCGATTCCCATTCTCATTTATAACGTCACCAAGTTCACCAACATCAACACCAGCGTCGGCCTGGTCGCCAGGCTCTCCCGGCATCCGAATATCATCGGGATCAAGGACAGCAACGGCAACGTCAGTTCCCTCGGAGAAATGGTCGCAACCGCAGAAAAGGACTTCAGCGTGCTCGTGGGCACCGCCGGTGCGCTGTTCGGGGCGCTGACGCTGGGCGCCGTGGGCGGCGTGCTGGCCCTGGCCAACGTGGCCCCGGAGGCCTGCGTGCAGATCCACCGCCTGGTGAGCCAGGGCCGGATCGAACCCGCGCGGGAGCTGCAGCTGCGGATGCTGCCGGTCAACACCGCCGTAACGGCCACCTACGGGGTCCCGGGGCTGAAGGCGGCCCTGGACATGCTGGGCTATTTCGGCGGCGACCCGCGGCTGCCGCTGTTGCCGGCCAGCGAGAAGGAGCGCGGCGAGATCCGGGAGATCCTGAAGAAGGCCGGGCTGTTCGAAGGATGATCGGAGAATAACCATGCGTAAGTCTTTGATGCTCGTGGCCTTGTTTGTTCTTGTAGCGGCGGCCGGGTGCACCAGCCCCCGCATCAAGCTTTTTCCCAGCCAGACCGACCCCCTGCAGGAATTCACCCTGGAAGGCAAGGCGTCCGAAAAGATCCTTCTGCTTCCGGTGCGCGGGGTCATCTCCGACAGCCCCGAGCGGGGTTTGGTGCGCACCCAGCCGAGCACGGTCCAGGAGGTCGTGTCGCACCTGCGCAAGGCGGAAAAGGATGCGCTGGTCAAGGCCGTCGTCCTGCAGCTGAACTCGCCCGGCGGCTCGGTGACGGCGAGCGACGTGCTCTACAACGAGATAAGCCGGTTCAAGGAGCGCACCGGCCGCCCGGTCGTGGCGATGATGATGGATGTGGCGGCATCCGGCGCCTACTACATCGCGCTTCCGGCCGACGTCATCGTGGCGCACCCCACCACCCTGACGGGCTCGGTGGGCGTGATTTTCATCCGGCCCAAGGTCGCCGGGCTGATGGAGAAGATCGGGGTCGGCGTCGAGGTGAGCAAGTCCGGACTGAACAAGGACAGCGGTTCGCCGTTCCGGGCGACCACCCCGGAAGAGGCCCTCATCTTTCAGGAAATGACGGACCGGCTGGCCAAGCGGTTCGTCGACCTCGTCCGCAAGCACCGCGGACCGGACGGCGCGGCGCTGTCGGCGGTATCCTCGGCCCGGGTCTACCTGGCCGAAGAGGCCCTCGCCCTCAAGCTGGTGGACCGCATCGGCTACATGCAGGATGCCGTGGCCCAGGCCAGGGAGCGTGCCGGGCTTCCGGAGGATGCCAAGCTCGTCGTCTATCGCCGGACGGAGTACCCGGACGACAACGTCTACAACCCCTCGACGTCCTACGAAGGCGGCCGCCCCGTGGCGCTGTTCGACACCGGCCTGGCGCAGCTCCTGCCGGCGCTGCCGAGCGGTTTCTACTATCTCTGGCATCCGGCCGGCGACTAGCCTTGCGGCTGTTCCAATCGCCGGCCGGTTCAAGAACGGGAGGAGAGACCCATGGAAAGGAAAGACCTGCAACGCACCTTCTGGCAGCGGCTGTTTGGCCTGCCCGCAACCCCCCAACCCGCGGATTCGGGGTGCTGGGCGTTCAGCGGCGGGAAAGTCGTGATCGATCTCGGGATGGCACCGGAGCTGCAGAAGCCCGGCGGCGCGCTGCGCCTGGAAGGCAAGGGCCTTCCCCGGCGTCTCCTGGTGCTGCACGGCGAAGACGGCGGGTTTCGCGCCTTCCACAACCGCTGCACCCATCTGGGGCATCGCCGCGTCGATCCCGTGCCCGGCACCCGCACGATCCAGTGCTGCAGCGTGAACAAATCCACCTACCGCTATGATGGCGCGACGCTCCGCGGCCCGGCCCCCAGGCCCCTCACCGCCTACCCGACGACGCTCGAGGGCCAGCGGCTGGTGATCGAAATCGCCTGATCAGTGCTCCTTGTCGACCGCGAGGGTTTTGAGGATGGTATGCGGCGGATGCCCGTTGCCGCCGATGATGCTCTGGATCTTGATCGTCAGGCGGGCGCGCTCGGCAATGCGGCCCAGCACCTCGATGGTTTTTCTGAGCCGTTCGGCGCTGGACGTCATTTCGAGGAAGCGCTGGCGCTCGTCGTGACTGAACCCCTCCAGCGCGGCGATCGCAAAGGCGAGATCCCTGGGATCGGTGAGGGCTCCCTCTTCCAAGATATCGTCCGGCAGGCCGGTATCTTTCATCTGCCGCAACACCGCCTGGGCGTTTATGATAACCTCGGCCGGGTTTTCCGACGCGGACGCCGCCTCGTCGTCGAAAAACACCGCCTGCGCCTCCATGTAAGGTTTCTCCTCGATGATCTCGTGGATGAAGAAGCGCCGCTCCCCCCGCGTCAGGATGTCCATGCGGCCGTCTTCGTAGCGATGCAGCACCCGGTAGACCCGCGCCATGCAGCCCACCGGCCGGATCGAACGGCCGTCGAAAAAGACGATCCCGAACGGCGTGTCCGCGGCCAGGCATTCGGAAATCATCAACTTGTAGCGTTCTTCGAAGATGTGCAGCGGCAGCGCCATGCCCGGCAGCAGCACCAGGCCGAGCGGGAAAAGCGGTATGCGTTTCATGCGAACTTCCTCCTTTCAACGAACCCCGGCGGCGATCCTTTCAATTTAAGCGGACACAGACGTTTTGCAACCCTGCCCGAAACCCGATGCCGAGACTGGACCATCCGAGCAGGACCATCCGAGCGGGTTGACGCGCCGCGCCCTGCGTGCGAATCTGGCTGAAGCAAAGGACGCCCGCGCCGCGGTGAATCGACGACGGAAACCCGCCCGCAAGGAAAAGCCATGCCGCACCCTACGGAACCCCTCGATCTAATGCCCCGGGAGCCCATCGACGCCATCATCGCGCCGATAAGGCGCTTTCTGCACATCGAGGCCACGAGCGGCGTTTTGCTCGTGGCCGCCACCCTGGCCGCGATCGCCGCCGCCAATTCCGCGGCCGGCGAAGCGTTTCTGGCCTTCTGGCAGACTCCGGCCGGCCTGCGGTTCGGAGCCGTGCAGCTGGAGCTCTCCCTGCAGCACTGGATCAACGATTTCCTGATGGCCGTTTTCTTCTACGTCATCGGGCTGGAAGTCAAGCGCGAATTGGTCAAGGGCGAGCTGCGCGACCTGCGCCGCGCGGCCCTGCCCCTCGCCGCGGCCGTGGGCGGCATGCTCGTGCCGGCGGCGGTTTATCTATTTCTTCAGCACGGGACTCCGGGCGGAAGAGGCTGGGGCATCCCCATGGCCACCGATATCGCCTTCGTCGTGGGCTGCCTGGCGGTGCTGGGCGGGCGCATCCCGGTCAGCCTGCGGATCATGCTGCTGTCCCTCGCCATCGCCGACGACATCGGCGCCATTCTCGTGATCGCCGTCGGCTACACCGCGCAGCTCGACTGGTCCGCGCTGCTGATCAGCGGCTGCGGCATCGCGCTCATCGTTGCCTGCATGAAGCTCGGCGTGCACAGCAAGGGCGTTTACCTCATCCTGTCCCTGGTGGTATGGTTCGAGTTCCACGCCTCCGGCATCCACGCCACCATCGCCGGGGTGATCCTCGGGTTTCTCACCCCTGCGAAAGCCTGGATCAGCGAACGGCGTCTGGGGCGCATCATCGACCGCACCCTGGATTTCATGCAGGGCGCCGATTGGCGGTCGTCCACGCGGCGCTACGCCGCCCTGCGGCAGATGGAGCGCGCCGCCCGCAGCTCCATATCGCCGCTGCGCCGCTTTGAAACCGGGTTGCACCCCTGGATGGCCTTCGTGATCATGCCGATCTTCGCCCTGGCAAATGCGGGGGTGCGCATCGAAGCGGCGGCCTTTGCGGATCCGGTGGCCATCGCGGTCTGCCTTGGGCTCTTGATCGGAAAGCCGGCCGGCATCCTCCTGTTCAGCTGGCTGGCGGTCAGAACCGGGGTCGCCAGACTGCCCGCGGACGTGGGCTGGGCGGCGGTCCTCGGCGGCGGCATCCTGGCCGGAATCGGCTTCACCATGGCCATCTTCATCGCCAGCCTGGCCATGGAAGGCGCGCTGCTGGGGGCCGCCAAGGTGGGCATCCTGGGGGGTTCCGTTGCCAGCGCCGTGATCGGCATGCTCGTCTTGCTGCTGGCCCTGCCGAAGGCCGGACCCGTCTCGAAAACCGGCGCCTCAGGGCGCTGAAGGATTTGCCGACGCGCAGCGCACCATGCAGGCCATCGCCGCCGTCTGCAGGGCCGAGAGCAGGACGAAGTACCCGATCCACAGCGGCAGGCCCCCGAGAAGCGGCTGAACGCTGCCCCAGGCCCAGAAGTCCATCGCCAGAACGAAAATGGCGGCCTGGATCAGGACATGGCGATCCTTGAGCCAACCGCCGGTTAGGGCGCCGCACCAGCGCCCCTCGCGCACCGTCATCAGCGCATGCACGCCGAGATAGCTGCCGAAAGCCGCCAGCAGAACCCACACCACCGGCAGAAACGCCCCCGGGGAGGCCCACTTCAGATGAAAGACGGCCAGCGCGGCCTCGCCGCACAGGATGGAGGCGATGGCGGCCCGGGGATAGACCCGTTTCAGATACAGCCCGAAAAACACGGTCGGAAACAGGACCGCCAGACCGGTGAAGGCCGCGGTGGCGATCTGCAGCAGGGTGGCCGGCGGCCGATAGGCGAAGGCCAGACCGGTCAGGCTCAGGCTGATGACGAACAGCCGCCCGGGCAGGCTGGTGGCAGGCTGGCGCCGGCGCACGAGCGGCAGGATGTCGCGCGTGAAGATCGAGCTCAGCGTGAGGAGCTGCGAGTCCATGGTGGACATGAGCGCCGCCAGCCCGCCGGCGATCACCAGCGCCGCCAGGGCGTCTCCCGCGACCGCCGTCGCCACCATCGGCAGGATGCGGTCGGCCTGTTTTCCGGCGAGGTCCGGGAACGAAAGGTGGCCCAGGACGCCGACCGCAACCGGCGCAAAGAAGACGACCGTGCAGACGACGGGGTAGCAGAGCATCATGCGGGCCAGCGTGCGTTCATCCCGAGCGGCGAAAAAGCGCTGGAAGAGCTGGGGAAACATCGGGTCGCAGAAAAACCAGAGCGCCATGTAGCTGAACCAGATCCCCGGCAGGTATTGATTCATGGCGCCCGGCCGCGAGAACAGCTCGGGCTTCATGGCCATGACCTTCTGGCTGGCTGAAAGAAAGCCGCCGTGATGACCGGCGGCGACCGCGATGGTGACCAGCAGCATCACCAGCATCAGCAGGCCCTGGAACAGGTCCGTCCAGGCCACCGCCCGCATCCCCCCATGCAGGGTGTAAAGGACGATGATGGCCGTCACCAGGATACTGCCGTAGAAATAGGGCAGCCCGGTCAGCTCCTCCAGCGCATAACCGGCCGCGATGGGCTGGAGCGCGAGGTAGGGGACCGTGAAGACGATCATGACCAGAGCGAACAACAACGAGACCGCCGGGCTGTCGTAGAGCGACCGCACGAGCTCGGAAGGCGTGATGAGGCCGCGCTCGCGGGCGATCCGCCAGGCCTTGCGGCCGATGACCCAGAAGCTGAGCGCCATGAAGCCGGTGCCGAACCCCATAATCGGGAAAAAACTCCAGCCGTCCCGGTAGCCGGCGCCCGAAGTGCCGAAGACCGTGAAGGCTGAAAAGTTGGTGGCGGTCATGGTGGCCAGAAGGATCAGAGTGCCCAACCGTCGATCGGCCAGAAAATAAGTCGCTGGCGATGATTTCCAGTGCGTCCGCGCGAACCAGCCGATAACGAGCACAGCCAGAAAATAGGCCGCAAGAATAGCAATTTTAGTAGCCACGTTTCAGTCCCTCCAGCCCTCTCTTCCCCGCTGCGCCCTCCCGGGCGCACCCAATAAAAAAGCCATCCCGACCGGCCGGGATGGCTTTTTTCGCCTGACATGACCTTGCTTGTGCTATTGCAAATCTGTCTTGGTTGAGTGCTTTTTAGACGCCGGGCGCCGCTTTGTCAAGGCACACTCTCGCTGAGCGCAGAACCCTCCTTTGATTAAATTGATTGATAGCACCAATCCCTATTAGTGGATTTGTACTCTCAGATCAGTTGACCGGATTCCGGCTTAAAGACTGCCGGAATGACAGTTGAAAGATCTCAGAACGCCGGCTGCATCCTCATTCGCCCGCAACGATGGAATACTCCGGCCGGGCTTCCGTGCCGAAGGCCACGTTCATGGCCTCGTCGATCCGCTCCACCATGACGATGCGCAGGGCGTCGCGGACTTCCTGCGGGATTTCGTCGAGATCCTTCTCATTGCGCTTCGGCAGGATCACGGTGGTCAGCCCCGCCCGGTGCGCGGCCAGCATCTTCATCTTGATCCCGCCGACGGGCAGCACCCGTCCGCGCAGGGTCACCTCGCCCGTCATCGCGACATCGCCGCGCATGGTCCGGCCGCTGAAAAGGCTCGCCATGGCCATCACCATGGCGACGCCGGCGGAGGGCCCGTCCTTGGGGATCGCACCGGCGGGGACATGCAGGTGTACGTCGGTGGACTCGAACGCGGCCGGGTCCACGCCGAGCGGCTCGGCCTTGGAGCGGATGTAGCTGTGGGCGATCTGGGCGCTTTCGCGCATGACGTCGCCCAGGTGCCCGGTGAGGGTGAGGCCGCCCTTGCCTTTCATGCGCGCGGCCTCGATGAAGAGGATGTCGCCGCCGACGGAGGTCACGGCCAGGCCGGTGGCGATGCCGGGGATCTCGATGCTCTCCGAGCGCTCGGACTCGAAGACTTCCTTTTTGAGGTGCGTGCGCACCAGCTCGGGCGTCACCACCACGTGGGTCCACTGCTGGCCGACGATCTTGACCACGCTCTTGCGGCAGACCGCCCCGATCCGGCGCTCCAGGTTGCGCACCCCGGCCTCGCGGGTGTAGTCTTGGATGATCTTGCGCACGGCGTCGTCGGTAAACGTGATCTCCTCGTCCTTGAGCCCGTGGGCCTTCAGCTGCCGCGGCACCAGATGGCGCTTGGCGATCTGCAGCTTCTCGTACTCGGTGTAGCCGTCGAGCGCGATGACTTCCATGCGGTCCCGCAGGGGCGCGGGGATGGTTTCGAGCTGGTTCGCCGTGGTGATGAAGATGACGTCGCTCAGGTCGAAGTCCACGTCCAGGTAATGGTCGCGGAAGGCATGGTTCTGGGCCGGGTCGAGCACTTCCAGGAGCGCGCTGCTGGGGTCCCCGCGCCAGTCCATGCCGATCTTGTCGACCTCGTCCAGCATGAACACGGGGTTGCGGGTGCCCGCCCGCTTGATCGCCTGGATGATGCGGCCCGGCATGGCGCCGATGTACGTGCGGCGGTGGCCGCGGATCTCGGCCTCGTCGCGCATGCCGCCCAGGCTCATGCGGGTGAAGCTGCGCCCGAGCGCCCGGGCGACGCTCTTGCCCAGGCTGGTCTTGCCGACCCCCGGAGGCCCGGCGAAGCACAGGATCGCCCCCATGGCCTCGGACACGGAACCGTTGTCGGCCTTGACGCGGATGCCGAGCTCCGTGACCCGCTTGCGCACCGCCAGGTACTCGATGATGCGTTCTTTGACGTCCTGCAGCCCGTAGTGGTCTTCATCGAGCACCGTTCGGGCGTTGTCGATATCGGTGCAGTCCACGCTCTTCTTCTGCCACGGCAGGTCCGCCAGCCAGTCCAGATAGGTCTTGATCATGGAGGCCTCGGGCGCGTGCGGGGACATGCCCTGGAGGCGCTTGAGCTCGCGCTCGGCTTCCTTGCGGGCTTCCTCCGACAGCTCGGCCTTCTGGATCTTTTCGATGTAGTCGTTGATTTCCGGCCGGCTGTCGTCGGATTCGCCCAGCTCCTTCTGGATCGCCTTCATCTGCTGCCGCAGAAAGTAATCCTTCTGGGCCTTGTCCATCTCCTCGCGCGCGTCGCTCTGGATCTTCTGCCCCAGGGAGAGAACCTCCTTCTCCTGGGCGAGGTGGCCGATCAGAATGCGCAGTTTGTCCTTGACGCTGTCGGTCTGAAGAATTTCCTGGGCCTTGGCCATGTCGATGTTGGCGTAGTTGGCCACGACATAGGCCAGGTAGCGCGGGTTCTTTATCTGGGACAGGAAATCCGCGGCTTCCTTGGGGTAATTCGGCGATAGCGCCACCACCTCGCGGGCCAGGTCCAGCAGGCTGCGCTGCAGCGCGCTGGTTTCGATATCCTCCTCCAGGAGGTCCCCAGCCGGCAGGATGCGGGCCTTCAGGTAAGGCTGATCCGCGGTCCAGAACTGGACCTTGAAGCGCTCCAGGCAGTGGACGATCACGTTGAGGTGCTTCTCCGCCGTCGTCACGACTCGTTCGATGCGGGCCAGGGTGCCCCATTCGTGTACCTGCCCCGGCAACGGCTCCTCGATGGCGGGGTCCTTCATGGCCACCAGGCCGATCAGGTGATCGCCTTTCTGGGCGTCTTCCACCAGCTTGATCGAACGGGATATCCCGATCGAAAGCGGAATGATGGTGAACGGAAAAGCCACTGTGTTGCGCAGTGGCAGAATCGGCAATTCGTCGGGGAAATCATGCTCGGCCAGCCGCTTGGGATTGCCTTCGGCATCGGCCGCCATGGTGAAGATCTTCTTGGGCGTGGTCATCGGTGCGTCTCCATGGTGATCAAGAGTGAGTGTGATGGATTATTCCTTATTTTAGTTTCAAGCTAATGCCTGGTAGGGTATTGTAAAGCCGGAGGTCCTGCTTTAGCCTGACAACGATCCGGTCTATTCGATTTCAGGACCGGCGGTAACGAGGAAGCCGTGTCGAGACAGCTCCTGATCGCGATGATCCTGTTAACGGTTGCGGCCGCCTCGGGCTGCCGCAGGGTTCACGAGGCGGTCCCCGTCCATCCCGTGCCCGAAGAGGTGCCCGCGCCTTTTCAGATGACCTACCGCGAGCTGGATGCCGAGTTCCACCGGCAGCTGCCGCTGATCCCGGCCCCGTGGGGGCGGAAGACCGGCCGGACCGCCTTCGGAGTGGAGCTCCAGATGGCCGACAGCCGTCGCGGCGAAGCGCTGTTGGACGGGCAGTCGCTGGAGGCGAGCGCCCTTGCGCTCGACCGCCTGAAAACCCTGGGCGTGCGCTGCGTGACCCTCAGCCTGCAGTACCCGGTCTTGACGAGCACTCATCCGCGGACCCCGGAATTCAGATCGTTTTACCGCGGCCTGGCGGCCGAGATCCGCCGCCGCGGCCTGGCGATCGTGGTCCAGATGGGTTCGGCCTTCCGCGAGCCCGAGTTCGGCCCGATCGGGGTGGACTATCGCGGCCTCGGCCGGGAAGGGTTCACCGCCGCGCTGCGCGAGATGGCGGAAGCCGTCATCGCCGACGTCCGGCCGGACTACCTGACCCTGCTGTCGGAGCCGGACACCCAGACCCGCAACACCGGCTTGGCCTTTTCCCCGGCCGAGTTCGCGGCGACGGTGAAACACGTGGCCCGCGGCCTGGAGCGGCCGGGAATCCGGATCGGCGCCGGCGCCGGGACCTGGACCGCGTTGGACTACTTCAAGGCCCTGGCGGAGATCCCCGAACTGGACTACCTGGACCTGCACATCCACCCCATCCAGCACGGCTTCGCGGCCGAACGGGCGGTGAAGGCGGCGGGCATCGCCCGCTCGGCCGGCAAGGCCGTCAGCATCGGCAGGGCCTGGCTCTACAAGGTCTGGGGCCGGGAGTTCGGCCGCGTCCCCCCCGTGGAAGCCTTCAGCCGGGACGCGTATTCCTTCTGGCAGCCGCTCGATGCGCACTTCATCGAATTGGTCGCCAATCTGGCGCGCAGCATAGAAGCCGAGTTCTGCTCGTTTTTCGGGATGAACTACTTTTTCGGCTACCTGGACTACACGGCGGAGACCGGCCGGCTGCCGCCGGGCGAGCTGATGAAGCTGAGCGACCGGCTGGCCGCTGCGAACCTCCGCGCGGGGGTCCTCAGCGCGACGGGCGAAAAGTTCAGGGAAACGATCAACCCCTGAAGGATACCGGTGTCTGCGCCCCGCCGGTTTAAAACAGCTCTTGACAGCCGGTCCGAATTTACCTAAGTTTATGAGAAAATTTGATCGGTTGGCACTTTCGAACATGCTTGGACGCTTCTTCTGCTTTTGCTGGTTTAGAAGCGTCCATCCGGGCCGGTAGTTAATCCCGAAACATACAGCCCCGGATGGACCGATGCAGGTCTGTCCGGGGGTTGCGTTTTAACAAGCCCCGAGACATCGCCTCGGGGCTTGACGTTTTTTGAAGCCTCAACCGCCATGGACGGCGAGGAGAAAGAAGCCATGATTCTGGAGCTTGACAAAGACCTGACCGCAGAGGGCAAGGCGGATCTGGTCCGCAGACTGAAGGCCAAACGCTGCGACTGCCGCGAGCTGCCGCCGACCGAGGTCGAGCGCATCGGCATCCTCGGCAAGCCCGGCATCGACGAAGAGGAGCTGCGCCGCTTTCCCGGCGTCGCCCGCGTGATCCGGGTGAAGACCCCCTACAAGCTCGTCGGCCGCGACATGCACCCTCAGGACACCCTGGTGCGGGTGGGCGACGTGGTCATCGGCGGCGAGAACATCTGCGTCATCGCCGGGCCCTGCGCGATCGAAAGCCTCGAACAGGCGCTCACCATCGGCCGTGAAGTCAAAAAGGCCGGCGGCTCGCTCTTCCGCGGCGGCGCGTTCAAGCCGCGCACCTCGCCCTATTCGTTTCAAGGGCTTGAGGAGGACGGCCTCAAGATCCTGGCCGAGGTGCGCGAGACCCTGGGGATCGGCGTCGTGACCGAGATGACCTCCCCTTCCCAGGCCGACCTCATGATCAAGTACGTGGACGTGGTTCAGATCGGGGCCCGCAACATGCAGAATTTCGAGCTGCTCAAGTGCGTGGGCCGCATGGGCAAGCCCGTGCTGCTCAAGCGCGGCCTGTCCGGAACGATCGAGGAATGGCTCATGTCCGCCGAGTACGTGCTCTCCGAGGGCAACCAGCAGGTGGTGCTCTGCGAGCGGGGCATCCGCACCTTCGAGCCCTACACCCGCAACACGCTCGACCTCTCGGCGATCCCGGTGATCAAGAAGCTGACCCACCTGCCGATCGTGGTCGACCCCAGCCATGCCACCGGCATGCGCGAAAAGGTCAGCCCCATGGCGCGCTCGGCCATCGCCGCCGGCGCCGACGGCATCATGGTGGAAGTGCACCATGACCCGGACCACGCCTTGTCCGACGGCGCCCAGAGCCTCTATCCCCAGCAGTTCCGCCAGCTCTTGCGGGACATCTATGTCATCGCGCCGGTCATCGGCAAGCAGCTCGACTCCGCCCAGCTGGAGCGGGTGCGGGTCATCGAGCGCCGGCGCCAGAACGGCAGCGGGCGGCAGAGGGCGGGCTTCATGGGCCGTGTCGGCAGCTTCAGCCACAAGGCCTGCCGGCAGTACTTCGGGGATTCGGTCGAGGCGCGGCCTCTGCCCACCTTTCACGCCATCTTCGAGGCGATCAAGGCCGGCCAGATCGACTACGGCGTAATCCCTCTGGAGAATTCGCTTTCCGGGAGCATCCACGAGAACTACGATCTGCTCAGGGAATACGATCTGCAGCTCATCGGAGAGCTGCAGATCCGCATCATGCAGAACCTGCTGGCCAAGCCCGGCACGGAGATTGGCTCCATCCGCCGGGTACTGTCCCATCCCCAGGGGTTCGAGCAGTGCCGCCGGTTCCTCTCCCAGTACGACTGGGAGCACGTGGCGGTGAGCGATACGGCCGCGGCGGCCGAACGGGTGGCCGCCGCCGAAAATCCCGGCGACGCCGCCATCGCCAACCAGACCGCCGCCGAACACTACGGCCTGGCGATCATCGTTCAGGGCATCGAAGACAACCCGCGCAACTTCACCCGGTTCGTGGTCGTCAGCCGCGAGCCCATCGAGCGGCGCAAGGCGGTCAAGACCGCGCTCATCTGCACGGCCCGCAACGAACCCGGGGCGTTGTTCTCCATCCTGCAGGTCTTTGCCGACAACCGGATCAACATGATCAAGCTCGAATCGCGGCCGATCCCCGGCGAACCCTGGAAGTACATGTTCTACATCGACCTGGAGGCCGACCTGCAATCGCCGGAGATGGAAGCGGTGCGCCAGGAAATCGCCGCCAAGAGCGAATACCTGAAAATACTGGGCTGCTATTGACGAGGTGGGCATGGATGCGATCCGCGAATCAGCGACCCATATGAAGGAACAGGCGATCCGCATGCGCCGCGACCTGCACCGCATCCCCGAGACCGGCTTCCAGGAGGCCAAGACCTCGGCCTACGTGGCTGAACGGCTCAAAGAACTCGGCCTCGCGGTCCAAACGGGCATCGCCGTGCACGGGGTGGTCGGGCTGCTCACCGGCGGGCGGCCCGGCCCCACCCTGATGATCCGGGCGGACATGGATGCCCTGCCCATGGCCGAGGAGACCGGCCTGCCGTTCGCTTCGACCCACCCCGGCTGCATGCACGCCTGCGGGCACGATGCGCACATGGCCATGGCCCTCGGCGCCGCCGCCGTGCTGGCCCGGCTGAAGGATCGGATCCGGGGCAACGTCAAGTTCGTCTTCCAGCCGGCCGAGGAAGGCCCGGGCGGGGCCCAGCCCATGATCGCAGCGGGCGTCTTGGAGAACCCGGCGGTGGATTATGCGATCGGCTGCCATTTGTGGGCCGAAGGCCTCGAGGGGCAGATCGGAGTCCGGGCCGGGCCCATCATGGCCGCCATGGACCGGTTCGACCTCCGGATCCTCGGCAGAGGCGGCCATGCCGCCCAGCCGCACTTGTGCGTGGACGCCCTTGAAGTGGGCGCCCAGGTGGTCGCGGCCCTGCAGCGCATCGTCAGCCGCCACCTGGACCCGATCGAGCCGGCCGTCGTCACCGTCGGCACCTTTCACGCCGGCACCGCCTTCAACATCACCCCCGCCGAAGCCGTCATGAGCGGCACCACCCGCACCTTCAGCGAAGCCGTCTGGACGTCATGGGAGGAACGCATCGCAAAGGTCGTGCGCGGGGTCTGCGAGTCCATGGGTGCGGGCTACGAGCTGAAGTACACCCGCGGGTATCCACCGACCGTCAACGACGCCCGCATGGCCGAGGTGGTGCGCCGCTGCGCCGCCCGGGTGGCGGGAAACGAGCTCGTCGTCGTGCCCGACCTCACCATGGGCGGCGAGGACATGTCGTTCTTCCTGAAGCGGGTGCCGGGCTGTTACTATTACATCGGCGTGGGTCGCGAGGGCGCGGCGCCGCTGCACAATCCGAAGTTCGATTTCAACGAAGACCTCATGCGGCTGGGGATCGAAACCCACTGCCGCGTGGCGCTGGATCTTTTAGGTCCTGAAACGCCAACGTGAAATGGGTCATTCGGATTGGTTTCGGATTTCGTGCTTCGGGTTTCGTATTTCGTTCCAGCTTGGCCGGCTCGGGATTATATGCTTGAAATTTTTCGGCTTCTCGGAATATAGAACCATCCTAATCTATGAGGATATGCGGGAGGACCTTATGGACCTTGTCCAATGGAAGAACGTCGAAGACGTCAAGATCGCCAAATTTCCTTACAAGGGCCAGCCCCTGGACGTGAAGGGCATCAGCGTCCGCTGGCTTTCGAAATTCGGGGACGACGGCACCGGCTACCCGGAATACGGCCTGCGCCTGTTCACGGCCCAGCCCGGCGGAGAGATCCCGATCCACAACCACTTCTACATCCAGACCATGCACATCCTGAGCGGCCGGTTCGAGTGCTACCAGTTCGACCCGCAGACCGATCGGAAAACCAAGACCTGCTTCGCCGCGGCCGGTGACACCATAGTGGTCCCCAGCATGGAGCCCCACGGCATGCGCAACCTGAGCGACACCGAGCCGGCCACCTTCCTGTGCTGCATCTGCAACGTCTATGAAAAAGAGACCGTGTGAGGAGCCATGCGACTTGCCGAACGCCTGAACGGTTTCGATGCCTACCTGGGAACCGAAATGAACCTGCGCCTGACCCGCATGCGGTCGGAAGGCAAGGACGTGATCAACCTGGGGCTGGGCGATCCCGACGTGCAGCCCTCGGATGCCCAGCGCCAGTCCCTGGCGGATGCCTGCCTGGACGGCGACAGCCACCACTACCCGAGTTTCTATTCGCCCAAGCCGTTCAAGGAGGCCATCGCCAACTGGTACCGGCGGCGGTTCGGCGTCGACTGCGACCCGGACAGCGAGGTCATGCCCCTGCTCGGCTCGGCCGACGGCCTGTTCCACATCCACACCTGCCTGCTGGATGCCGGCGATATCGCGCTCGTGCCCGATCCCTGCTACCCGGCCTACGTCGCCGGCGTCAAGATTGCCGGCGGCCGGGTGCATCCGGTGCCGCTGCGCAAACAGAACGGCTTCCTTCCGGACCTGGAGGCCGTTCCGGCCGACGTGGCGCGCCGGGCGCGCATGATCTGGGTGAACTATCCCAACAATCCCACCGCCGCCGTGGCCGACGAGGGCTTCTACCGCCGGCTGATCGACTGGGCGCGCCGCTATGACGTGGCGGTGATCTCCGACAACCCGTATTCAGAGATCTGTTTCGACGGCTACCGGGCGCCGAGCTTTCTGCAGATGGACGGCGCCAAGGAGGTCGGGGTCGAATTCAACTCGCTCTCGAAGGCCTACAACTGCTGCGGCTGGCGCGCGGGGATGATGCTCGGCAACCGGGGTATCATCGCCGCCATGAGCAAGATCAAATCGCACTCGGACCGCGGCATGTTCTACCCGCTGCAGGTCGCGGCCACCGACTCCCTGAACGGGCCGGTCGATTTCATGCAGGCACGCAACCTGGCGTTCCAGGAGCGCCGCGACGTCGTCCTTACCGCGCTGCAGGCCATGGGGATCAGCGCCCACCGGCCCAAGGCCACTTTTTACGTCTGGGCCGAAGTGCCGGGGGGGGCCGGCGCCTCCCGGGACTTCTGTTTCAAGGTCCTGGAGGCGATCTCGGTCTGGATGATCCCGGGCTCCATGTACGGGACGCACGGGGAAGGCTTTTTCCGCATCGCGTTGACCCATCCCTCGGCGCGCCTGGCGGAGGCCATGGAGCGGTTGAGTCGGTTTATTGGGTAGATGCAGGGTTCCAGGGTTCGGGGTTCAGGATTTGAGCAGCCCAGGTTCACGGTTCAACGGTTGAAAAGGATTTCCGCTTCACGGTTGGAATAGAATGAATTGAATGGAAGGAGGATGCGATGTTTAAGAAGGTTGCAGTGACGGGTATTCTGACGGGATTGATCCTGGCCGGCGCGTTCGCCGGTGCAAGTCAGGCGAATGCGGCCGGCGAGGTGAAGGTCGGGCTTTCGGCCCCCCTGACCGGCGACTGGGCCGAGTACGGCAACGACTTCAAACGGTCGGTCAGCATGGTGATCGACAAGGTCAACAAGGAAGGCGGCATCAACGGCCGGAAGATCGAACTGGTCATCGCCGACAGCCGCGGCGACGCCAAGGAGTCGGTCCTGATCGCCGAAAAGTTCGTGGCCGATCCCGGCATCATCGCCCAGATCGGCGACTTCAGCAGCTCCAGCACCATGGCGGCGGCGCCGGTTTACGAGCAGGCCAAGATGGTCCAGATCTCGCCCACCGCCTCCCATCAGGACTGGACCAAGAAGGGCGAGTTCATGTTCCGGGTCGTGGCCACCCAGGGCTACGAAGGGCCTTACAACGCGCGCTGGGCGGTCGACGACCTGAAGAAGAAAAAGATCGCCACGATCTACATCAACAACGACTGGGGCGTCGACGCCAACAAGTACTTCGTCGGCGAGGCTCGGAAGCACGGTGCGGAGATCGTAGCCGAAGAAGCGTTCACGCCCGGCGAGAAGGACTTCAGCGCCATCATCTCCAAACTGAAGCGCCTGGAGCCGGAGCTGGTGTACATGCCCACCTTCTATGCCGATTTCACCGCCATCATGAACCAGGCCGAACGCGCGCGCTTCAAGCCGACCGTGCTCGCCAACAGCTCGCTGTTCTCGGTCAAGACCCTGGAGATGGGCGGCAAGGCCGTCGAGGGGACCATGATCCCCGTGAACTATTTCAGCAGCGACCCCCGCCCGGCCGCGCAGAATTTTACGAAGGACTACAAAGCGCTTTACGGCGCGGACCCCAACCAGTTCGCGGCCCTGGCCTATGACGCGGCCGGCCTGCTGATGGCGGCGCTCAA
>Ga0209254_10002632_pt1 | contig 16356 bp, 13 predicted proteins | sample FrelakmetDIP11DI_FD_187148 | JGI IMG/M metagenome (GOLD analysis project Ga0209254, IMG submission 187148) | Freshwater lake sediment microbial communities from the University of Notre Dame, USA, for methane emissions studies - DIP11 DI (SPAdes)... | ecosystem: Environmental > Aquatic >... | reverse complement strand
GGTCGTGCTGGCATTGCTCGCCTCAGCGATCCGAGTAGTGCCTGAGTACCAGCGACTGGTGGTTTTCCGGCTGGGGCGCTGTATAGGGGAAAAAGGACCAGGGATTGTGTTCCTGATCCCGTTTGTTGATCGCGCCACCAAGGTAGACCTGCGCGAGCAGGTGCGTGAAATCCCACACCAGACCTCAATCACCAAGGATAACGCGGGCATCTCGGTCGATTTCCTGTGGTACTACAAAGTGCTTGATGCAAGCGAGAGCGTTTTACAGGTTGGAAACTTCGAAACAGCTGCCCAGGGCATGGCCACCACCACCTTGCGCGCAGTGATCGGAAGCATCATCCTGGACGACGTGCTCTCGGAACGCGAGCATATTAACAATATGCTGCGCACCCGCCTGGATGAAGTCACCGAGCGCTGGGGCGTAAAAGTCACCAACGTCGAGATCCGCGAGATTATCCCGCCGCGCGAAGTCCAGGATGCTATGAACCGCCAGATGTCGGCGGAGCGCCTGCGCCGCGCAGTGGTCACCGAATCGACTGGCGCGCGGGAGGCACAGATCAACGTGGCCGATGGCGACCGCCAGGGCAATATCCTGCGGGCAGAAGGCGAAAAACAGGCTGCCATCCTGAGAGCAGAGGGCGAGAAACAGGCCCAATTGCTGAAGGCGGAGGGTTTTTCGGCCGCGCTCAACCAGATCTTCTCTGTCGCCCAGACGGTCGATCCCAAGACGATGACCCTGCAGTATTTCGAGACGCTCAAGGCGCTCGGGACCAGCCCGGCTACCAAATACATCTTCCCGCTCGAATTCACCAGCATGCTGGAAACCTTCATCAAGAGCCGTGAGGGCTAAACGCGCAAATGGAATCTACTGCGGCTATCTCAGATAGCCGGGCCACTATCGAACCGGCTACCTGGCGCGATCTAAACGGTCTGCGCCACCTGGAGCAAATCTGCTTCCCGCAGGACGCATGGCCGCTGTGGGATCTAATTGGCGTGCTGACTTTTAGCAACGTGTTCCGGATTAAGGCAACCGCGAATGGTCAAATGGTCGCCTTCATCGCCGCTGATCTCCACCGCTCGGAAAACCTGGCCTGGATCGCTACGGTGGGTGTCCTACCCGAATACCGTCGGCAGGGTATAGGCAGCGCCTTACTGATCGCAGTCGAGGAACAAATTGGCATGTCAAGCATCCGCTTGAGCGTGCGTGTTTCCAACCGACCAGCCTTGAATCTCTACGACCGGCTGGGCTATCACCGCTACGGCACCTGGCCGCACTATTATGCAGATGGTGAAGACGCCCTGGTCTTAGAAAAAAACCTCAAGGGGATTGGGCAATAAACCCTGGGCACATGCATACTGGCCAATCTCACAGCCCGAACCTGATTACCCGGCAAGCAAACCTGCGCCAGGTGTCTGAGCGCCTGGCTGAGGAATCTTTACTGGCTGTTGACACCGAGTCCAACAGCCTGTTCGCTTACCAGGAACAGGTATGCTTGATTCAGTTCTCTACCGCTCAGGAAGATTTTCTGATCGATCCCCTGGCATTGAATGATCTGTCGCCGCTAGCGCCGATATTTGCTGACCCCAAGATCGAGAAAATCTTCCATGCCGCTGAGTATGATCTGATATCCATGAAGCGCGATTTTGGCTTCAGCTTTTCCAATCTGTTCGACACCATGGTGGCCGCGCGCATCCTGGGATGGGATGAGGTTGGCCTGGGCTCCATCCTGAAAGCTGAGTTCGGTGTCCAGTTAGATAAGCGTTACCAACGCGCCAACTGGGGAAAGCGCCCCTTGCAAGCCGACATGATAAACTATGCCAGCCTGGATAGCCATTACTTGATCCCGCTGCGTTACCGTCTCAAATCCGAACTAAAATCCAAAGGTCGCTGGCAGCTGGCTGAGGAGGATTTTAACCGGTTGCGCTTTGTAAATGGCCGGGATCCGAACGACCATCCGGAAGCTTGCTGGCGGGTGCGAGGGGCATTTGACATCTCGCCCGCGCAGGCAGCCATCCTACAAGAATTATGCAATTATCGGGAACAAGCAGCCCGATCGATTAACCAACCCGTGTTCAAAGTACTCAGTGACCAAACGTTGCTGACAGTGGCAGTCGCTGCCCCGACCAATCTGGAAGGATTGCAAGGGTCCATCCGTTTGAGCTCCAAGCAGTTCGAGCGATATGGCGAGGGTCTGGTGGGCGCCGTGCAGCGCGGTTTACGGGCTGAACCACTCAAGCCACCTCGCCAGCCGCGCCCTGACGAAGCCTATCTGGCTCGCCTGGAGGCGCTGCGCGAGTGGCGCAAGCACACCGGACAGCGGTTAGGCGTCAACTCGGACGTGATTTTACCGCGCGACCTGCTCAACGCGCTGGCCTCGATCAACCGACCAACCTGGGCCGAATTGAAGGCTATCCTGACCCAGACGCCTTATCGCCTGGAACAATTCGGCGGCGAGATCCTGGCGGTGCTGGAGAACAGCTAACTCAAGCCACAAACCGTAGCGAAACAACACAGCTGATCACCAATAACATACAGGTGCAACCCAAATGAAGATCCGATTTCACGGCGCAGCGCGTACAGTAACCGGCTCGCAGCATTTGCTCGAGATCAATGGCAACAAGCTACTGCTGGAATGCGGCCTATTCCAGGGACCCCGCCAAGAAACCTACGAACGCAACCGTTCTTTTCCATTTAACCCGGCGGAGATCGACGCGGTGATTCTGTCGCACGCGCATATCGATCACAGCGGGAACCTGCCCCACCTGGTCAAGAAGGGCTATCGCGGTCCCATCTACACCACGCATGCCACAGCTCACCTGGCCAACCTGATGCTGCTCGACTCGGGTAATATTCACGAATCAGACGCCGATTTCGTCAACAAGAAACGCGCCCGGCGGGGCGAGCCGCCGATCCAGCCACTATACACGATGGAAGACGCGGCGCAGGTGGCGCAATATTTTGAGAGTGTTGATTATGATCAGGAATTCAAACCGCTACCGGGCGTATCCGCCGGCCTGGTGGACGCCGGGCATATCCTGGGCTCAGCAGCGGTGGCACTGGACATCGACGAGGGCGGCCGGCGCACGCGGGTGTGGTTTTCGGGCGATATTGGTCGGCGTAATCTGCCCCTGATCCGCGACCCAATCTTGCCTGATGCAGCAGATTACCTGATTATGGAATCCACTTACGGGGATAAAGCCCACCAGACGCCTCAGGCATCCTACGACGAGCTACGCCAGGCGGTAACCCGCACGGTGCAGCGCGGCGGCAAGGTGATCATACCGGCGTTCGCGGTTGGCCGCACACAAGAGATCGCTTACTCGCTGCACCAGATGATCGACCACGGCGAGATCCCAAGCATTCCAGTAGTGGTGGACAGCCCACTGGCCGTCAACGCGTCTGAGATCTTCCAGGCCCATCCCGAATGCATGGACCAAGAATCACTGAACTTCTTGCGTAAAGACCTGCACAAATCCGTGTTAGGCTTCGGGCTGGTGACTTATGTGCGCTCGGTCGAGCAGTCCAAGGCGCTTAACGATAATCACTCCCCAATGGTGATCATCTCGGCCTCGGGGATGGCTGAAACCGGGCGCATCTTACACCACCTGCGCAACAATATTGAGAATCCGCGCAATACGGTGCTGATTGTCTCCTGGCAAGCGCCCTACACGTTAGGCCGCCGCCTGGCTGATCGCGACGCGCAGGTCAAGATCTTCGGGGAGACATACGACCGGCGGGCAGAAGTGGTCACCATTGGCGGTTACTCGGCCCACGCCGGGCAACCCGCCCTGGTGGAATATGCCCAGGCAGTCAAAGAACAGGTCAAGCAAGTTTTCCTGGTACATGGGGAACCCGACGCGGCGCAAGCCTTAATGGAAAAACTGGCGCAGGCAGGCATCACCAGTGTTTCCTATCCGGAACTACACTCGAGCGTAGAGATCTAAGGGTCGTGCAGGGCGATCTCATCGCCCAAATCAACAACACTTTTTATCTCAAATTCCGTACAATAACCCTTTTCAGCAGGCTTCCGGCGCTGGCAATGTCGAATTCCTGCACCTGGATCTGAATATCCAACAATCCGGTTTGCCGGGCGATTCGGATAACTTGTATGGAGTCTAGCGCCAGTAGCGTCTGGCTCGCAATTCCGCCCGTCCTATTCGGCAGCACACTCACCTTGACTTCTAGCCGATCTTTAGCTTGTGATGCATTGCTGTGCGGAGTGACGAGGCTGGCCGAAAAATTCACGAGCTGTGGGATCGGGAACAGCGCCTCGTCCAAGTCAGTCATGTAAAGCGCCGGGTTGTCCAGCGCAGTTTCACTCATCGAGCCTGGATGATTCTGGATGACAACGTACCCGCTCAACCGGCGCGTCACCTTTTCCAGGGTATGCAGGATTGTTCCGCATGGGCATTGATCGAGTATAAAGCGGCTTAGATCGCCCGTCCGGTAGCGGATCAGCGGCATCCCTTGCCGAGTGAGGGTAGTGAAGACGATCTCTCCGATCTCGCCTACGGGTACCGACTGGCCTGTTTGCGGATGGACAATCTCGAAATATAAATCTGCCTCGCGCAAGTGATAGCCGTGCCGTGCCTGGCACTCCACACCACCGCCCAAGCCCATTTCAGTCATGCCGTAATGATTATAGACGGTGCATCCCCAAATACTTTCAAGTGCAGCAACGATGGCTTGCGGAACATGGTCGGTGGATAGCAAGACCTGGCCTGGCTTAATCCAGCCCGCCTTTTTATTGACTTTGTAGAAGCGCGCCAAGGTTAGCACGTTCACCGGTGCTCCCACCAGTACATTGATTTTCTCCGCCTGCATCAGCGCCAGGGCATCCTGCGGGTCGCGCACCGGGCCATAACGAACTGGAATGGCGCCCAACCTGTCCAGCCCGATCGCCAGTAAATCTCCCACGCTGCCAGGCCTTTCGTGAGGTAACAAGATCATCACCCGATCACCAGCCGTGGTAAAGGTGGACATGCCGTGTTGGAAAAAGTCGATGGTCAGCTCCTGGTCATGCGCGGTGAAATAGATGCGCTTCGGCTCACCAGTTGTGCCAGAGGTGTCCAGTGTTACCACACGCTGGATATCACCCTGCGAAACGCACAAGAGCTGCGGCCCTTCCTTACGTAAATCTTCTGGAGTGGTAAATGGAAATAGGGCCAGGTCTTCCAGCCGGGATATCTCTCGGGGTGCATGCGCCAGACGTCCAGCATAGAAGCGGCTTTTTTCACGCGCCAGGCGGATCGTCTGGCGCAGTCGCTCGAGCTGAAAAGCTCCCAGGTCGGGTCGCAGCAAGCGTCCAGGGCTGGCGCTTATCTTGGACTGGATCCAGGGTTCAAGTGGGGTGAGTCTCACTGTTGTATCGATATAATGAGCGTCCCAGATGGTCGGTCAGATTGTAGGCGCAAAACGGCACCAGCCGTCCATCTGGGCTGGCGGTATGGATGTAGCAATCGCGCAAGCGCTCCAGGTCGAGGGTCCAGGCGTCCTGAAAAGCCATGCCCGAGATGCAAAAAGTGTGGGTCTGTTTGCGTTGGAGGAAAACATCCCATTCACCCAGGCTTGGTCCGCTGAAAATGGGTAAATCTTCTACGGTTGAAGAAGACCAATGCACGGCGACAAACTGGCGCGAGCGGGCGGCGCCTTCCGCGGCAGGGATGGGCTGGCAGCAACTGGAATCAACATTATGGCGAGTCAGAGGCTTGAGGGCGCCATCCGGCATGAGTACGTAATTCCCGTGGAAGGAGCAGAGCGCATTTTCACCCCCGGGGGGGCAAAGCGTCCCAGATTGAATCAGGCCATCAGTCTGTGTTTCGATGGCCCGGATCACCTCTGGGATGGTAATGCGCAGCTCATCGGAAGGATCGGTTGGGTAGCGCCCAAAATAACTGATAGGTTGAAAATGTACGCCGCGCACAGCAGGCATATGCGCCAGCGCCAGGCGGATGATATTGCCAATATCATCCGTATTGATACCCGGCATCAGTGTCGGCACCAGCACCACCCCGATGTCCTGCTCCCGACAGCGCTCGAGGACGGCCATCTTCTGATCGAGCAGCTCACGCCCGCGTATTTTTTTGTTGATATAGTCGTCAGTACCATCAAATTGTAGGAAAACCGTCGAAAGCCCGGCAGACTTTAGTTCCGCCAGATAGGCGGCATCGTGTGACAGGCGCAAGCCATTGGTGTTCAACTGAAAAAAAGTAAAACCGGACGAACGCCCCAGCCGGATAATTTCTGGCAAGTCATCGCGGACACAAGGCTCGCCGCCGGAGATTTGGATGTTGAAGGGACCGCCAGCCGCCAGCAGGCGCTCGTACCAGCATCCGATTTCGCTCAGAGATAAATCGGGTTGCGGGTTGTGAGCTGCATCGGCAAAGCACACCGGGCAGCCCAGGTCGCAGCGCAGGGTGACTTCGAGCAGGACACAGCACGACTGCTGTCTGTGGTCAGGGCACAAGCCACAATCGTATGGGCAGCCTTGTTTGATCTCAGTAAACGGGTTCTTGGGAAAGGAGGGGGTTTTGGGGCGCACCCATGATGTAAACGCGGGCTGGCCGCGCCAGATGATGGCGCTGAAATGCCCATGCTCGGGGCAATCCTTTTCGAGATATACATCATCCCCGCGCGAAATACGCACAGCAGGGATGCGCGCCAAACATACAGGGCAAACGCTTTCAGTATTGGAGAGAATTTCAGGCATTATTCCAGTCCTGAAAGGTCGAAGCCATTTTCTACCAGTAATTCTTTTGTCTTTTGAAGAACCCCGATAACCATGGCGGGGCAACGGAGGGCCTGGTTCTGACTGTTTCCGGCCAGAATTTCCTCGCAGCGAATGCCGCCGTACTGCCCGGAATATTCCGCTTTGAACCATTTAACCAGATCCTCAACCATAAAAATCAGGCGCGGATCTTCTTCCTGCTCAGGGGTGCCCTTGCCAGCATACAAGCCCAGCAGAGAGGCGCCGCCGGTGAGCGCACCGCAAAGCTCGCCGGAGAAGCCCAGCCCTCCAGCCAGCCCATGCATGGCGCGGACCAGATCGGGATTGCTTTTGCCCATCAGCTCGAGCCCTTGCAGAATCAGGATCTGGCTGCAATAAAAGCCTTGTTTGCGAAGGATCATCAGTTGGTCGAGGTCATCCATAAACATCTCTCACGGGATCATTTTCTGCTCAGGAACTCAAGCGCTTTTCCGCGCTACTAACAAATAATAGCTTAAATTCGCTTTGCTGATCGCAATCTGAATGTCCACCGGATCGGCGCTCGGTTCGGAGCGACTCCAAAATCCACCCATTGAGCCGTGAGCCAGAATTAGCTGCCCAGCGAGATATTTCAACAGCTCGGAGTGGTCCTCCCAGACGAGAATTTCAAAGCCGTGAGCCCGCAAACGCTCAAGCAGATCAGCCTGTGATAAAGCATCCCGCAGGCCACAGCTCAGCGGCAAGGCGCGCAGGGAGGATATCCCTTGCGGATCGCGGGCGTATAAGTCACTCAAAGCCAGCCGCCCACCGGGGCATAAGACCCGTTGGAACTCGGCAAGCACCTCATTCGCATTCGACATAGCCGAGAGACTGCACTCAGCCAGAACAGCAGCCATCTGCCCGCTCGCTACCGGCAAGGATCTCCCCCAGGCGCAAGCCAGCAGCAAGTGGGGGTGATTGTGGATACCTGTTTGGAGCAGCAGCTCGGAACGGTCAATGCCGACGGCGCGAATGGGGTATGCTTCTATCATATATTGAACTGTCGAAGCGGTGCCACAACCCACGTCCAGGACAACGTCCCCAACAGACAACTCGCACAGTGCGAGCATCCGATCGGTTAAATCCATCCCGCCGGGACGCAGGATCTCACCGGTCGCCTTACTGAGTGAGCCATTCTCGTACATGGACTGCCCGGGAGTGACTGCCACTACTTGTCCTCCAGCGCCTTTTCGACTTCAGCCATCTTACCCAAAACCAGCTCTTCGGGGATAAATACCAGCCCACAGGAAGGGCACTTGAGCAGATCAACCGGGTAGGCGCTGCCCAGGTAGGCGATCTGGATCTTTCCGATAACGAGCGGCACTCCGCAGTTGACGCACTCCCAGGTATTCAGATCGCCTGGATTGACATATTCGCTCATCAAGCACCCCCCTCCCCGATCTCCATGCGATGGCTATAGGCGTTAAAGACTTCATAAGCCTCGCCTTGAGGGACATATTCCACCCAATAGGTGACAGCGACAGGCTTATAGTGAGCCAGGAAACGACCTGTCTTTTTATTCAGCAGCTTCTTGCCGCTGCGCTCGGCATATTCAATCACCTGCTGGATATCTTCAATCAGGATTAACCTTTCATCGAGCAGCTTTTGAACCTGAGGGGCAATGAATAAGCGAATATTCTCGTAGGATTTGCTAGCGTCCATGTCTTCTCCCCAAATTTCTTTGAGCAGTTTGCGCTTCAAACGGGCGCGGTTCTCGTGTCGAAGTGAATAGCCCGGGCCTGGTTGGTGTGCCAAGGACTGCGGGTCAGCGCCAAAGATCAAGTCCAGCAGGTGGAGAGTAGGTTTGCCCTGGCGAACAAAGAAATCGCGGCACATGGCACAGTAAGTCACATAGTCAAGCGGGTTTTCGGCTATGCGGCGCTGCACGGTCTGGGCGGCGAGCTCAGGGTTTGCCAGCCACATCAGCCCGCCGTAAGAGCAACATTCGGTTTTCTCGCGGCTCAGGGGCAGCTCGCATAACTCGTATCCCAAGCGATGCAGGATATTGCGGGCGCTGTCCTGGATATGGCTTTCGTAGCGGGTAGAGCACGGATCGTGGATCGCCAGGGAGGCGCGGGCTGCGCCAGCTCTGTGCTGCGGACCGGCCGGCAATCCCAATTGATCGATCACCTCCCACAGCGAGAGGATGTCTACATCCGGAAAATAGTTTTTAAACACCTGGTAGCAACTCGAACAGGCCAGCACCAATTTGGGCCGACCCATCATTTCGAATTCGGCCAAGAATTCGGCCTGCGCGGCCTGGAATAAATCGGCCCGCCCGGCCCAATCAGCCGGCGCGCCGCAGCAGCGCAAGATCAAGCCAACCCCTTTGGCCTGAGCTTCGGGGAGCTGAAGGCCCAGGTAAGCATACAGAGCCTGCACATATTCCGGAGACGAGGCGCTGAGCTGGCAGCCGGGGAAGAAGGCATACAGACTGGCCTGCGCTCCCGGTTGATTGCGCGCCAAAGCGAATTTATCGCTGTTGCTGAAGGCCATATCACGCAGGGCAAAATCGTGGGCGGAGGGCGGCATACGCTTTTGCCCCACCATCACCTGGCGAGATTCTTTGCATACGATCCCCATGTCCAGGTCTTCGGGGCAGACTTCGCCACACAGACCACACAGGCTGCACGAGTTGACCAGCTTATTGGAATGGCGGGTGCCCATCACAATCGACAGATTGTTATAGATCTCGCGCAGATATTTCTTGGGGTAGCCGCGGTAGTGCTTCAGATATTCACAGACCTTGACACATTCCATGCACTCACACTGAATGCAGCGCTGCGCCTCCTGTATGGCTTCACCTTCGGCATACCCCTGGAGCGGATCAACCGCCGGCACTTGCGGCAGCGCCGGGATGCCCTGCATGTTGGTATACAAGCGCGTGGTATAGGGGCCTTCGTTACTGCGCGAGGCGGTGAGCGAGACCTTCTGCAAATAGCGGTCGATGGAGGTCGCGGCGCGACGCCCATCCATCACGGAGAGGAGCGCCGATCTCCAGACAGGTTGGGAGAGCGCAACACCGGTTTGCTGATCGCCATCGGGGAGCGCCTGGGGGTTTTGTTGCGGCGCAAATTGGCTGACGAGCTGGGCAATAGAGCCGCCGAAATCCCTGGCATGCAAGAAACTGCCCCCGGCAAAAATCCCGTCCTGACTGGTCATGTAGGTGATCGGGTCGATCGGTACCTGTCCCTGTGCATCCAGGGGAAAATCGTAAAACTCGTTGACGTCTGTACCGGTTCCCAGGTAAACGGCTTCATAATGCTCACCCAGCAGTACCAGGGGTGGGCAACGCCCATTCGAGCCAACTTTTCCCACGGAGGTGTCCAGGAAGACCTCTACGCCCAGTTTGTCAAGCACTCCCATATCCTGTAAGATGACTGACCAGGGTAAACGGTCTTGCGAAATCTCCCATAGCCTACCTCCCAGGTGGCTGTTGGCTTCATAGATGGCAATCTGATAGCCTTTGCGCGCCAGATCGTAGGCTACTGTCATCCCACTCAGCCCGCCGCCGACTATGGCGACGCGCTTTGGCTTCTGAGGCAAAGCGCTGATGGCACCCGCCGCACCGCCCCAGTTCACACACGCTTTTTCCAGTGGGGCGATTGCAATGGCAGCGCCAGCTTCGCCTCGTTTACATACTACCTGGCAGGGCTGGTCGCAGATGTGGCTGATGATGCCTGGAAACGGTACGGACTTGCGCAGAATTTTCAACCCGCCGGCAAAATCACCCTGCTGGATGGCGGCGATCATGCCGCGCACATCGACATGGATCGGGCAAGCCGCGGTACATGGGGGGGAATGCTCCTGAATGCAGCGATTTTCAAGCTCACGAAGTTCATTCTGGTTCATCATAGCTGATTTTCTTATTTGTACAGGGAAACTTATTTCAGCAAAGGCGAGTGTGGGCGGGCTAGCGTCACGCGCTGCAAACCTTTTGGCCTGTGGAGCGGAGAGCCCTGACCAACGGAATGCAAAATTACGTCTGGCTCGGTAACCCTGGCCCCAGCGAGCACGTCCACCCCGTAATCGAAGAGCAGCGTACTCAGCGGTGTGGTGGGCCCTAACATGACCACCAACGCCTGGGCGGGGAACAGAGGCGCCAGGTTTTCGAAGGTGCCGTTGAGCAGCGTGGCAGCGGTGATGCCAATTACATCCGCCTGCGGCAGGTATTGGGGTGCATCCGCCGCAGGCAGGTCACCAGAGGATGGCGCCAGCTCTAACACCCAAAGCTGCGCAGCAATGCGGCGGATTTCATCGGTGAATTGGAAGTGTCCCACTAACGCCACTCGCCGACCCTGGCTTTTCTGAATGATCAGGTCGCGAGCGTTTAACTCTACAACGTTTTGCTCATCCACCGGTAAGAATGAATTCAGCGCAGCCATTCCCACGCTGGCTTCCAACGGACGGGATGAACGCAGGTATTCGGCCAACTCGTAGGCTGATTTCTCGTGCAAACAGCCGGCTCCCCGAATATCTTCAGCAAAACAGCAAGACTCACCGGCCTGGGTGGCTGCCAGCCCCAGGTACCGGCTATGCACCGCAGTCCAATGCAGGCCGATTAAAACTTCACCCACCGGGTAATCGCGGCTGTCTGAACGTGCAACAGCCAACAGGTCATCGATTATTTTCATGGGTTTAAGTAGAAAGCCAGTGAGCGGCAAACAACAACCGCTCCCTGGAAAAACTCGACTCTTTAGTAGCCATTTGACGAGGTTATCTGATCTCGGCGACCAGAATACCAGGGGAAGGCGATAAACCGCCTTCCCCTGGTATAGAACATCAGGCCAGCTGCAAATCAGCCTGACCGGCTTTCAAGCCTGCCAGCACTTTCTCTGGATAGGCCGGCAGGTGGCGAATGCGCACACCGGTGGCATTATAAATGGCATTGATCACTGCCACGTGCGGCGAGGTCAGCGGCAACTCGCCCACGCCAGCGGCGCCGAACGGGCCGTTCTCGCGCGCGTTCTCAAAGTAGTAGATGTCAAATTTATCGGGGATGTCCTTGGCAAAGGGGATACCGGCGCCCAGCATGGTGCTGTGCTTATCGTAATCCTCGAAATCCTCGGACAGCGCCAGGCCGATGCCCTGGGCCACGCCACCGTAGATCTGACCGTCGACTACCAGCTTATTGTTGATCTTACCAATGTCGGCCATCACGGTGAAGCCCTCGACCGTCGTCTTGCCGGTGCGGGTATTGACATCCACCTCAGCCATGAAGGCGCCGTACATATAGATGGCAAAGGGCCTGCCCTGTCCATTTTCGTCGCAGTTGGAGTTCATCGAAGCGGCCCACTTACCAGTGTATTTGGTAGGGATTTTTTCTTCCACCATTTCATCATATGTCAGGAAACTGCCATCTGGCTTGCGCATGTGGGCGATCAACTGCTCGCAGCCGTTTTTGATAGCATTGCCGGTCATAACCTGGCTGCGGCTACCGCCCGACGGACCGCTGTTGGGCGCCAGGCCGGTGTCGTTCATTACCAACTTGATCTTATCAGGGGTAATGCCCAGGGGGCGCAAAGCTTCGTGCGCGGTACCCAGTGTGCCCATATCCGCACCCTGACCGTGATCCTGCCAGGTGTTGTAAATGGTCACGCCATCTTTGGTCAGCTCAACCGCGGCCTCGGCTCCGTCCACACCGTCCAGGCCACAGCCATAGATGCCAATCGTAACGCCCACGCCCTTCATGTTCTCTGGCGTAGATTCTCTGGCGGCTTTCTGCTTTGCCTCTTTGTACAGCGGGCGCAGTTTATCGAGCATCTCGGGCAGGCTGTACACTTCGGGGTCCTGGCCGGTGGGGGTGGTGCTGCCGGGACGATAGACGTTGATGTAACGGAATTCGAGCGGGTCCATGCCGACTTTCTCGGCCAGCTCGTCCACCAGGCTCTCAGAGGCCAGGAAGGCCTGCGGCGAACCGTAGGAGCGGAACGCCGAACCCCAAACATGATTGGTGCATACCGTGCGACCCAAGCCGCGGATGCTGGGGATGTTATAACCAGCGCCCATGTACTGCGCGCCGCGCAGGGTCAGCAGGTCGCCGAACTCTGAGTACGGGCCATGGTCGACCGAGTAATCGGTTTCCATCGCCAGAATCTTGCCATCTTTATCAGCGGCCATCTTCATGTCCATGAAGAACGGCGAGCGCTTGCCGGTGTACTGCATGAACTGCTGGTAGTCGTACTCCAGGTAAACCGGGCGCTGGGTGGCGATGCAGGCCGCGCCGAGCAAGGCCTCTAATGTTGGGCTGAACTTGTAGCCGAAGGTGCCGCCGGCGGGGTTCTGAACCAGGCGCAGCTTGTCCGGCTCGACACCCAATCCGGGAGCGATCATGTAAAGGTGCAGGAACAGGCCGATGGACTTGGAATGGATCGTCAGGCGCCCTTCTTCATCATAATAAGCAAAGCCCATGTCGCTCTCGATGGTCAGGTGCGGCTGGCGCTGCAGGTAGAAGTTGTCTTGCACCACAAAAGGCGCGGTTTCCATGATCGGTTTGGTGTCAGGGCCTTTGACAATCTTCTGCTCGAAATACACGTTGGGTGTGCCTGGGTGGATTTCGATGGCGTCTTCGGCCATGGCGGCCGGGGCGCTCATGTAGGCGGGCAGCTCTTCCAGCTCCACTTTCACTTTCTCAGCCGCGGCTTTGGCCTGCTCGATGGTATCAGCGCAGACAATAGCAAGGGCGTCGCCACGCTGGTAGACTTTGGTGTCGCACAAGATCGGCCGGTCCCAACCGTCGCCTTTATTGGTTGGGAAGGTGATCAGGCCGGTGATACGGTTCTTGCCCTTGACATCCTTGTGGGTAACGACCTTGAAGACGCCAGGCATCTGCTCGGCTTCGGAGGTGTCGATCGACAGGATATTGGCATGAGGAACTTTGGCCTGCACCAGCGCCAGCTGCAGCGTGCCGGGCGGCATCTTCAAACCCAGGTCCTGGCCGAAATCCAGCGTGCCGGTGGCCTTGGCGACGGCTGTCGGACGGGGATAATTGCCGCCCCAGATTTTTCCATCGGCAGGCAGCTTGTATTCCAGCTCTTCGCGAGCCATTTCGCCGCGCATCACTTTGGCCGCAGCCATGATGCCATCGACGATTGGCTTGTAGCCAGTGCAGCGGCAGGCATTATGATGTCTGGTCAGCCAGGTACGCACTTCTTCACGAGAGGGATTCGGGTTACTGTCCAGCAGAGCCTTGGCCGAAACCACCATACCTGGTGTACAATATCCGCACTGCGCGGCGCCGTACGCGACCATAGCCAATTGAAGAGGGTGCATTTTTTCGGGTGAACCGATGCCTTCAATGGTGATGACTTCAGCGCCCTGCGGCACCCGTTTTACCTTGGTAACGCAGGCCAGGGTCAGCTTACTGTCTACAATGACTGAGCAAGCGCCACAGTGCCCATCATTGCAGGAGACCTTTGTGCCGGTCAGGTACAACTGCTGTCGAAGAACATCTGCGAGGGAAGTTTCTGGGTCAACGATCAAAACTTGATTGACCCCGTTCACGTTCAGAACCATTTTCTGCATCATGACCTCCGGGTATTCTGTTATATTATATGGATATGGAAACCGCGCGGAAGACGCCAGCGCATTTAAGGAACTCTTTAGCTCATTATCATTCTAGCATAGCGATACACAAGAAACAAATGTTTTGTTACACTTGACACAACTATTTGTGACAACTATCATTGCTTATTCAATATATATTCATTTGTTGAGTAGGGTTGAATCCATTTTATGAGCCCGATGGTTCGCCAGCCACTCACGCTCGAGCACGGTTTGCTGGGTTATCTCCAACAGGGTCCCTTGCATGGATATCAGATATACCAATTAATCTGTGATCCAGGAGGGTTAAAGACGGTCTGGAGGCTTAAGCAAGCCCATGTGTATGCCCTGCTAGCACGATTAGAGGAAGCCGGATACATTGCTGGAGCCATTCAACAGCAAGAGGCGCGCCCTGCAAAGAGGGTTTACACAATTACCTCGTCCGGAGAAGCTGCCTTTCACAGATGGTTGGAGACCCCGGTGGATACTCCCCGACGAATGCGGCAGGAATTCCAGATTAAGCTATTTTTTGCCCTGCGGGGAAATAAAGAATCTATGAAGAATTTGATCCACCAGCAACTGAACGTCTGCCGAGGCTGGCTTGAGGCTCAGCAATCCCTTGCGAATCAAGCCCCGGAAACGGAACCCTTCTCAACCCTTCTCAGGCAATATCGCCGGGGTCAAATTCAAGCTACGATCACCTGGCTGGAGAATATTCCAATTGACTAAGAAAATGGGTTGAGTGTCCGCCCAACCAATCCTCACAATTCAATTCATCACCCTTAAGGAGGGCACCATGTCAAAAGTAACCGATGATCTCAAAGCGGCATTTGCAGGGGAGTCGCAAGCCAGCCGCAAATACAACTCCTTTGCCAGGAAGGCAGACCAGGACGGCTTCCCGCAGATCGCCAAGCTCTTCCGGGCAGCCGCCCAGGCCGAAACGCATCACGCGTATAATCACCTAAAAGCGATGGGGGGGATCAACAGCACGGCTGAAAACCTGCAGGCGGCGATCGCCGGCGAGAACTACGAGGTGGTCAGCATGTACCCGGAGTTCATCCAAGAAGCGGAGGCTGAGGGGGTGAAGAAAGCAGTGAACACCTTCCGCTGGGCGATGGAGGTCGAAAAAGGGCACGAGCAGCTATATCGCAAGGCGTTGCAGGCTGCAGAAAAGGGCGAGGATGCTCCCCAGGTGGAATACTATGTGTGCCCGTTCTGTGGGTACACCCATGAGGGGCTCATGGAGGGCGCCTGCCCGGTATGCGGGACGCCGGGCGAGAAGTTCGAACTGATCCAATAGAATGGGGTTATTCGTTGTTGATTTGGGCGACAAAAATGCCCAAATCAACAACTGAATATTTAAGCGATTACCAACTGGCGGTACCAAGCGACAGTCTGGTGGATGGCTTCGTTAAGCCGGGTAGCGTGATCCCCAAAGGCCCTAGCGAATTTGCTACTGTCGACCACAAAAGGCTTCTCGAATTCGTACATCATCTCCAGTGATTCGCGAGCGGCGGGGATGAACAACCCGCCAATGGCCATCATCATCCGTCCTAAGGATTTGATCTTTACCGACTGACCGAGATTTTCAAAGATCAGCTCGATAAAGCGACGCGTGCTGACAGTCTCGGCATTGGGGATGTGCCAGGCCTGCCCGAGGGCTGCATCGCGCTCACCGAGGATGACCAGACCTTTGCCGAAGTCATCGATGAAGGAATAGGTGTGGGGCGCATCCAGGTTTCCCACACCTTCGGCGGCTTTGCCCTGAACGGCGGGCAGGAACATGCGCTCGCCGCAGGCTGAATCCAGCACGCCAGGACCGTAGAAATCGGAGGCGCGGCCGATGGCAGCGCGCACCTTGCCGCTCTGGTGAGCAGCCAGCACCTGGCGAGCGGCTTCGGCGCGGACTTTGCCCTTGCGGGTGGTGGCGGCGTAAGGAAGATCTTCATGAATAGGGCCGTTCACTTCACCATACATGTACAGGTTATCGCCAATGATCAATTTGGCGCCGGCCGCAGCTGCGCCCTCCAGGATGGCATTCTGCAGGGGGACGAATTTGGTCGTCCAT
>Ga0209254_10002631_pt1 | contig 16356 bp, 10 predicted proteins | sample FrelakmetDIP11DI_FD_187148 | JGI IMG/M metagenome (GOLD analysis project Ga0209254, IMG submission 187148) | Freshwater lake sediment microbial communities from the University of Notre Dame, USA, for methane emissions studies - DIP11 DI (SPAdes)... | ecosystem: Environmental > Aquatic >... | reverse complement strand
GAGAGCCCTGTCCCGCGAGCCGCAGATGTTGTCCGGCGCGGATGCCTTTTGGAATCGTCACATTCAGCGTGTGCTCACGCGTCATCACACGCCCCTGCGCGTCGACGTCAGGTACCCGCAGCGTGATGCTGCGCGACGCACCGGTGTAGGTATCTTCGAGCTCGATCAGCACGCGCGCATGACGATCCTGCCCCTGTGCGTGACGTGCGCCGCCGCCGGCGCGCTGCGAACCGAACCCGCCACGGCCGAACAACGACTCGAAGAAGTCGCTGTAATGCGCCGAGTCGCCGCCGGTAAAGCCGCCGCCGGTGAACTCGAATCCGGTATTCCAGTCGGGCGGCGGGCGGAAGTCCTGACCCGCTTTCCAGTTCGCGCCGAGCTCATCGTAAGCCGCGCGCTTTTCGGCATCCTTCAGCACCTCGTACGCCTCACCCACTTCCTTGAAGCGCGCCTCGGCGTTCTTTTCTTTGCTGACGTCGGGGTGATATTTGCGCGCAAGCTTGCGGTACGCGCGTTTGATTTCGTCCTGGGTCGCGTCGCGCGCAACGCCCATGATCGTGTAGTAGTCCTTGAATTCCATTGGGAACCTCAGTCCGACGCTGCTGCGTTCTGATGGCGCACCAGCATCGCGATCAGCGTGACGACCGTCAGCGGCAACACGAAGCCGATCATGATTGCCGAATACTGAGGTAACGCATCGTGACTGTGCGCATCGAGAATCAGGTACGCGACATAAGCAATGTAATAGCCGATGAACAGCAGCCCTTTGGCGCGCCCGATCTCGCGCCCGACGATGAATACCGGCAAACACGCGAGCGCCACCGCGACCATGACCCAGATATCGAAACTCAACACCGGTGCAGATACGGCAAGACCGTTGGCACCGACGAGGCCTGAAACACCCAGACAACCGAAGATGTTGAACGAGTTGCTGCCGACGACATTGCCGATGGCGATGTCACGCTCACCACGGATCGCCGCAAGAATCGATGTCGCCAGCTCCGGCATCGAGGTGCCGGCCGCAATGATCGTCAGGCCGATCACCAGATCGCTGACGCCGAGCGCGCGCGCGAACGCAACAGACGAGTCGACGAGCCAATCCGAACCAATGATCAGCAGGCCGAGCCCGCCGAAGATCAACATGAGCTGCACGGCCCAGTGGCGATCCCAGCGGTGGTGATCGTCGATCGCCTCGGCGTATTCATCCTGCGTTTCGCGCGTCTCGGCGCGCGACTGAATGACCAGAAATGCCGTGTAGACGATCAGCAGACCGAGCAGGATCGCCGAATCAAGAACGCTCAAACGACCATCGAGCATCATCACGAGCAACACCAGCGATGCGCCGATCATGATCGGCACCTCCTGGCGGATCAGCTGGGAATGCACCACGAGCGGCACAATCAGTGCGCTGACCCCCAGAATCAGCAACACATTGAAGATGTTGCTGCCGACGACGTTGCCGATCGCAATGTCGTTTGCGCCATCTAGCGCTGCGGCCACCGACACCGAAACCTCCGGCGCACTCGTGCCGAATGCGACGATCGTCAAGCCGATCACCAGCGGCGACAGGCCGAGCGACGCGGCGATCCGCGATGCGCCATGGACGAGCGCCTCGGCGCCGGCCACAAGCGCCACCAGGCCGAGAACAAAAAACAGTGTTTCACTGAGCATGCTGGATTTCCGTTGCTACAAGCGCCGCAATTCCGGCGGTTCGCCGGTGCTGCCTTTGGTGATGCCAGAGACCTTCGATTTGCGCGCCGACACGCGCGAAAACTTCTTCGAGAGTTCCGGGCCCGCGGCCGTCAATCCGCCGTCGACGATCAGCGCTTCGCCGGTGACGAACTCCGCGTCATCGCTCGCCAGGAACAACGCGGCGCCGGCGATATGTTCACCGCGCCCGTAGTCGGGCCACGGCTGCGACTTCGCAAATGCGACCTGGGCGCCTTCCCGATTGGCGCCTTGGGCCAGCGGCGTGACGATGAAACCGGGGCAGATGGCGTTGACGCGGATCCGGTCGCCCGCCAGTTCGACCGCCGCCGACTGGCTGAGGCTGATCACCGCCGCTTTGGCGGCTGAATACACCATCGGACCACCGTCGCCGCTCAATCCGGCGATCGAGGCCGTGTTAATGATCGAGCCGCCGCGACCCTGCGCCCGCATGACTCGCGCCGCGTGTTTGATGCCCAGGAACACGCCCTTCGCGAGCACGTCGAACGTGTAGTCCCAGTCGGCGACCGTCGTTTCGGTCAGCGGGCCGATTGCGCCGCCGACACCGGCGTTGTTGAACACGATGTCCACGCCGCCGAACGCGTCGCAAGCACAGCGGATCATCGCTTCGATATCGGCTTCCTTGGCGACATCGACGCGGATGAAGCGCACCGCGTCCCCATACCCGGCACGCGACGCCTCGGCCACGGTGTCTTCCCCGGTCGCCGCGTTAAAATCGGCGATCACCACCTGCGCCCCTTCCGCGAGAAAACGCAGCACCGTGGCGCGGCCCATGCCGCTCGCACCACCCGTGATCACGGCAACCTTTTTCTGCAGACGACCCATGTATGTCTCCTGTGTGCGCGGCTGCGTTTTACCTGACGCCGAGAAAGTCCCGCTTACCGATCTCGAGTCCGTTGTGCCGCAGGATCATGTAGGCGGCGGTCAGGTGGAAGTAGAAGTTCGGTATCAGCAGCCGCTGCACGTAGTCGATCCCGGGCATCTGCAACGTCTGCGGTCCAAACGGCACGTCGATCGACTTCGCTTCGGCGCCGTGGGTCATCTGCGGTGTCACCGTATCGAGAAACGCAATGCTCTTTGCGATGCGCGCCTTCAGTTCATCGAAGCTCGTTTCGGTATTGTCGTATTTTGGCGGTTCGAGTCCCGCGAGCCGCGCGACGTTGCGCGCCTGATCGGTAACGGCCTGCACCTGTCGCAGCAGGTGAAACATATCCGGTGCAAGACGCGCGAGCAGCAGCGCGTTGGGATCGAGCTTTTTTGTGTCGGCCCAGGTCTTGGCCTTGTCGAGCATGGTATCGAGGCTCTTCAGGCCGGCTTTGAACGGCGCAACGGAAATCTGATCAATCGAGATCGTCATGGGACATCCTTCAGTGTGGTGTGTGCCGCGCATCGGCACCCGCCATAGCCTGATGCTTCTGACCCGCGGACTGCAAGCTCGACGTCATTCAAACCACTCCCAAGGCGAACTGTCGGTAATCGTGTCGCCCATCGTCACGAATCCGTGTTGATACAAATCATTCCGCCGCCGACGGGAAAGTGAATCCACGCCGTCGGTGCGATCAACGCACCGGATGCCGCGATGATCGATCGGTAGGCCGCGATCTGGCCGGAGTGTTCCAGTGCCTGCGCGCGCCATTCGGTTTTTGGACGCGGCGACGACTTATGGTCGATCACCACCCAACCAGCGGCGGTCTCGACGAGCACATCGATCCAGCCGCGCATCAGCTGGCCGGTGCGCAGCCGCTGCGCAGCAGGAACTTCAGCGAGAATTCGCCGCGGCTCGAAGCGCGCGCGGACGAATGCACGAAATCGCCGCGCGCACGCAACCGCCGCATCGGCGTCGACCCACGCGGTCGCGCCAAAACCGTGCAGGATCGCCTGCGCGCGCAACTGCGCGTCACGCCGATCGGGATTCACCAGCTCCGCCGCAATGATCGCGTGCAGCGCGCTGCCGATCAGATTCATGTCATCGCCGCGCACGACGATGCGATCCCCGAGCTCGACGACCTCAGCAATGGTTGCGCCGTCGATGGGTTGCGCGCGCGAAGGGTTCAGTGCCTCGCGCAATTGCAGCGGCGGGCGCGGACGATGTACAAACCAGCTGGGCGTATAGGGTAACGGCGCCGACGGTGCGCCGTCGCTCGACAGCACCGCATAGGCGCTCGAGATCACGTCACCGTTGGGCAACAACAACTCGCCGCCCTCCGGCAGCATCGACTCGTCAGCAAACGTCGTGAACCAGGCACCGCTTTTCAAGGATTTGTCGGGCAGGCAGATGATCAGCACATCGCGCGCACGCGTCATGCCGACGTACGCAAGCCGGCGCTGTTCTGCCGCGGCACCGGCTTCACACGCAAGCCCCTCGGAGGATGCATCGATCGCATCCAGGATCGGGATACCTTTGGTGTTGTCGCCGAAAATCTTCGGCCAGAAACGGATGGTACGCGCCGCAAGCGGATCGTTGACGTCGAACGGCGCGGCCAGATTCACGCGCACGTCCCAAACGTTGTTGCGCACCGCCGCCTCGAAGTCGGCGACGATCACGACCGGCCACTCCAGACCCTTGGCCTTGTGATACGTCAGCACATGCACCGCGTCGCCCGCGGTTACGGTCGGTTGCAGGTCGAGTTCGGGCGAGTGCGGGTCTTGCACCCAGAACAGAAAACCGATCAGTGTCGCCGCTTCGTGCGCAGCGGCGCAAAACGTCTCGTACTCCACCGCAAGATTCAAAAACGCGTCCAGATTGCGCTGCCGCTGGGAGACCTTGACCGGATCGGGACCCCAACCCGCCGCAACTTCACGGATCCCGACGTCGTTCAACACACGTGCAACCGTTTCGAGGGGCGACTGATAGACGACTTCATCGCGCAGCTGCGCTAACCGTTTTACGATGGGGTGAGAGTCTTCGAGCCAACCGTCCGAGGGTGCGCCAGTAGCCAGGAATCGAAGTCGCTGCGCGAGCCAGACATCGGCGTGACTGCCGTCGGCGAATGCGACGATTTCCGCCGTCGAGAGGGTATCCGTCGGATCGGTCAAACGACGCAGGCACGCTTTCGCAAAACAGACCTCCGGGGCGGCAAGCAAACCTTTCAACGACATCTTGATCGGCACCCGCACCCCTTTGAGTGCACGCGCAAGATCCTCGACGTGGTCGTTGGTCCGGGCGAGGATCGCGATATCACCGAACCGCAATGCGCGCGGTTGATTCGTATCCGGGTCCACGACCGTTGTTGCATCAGCCACCAGTTTTGCAACGCCGCGAGCGAGCGCCTCAGTCTGCAATGCGCGAGTACCGCCGGCGCGCCACTGTATAACCGCCGCAGTATCCGTGTGTTCATCGCGACGCGCCGTCAGCTCGACCTGCGCCGGATCGATCGCGTCAGATGCGAAGGCGCGCCCAAAAACCTGATTGAGATAGCTGACGAGCGGCGGCCGCGAACGCCAGGAATACTCGAGGATGTCCATGCGTGCACCGCGCTGGGTCAGTCCGGCCAGCGTCGCAAAAACCAGCTCCGGGTCGCAGCCACGAAACGCGTAGATTGCCTGCTTGACGTCGCCAACGAATATGACCTGCTTCGCGAAGCGCGCGAGCTTCACGAACAGCGCCAGCTGCATTGGGTTCGTGTCCTGAAACTCGTCCACCAGCAGCAGTTCGAGCTCGTCTTCGAGGCGCGCGGCGACGTGTGCGTTGTCGAGCGCACGCAGCGTCAACTGCTCCATGTCGGTGAAATCGATCAGACCGCGTTCGGTCTTCAGCGCCTGGAAACGACCGAGTGTGGCCGCCGCGATCGAAAACACGCGCTCGATGTAGTTGCGGATGTCGGCACGGAATTCGGGATGGGTCTCGTAGCCCAGGGCAGCCTGGCGGACGGCCGCAGCGTGACCATCGTTCTTCGCACCGGGTTTGGCTTTGCTGAGTTTGAACCACAACGACCAGGCGCAGTCACGCTGCAACAGATAGCGCGCGCTGTTGAGCAGTTCGAGATAGTCCCGTGTAAGCGCCGTGGTATCGGCCGTCGTGTCGATCACAGCGCAGGCGTCTTCAATCGCGCGAACGAGCGTCGCGCGATGATCCGTTTGGGCCGCGGCCGGAAAAAAATCCAGCAGGCTGTCGGCACTGTCGCGACCCATCACCGTCAGCGCCTGCGGGGTGGCATCGTTGTCGCGTGCCCGGTCGGCGATACGCTTGACATCCGCGCGCCAGTCGCCGCTCGACAGGCGCACGGCTAGCGCATTCATCACCCTGACCTCATCGAGGCCCGCCACCTCGTCGAGCGCCTGATGAAACAGGCGCTGGTCCGCAACGCCCAGGACGTTGAGTTCGCTCGACAGACCGAGCTCAAATACAAACCGTTTGAGCAGCCGCTCGCAGACGCTGTGGACCGTGCCGATCAGTGCCTGCGACATCTGCTCGGCGAGCTGCGGTCGGCCGCTCCTGATCAATCGTTCACGAACACGATCATTCAGTTCACCGGCCGCTTTGACCGTGAATGTGGTGCCGATCACACCCGACGGTTGCACCCCGCCGTCGACCAGCGCGCGCTCGAGCTCTTCCGTCAGCCGGTACGTCTTGCCGCTGCCGGCGCCGGCGCTGATAAAGGTGATATGGGAAAAATCCGCGGTAGTCATCGGTCGTTGGTTCGCTGCTCGACGCGTTCCGGAGCGATCTCCTCGAGCGGCCGCCGCGCCGTTTCGGGAAACAGAAAGTAGATTGCCGGCGGCACCAGCAGGCTCAGTCCGGCGACCATGAGGATGGCATTCCAGGTGCCGCCGGCAACGCCGAACAGTGCCGAAACACCGAGCAAACCGACGATGCCACCGAACACCGCGACGAGGTTGGTGGCACCGCTGGCGGATGAACGCATCGACGTTGGAAACAGCTCCGCACTGTAGGTCGACAGCGTCACGCCGCTACCCATCGAAAAGAACATATATGCGATCCATAGCACCGGTATGAACAACCCGCCGCTCGAGTAGAACGCCAGCAGCGCAATTCCATAGCCAAGGCTGAACAGCGTGCCCGTCGGCCGGCGGCCGAAGCGATCGCTGAGCCAGCCGGCCAGCGGATTGCCGATGATGGCAAACGCACCACCAATGAACGTCAACGTCGCGACCTGAGCGGGTAGCCAGCCGTGGACGTCCTGCAGATATTTCGGCGCAAAAAAACCCGCCGAACTACCGGCGACGCTGACAAAAAAGAAGGTGCCGGCCAGCACCGCGAAGACGCGCGGATGCTCGCGCGCGGCGCGCCATAGATTGGAAAACAGCGGCACCGGCGTGGCGAGCCGCGCGCGCGCCTGCTCGAGGTTCGCAAACTGCCCGGTCTCCGGCAGGGCTCGGCGCCAGTACGCGATGAAGCACAACGGAATCACGCCGATGGCATAAAGCGCGCGCCACCCGAACGGCAGCACATCGACGAAGCCGAACATCAGCGCTGCGAAACCGGCGCCGCACGCCTGGATCGCCGATGCGGCACCGATGCCCCAACCACGATTCTCGGGGGCGAATTCCTCGACGATGACGACCGTGGCGAGCAGCGACTCGGCGACCGCAAAAATGCGCGCCGTGAACTGCAGCCCGACGAACACCTCGACGTTCGGCGCAAGGGCTGTGAGCGTCGTCGCGACGGTGTAACCGACGATGGTCGCGAGCAACACGCGTCGGCGGCCGAACCGGTCGGCAAACGGAACGATGAACAGCGCCAGCAGCGCACCGCTGCGGATCGCCGAACCCAACAACCCGAGGGAAGCTTCCGCAATTCCTAATTCCATTTGAATCTGCTTCAGATTCAACGACATCAGATACAGATCGTAGGTTTCGAAGAACGATACCGCGGCGACCAGGCCGAGCATGCGCCACTGGCGTTCCGTCAGCGCCGGCGGGCGTCCGAGGAACCAGGCGAGCCGGTACCAGCGCGGCGGTCGAACCGCAGGCGCGTCAACGGCTGTGTTGCGTACATCGACAGGATCGGGGGTGGTCATCGTGTGATCATTGATAGTCGGCCCAGCCGGTGAGATTGACGAAATCATCGAACCTGTCGGGATCGGACGCCGCGACAAGCGCCTGCGCCGGCGGCGCGGAGGCCTCCATGTGCGTCGTGGCTGCGACATGGACTTCGACCCGCCCCGCTCTGAGTTGCTGCCAGCGCCAGTCGTACATGGCGGATATGCGCTGCCACAGATCGACCACGGTTTCGCCGCTCGCGGCTGGATGGGTGACCGCGCGCGGAAACACTCGGGCATCCTGCGCAAGGATGTCGCCGGATTCGATGATGAAAAACGCCTGGTCGGGCCAACGCTGCTCATCACGCCGCAAGTACGCATACATCGCGAGTTGCAGCTGTCGATTCGCGCGCAGCTCTTTCGCCCGGTAAGCGGCACTGCCCCATTTGACGTCGAGCACGATCTCGTTACCCGATCGATCCGTCAGCAGCAGGTCGATGTCGCCAGCGAGGCGGATGGCGCCGAACGCTGCTTCGGCGTGAAGTTCGGGTTGCACGGATACGATCTGCGCGCTTCGCAGATGATCGAGCAGGGCCCCGAGCGCGCGTTCGAGCGTGGTGCCGACGCGCTGCTTGTCGACACCACGACCCGGCTCGAGCAATACCGCAGCTTCGGCCTCGATCAGTGCCGGCAGCGCGGTCGCAAGCCAGCTGGATACGTCGCGCGCGTCGAGCGTCGCCCAATGCGGATGCTCGCGGAAGAAGCGCTCGAACAAGCCGTGCGCAAGACTGCCGTACAGCCGATTGTCGTCGTCGAGATCCTGCGCGCGGCCGGGCCGCAGTTGCCCCGGATACCGCAGCACATATCCGTGGGGGTAATCGAACAGCTTCGACAGGCTCGAATACGATTCGACGTCACGCGACGGAATCGGCGCGTCGCCGGGCAGCTGCCACCACCGCGTCGGTGCCGCCAGAGCGCGCAGAGTCAGTACCCGAGTCGCGACGCCCATTGCCGTCAGCGGCTCACCGTTGATCAGCGCGTCATCGACCCGCACCGCGACGAAGTTGTCGAACAGATTCGTGATCTGCGTCCAGAGCGGGTGATAACCCCGCTGCGAGTCATGCACCACCAGCGTCAGTTGCTCGCGCGCATTGAGGATCGGTCGCAACCATTGACGCGTGCGGAACCTCAGTAGCGCTTCGACTTCGAACAGCGCAACGCCGCAGGCGCGCAGCGCAACGAGTTCCTTGCGCGACCAGGCATAACCGATGTCGGGCGACGGCGGTACAACGTCCCACCAGTACACGCAACGCCAGGGCTGGGTGATCGTCGCCGGATCCGTGGTTGCGCACAGGTGCCGCGCCTGTGCAAACGTGTTGGCATCCGCAGCGGCGCTGGAAACCTCATCGATCAACCGATCGAGTTCGATTCGATTGATGTGTGTCTGCCCCTGTTCGGTCAGCGATTGCAAGGCGCGGACCAGCGCTTGTGATTGCGCCAGCGCTCCGGCGAACAGACTCCGCTGCGCATCGTCGTCGAAACTGTTCATTTGCCCGGCGAGGTAGGCGCTGCACAACAAGGCGCGCTGCTCCAGCGCACCCATCGGCGCGCCGTGCACCGGATCGAACCGTTCGCCGCCGAGCCAGCTGTCGATTGCCGCCTCGAGGGCTGCAATGGCGTTCGCATCGGCACTGAACGTGTCGCGCATGCGCACCTTGATCCGATCGAGCGCCTGCCGCCACGCGCGCCCACCGATACCGGGTTGCGCGGCCACGGCATTTGCGAGCGCGTCGCGTACATGGCCCGGCAACGGCCCGACCGGATGGATCAGGAACTGCAGCAGCAGATGCGGGCTGACCGGTCGCCAGATCAGGGACACGCCAAGTTTCAATACCTGTGTGACCGCGCGGAAGCGCGAGTAGTGCTGGAAGCCGGCGCGCGGCAGCCCCGCCCGTTCGCAAGCGTTGTCGAGAATGACCCCATCGCGTTCGGCGATGACGACGGTATCGTTCGCGGCGGGGTTCGCGGGGCGATTTCCGATGATGCACTCCGCGACCGCCTGTGCGGTGATGTCGCGCGACGCCCCAGACAACACCACAAAGGTGCGGTCACGATTGAGATGGAATTTTTCCGCAGGCCGTCCATCCGGACTATCGGCGAGCTTCACCAGCAGCTGTTGCACCCTGTGCAGGTCGCTGCCGGGTGTCGCTTGCGGCGTCGCCATGACACCCGTCGCGGTGGTATAGCCCAGCCTATCGAGCAGCACCCGCCAGACGAGCGGCAGTTCGGCAGCGTCGTCCTGCAATTCGACGCGTTCGATCTGAGTGTCCAGTTCATCGAGCGCGGCAATCGCGCGGCGCACCCGTTGGCCGCGGTTCAACGGCACGCGCGCGGTGGCCAGCGCCTCAACATCACCCAGATCGCGCAGCCGCGACGGGACATCCGCCTGGAAGGACCCGTCCCAACCGTGCTCGTACAGCGTCGCGCGCCATTCAAGCAACGTGCGACTCACATTGATTGGATCGAGCGCAAAAGACGCGTGATAAAACCGTCCCGGATGATCGGCCTGCATAAGACACGCGCGGTATCCAATCAGCAGATCGGCGGCGGTCGTCTGCGGCGTTGGCAGACCCAGCTGAGTTTCGAGCACGCCCAGCAGACCGAGCGGACCCAACGTGACGACATCGAATGCGGTGCTCGGCAGCTGCGGCTGCAGACCGTCGAGGTGGAGGCCGAAGCGGATAATCATCGGCGACCAACGTCGCCAGGGTGGCGGCAATTGCGGGAACAGAACACTGCGCGGGTCACGGCGTGCATCACGGTGCGGAACAACGGCGAGTGTACGCCGATGCCGCGGTTCGTTACCTCATCGAAACATCGTCCGCGCTCCACATTCGCTCTGAAATCGGGTCAAGCGCGTACGTGCCGGACTGCGTCCAGCGCGAATGAATCTACCGATGTCGAATCCGGCGGTCGCAAAATGCTTGGCGACGACCACCCCGCGTCCCGGATCGCATAAGATCCCCGCACTTCACGCATGACACCAGGGAGGCAGGGATGGCACACGCAATCATCAACGGCGCGCGCTTGTGGTACGAGGCGCGTGGATCGGCGCAGCCAGGTCAGTCACCGATTTTTCTGCACCACGGCTACACGGCGTCGCGCGTCAACTGGCTGCCGGTCGCGGAACGATTGGCAGATCGTCATCAGGTGATCCTGATGGAATGTCGCGGCACCGGCGAAAGCGAACACACCATGAGCGGTTACACGCTCGAGCAGTACGCCGCCGACGTCATCGGCGTGGCTGATCATCTTGGGCTCGTACGTTTCACCTATGCCGGCCACAGCATGGGCGGCGGCGTGGGCTACGTACTGGCGCTCGAGTATCCGCAGCGGCTCGATCGCCTGATTCTGATGGCATCGGTTCCGGCCGACGGGTTCCCCAACAGCGACCCCCGGATGCACGAACTGCGCGCCGGGTTGCGCCGCAATCGCGACCGGGAAACCTTGTTGGCGCAATATCGCGCGACATGTGTGCGGCCCGATGTCGAGGACGACGCCTGGTTCAACAGTCGCATCGACCACATATTCGGTGTGTCGGATGGGCACTTCGACGGCGGCGCGCTCGCGATGCGCGATCTGAGCGTGGGCGGTCGCCTCGCATCCATCACGCTGCCGACGCTCGTCATCGCCGGGTCGGCCGATACGCTGCTGCCGGCGAATCTCGATGACTTCAGGCGGCTGCCGAACGCGGCGTTGCAGGTTTTTTCACGCGCAGGCCACGACGTTGCGATTCATGAGCCAGACGGTGTTGCTGCGGTGATCGACACCTTCGTGACGCGAGGACCCGCCCGCGCCTGACGGTTTCGACTCCAAAGGTGCCAGGCGTTGACTTATTGACTTATTGCCACTCAAAGGGTGCCCTTTCCGAAGTATCCACCTCAGCCATTTTTTGGCGGCGGACCCAGGCGCGGTGCCGCAACGCCGCGCGCGATCACGACATAGCCCGCAATCGATACCGCAACAATGGTGGTCATCACGATCATCGCAACCAGATAGCCCGATGAATGAATCAACGCACCTGCGAGAACCGGTCCGACAATGCCCCCGATCATCACCGTACCGGGTACCAGCGACACCATACGTCCGCTGCCATCGCGACGCGCCACCAGACCGATCACGAAAGGGATGAAAAAATTCCAGCTGCAGTTCATCAAAAATACTGCAACGTAAAACTGCACAGGTCCGTCGATGTCACTGAGCATGGCGAACGACGCCACCAGCACGATGCCGCTCGCAGTTTCAGGCCAGATCCGCACAGTTCGTCCCGCGAACATCGCCGCGCCGAGTGAACCGATCACGCCGACAAAGAGCCCGGCGGCGATCGCATTGCTGGCAACGTCGCGCGTGAGGCCGGCGTGCACCGCAAGGCGTTCCAGAAACGCCCACACACCGATTCCGCCAACGTAGAACACGACGATCGTGAGCAGCGTGAACCACGCAGACCACGACGCATCACGCAGCCGCATCTGTGTTCCATCCGCGCGGTATTCAATCAGCGCACGCAGCGGCAATTTGGCGATCAGCGGAGCCGCACCTGCAACGATGCCCGCCAACACCACAACAAAGCCGCCAAGGCCCAGAAATTGTGTGGGCATGAACGCGAGAAATGCGCCGGCAAAGACGACATCGGTGGTGATCTTGATGCCATATGCGCGTGTCGGATTCGGCAGCTTGGCGATGAGGGTCACACACACGCTCGCGACCACAACGTTGGCCGCGCCGGCGAGCGCCTGCGCAACAAACAGCACAACGATGCCGGGCGCGAAGCGCAGCCCCAACAGCCCAACCGCATTGACGAGCAGCGCAGTGCCGACGGCAACTCGGAGATTGACTCGACCAATCCAATGCGGTGCCGTCACCGCAGCAACCAAACCGGCAAGGGTGCCCGACGCGATCAGGAAACCGAGTGTGACTTCATCGAGCGAATGGAACTCCGACAGCAGACCGGCCAGCACCGGCAGGACGTTGCCCGGCATCGCCGCGATGCTCGCCATGACAATAGCCGCCATTGCAAAAATCGGCATGAGTGGTCAATCGCCGGTCGAGTGGAAAACGCGGAACGCGGACGTTGCAGGCTTCACCCGCAGGTGTCAACGGGAGTTGGCGAGCGCCCATGAGTCGCGCAGTTTGTTGAGCTCCAGAGGCCGATGCTCGCCAGCGCCTCAATCGCAATCCAATGCAAACTCCGCGCGCAACGCGGCCGTGTGTTCGCCTGCGGCACAAAAGCCGGCATGCTGCGTGACGCCCGGAAATTTCAACAGCGGCGCGTGGCGTTGGTACACACCCCATGGCAGCGACCGCGCATCAACGACAAGACCTTCGGCGAGGAGTCGATCGGCTGGCAGCCCTGCGTCAGCGCGGGAGCAGCCGATTCCGCGGCGGCGCAGAGCATCGAGCCACCACGCCACGGAATGCTGCTTGAACAGCGCACTCAGACCATTGCCGGACGCATCGAATTCCACGCTCCAGCCGTCGAATGCCGCGCGATCCGCCGCTGCGACCCCGAGAAACAACCAGCCGTCAGCGCATTGATACAGACGGTAGTGATCCGACAAGCCGAAGCCCTGCGAATCCGGCAGGGGCCGTTCCGGTTTACCGGGAAAATCCAGGAAATCGTCGAAGTTTGCGTATGCGTTGGCGCCGAACATGTCGACGAAGATTGCCTGTCCGACTCCGCAACGTGCGACGGCGGCCAGACCGAGCGTTACAGCAGTGGTCACGACCATCGACGTATTCGGATCCGGATTCAGTTCGTTGGCGCGGGACATCCGCCGCGCGGCATCACGCAACGCTGCCCCCTCCAACAGTTCGTTGGGGAGTTTACCGCCGAGTTGAAGAATTACACCGCCCAGAGCCGCACCCGGAATCGGATGCGTGCTCGGTCGCAGCGCACCCGGTCCGTCGGGCCCGTACCCGTTCACCGACACGTAGACGATCTTTCCATTGACGCCGCGGGCGTCGGCGTAGCCGATTCCGAGGCGCTCCGGCACGCCGACGCGATAGTTGTGCACGAGCACATCCGCCTTGGCGATCAACCGTCGCGCCATAGCCTGGCCGTCGGCAGACTTCAGATCGAGACAGATGCTCTCCTTACCCGCATTCACTCGCGCGGCACCAAGGCCTCCCATCATCGCGCGGAACGGATCACCGTCGATCGGCTCCACCTTGATCACCCGTGCGCCCAGATCGGCCAACATCGAGGTCCCAAGCGGGGCGGCAATGATCGTGGCGAACTCGACCACCGTGACCCCTTCGAGGGGCCGTTGGCGCGATGCGTTTACGATCGGAACGCGCACGCGCCGGGTCAGCGCGGCGCGGAAATCGAACTCGCCGACCTGCGGAATCGCGGTTCCGACACGGCCCGGAGTCGTCTCGAGACGTGCAACGACACCGAGCTGCCGCCCGAGCGGTGTTTCGGCAACATGGCCGTTCGCAACCAGATCCGGATCATCCAGCGCCTGCTGCGTGGTCTGATACGGATGCGCCACGACGCCACCGTCAGCCAGGAACAACTCCATCCACTGCGCGGCGGTTCGCGTCTGCATATGTTTCAGCAGCCGGTCGCGGAATGCCTCGCGAACGTCATCCGGCCACAGCATCGGTTGATTGCCTGATTCACCGAGCACGTCGTCGAGACCGACGCACCGAAGAAACCGTTCCAACAGATGCGGCAGCAGATTGCCGAGCTGCAGCCAGCGTCCGTCGGCACACTGCACCGGGTGGTAGTTGATCGTCGGCATCAATGTAAACGGGTCGCCACCAAGCGGCGGAACGTCGATGCCGCGCTGCTGCAGCTGCGGCACGAACAACCCGCCCATCTCGTACGGCAGCAGCCCGTGAGCAAGCGTCGTTTCGAAGTAACAACCATGGCCGGAGCGTTCGCGTGCGTACAGGCCGGCAACGATACCGGCGGCCGTTGCCTGCGCGGTCGCATGCGTCGCGACACGCACCGCGCTGTATACCGGTCCGTCCCGGTCGACGACGCCTCGGAAGAGCATCATGCGTCCAAGCCGCGCAGCAACCAGCCCTTCATCGAGCGGCAGTCCGTCGAATCGAGCGATCGAGCCATACACCAGATCCGGTCTTGCGCGGCGCAGGCGCTCGGCGTCCAGCGTTCGATCCGTCACGACCGCATCCGCAGTGCGGACGATCAGCGCATCGAGTGCGTCGGCATCGCAGACGACGCTGCGCTTGCCCCGTAGCCACGTGCGCGCATGCGCATCAACGCGCGCCGGATCGCCTTGCCGCGTTTCGACTTTGATTACTTCTGCGCCGAAGTCGGCCAGTACCATCGTCGCCAGACCACCGACCGGTCCCGACGTCACATCGATGACGCGCAGATTGTCGAGGGGTTTCACATGCAGCCTCCCGGTGCGTTTGCGGAACTTGTGGTGCGATCGGCGCGACAGCGCGCTGTGCGCCTCGCCGAATTCATGCACAACGCCATCGAGACGTCTCGCGCCCAGCTGCTACCATCCCATTTCGGTACCCGGTCCGACAACAACCAAGACGAGGGGAAAGACAATGGGACGACTCGACGGCAAGGTATGCCTGATCACCGGTGCGGCGCGCGGTCAGGGTGCCGAGGAAGCGCGGCTGTTTTCCCGCGAAGGCGCCACCGTTTGGCTCACCGACGTTCTCGACGACGCAGGCGCCGCAACGGCCCAGTCGATCGGCGGCACATACCGGCATCTCGATGTGCGCAGCGAAGCCGGCTGGTCGGATCTGGTTGCCGAAATTCTGCGCCGCGACGCTCGCATCGACGTGCTCGTCAACAACGCCGGTATTTTCCGTTCGAACCGCATGCGCGATACAACCCTCGACGAATTCAATGCCGTGATGGACGTCAACTGCATCGGTGTATTTCTCGGCATGCGCACGGTCGCAACACCGATGCGTGAGGCCGGCGCCGGCAGCATCATCAACATTTCGTCATTGGCAGGACTACAAGCCGCCGCCGGCGCGTTCGCCTACGGCACGTCGAAGTGGGCGGTACGCGGCATGACGAAAAGCGCCGCCATCGAACTCGCTCGACGCGGCATCCGGGTCAATTCGATCCACCCCGGACTGATCGAGACCGACATGCTCGGCCAGTTGCCGACCGACCTCGAACAGATGACGCGCGGCGTACCCTTGGGACGCACCGCAGCGGCGAGCGAGGTCGCAACCGTCGCGCTGTTTCTCGCAAGCGAGGACAGCTCGTACTGCACCGGCGGCGAGTTCGTCGTCGACGGTGGGCTGCACGCGCGCTAGTGGCCTCTATCGACCCAATCGGTAGTGGCTCGAGCGAAGGATCGTGCTACTGAATGGGGAAGCCGGACAATTGTTGATGGGGTGCTGAAACCACGGCGGCGGGGGCGGCGTTTACTTGTTGAGGAGACCCCTCACAGGCGTTGACCCGTTGTCCGGTCGCTCACGAAACAAGTTAACGCCCGTCACCGCTCTTCCCGCACTTTGCGAGAACCGACGCATCGGGCGTTATCACTTAGACCGTTTGTCCATCACCCAAACAATGCCCTCTCGACGGCCAGCCCCCAACGAAGCCGACGCCTTCGAATTCATGCGGGGTGGCGGATGTTCGGTGCGCCGGACTGTCTTGCGCCAGGGATGGCTCGAGCGTGTC
>Ga0209254_10002628_pt1 | contig 16359 bp, 13 predicted proteins | sample FrelakmetDIP11DI_FD_187148 | JGI IMG/M metagenome (GOLD analysis project Ga0209254, IMG submission 187148) | Freshwater lake sediment microbial communities from the University of Notre Dame, USA, for methane emissions studies - DIP11 DI (SPAdes)... | ecosystem: Environmental > Aquatic >... | reverse complement strand
TACTTCAAGTCGGGCTCGCTTTACGAATGCGCACCGGAGCCCGGGTTCGCGTGCAGAGAGTACGCGGGCAACGTCAAGAACTACATGAACTCGACGGCCATCATCGAGTCTCCCGCCGGCGACCGCCAGCTCTACTACATGAGCACGCTCGTGACGAACATCCTGCGGAAGAACTCGGCGGCCGAGCATCAGGCGCTCGCCGGCCGGCTCCAGCAACTCATCGGTGCCGGCCGCAAGTAGCGGGCTCGGCTGGCCCCTATCCGCGACTTCGCGCGGAAACGGCGAGCGATGCAGGAGCAAGTGCACAGTACGCACGCACGGGCGATACTGTCGCGGTGCAGGCAATGCGATGGCACACGAGGAGCGGACCGCCGCAATCGGGGCGGCGCGCCGCTCTCCCTATGAACACCCGAACCTGGAGAGGAACGTCATGAGCATCGTGATCACACTAATCGTCGGCGGCATCATCGGCTGGCTCGCCAGCATCGTGATGAAAACCGACGCCCAGATGGGCGTGATCGCCAACATCATCGTCGGCATTGTCGGGTCGGGTGTGGGATCGTTCCTCGCCGGCATGGTCGGGATATCGGCGGGCGGGATCGGCTCCTGGATCATCTCGCTGCTGGGCGCGATCGCCCTGATCGCGCTGCTGCGGATCGTCGGACTGTTCAAGTAGCGCCCACGGATGATCCGGTGCGGGCACCGACTTGCAGTGTGCCGGACGCGAGGCGTCAGTTGCGCGACCGCGACGCCATCCATTTGCAGTCCGACGCACTTCGGCCAGCGCACCGTTACGGGCTGGGTACGTCCGCGCGCGCTTCACCAGCTTTCGGCGCGCCTCCGATCCCTCGATCGCGCGTTGCCTTCAAACAACTCTGATCACGACTTTCTTGGCTGACCTGGATGACCTGCTGGCGAATCGACGAACAACCCGCCCCGCCCGATGACGGTCCCCGTGGCTCGCTCGCTCAAGGGGCGGTCAAGGGTCCTCGGCGCGTCGCGACGGCGCGCGTCCTCGTGACCTGCTGCGCCGCCCTTTTCCTGACGAGTTGCGTGCACTTCATCGAGCCCAAGCCCCCGCCTCCGGATCCGGTCGGCACGTTCGTGCCACTCACCGCGCCCGTCATCTTCTTGGGTGACACGCAGCAGCACGAGACCACCGGATTTCCGCTGCACGACAACGATGGCGCCGTGGATGCCTACGTGGAAGTGGCGCAACGCCCCCCGGAGCAGCCGCTGTTCGGGCGGCGCATCCTCGAGTGGGCGATGCAGACCGATCCGGACACACCCGTCGTCCATCTCGGCGACCTGCTCGACATGTCGTGCGAATCCGAGATGGGTCGGATGGAGAAGGTGTTCGCAACCTCCCGGCAGCCCAAGGCCATCCTTCCCGGGAACCACGATGGGTTCTTCCTTGGGATCTTCAATCTCAACATCCTCGACGTGATGATCGACGGCGAGGCGACAAAGTGGGAACGCACCTGCCGGCGCGGAACCAGCGCGAGCGAAGCGCCTGCCGAGTCGGCAAGCGGGGCCGCCCTGACCAAGCGAGGATTCGTCGTCGCCTACCTCGAGAATCTCGCGCGCGGTCCGCATACACGGGTGACAGGCTTGAACGTACCGAACTCGGGCGACGCGTCGGTCACGTGGCGCAATCCCGATCCTCAAGGGTTCATCGAGGCCATCGAGGCGCGCATTCGCGGCGGCGCCCTGTTCGGACACACTTTCGTCGCGCAAAAACTCCGCTTGCCGGCCGCGCCGGGAGCAGCGCGGCGTGTCGTCATCATCGGGCTCGATACCAACCAGACCGACGCGGCGGTCACTACGCTCGACACCATGCGGGGCCTGAGCCCGGGCGACCTCGGACACGTTCGACGGGATCAGATCCAGGCGATCGCCCCCTGGGTGGACGAGGCGCGCCGCGCGGGTGACATCGTCGTCTTCGCGGGGCACCACAACTGGAACCGGCTGAGCTTCTCGTCCCAAGCCCGGATCGGCGACGTCATGAGGACGCTCGACCATCCGCTCGTCTACGTTTCCGCGCACACGCACCGCGGCTTCTGGGCTTCGCACCGGCTGGGCCAGCGCAGTCTGCTCGAGCTCAACGTCAGCTCGCTCTCCGACTGGCCGATCTCCTACCGCCGGGTGACGTTCGCGCTCGACGAGAAGGCGAAACGGCTCAGGGTGACCGCCGCGATCATGCCGAACCTTGGCACCCCGCCGCAGAGCGACCAGGAGCTTCTCGAGGCCTGGGAATCGGCAACCTGCGCGCGCTCCGGCTTCACGGCGGATCTGCTCGAGCGCCAGGAGCGCCTCGTCGTGGAGCAGCAGCGCGACGCCCGCGGTACGCTCATGGAATGGCTTTACGCAGGCCTCGGCGAATCGTGCCGCTCCTGCATGCTGACGCTTTACGGGAGCGGCATGCGTTATCAGGACGCGCTTCTCGAAACAGTCCATGAGCTCTACCAGGATTTCTTCACCGAAGTGCCGGAGGTCAAAGCGCTGCGTGCCCCGGCTTCATGCGGCACGGACCCGGCGGTCGTCTGCATCGCGCGTTACCGCCAGACGCGTGCCACGGACCTCGAGGACACAATGAGCCTCTTCCGCAGGAGGGCGGAGCTCGTGGCCGCCATGGACGAACAGCTCGACACGCTCCAGGACCCGCGCGTGCGCAACTACATGGCTTGCCGCGCGGTCGTCGCCGCGAAGCTGGACTACGACCTGACGCCCGAAGACAAGCGCCGGGGCCGGGGCGAGGCCAACCGGCGCGCGCAGGATTTCTTCAGGACCGAGGCGACCGTTGGCATGGAGTAACCTCGGCGCGAACGCTCGCGCCCGGAGACTCCTTGCCGTCTGCGCCATGGCGTTGGCCGGGTGCGCTACCCCGCCGGCCGAGACTTACTCGGAAACGACGCCACCCGTAGTTCTCGTGACCGTCGCGGACGCGGGCGTGCGCGACCTCAGGGCGCAATTCCACGAGGCGGTCTGCCGGCGCCTGCCGACCGAGGGCCGGCCGTGCGCCGACGTCCTGTTGCGACTGCCCGGCGAGGGCAGCGCACCTTCCTTGCCCGCGCCCGGCGACTTCGCGCAGCGCTATCGCATCGCGTTCGTTCCGGGTTTTTTCTCCGAGTGCTTCGAGCGGTTCGCGCGGCCCTTCGCCGACGCGGAGCGGCAGCTGCGGCGGCGTGGCTACGTGGTCGACTACTTCCGGATCCCCGGGCGCGGTACCACTGCACAGAACGCCACCCGCTTGGCCGAGCATTTCGCCGCTCTCGACGGTGATCCCCGACCGATCATCCTGTTCGCTTACTCGAAAGGGCTGCCCGACGTCCTCGAGTTCGTCGCGCGCTTTCCGCTTGACGCGCAACGCATCGCCGCCATCGTCGCCGTGGCGGGTGCCGTGAACGGCAGCCCGCTCGCCGACAGTCTGGTTTCAGCTTATCGCGAATGGGTGGCCGCGTTTCCACTGCCCGGTTGTCAGGCGGGTACCGGCGACGAGATCCACGACCTTCGGCGCGACGTCCGGCTCGAGTGGTGGCGCAAGAACCGAGCGGCGGTGAAGGTGCCGGTGTTCTCGCTCGTCGCCGCACCTCGACCCGACCGCGTTTCGCCCGGCACGCGGGCGACCTATCGCAGACTCGCGCAGATCGATCCGCGCAACGACGGCAAGCTCATCTGGTACGACCAGATCGTGCCCGGCGGCTATCTCCTCGGGTACGCCAACGCCGATCATTGGGCCATCGCCATCCCGGTGTCCGAGGAGTTCCCCGGTTTCGCGTTCCTTTTTCGCGATGACGTGCCACGGATCGCGCTCGTGGAGGCGGCGATCGAGGTGGTGGCGGACACGCTGGCGGTGAAACCGACGGACTGAGCAGCAACAACGGCTCGCTGCACGGGGGAGCACAACCGGGCGTGTGCCCTCTCGTAGCGTGCAGACTCGCTAATAGAGGTCGCGCGGGAACGCCATGAAGATCACGTCTTCGATGCGCTGCCAGAGACTGCGCGCAGGCTGCGAGTCGAGCACCCGGTCGCCCGCCGTCCAGCGCAGCGATCCGTCGGGACCGAGCGTGACGCGCCAGGCATTCTCCGGCTGCATGTCGCGCTCCATCGACTGGGCAAGCGCCTGGCCAAGGCCGGGACTGTCCACGACCACCCCCATCTCGCTGTTGATTCCCCACGAGCGCGGGTCGAGGTTCATCGAGCCGATGAAGACGCGCTCGCGGTCGATCACCATCGCCTTCACATGCAGCCCCATGAACTCGGCCTTCGTCGGCGGCGTGTCGGCGAGGAGCGGCTGCACCGCGGCGTCCGAGCGCATCTCGTGGAGATCGATGCCCGCTTCGAGCAGCGGCTTGCGCCACTGCTTGTAATGACTGTTCACGGCCGGCACGTCATGCGAGGCAAGCGAGTTGGTCAGCATGCGGATCTTCACGCCGCGCTCGGTCTGCGCGCGCATCCGCTTCACGGCATTCTCGCCGGGAATGATGTAAGCGTTGGTGATGAGCACCTCTTGCGTGGCGCCGCCGACGAGATCGCGGATCGCCCCCGGCATGTGGTGGTTCAGCGCATCCTGGTCGGGCGTGTCGGTGTGCACGCGGCTCGTGCCGCCGTGCATTTCCACGGGCAGCTTCGCCAGTGCGGCGCTCCAGTCCTGACGGTCGAGGGGGAAGCGCGCAAGCGACTTGGCCGACTCGAGCTTTTTCCGCACCGGCGCGTACTCCCGCCGGAGATCCTCGGGCGCCGACGCGATGCCCAATGCCTTGACCGGGACCACCCACTCGCTGTTCCAGAACCGGTCGAACACGTCCGAGGCCTGCCGCGCGACCGGTCCGATACCGAGGACATCGAGGTCGCGGAAGTTGAACTCCGGCGACAGTCCGAAGTATTCGTTGCCAATGTTCCTGCCGCCGAGAATCGCGGCGCGGTTATCCGCTACGAAGAGCTTGTTGTGCATGCGGTGGTTGATGCGCTCCATCCGGTCGAGCATCTCGATCGCGCGCCCCGCGAGCGGCCGCGAACGCCATGCGTTGAAAAGCCGGATCTCGATGTTCGGATGCGCGTCGAGGAGGGCGGTAGCGGCGTCGCGCAGCTTCGGATGGGTTTCGTCCTCCAGAATCGTGGACAGGTCATCGAGAATGATGCGAACCTTCACGCCTCGGTCGGCCGCCTCCACGACACGCTTCATCAGCAGGTTGCCGCTCTCGTCGCCCCACCACACGTAGTACTGCAGGTCGAGCGAGTGCTGCGCGGAATCCACGAGCGCCAGTCGCCAGCGCAGGCCATCCTCGTTCGAATCGAGGAGATAGAAGCCCGAGCGGTCAGGACCGTGAACGGCGTTGACTCGCGACTCCATCTCGGCAAGCAGGCCGCCGGCCTGCGGCGGCACCGCGTATCCGCTCTTGCCGCGAGGCAGGGTCTCGGGAAGCGTGGCACAGGCAGCGAGCGCCGCGGCGAGTACGACAGCAGCGAAGCAACGCAGGCTGATTCGGCGGGCGCGGACAAGGGCGGCGAGCACCCTGATAGGTTACCCGACGCGGAGCCAGCGGGCCTGATCTCCCGCGGCAAGGAGGGTCGAGCGTCCGCCTCGGTCATCGGACCGCGTGCCGTTCCGCCTGAGGCGAGCCGCAGGGGTTCGCTCCGAATCGACCGTCGGTTCGCTGGGTCGGTATGAGAATACCGGCCAGGACTCGACGGCTAGCGCTAGCGCAAGGCTAGCGCCGCGCGAGCGGGTCGGGTGGGGGCGTTACGATCAGGTCGTGGAGCGGTGCGGCGAGCTTGGTGAGCCAGTCGCCGCCGCTCGGGTGCTCGGCGATGCCGACCATCACGTACTTCTTCCCCTCGCACTCCACCAGGGCGCTGTCCGCGTGGAAGTCCCGCCACGTTCCCGACTTGCGATAGATCTCCACGCCCGGGCGGCCCAAGAGTCCCTTGACGAACTTGTGGTGAATGCCGGGCTTGGACAGCGTTTCCTTCATGAGCTGGTTCAGGCGCGGGGTGAGCAGGCTCTCGCTGGCGAGCATGAAATAGAGCCGGGCCACCTGGAAGGCGGTCGCGCCGTGCGAGAGGTTGCGGACCGGGTCGCGCCGGAAGGAAGTCTCCTTGCCGTAGCCTTTGCCGACCCAGAGACCGCCGAAGCCGCTTGCGTCGTAGAGCCGGAATCGAGGCGATTGCAGGATCTCGAGCAGCCGCTCCTCGCCGACCCATTTCAGAACCCGCGTCGCGTCCTCGTTGCTCGAGTGGCGGATCATGTTGGTCATGGCGCCGACCGTCTGGTCGTTGATCGGGAGGCGGCCCGCCTCGGCCTCGACCAATGCACCGAGCAGAATGGCGACCTTCGGCAGGCTCGCCGCGTACATCATTCGATCGCCGTTCAGCATCGCGAGACGCGGCTGCGACGGCTCGGTGACGTCGACCAGGGCGAGCGCAAGTCGTCCGGTCTCGACTTCGTGCTCCAACCCAGCCTCGCTCACCACCCGCTCGACGCGGCCCTGAAGTTGCGCATCCCGTGCCGCACGCAGGTCCGGCAGGGCGTTCGATTGCCCCTGCGCAACGCCGCACGCGGCGCCGAGCGCGAGGGTGACGATCATCTGCAGGCGGGCTTTGATCGACGTTGACATCAGGGAACGGGGAACTCTCCACTCGAACGCCTGGGAGCGCGCGGGGGAGCGGGATGAAAACTCGAAGACGCGAAGCTACCCAACAGGCCTAGAGGCGTCAACCCAATAGGGCGCACAATCGCGTGCTTACCCCGACACTCGAGCACCGTGATCGCATCGACGGCGCGTGCCCCACGCTACCGCCAACCTGTGCACCCACGGCGCGGCACGCCTGTGCCAAGGTCTTTCTCGAGGGCTTCGAGATCGAATCTCCGCTGTACCAGGGCCGCTTCGACTTGCAGACCGGCGAGCCCAGTGCCCGCCGGTCGCGCGTTCAGTTCGCCACCACCAGTTCGACGTCGGCCTGCTCGAGCCGATCGGTGAATTCGGCGGGTGGCGGCTGGTCCGTGAATAGCATGTCGATCTGGTCGATGCGCCCCAGCTCGACCATGGCGGGCCGGTTGAACTTGGAGTGATCGGCGGCCATCCAGACCACGCGCGAATGCTCCAGGATCGCGCGCGCCACCTTTACCTCGCGATAGTCGAAATCACGCAGCGTGCCGTCGGCCTCGATGCCCGAGATGCCCATGAGCCCGACGTCCACCTTGAACTGGCTGATGAAGTCCACCGTCGCCTCGCCGACGATACCCCGGTCGCGTGTGCGGACCACGCCCCCGGCGACGATCACCTCGCAGTCCGGATTGTCGGAGAGGATCGTGGCCACGTTGAGGTTGTTGGTGATCACGCGCAGGTTGCGCGCGCGCACGAGCTCGCGCGCAATCGCCTCCGTCGTCGTGCCGATGTTGAGGATCAGCGAGCAGCCGTCGGGGAACCGCGCGGTCAACGTTTCGGCCACGGCACGAGCGATGCGGGTCTTCTCGTCGGCGTGCAGCGCCTGCCGCTGGCGGTAGGCGATGTTCTCGGTGGTGGAGCTCGGCACGCGAACGCCGCCATGGAAGCGCGCCACCAGGCCAGCCTCGGCGAGTCGCTGCACATCGCGGCGCACGGTCTGGAGAGTGACGCCAAGCTTGGTTGCCAGGGCCTCGACCGAGATGCTGCCGCGCACGCGAACCTCGTCGAGCAAGTCGGTTTGCCGGGGGTTGAGAGTCATCGTATTCGCCTTAAACGAAGCCAATCGCGTCGAAACGCGTCGAAACGATTATACTTCGCGTCCGGCGTTGCCGAACTCAGGCGACGCTTCGTCGAAGTGCGCAATGACTCTGACTCTGGCGAGCGAACGATTCTCGGAGGTCCAGGTTCCGTCGCAGTGCGACGTGTTCGTGGTCGGGGGCGGGATCAACGGTGCGGGGATCGCCCGCGATCTCGCCGGACGCGGCTACACCGTCGTGCTCGCGGAAAGGGACGACCTCGGCCAGCACACGTCCTCTTCGAGCACCAAACTGATTCACGGCGGCCTGCGCTACCTCGAGTACTACGAGTTCGGCTTGGTGCGCAAGGCGCTGGTGGAGCGCGAAGTGCTGCTGAAGAGCGCGCCCCACATCATCCGGCCGCTGCGCTTCGTGATTCCGCACGATCCGTCGATGCGGCCCGCGTGGATGATCCGCATCGGCATCTTCCTGTATGACCACCTGGCCCGGCGCGACGTACTCCCGGGCAGCACGGCCATCGATCTGCGCAGCCACGAGGCCGGCAGGCCCCTGAAGGCGAGCTACGGCAAGGGCTTCGTCTACTCCGACGGCTGGGTCGACGATGCCCGGCTCGTCGTGCTCAGCGCGATCGATGCGCGCGAGAAAGGCGCGACCATCCTGACGCGGACGCGCTGCGTTGCCGCCCAGCGAACCGATGCGGGCTGGACCGTCACGGTGCAGCACAGCGAGGGCAGCCAGGCCGTGGTCTCGGCGCGCGCGCTCGTCAACGCCGCGGGGCCCTGGGCGGAGAGCTTCCTCCGCGGACCGGCCAAATCTGCGCACGGCGAACCGCTCGCCACCCGCAGCCTGCGGTTGGTGAAGGGAAGCCACATCGTGGTGCCGCGGATCTTCGAGCACGAGTACGCCTACATCTTCCAGAACCCCGACAAGAGGATCATTTTCGCGATCCCCTACGAGGGGCGATTCACGCTGATCGGGACCACGGACGTGGAAATCCACGGGATGCCGGACACGGCGCGCATCGACGCCGACGAGGTGCGATACCTGTGCGAGCAGGCGAGCCGCTATTTCGAGCGACCGGTGCGCCCGGGCGAGGTTGTATGGAGCTACAGCGGGGTGCGCCCGCTCCTCGACGATCATGCCGGGCCCGCGTCGGCGGTGACCCGCGACTACCTCCTGGAGACGAGCGCAACCGGCGCACCGCTGCTCACCGTGTGGGGCGGCAAGATCACCACGTTTCGGAAGCTCGCCGAAGAGGCCGGCGACGCGGTGACGCGGATGCTCGGCGAGGGGCGCGCCGCATGGAGCGAAGGCGCGTTCCTGCCGGGCGGAGATCTGTCGGCGTGGGTCGGCGCACCCACGCGGCCCGACGCCGATTTCGGGCGATTCTCTGCCGAGGTCCAGCGACGCCATCCATGGCTTCCGCCAGCGGTAGCCCACCGCATGGCGCGCGCCTATGGCAGCCGCATCGACCGTGTTCTAGGCGCGGCGACCGCGCTGTCGAGCCTTGGCGCGCAGGTCGCCCCCGGCCTGTTCGAGGCGGAGCTGGAATATCTGCAGCGCGAGGAATGGGTCCGCGCGGCGGAGGACGTGCTCTGGCGTCGCTCCAAGCTCGGCCTCCACTACGACGCGCGGCGTGCCTCGGCGGTCACGGCCTGGTTCGACGACGCACCCGATGAATCTGTACGGCAGCGCGCTTGACACCCGCCGTTCGACGCCCGACTCTGTACGAGCCAGCACAGAGCTTCGGCGATGGATTCGTTTTCGCGCGTCTTATATCGAGGTCGTGGCCGGTTGCATTCGTTTTCATTCGCTTATACGATGCCCACGGCACAACCCGCGCCAACCCAAAGGAGGAACGACAATGAGGAGACAGCGGCTGACAACAAGCATCGCCGCGACCGTTGTGGCACTCGCGTTCGCTTCGGCGAGCCATGCCGACATGGCCGCAGCGAAAAAGTGGATCGACAACGAATTCCAGCCTTCGGCGCTCACCAAGGAGCAGCAGGCGAAGGAAATGGAGTGGTTCATCAACGCCGCGAAGCCCTTCAAGGGGATGGAGATCAACGTGCTGTCGGAGACGATCCCGACGCACGAGTACGAATCGAAGACCCTCACCAAGGCGTTCGAGCAGATCACCGGCATCAAGGTCAACCATCAGCTCCTCGGTGAGGGCGAAGTGGTGCAGGCGGTGCAGACTCAGATGCAGACCAACCGCAACCTGTACGACGCCTACATCAACGACTCCGACCTGATCGGCACGCACTCGCGGCTGCAGTCGGCGGTGAACCTCACCGATTGGATGGCGGGCGAAGGCAAGGACGTGACGCTGCCGACGCTCGACGTCAAGGACTTCGTCGGCATCTCGTTCACCACGGGGCCGGACGGCAAGATCTGGCAGCTGCCCGACCAGCAGTTCGCGAACCTCTATTGGTTCCGCTACGACTGGTTCAAGCGGCCGGACTTGCGCAAGGCGTTCAAGGAACGCTACGGCTACGAGCTGGGCGTGCCCGTGAACTGGTCGGCCTATGAGGACATCGCCGAATTCTTCAGCGTTCACGTCAAGGAGATCGACGGCAAGCGCATCTACGGCCACATGGACTACGGCAAGCGCGCGCCGGACCTCGGCTGGCGCATGACCGATGCGTGGCTGTCGATGGCTGGATCAGGCTCGAAGGGCCTGCCGAACGGGCGTCCGATCGACGAGTGGGGCATTCGCATGCCGGCCGGCTCCTGCAACGCGCAGGGCGCTTCGGTGACGCGCGGCGGCGAAACCAACGGCCCGGCCTCGGTGTACGCGATCCGGAAGTGGGACGAATGGCTGCGCAAGTACGCGCCGCCCGGCGCCGCCGACTACGACTTCTACCAGTCGCTGCCGGCACTCGCGCAGGGCAACGTCGCGCAACAGGTCTTCTGGTACACGGCCTTTACCGCCTCGATGGTCGCGCCGAAGAAGGACGGCAACAATACGGTCGATGACCAGGGCATGCCGCTGTGGCGGATGGCCCCGTCACCCCACGGCCCGTACTGGGAAGAGGGGATGAAGCTCGGCTACCAGGACGCCGGCTCGTGGACGCTGTTCAGGTCCACGCCGCTCGATCGCCGCAAGGCTGCCTGGCTGTATGCCCAGTTCGTCGTTTCCAAGACGGTGGATGTGAAGAAGAGCCAGGTCGGTCTGACGTTCATCCGCGACAGCACGATCCGGCACCAGTCGTTCACCGAGCGGGCGCCCAAGCTCGGTGGCCTCGTTGAGTTCTATCGCTCGCCGGACCGCGTCCAATGGACGCCGACCGGCGTCAACGTGCCGGACTACCCGCGGCTTGCGCAGCTTTGGTGGCAGAACATCGGTGACGTCAACTCCGGCACGTTCACGCCGCAACAGGCGATGGACCGCCTCGCGGGCGAGATGGACCAGGACATGGCGCGCATGCAAGCGGCCGACGAGAAGGCCAAGACTTACGGCGGCTGCGGACCGCGCCTCAACCCGGTGAAGGACGCGAAAGACTGGCTCGGCAAGCCCGACGGCCCGAAAGCGAAGCTCGCGAACGAAAAGCCGCCCGGGCAGACCATCGACTACGACGAGCTGGTCAAGCGCTGGAAGTAGTCCGGGTCGCGCGTCGGCCGTACGGTCTGCACCCTCGCACGGCGCCGGGTCATCTCCGGCGCCGTGTCTTTGCCGCGGGTGCGTGATAATTCCCTGCTGCGCGCGCCGCAGGGCAGCACCCGGCCGGCAAAGATCGGATCGACACCGGACACCCCATGAGCCTCACGCTGAAGCGCGTGGTGCTGCGCGTGGATGGCGAGACGCACATCCACGAGACGAGCGTCGAGCTCGCGGCGCGCGGCTTCAACATCCTGCTCGGTCCGACGCTCGCCGGCAAGACCACCCTCATGCGTCTCATGGCGGGACTGCTCAAGCCGACCGCGGGCGAGGTCTGGTTCGACGGTCGCAACGTGACCGCCGTGCCTGTGCGCCGACGCCGTGTGGCGATGGTTTACCAGCAGTTCATCAACTACCCGCACCTGTCGGTGTTCGAGAACATCGCTTCGCCCCTGCGGGTGGAACGCGTGCCCGCGACGGAGTTGAGATCACGCGTGGGCCGGATCGCAGAGCTCCTGAAACTCACTGCGCTGCTCGACCGGCGCCCGGCCGAGTTGTCGGGCGGTCAGCAACAGCGCACGGCGCTCGCCCGCGCGCTCGTCAAGGACGCCGACCTGGTGCTGCTCGACGAGCCGCTCGCCAACCTGGACTACAAGCTGCGCGAGGGATTGCGGGACGAGTTGCCGCGCCTGTTTGCGGATCGCGACTGCACGGTCGTCTACGCCACCACCGAGCCCGTTGAAGCGCTGCTCCTGGGCGGGTACACCGCGACCGTCGAGGAAGGGCGCATCACGCAGTTCGGCGAAACGGGCACGGTCTATCGGCGCCCGATGGACCTGGCGACGGCCCGTGCATTTTCCGACCCGCCCATCAACACCGCCCCGGTCCTGAAACGGGGCAACCGCATCGAGCTGACCGAGTCCGTGGGCTGGCCGGCGGACGGTCGCCTCGCGGGTCTGGCGGATGGGTCGTACACGCTCGGTCTGCGCCCGCATCTCGTGCAGCCCGCCAGGAACACCGCTGCGCGTGCAGATTGGGTGCCCATCGAGGGACGCGTTTCGATCGCCGAAATCAGTGGCTCCGAGAGCGTGGTGCACTTCGAGGTGCAGGGCCGCACCTGGGTCTCGCAATCCCACGGCGTACACGGCTTTGCCGTCGGCGAAATCGCCGCATTCAAGCTCAATGTCGCGCGCGGCCTCTATTTCTCGCCCGACGGACGCTGCGTCAGCGCCGGGACCGCCTGAAAGGCCGGGGCGATGGCACTCGTCCGCTTGAAGGGCCTGCGACACAGCTACCGCCAGCAGCCGAAGACCGACGCCGACTGGGCGGTGAAGCGTCTCGACCTCGAGTGGGCCGACGGCAGCGCGAACGCGCTGCTCGGGCCTTCGGGCTGCGGCAAGACGACGCTGCTCAACATCATCTCGGGACTGCTGCGGCCCAGCGAGGGCGAGGTGTGGTTCGACGAACACGACGTCACTACGTTGCCGCCGGACGCGCGCAACATTGCGCAGGTGTTCCAGTTCCCGGTCGTCTACGACACGATGAGCGTGTACGACAACCTCGCGTTCCCGCTGCGAAATCGCGGCATCGCGCCGGCGGATGTCGACGCGCGCGTGCGCGAGATCGCCACGCTGCTCGACCTGGACGCCATGCTCGAGCAGCGCGCCGCGGGGCTCACCGCCGACGGCAAGCAGAAAATCTCGCTCGGTCGCGGGCTCGTGCGCTCGGACGTCGCGGTCATCATGTTCGACGAGCCGCTCACCGTGATCGACCCGCACCTGAAGTGGCGCTTGCGCTCCAAGCTGAAGGAACTGCACCAGCGGCTCGGCAGGACCATGATCTACGTGACCCACGACCAGACCGAGGCACTCACATTCGCCGACCAGGTCGTCGTCATGAACGAGGGAACGGTAGTGCAGGCCGGCACGCCCCAGGAGCTCTTCGAGCGGCCGCGGCACACCTTCGTCGGGCACTTCATCGGCTCGCCGGGCATGAACGTGCTGCCGGCGACCTTCGCGGACGGCGTGGTGCGGTTCGCCGGGCATCCGGTCGCGGTCGCCACGCCGCCGAGAACACCGCCGGCCGGCGCGACGCTCGAGATCGGCGTGCGGCCGGAGTTCGTCCGTTTCGGCCCGGACGGTATCCCGGTGCGCGTACTCAAGGTCCGCGACAGCGGCCGCTACCGTATCGTCGAAACGCAGCACGATGCCAACACGATCAAGCTGCTGATCGGCGAAGACCAGCCGCTGCCTTCGGACACTGCGCACCTGCGGTTCGACCGGGCACACACGCAGCTGTACGCCGACGGCTGGATCGCGAGCTGAAGGTGGGCGCCGCGTGAGCACCAAGACGCCCAATCAGAAGGCCTGGTGGCTGGTGATGCCGGTGGTGGTGCTGGTCGCCTTCAACGCCGTCATTCCCCTGATGACGGTGGTCAACTATTCGGTGCAGGAAACTTTCGGCGACAACCAGTTCTTCTTCGAGGGCTTCAAGTGGTTCCGGGAGCTCATCGAGTCGGAGCGCTTCCACGACGCGCTGAAGCGCCAGCTCCTCTTCACCGGGATCATCCTCGCGATCGAGATCCCGCTCGGCGTGGCGATTGCGCTCGCGATGCCGCGGCGTGGACCCTGGGTCTCGGTCTGTCTGGTGCTGATGGCGATGCCGCTGCTGATTCCGTGGAACGTCGTCGGCGCGATGTGGAACATCCTCGCGCTGCCCGACATCGGCCTGCTCGGCCGGTCGCTCAACGCCATGGGGATCGACTACAACTTCACGCGCCAGCCGGTCGCCGCGTGGGCGACGCTGATCGCGATGGACGTGTGGCACTGGACGTCGCTCGTGGTGCTGCTCGCCTACGCCGGGCTTTCGGCGATTCCGGACGCCTACTACCAGGCCGCCAAGATCGACGGCGCCTCGAGCTGGGCCGTGTTCCGCTATATCCAGCTGCCGAAGATGAAGCGCGTGCTGACAATCGCCGTGCTGCTCCGCTTCATGGACAGCTTCATGATCTACACGGAGCCCTTCGTGCTCACCGGCGGCGGCCCGGGCAATGCGACGACGCTGCTCTCGATCGACCTGGTGAAGATCGCGCTCGGGCGGTTCGACCTCGGCCCCGCGGCCGCGATGTCGCTCGTCTACTTCCTCATCGTGCTGCTGCTGTCGTGGATCTTCTACACCGTGATGACGAAGGACGAGGCCGACTAGGATGGCGCACCCCCACGCTCACTTCGTTCGCTGCCCCCTGAGTGGGCCGAGTGCCGCGGCTCCATGCCGGCCTGCGCCGGCGTGGACGGCACGAGGAGGCGTTGCGTCTCGCAACGCCGCGGCCTGCAAGGCGTCAGTGCCCTTCGGGCGGCCGGGCGGGCACGATGACGCGCCCCCACGCTCACTTCGTTCGCTGCCCCCTGAGGGGTCGGTCAGTGCCCTTCGGGCGGCCGGGCGGGCACTGACATGAAGCGCTTGACCTGGCTGGTGCCGCTCGTCTACATCCTCTTCGTGCTGCTGCCGATCTACTGGCTGCTGAACATGTCGTTCAAGACCACGAACGAGATCCTCGGCTCGTTCACGCTCTGGCCGCGGGAGTTCACGCTGGACAACTACCGGAAGATCTTCACCGATCCCACCTGGTACAACGGCTACCTGAACTCGCTCGCCTACGTTCTGATGAACACCGTGCTCTCGGTGGCGGTGGCGCTGCCGGCGGCCTACGCCTTCTCACGGTATCGCTTTCTCGGCGACAAGCACCTCTTCTTCTGGCTGCTCAGCAACCGCATGGCGCCGCCCGCGGTGTTCGCGCTGCCGTTCTTCCAGCTCTATTCGGCGATCGGCCTGTTCGACACGCACCTCGCCGTGGCGCTTGCGCATTGCCTCTTCAACATTCCTCTCGCCGTCTGGATCCTCGAAGGCTTCATGTCGGGCGTGCCCAAGGAGCTCGACGAGACGGCTTTCGTCGACGGCTATCCGTTCTGGCGCTTCTTCATCCGCATCTTCATTCCGACGATCGCCGCGGGCATCGGCGTGACCGCGTTCTTCTGCTTCATGTTCTCGTGGGTCGAGCTGCTGCTCGCCAAGACCCTCACCTCGGTCGCCGCGAAGCCGATCGCCGCCACGATGACGCGCACCGCCAGCACCTCCGGCTACGAGCTCGGCCTGCTCGCCGCGGCTGGTGCGCTCACGATCGTTCCGGGCGCCTTCGTCATTTACTTCGTGCGCAACTACATTGCCAAGGGCTTCGCCCTCGGCCGCGTGTGACGGAGAACAGCGATGAACCCGACGGCGACCGCAAGCGGACTGGGCTGGATGGCTTGGACGCCGCAAACCGCCGCGTTCTTCATCGTCATCGCGCTGCTGCTCGTGGGAATGATGATCTGGGAGTGGCGCTCGCCCGGCGGTGCACCGCGGCGCGGCGTGCTCCGGATCGTCACCACGCGCGGCGACCGGCTGTTCATCTCGCTCCTCTCCGCAGCTTACATCCACCTGCTCTGGCTCGCGCTCTTCGGCAGCGCGGTCTGGGGCGCGACCCTCGTGTCGATCGTCTTCGCAGTCCTGGTGTTTCGCTACGTGTGAGCGGCTGTGGCGAGCCGTCGTCACGCTGACCCTGCATAGCGGGCGGGTGGTGTGGTTTGCGTACAACGCTCTGCCGTGGGGCGGAGATCGCCTTTCCGCCCGCCTGCCGTTTCAGGGTTCGACGACGGTGACGTCCACCGATGTGGCGATCCGCTTCACCGTGGCGTAGGCGAGCGGGTGGGTCATCGGGAGCGTGTCTGCGGCGGGGACGAGCGAACCGTCCGGGATGCGCGGCCCAAAGAGCACGACCGCCTGCTCCGTGTTGTTGCGCTTGGACATCCAGCGCAACCCCTGGGCCCAGGGGACTTGGCGGAAGAATGCTTCCGCCCAGCGCGCGGTCTTCGGGTAGCGGCGCTGCGCCCCGCCGAAGAGCTCCTCGAGGTCGACCTTGACCGAATGCAGTCCCGCCACTGTGAGGTCGACGAGCACGAGCTTTCGCACCGGAGCAAGCACGCTATAAGAGAGTCGGTTCAGGTGAGAGGCGTAG
>Ga0209254_10002627_pt1 | contig 16361 bp, 12 predicted proteins | sample FrelakmetDIP11DI_FD_187148 | JGI IMG/M metagenome (GOLD analysis project Ga0209254, IMG submission 187148) | Freshwater lake sediment microbial communities from the University of Notre Dame, USA, for methane emissions studies - DIP11 DI (SPAdes)... | ecosystem: Environmental > Aquatic >... | reverse complement strand
CAGGGCATCTTCCACACGATGCTTCTTTTCCTTGAGCTCAGTTTCGGTAGCTGCGCCGACACGAATGATGGCGACTCCACCGGAGAGCTTTGCCAACCGCTCCTGGAGTTTTTCTTTATCATAGTCGCTGGTGCTCTTATCGATCTCGACTCGGATTTGCTCGATGCGGCCTTTAATCTGGGCAGATTCTCCCTTACCACCAACAACAGTAGTGTCGTCCTTGGTCACCACGATTTTCTCGGCGCGCCCCAGATCGGCAATGGTGGTGCTCTCGAGCTTGCGCCCGGTCTCTTCGGAGATCACTTGAGCATTTGTCAAAACAGCGATGTCTTGCATCATAGCTTTACGGCGATCGCCAAAACCAGGGGCTTTAACTCCCACAACGTTCAGCATACCGCGCAACTTATTCAACACTAAGGTAGCCAGTGCTTCGCCATCAATGTCCTCAGCAATGATCACCAGATCACGCTTGCCAATCTGGACCATTTTCTCTAAAACCGGTACGATATCTGCTGCGGCAGAGATTTTCTTGTCGTGGATCAATATTAATGGCTCACTGATGATCGCTTCCATGTGCTCGGGATCAGTGATGAAGTAGGGAGAAATGTAACCACGGTCGAACTGCATACCTTCGACGTATTCGGTCTCGAATTCCAATCCTTTGGATTCTTCAACTGTAATGACGCCATCTTTACCAACTTTGTCCATCACTTCGGCGATCAATTCACCGATGATGCGATCTTGAGCTGAAATAGATGCCACATTGGCGATTTCAGCTTTGGTAGTCAGGTCGATTGACTGCTCGTTGATCTTTTCAGCGACGACCTTGGTCGCAGCTTCGATGCCATGCTTTAGCAACATCGGGTTTGCGCCCGCCGCCAGGTTCCTCATACCCTCAACGACGATGGTGTGAGCCAGAACCGTGGAGGTGGTGGTCCCATCGCCAGCAATGTCGTTGGTCTTGGTGGCAGCTTCCTTGAGAAGCTGAGCTCCCATGTTTTCAAATGGATCTTGGAGTTCGATTTCCTTTGCGACGGTGACACCATCATGGGTGATCGTAGGGGAACCGAACTTTTTATCCAGGGCAACATTCCGGCCCTTAGGACCAAGCGTTGTAGCCACCGCGGTTGCCAGAATCGCCATACCCTTTGACAGTCGATGGCGAGCCTCTTCGGAGAAAATTAATTGTTTAGCCATATTTACTCACTCCTTCATGAATATAAATTACTCTATGACGATTGCTAGAAGGTCGCTTTCGCGTAGGATTAGCAATTTCTTGCCATCCACCTTGATTTCTGTGCCGGAATACTTGGCAAACAGAACTGTATCCTTTTCCTTCACATCCATAGGGATGTACTTACCATTCTCATCACGTTCGCCGGGGCCAACAGAGAGAACTTTGCCTTTTTGGGGTTTTTCCTTGGCTGTTTCTGGTAGGACAATCCCACCAGCAGTGATGTCTTCCTGTTCGATGGGCTCGACCACCACGCGATTTCCTAACGGTTTTAGCTTTAGGGACATATTAACCTCCTGAAGAAATTTTGGTATTGCATTGGTTTTTATACATCTGAATTAGCACTCTAGCATCACGAGTGCTAACTTGCGAGAGAATAATACCCATTTTTTAGGGTAAAGTCAAGGGGGAAAAGGGAAGAATCAACAGGATTCTTATAAAATACTTATACAAGAACTGGTAACTTGAAGATCAATCCCCAGAAAATTCGCAGGTTAAATCCTCATTTAAAATCGAACGTCCAAGGTCCTTGCAAGAAGGTGAACAGTCGAACATTTGCCAATACCCGTTCCCATGCAGATTTGCTCAACCGAATAGATTTGGGTGAATTAACGGATTGGAGAACATATTTTCCTGTGATGGACTTACCACACTGAACCTGGGCGCCGTACATTCTTCTGCCTAATTGGTTTTGCACTTGCTCCAGGTAAGTTGAGCAGAGGTTGCTGTTATTGATTACAGGGATAATAGAGGTAATTGTAAGGGTGAAATCCGAGGCTATAGCGTTAATGGGAATTTCCCCCAAATTAGGGAAACCTTCTAAGATGCCACAGTATTTGGCTATTTTGGCATTCACTGGGGAGATGCGGTGTAACTGTGTTGTGGTTCCAAAATAACGATCTTCCTTTCCAGCATATTGCAGTATGCCCTCCTGGACCTGCCAGGCTTCCCAGTCGTTGTTATTGATCTGCACACATAAATCGATCTTGAATAAATCTCCCTCCCGCAGGAAGGTAGATCCATTTGGTTTCACACTGTAAGGTAGAGGATCGAATATAAAATCTGGCACTTCACTAAATTGAGATACCCAGGGACCAGAGATAGTGAAGAAATCATATACCAATCGCTCTGCCTCTTCCTGGCTCAATGAGTCGGGTTTTTCCAAGACTGAAAGTTCATATCCGTGATCAACATCGTTGCATTCAAGCTTAATTCCGGTTTGACGTGCATCTAAAGTTGGCTGAACTTCATTATTATAGACGTAACAATATTCACCCTCATTCGGTGTTGCACGCAGTTGTTCCACTGTTAGAGAAACATGCGAAAGGTCGACCTTCTCAGGGATGGGAAAAGTGACTTCATCGCAGCGACGACCTTTCTTGCCATCTGATGAAGGTGGATCGAGCTCTATCAGCTCGGTGCTTTCCAGGGAAGTATCCCCTTCTTTATAGTCTAAAAAGGCATGATCGATCATCCAATCCGAATGATCTGGAAGCTCGTAACAAACCAACACCTTGACAAGGTCTCCCTCACGGCGTATATCCTCTGCCCATACCAGGAGATCATTTGCCACTTTTGTAAGCTCAACAGTGAAACTTGGTATATCTGTGTTTCTAGATGATTGCCAGGGGGTGGATTGAGGGATTGCAGTTAGGGTCGGTGAAATCGGTGATGATCCTGCACTTGAAATATTAGTCTGTGCCGCCTCAGAGGAAAATAATATCGAATCTACGCTTGGCTGAGTTGTCGAACAAGAAACCAGGCTTGTCAATAAAATAAGCAAAAACCACTTGTAGAAAGCTGGCAACGTGAAGACCTGCATCTATGGAGTTGAAGTTGGCATGAGAGTTACAGTCGGAAATGGTATCCGATTAGACTCCAGGTTTCGGCAGATCCCCTCGCTATCCTCTACAATACTCATCAATATGGGATCGTCTGAATAAGCCCCTCGCACTTCCTGTAATACTCTATACGCTTCGTTGCAATAATTCTCGTTCGGTCGACTAAGAAACGCCAGGTTTGTCCCATACTCCACATAGTAATATGCCACAGTAATACTTGTCAAAGGTAAACCTTGGACATCTGTTTCTCCCATCTCATTTTCACTAGCAGTACATCCTCGGACAGCACACTTCAGAAGAGACATTGCCCCCTCATAGTTCCGAGCCCGGCGGAAGATGATCCCCAGTTGACCGTAAGTGGTTGCACTTGTGGGATCTAATTTTAAAGCTTTTTCTGCATTGATTGAGGCGGCAAAGAATTGTCCCAATTGTGCATAAGTTCGGGCGATCTCAATATAGGGCAAAGAATTTTGGATCCCTAAGGAAGAATTTATTTTCGCCGCTCGATCAAAGTAATAAAGTGCTCGATCAGGATTTTTTATGCCTTCTCGAAAATTTTGCCCAATACGGATGTAAAGAAATGTCATATTAGGATTGATTCTCACAGCTTCTTGATATTGCTGGATAGCTGTGTTGTACTTACCTAGGGTTTCCAAGACGTATCCATATACTCGGTGAGTATCCATTGAGCCAGGATCTTGAGTCACTGCCTGGGCAGCATATTTTTCCGCTTGAGTCCACTTCTGCTCGTCAGCCAGGATTTCTGCATAGTATGCCAATGCTAAGGCATTCTCGGGGTCAATTTGGAAAGCTCGAGAGGCTTCTCGCTCTGCTTCAACTAAAAGGTCTTGGCGCTGGTTGCTAGTTACTAACGAGTTGAATGCATACCAGTCCAGCACAAAGGCTCGGATGGCGCGGACGGTGCTGTCATCAGGCGCTAGACCGATCGCTCGGTCGGCAGAAGCCTTAGCCTCTTCTAGCCGTTTTAAACGATCGGGGTCACTACGAAGCATGCTGGAAGAATAGGTTTGAATGCGGGCTAATTCTGCCCAGGCCAGAGCGTTGTTTGGATCACCCTCCAATGCTGCTTGATAGGCATCGATGGCATCGTTTATTTTAGGTACGCCGCTTCCTTCTACTTCGTTGCTGGGGTCATCTAGTTTTCCCGCCTCGAAGTAAGCTTGAGCTTCCATGAAGTAGGATTCTGACATCCTGGTGGGGGTTGAAGTTGGTTCAAAAGGAGATTTCACTTCACCGCGCTGTACACTGAGTAGTATCCAAATTGCAATAATGATCAAGCATAATAAAACCAGAATGAAGTATACATTCGACCCCTTACGTGAGCGATGAAAGGAGGGGCGTTTTCCGGTTAGTTCGCGTTCTGTCATAAGTCGATATTAGGGAGTAGGGGTTGACTCACTCTCTTGAGTGAGGCTAGCCTGAATCTCGGGTGTGGATGTAGAAATAGTTGGAGTCAGGATGTTTTGTTGACAAACAGCCAGACCTTCTGTGGCATTGTAGACTGCAATCTCATCATTTGGAACACCGGTTAAGAGAGATTGAAAAATTGGAACCGCTTCCGCACAACGATTTGTTCGAGCCAGGGCGAATCCAAGGTGCCAGTAGTACTCCTCAACTCTACCATAATCCAATGGTAAGCCCTCGATAGGAACCCCATCTTCGTTAAGACCACCTCTCACGGAGAGATCTAATTCGGAAATAGCATTATTAAAATCCCCTTGTTTATAGTAAATGATTCCCAAGTTACCATGCAATCTTGGATCGGAGGGATTAACAGCCACAGCTTCTTCAGCATATTGGGCAGCCTGTGGATATCGTCCGTCAGCAAAGAATGCCCGAGAGAGTTCTGTCAGGGCGATTGTATCGGTTGGATTGAGTGCGTAAGAAGCCAGGAGAGCTTCTTGGGCAAGGTCGTAATTCCCGAGTGCCTTATAGGATACTCCTAAATTGAGGTGTAAATCTGCGATATTCTTATTAATTGCTATTGCAGATTGAAATTCTTCAATTGCCTCTTCAAGATTTTGTGTATATAATAAAACCAATCCTCGAGCTCGATGGGTTTCAAGTAGAGTAGGATCTAACTCTTTGGCTTTTTTCGATTCCTCAGCCGCCTTATCGTAAAGGTTATAGTCTCCTTGGTTTATTAATACTTCCGCATAGTACGCATGCGCCAGTGCATTGTTTGGGTCAAGGTCTAGCGCTTTCTTGATTTCAATTTCTGCCTCACTATACTTTTCTTGGAATCCCAGAGCCCAGCCTAAAACCGCATACGCCATTGGATTGTCTGGATTTTTCAGCAATGCATTTTGGGCATTAGTGATGGCTTCACCAAATTGTCCTACAAAGACCTGCAGGCGAGCCAGGTTAATATAATTGGCTGTATTTTCGGGATCTGCATAGATTGCATCCTTATAAGCCTGGATGGCTTGGTTAACTTTTCCAGCGCGATAGAAATCTTCCGCTTGATTGACAAAGGATTCCGGACTTCTCGTCGCAGTTCTAGTGGGAATAAATAACGGTGGTGTTGCTGGAACAACAACTTGATTAATATATAGAGCAACGCCTATCATACCCAACAAAAGAACAATACGCCAAATTTTTGGCCGGCGAGTCCGGCGAGTCATTGTCCATTTATTCCCACGCAGATACATAATATCATCATACTATTCCCGAGAAACCCAGTCAAGAAGGGTCATGTTAAGGATTGTTTATGATTTCACCAAGATAGGTGAACCTTGCCAATCTCTATTCTTAAAGCTAGAATGAAGCTATGAACACCTCAACATTACATTTTGAAGTATTTACTTTATTCCCCAATGTGTTTTACCCTTACCTCGAAACAAGCATCCTGCAACGTGCCATCGATCGTGGTTTGGTGAGAGTCAACCTTTTTAATATTCGTGATTGGACATCTGATCGTCATCATGTAACTGATGATGAACCGTACGGAGGTGGTGGAGGAATGGTGATGAAACCTGAACCGATCTTTACCGCGGTTGAAAGCATTCTAGGATCACCGCCTTCATGCCCCATAATTTTATTGACACCTCAGGGAAGCCTTTTTACTCAGCAGAAGGCAGTCGAGTTAGCCTACGATGGAGGTCAATCCTTGAATCAATCCCGACAATTGGCATTAATTTGTGGTCGATATGAAGGTGTGGATGAAAGAATCCGGCAGCACTTGGCAACAGATGAAATTTCCATTGGGGATTATGTAATCACTGGTGGTGAGTTAGCCGCAATGGTAGTGATTGATGCGGTAACCCGCCTTATTCCTGGAGTATTGGGTGATCCTGAAGGAGCCTTCGACGACTCACATGCCTCTGGTTTGCTTGAATATCCCCATTACACTAGACCTGCGAATTTTCGGGATTGGCAGGTTCCAGATATACTCGTTTCAGGTGACCACGAACGTATTGAGAAGTGGCGGCGTGAACAGGCGTTACAGCGAACTTACCATCGTCGTCCCGATCTTCTGGTATCTGCCTCCTTGACTGATGCCGATCGAAGATTCTTAAAAAAGATGAGAGATGACGAATCTCCAAAATCCAACATTTGAAGCTTCGGATTTTCGAGAAATCAATCCCCGCGACCTGGTTATATGGTCCGATGAATCCTTGCTGGTAATAAAAAAACCTTCGGGTTTACCTTCACTACAAGATGGTTACAATCCCGGTGCGGTGTACCTGGTTGAATTACTAAAGACGATTTTTAATCCTCTTTGGGTTGTCCATCACCTTGATAAAGTGACCAGCGGAGTGATGGTATTTGCCCGTCTAAAACTTACCCATCAAGTATTAAACACCCAGTTTGAAAAACGGCAAGCTTTCAAAGTTTATCATGCCATAGTTATTGGAAATCCCTCCTGGGTAAATATAACTGTGAATCTACCGCTTTGTCCCGATGGAGATCGAAGACATCGAACTATTATTGATATGAATAGTGGGAAACCTAGCAAGACGGTTTTGCGAGTTCTTGAACAATTCGAAAACCTCACCATGATCGAAGCTCTTCCGCGTACTGGACGAACTCATCAAATACGGGCGCACCTGGCAGCTGAAGGTCTCCCTATTATCTTCGACTTGTTGTATGGCACTCGTTGAGCGGACTTCGATCATTTCCAGCAGTCGGACATGTTTGAAGAAATCCTTGGAAATTCAAAGTGGAGGCGATTAGGCCTCCATGCACATTCACTTACCTTTACACACCCAAGAACCAATCACGTCCACACATATGAAGCTCCTTATCCACAAGACGATAATGAAACACTCGAATATCTCCGTTAAATCTCATACAGGTAATCCGTGTTAACTTCTTATTAGAAATAATCTAACCTCTAAGCCGGATTCTTGACGTTCTTTTTCCCACGTGGTATTATTTAATTCAAGGAATTAGCACTCGCTTGCCGCGAGTGCTAATAAATACTAATAAAGATGACCGAACTAACCGAAAGGCAAAAACTCATTCTAGCGCTCGTCATCCGCAACTACATTGATACAGCTCAGCCGGTTGGATCTGTTCACCTTGTAGATCATTACGAGTTGGAGATTAGCTCAGCCACTGTACGTAATGAAGTGGGAATGTTGACGGATATGGGTTATCTACGCCAGCCTCACACTTCAGCTGGAAGAGTACCTACAGAAGAAGGTTATCGCTACTTTGTCAGGCAGCTCATGGGTCATCCGGAGTTACCTTCGACAACGAAACGAACCATAATACACCAGTTCTTCCAGGCAGGAATGGATGTGGATCGCTGGATGCGGTTAGCCGCCTCGGTTTTGGCACATCAGTCACAAGCTGCTTCGCTAGTTACAGCGCCACACCCAGAACGAACCGTCTTCAAGCACATTGAATTGATCAATACCCATGGCAGGCAGGTACTAATGGTATTGGTACTTTCAAGCGGTGAGGTCAGCCAACAAGTATTGAATCTGGCTGAACCAGTATCCCAAGAACAACTCAGCAGTGTGGCTCAATCAATTAATAACAGATGTAGTGGATTGAATCGTGGCGACATTGAAGCTCTTTCGATACCTCTCTCTACGCTGGAACAGGATATCCTGAAGCTGGTTATCGATGAATTAAATCGCTTCAGTGCTCTGCTGACAGGTGAATTATATCGGGATGGCTTAACTCACGTTCTTTCAGAACCAGAATTTGGGGGAGGAGATCTGGCACGAAGAGCTTTTCGAATCTTGGAGGAACGACCTCTTCTGGAAGATTTACTGACTCGCACTGTTCTTTCCAGCGTTGAGGATGGCGTTCAAGTACTGATTGGTGGCGAAGGTACCTGGGAAGAGCTTCGGGAATGCTCAATGGTGTTAGCCCGATATGGTGCGCCTGGTCTGGCTACAGGCACGTTAGGGGTATTGGGACCCATGCGTATGCCTTACCCACGAACGATTTCTGCCGTCCGGTTCGTAGCTAGCTTATTAAGCGAACTGGTTGAAGATATGTTAACAGATTGAGATGAGTTTTCAATAAAGACCCTATGTTCGATAACAAATTGTTTTGAGGAGTTATTAACAATCAATGCCGAAGAAGAAGCAAATCCATAAAGAGTCCGAAGTGCTTGACGATCTAGAAAATGAAATTCCCGACATCTCCCTTCCGGAAGCACCGGCCGCCGAAGGTGTGATCGATGAAGTTGTGGAAATTCAACAGGAGCTGGAAGACACTCGAATAAAAGCTGGAGAATACCTGGATGGCTGGCAGCGTTCTCGCGCTGAGTTTGCGAATTATAAAAAGCGGATTGAACGTGAGCAATCACAAATATATCAAACTGTGACTGGAAATATCATTAAACGATACCTCAGTGTGGTAGATGACCTTGAACGAGCCTTGAAGAATCGGCCTCAAGACAACCAGGGTGCAACCTGGGCAGATGGGATAGAGCTGATTTATCAAAAACTGCTCTCGATTCTAGAGAGCGAGGGCATAAAACCTATCGAAGCACAAGGGCAACCCTTCGACCCCAATTTGCATGAAGCAATTTCTCTTGAGGAGAGCGATAGTAATGAGAGTGGACAGGTTATTGGAGTGACCCAGCAAGGATACATGCTTGGAGATCGTGTATTACGTCCAGCAGTTGTTAGAGTGGCTAAATGAATTATTCAATGATTTTAATAAAAGATTTTATGATAAGGATTTTAAATTATTAAGGAGGATTGATCTATGGGTAAGATTATTGGAATTGACCTGGGCACAACAAACTCAGTAGTTGCGGTGATGGAAGGCGGTGAACCAACCGTTATTTCCTCAGCCGAAGGAGAACGACTAATACCATCAGTCGTTGCCGTGAACAAGAATCATGAAAGGTTAACAGGACGGGTTGCACGTAACCAGGCAGTCGTGAATCCTGAGAATACCATCTTCTCAATAAAGCGCTTCATGGGAAGGAAATATAAAGATCCCGAAGTTCAAAAAGGTCTTTCTCGGGTGCCGTATAAGGTAGCTGAAGCTCCCAACGGAGATGTTCGGGTTGTCTTGGACGGAAAGGAGTATTCACCTCCCGAAGTATCTGCAATGATCCTGGCTAAACTCAAATCTGACGCTGAGTCTTACCTGGGTGAATCCGTCACACAGGCTGTAATCACTGTACCGGCTTACTTCAATGACGCTCAACGAAATGCTACTAAAGATGCTGGAAAAATTGCGGGGCTTGAAGTTATGCGAATTATTAATGAACCGACTGCTTCCTCCTTAGCTTATGGGCTGGATAAGAAAACCGATGAAGTGATTGCGGTTTATGACCTTGGAGGGGGAACATTCGATATCTCAATCTTGGATGTTGGTGATGGGGTATTTCAGGTGCGCTCCACTAATGGAAATACCTTTCTGGGCGGAGATGACTTCGACCAGCGGGTGATTGATTATATTGCAAGTGAATTTCAACGAGAAAATGGAATTGACCTACGCAAAGATCGACAAGCATTACAGAGATTGAGAGAGGCTGCAGAGAAGGCCAAAATTGAGCTTTCGAGTATGATGCAAACGGAGATCAATTTACCGTACATAACGGCCGACGCCAGTGGACCTAAACATCTGGTCATGAATTTTACTCGTGCCAAACTTGAGCAGCTTACTGGTGATTTAATCGAAAGCACTCTTGAGCCTGTGAGGCAGGCGCTAAAAGATGCGAATACTCAACCATCCCAGATCAAAGAGGTGGTTCTTGTTGGCGGAATGACTCGGATGCCCGCTGTTCAAGAGGCAGTTCGCAAGTTGTTCGACAAAGATCCTCATAAGGGTGTGAACCCAGATGAAGTAGTTGCGGTAGGTGCCGCAATTCAGGCCGGTGTGTTGGGTGGTGAAGTTAAAGATATCCTGTTATTGGATGTCACCCCTCTCACACTATCGGTAGAGACATTAGGTGGGGTTGCTACACCGCTAATCGAACGTAACACTACTATTCCGACTCGTAAAAGCCAAATCTTCTCCACTGCAAGTGATAATCAACCTCAAGTAGAAATCCATGTATTGCAAGGTGAGCGTCCCTTAGCTTCTGACAATAAGTCGTTAGGAAAATTCATTTTAGATGGAATTCCTCCTGCGCCTCGTGGTATTCCTCAAATTGAGGTGACTTTCGATATCGATGCCAATGGTATTCTGAAAGTTACAGCACAGGACAAGGCAACTGGACGTAGCCAAAATATTACGATTACTGCCTCCTCTGGTTTGTCGGATGCAGAAGTGGAAAAAATGCGTAGAGATGCTGAGTCGCATGCAGAGGAAGATCGACGTCGCAAAGAGTTGATTGAGGCGAGGAACAATGCGGACAATCTAACTTATTCAGCTGAAAAAGTTTTGAAAGACTTGGGCGAAAAAGTTCCTGCTGATATGAAACAGCAAGTAGAGGAGAAAATCTCCAAGGTCCGTGAGAAGATCACCAGTGACGATGTAGATAGCATTCGGACCGCCACAGATGAATTGAATCAAGTTTTGCAACAAGTTGGAACCGCTGCATATCAACAAGGCCCAGCCCCTTCAGAACCACCACCGGACACCAGTCAGCAGGCTGGTCCCTCTGAAGGCACTTCAGGTGAGGATGTTGTGGATGGTGAATTCACAAACGCATAACTGACCTTGATGATTTGTGCTCGAGATTTTCAAGAAATATTAGTGATAGGTGTGCATAGTGCACCTATCACTGGTAACCGAATCTAATGACGCAGCGTGATTATTACGAGATTCTAGGAGTACCTAGAAATGCCTCTTCTGATGATTTAAAAGGGGCATTTCGACGTTTAGCTCGCCAGTATCACCCGGATGTGAATAAATCTCCAGACGCTGAAGAACATTTCAAAGAGATCAATGAAGCTTATGCGGTGCTCGCAGATGATGAAAAACGCTCCATTTACGACCGTTTTGGGCACGCGGGTGTGAGAGGAGCAGGTGGTGTTCCAGATTTCTCAGTGGATTTCGACTTTGCAGATATCTTCGGCGACTTGTTTGGCTTTGGTGGTTTTGGCCGTACTTCCAGGCACACTCGTAATGCTCCCCGACGTGGTGCTGATCTTCAATACCTTCTGGAGCTTGCTTTCGATGAAGCAGTGTTTGGTGTCGAGAAAGAAATAGAAATCACTCGAGATGAAGTCTGCAGCATATGTAATGGAAGTGGTTCAAAGCCAGGGACGAATCCAATTCGATGCGCTACATGTAATGGTACAGGTGAGGTGCGTCAGGTGCGCCAGACCATTCTCGGCTCCATGGTCCAGGTAACCACCTGCCCAACTTGCCGAGGCCAGGGTGAAACAATAAGCTCCCATTGTACTAACTGCCAGGGTCGTGGATTAGAGAGGATTACCCGCAAGAAGATTATTAACATCCCTGCGGGAGTTGACTCTGGAACTCAAATCCGCTTGGCTGGTGAGGGTCAGCCTGGTGATAATAATGGTCCAAATGGGAATCTTTATATCACCATCCAAGTGAGATCACATAAATTCTTCCGGCGGAAGGATTATGACATATTACTAGACCTTGACATCAATATCGCCCAGGCAGTATTAGGAGCCGATGTGGAAATTCCGTCAGTGGATGGAAACGCTACTCTTCGAATTCCACCAGGAACCCAACCTGGAAAAATTTTAAATCTGAAAGGAAAAGGTGTGCCTAGATTACGAAGCAATGGTCGAGGCGATCAGCGGGTGGTGATCAACATTGCCATTCCCACACGTTTGACTGGCGAACAGCGCAAATTGTTTGAAGACCTTGCAAAAAGCCTGGGTAGCGAAGTACGACCGCAGGAACGTGGTTTCTTAGAGTGGTTGAAAGAAACCCTGGGAAGTTAATTTTCATTTTTGAGGATCTGGGGGAAGTTTGATTTTCGCCCCTTAGTAAAAAGTTGTTTTAAAATGCCCGATTCTAGCTGGTTGGAAGTATCTCTAACGGTTGATGGTGAGTTGGCTGAGTCTGTGGCAGAGGTTTTTATCCGTTTTATGCCGAACGGAGTAGTTATCGAAAGCACGGAAGTTACAGCGAACCTGGATGGTACAGAAGATCATGCCACCGGTCCTCTTCGTGTTTTTGGTTTTCTACCGGTAGATGACCAGTTAGAGCAGACTCAGCACAGCTTAGAAAAAGCACTTTGGTACCTTGGAAGAATCAGACCAATGCCCAAGGCTAAATTTCGTTTGATTAAGCAGACCAATTGGTCTGAAGCCTGGAAGGAGCATTACCATCCCATCCAAGTTGGGAAACGATTGTTGGTTGTTCCAGCCTGGATAGAACTCTCAAATCCCGAATTTGTCTCTATAAGCATTGATCCAGGGATGGCATTTGGCACCGGCTCACATCCAAGCACCCAGTTATGCCTGGAGATAATGGAATCCCTTGCAGAAGCATTCCTCAAGGAGTCGAAATCCATTGATATGATAGACCTGGGTTGTGGAACAGCAATCCTGGCAATCGCTTGGCTTAAACTGGGAGCGAATCGCGCCCTGGGTGTTGATGTTGATCCTGAAGCGATCCATGCAGCAAGGGAAAATGCAAAAAGAAATGAAGTTAATGAGAAACTTGTACTGGAAACCGGTTCTTTAGCGGAGATACGGTCTGGAGCTTTTTCATTGCAAAGAGCAGACCTGGTAGTAGCAAATATTTTGGCTCCAGTACTGATCAGCATGTTGAATGAGGGATTGAGCGAGCTGCTTAAATCGAACGGGAGAATGATCCTTTCAGGAATCCTGGCAGAGCAAGCTGACGAGCTAGAGAGGGTGGCACAAATGAACAACCTTATACTGCAAGAACGTCGCCAGGATGGAGATTGGGTAGCCTTATGTTATCAGCTATGTGAAAGCCAAGATGATAAGACCGTGTAATAAGTAGAAGCTTGAAGCCTCAATTCCACTCATAAAATCCTATCCCTATCGTATCATCTCCAGATTTTATAATAGTTAGAAAATTCTGGTGCAGTCTTTTCCAGAATATTTACTCATAGCAGAACGTATCGATTAAAACACCATCCCCATCCTGCAGGTAAGCGCAGTCTTTATTATTTTCCCAAATAGGAGAAAGGATGTAGTAACTTAAACCGCAATGATCCGGTTGATACTGGTTGGTATAGATCCGACAGTATTGTCCAGGACCTAGCACGAACTTGGGAAAAACAAATGTATGATTTTCAATATCTCTGAGGGTCCAATGTTCCAGTTGAACCGGCGCATCCCCATCGTTAAGTATCTCAACGAACTCTTCCGGTTCTTGCCAGGCAGTTCCTGTGGGGGAAATCTTAACAATGATCACATCGCCTGCTCGGGAAGGTGTAAAGGTCGCGGTTGGAAACGTCCGGCTTGGGGTTGGTGTGAAAGCCCAAAGACCGCTATGATTAGCCAGGGCTGATTTTTCTGCTTCCTCTAATATCCCATCGCAGCTGGTATCCGGTGGTGTGCTATCTGCTATGGTATAGCCGCTCTCCACCAGTTCGCGGTTTACGAAGATTGAACCGGCTAAAACATACCTCTGCAACATCCCTTCGATTTCCTCTTCGGATTGATCTTTAATAAGCCAAATGGTCTTCCCTTCGACCAATTCCTGGTTTTTCTGGAAAGCACCATTCCAAATATCCACATTTTCAGAATAGTCAGGTAAACCGATCCCTATATATCGGATAGTCTCTGTCCTCCCGTTGACAATTGCTTCGATTGTGACACCGTCGATTATAGCTTTGACCTGGGCTTTGGTTGATTTCGCGTTTATAGGGATACACCAGGGGTCAAGCTGCACGGGACCAGTTGTTGGACTGGGGGCGTAGGTTATAGCCGGCTCCAGAGTTGGCTCGTCGGTGGGCTTTTCCAGTGTGCTTTCTGGTTTCGGTGACATTATCGCAAAAGGAATGGTTGGTACTGCGGTGATTGTTTTGACTGGCAAGTATTCAATAGTGGAATAGTCTTGAATTAATGATTCGATGGTTTCACTTGAGCTCAGAACCTCACCAGCTGTTATCGATGCCCAAAAAGGCTCAATAGTGGAAGTGAGCGGTTGGTGATCGCTAATAAGCCTTGAAGAGAACGCGATAAGCGAAACGAGCATACATACCCCTAATATTGATGTAAGAATAAGGATAAGAAAACCGACTCTTGTGTACGCCCTTTTTGGGGTCATAGCTGTTGGATGGATTACGGAATAGACCAGACAGTGAAGTCCTGGTAATATGTTGATTTCCCGCTGATTGTATTACCTGTCTTCATACCCGTCCCTACCCAAATATCGCCAATATCTGATGATTTCGATAAATCCAGTTCATCAATCAGGGTTCCATTGAGATAGAATATCCCCCAATCTGCTTTACATATTATGCGGATCCAATTAGATTCTCCCTCGTTGACATCCAGGTTGGTGAGGGTGCTTGAAGTTATTGCAGGTGCGGTAAAGTCATCTTCGAAGTAGAACAGTTCCCAGCTGCTATCCGATTCAACCTCTACACGAAATTGTCCATTTTGGTTAGCACGAAACACAATTCCAAAGTCCCAATCCCCCTCAGAAGCAGCATAGGGATTGAAGAACCTTACTTCTAAGATGAAGTTATTGAGTTCCTGCTCTGAGGAAAAATATTCGATTCTGTCATCGTCCGGATTGTGGATTAGATATCCGCTGGCTGGACCAAAAACTAAAACACGATCTGCAATGATCCCAGCCAAACTCAATTCCTTGGCCTGAGCGGTCTGAAGTGCTCCTGCTTTTGCAGTTGAGGTAGAGTTGACCATCTCCAGAGCGTTTGCAGTGGAAGTGTTCTTAAAAATTTTGGTTATGGTAGCCCCAGCTCTGGCAGTGGATAGTTGTCTCTCCTGGATTGCCAGAGCTTGAGCTTCTTGAGTTGCGTGTTCATTCTGTTCTTGTTGGTTTGTCCAACCAGTATATCCTACCGCAGCCCCCGCGCAGAGAAGTAATGCTACCAGGATTAAAACCCCAATAGCCTTCTGATTGATCCATTTGTGTGTGTTCTGGGTTGGTAGTACAAGGTTGGATTCTTTCATAACTGTTTGAGTGCCTGGAAACTGCATCGAATGGGAACTTGCCGGTTCCTGAACAGGTCTCACTACCTTTGCAGTCTCCGTGGGTCGTACAAAAACCTTTTCTTTCGGGAGCCAGGAGCCGGAAGAAGAGGCAGAAGGGACTGTACTGTGTTTTAGTGCGGATACGAAATCAGAAGCGCTTTGAAAACGTTGGCTCGGCTCTAAAGCCATGGCTCGTTCGATGACCTGGATGAGCTCCAGTGGTACTTGCGGATTCAATTCATATGCTGATGGTAGCTTTATTCCTGCCATTCGCTGGACGCTCTCGAGAGGATCTCTCCCCGCGATAAGGTTGTATAAAGTGGCACCCAACGCATAAATATCTGTCCTGACGTCAGTTTTTCCATGTCCATACTGCTCTGGGGGTGCGTAACCAGGGGTTACGGCTCTGGCTCCCAGGGTGGTCTTTAGGTTTGGATCAAATACCTTAACTAATCCAAAATCCACCAGCAGGGCGCGCCCATCGGGTGTGATTCGAATATTAGAAGGTTTTATATCACGATGGATCACGGGAGGTTGCCGGCTATGCAGATAGACCAATGCTTCTGCTACCTGCAACACCCAACCTCGCACCTGCTCAATGGGCAGTGTCCCTCGGCGCTTTAGAAGGTTCATCAGGTCTTCCCCCTCGACGAAGTCCATTACCAGGTATTGTCCTTTATCCTGGATGAAAAAGTGATCTGTAACTCTGGGGAGATTGGGGTGAGAAAGGTTGGAGAGAACCGTCGCCTCTCGAACAAATTGCCGGTAAGCAGC
>Ga0209254_10002626_pt1 | contig 16362 bp, 14 predicted proteins | sample FrelakmetDIP11DI_FD_187148 | JGI IMG/M metagenome (GOLD analysis project Ga0209254, IMG submission 187148) | Freshwater lake sediment microbial communities from the University of Notre Dame, USA, for methane emissions studies - DIP11 DI (SPAdes)... | ecosystem: Environmental > Aquatic >... | reverse complement strand
GACGGCGGCTGGACCGCGCAGTAGTCGCTACGCCTTCCCTTCCACCGACCCAAGGAGTCCTTCGATGAAAACGCTGCGCAATACCCTGCTGTTCCTCGCGGCAAGCACCACGCTCACCCTCGGCGCCACGGCCGCGCTGGCAGGCGAGTGTCCCGCCGACAAGCGCGTCGCCGACGGCCAGGGCCAGAAGTCCGGAGCCACCATGCCGAAGGACGTCGTCGACAAGGTGATCGCTTCGACCGACCTCGAAACCACCAGCGTCGGGGTGAAGGGCCGCCTCTTCCGGGCGCGCGAGCTGCGCATCATGCCCGGCGGCATCGTCCCCTGGCACTCGCATTCGGACCGGCCGGCGATGATCTACGTCGTCTCGGGCGAGATCGTCGAGTACGCGAGCACCTGCGCCGTGCCGATCGTGCACCGCGCCGGCGAGGTCACCCCCGAGAAGGCGCCGACGTCGCACTGGTGGCAGAACACCAGCAACGCGCCCGTCGTGCTGATCTCGGTCGACCTCTTCCGCGTCGAGGACAAGGCCAACGAAAAGATGATGTAGGCGCGCGGGCGGCATCGGCGGGCCCCGAGCGGCCTGCCGATCCCGCCCCCCACGCAAGCCACCCGGAAGAACGTCATGCACCAACCCGCGACCCATGCCCTGCGCCTCACCACGTCTCCCGGGTCCGCGCGCGTGCTGGTTCGAAGCGTCATCATCGGTCTCACCGCGTTTCTGACGCTGGTGGATCTGTTCGCGACCCAAGCGATCCTGCCGTCGCTTGCGCGCCGCTACGACGTCGGTCCCGCGGCCATCGGCCTCGCGGTGAACGCGGCGACCATGGGCATGGCCATCGCCGGGCTCGCCGTGGCCTTCTTCAGCCGGCGCATCGACCGGCGGCTGGGCATTTTCTGGAGCCTGGCGCTGCTGTCGATTCCTACCGCGGCGCTCGCGTTCGCGCCGGACCTCGCCACCTTCACAGCGCTGCGCGTCGTCCAGGGACTCTTCATGGCCACGGCGTTCGCGCTCACGCTGTCCTATCTCGCCGAGCAGTGCAGCGCGTCCGCCGCCGCCGGCGCGTTCGCCGCGTACGTCACAGGCAACGTGGCGAGCAATCTGGTCGGACGCCTGATGTCCGCGGCCGCTGCCGATTACCTCGGCCTCACGGGCAACTTCTTCCTGTTTGCCGCGCTCAACCTGGCCGGCGCCGTCCTGGTCTGGTTCAGCCTGGGACGCACCGCCCCCATGCCGATGGAGGCGAACCCGCGCTCGCCGCTCGCGATCTTCGGGGAGCATCTGCGCCATCGCTCGCTCCGCGCGAGCTTCATGATCGGCTTCCTGATCCTCTTCGCGTTCATCGGCACCTTTACCTACGTCAACTTCGTGCTGGCGCGGCCGCCGATCGCGCTCGGCCCGATGTCGCTCGGACTGGTCTACTTCGTCTTCGCGCCGTCGATCTTCACCACCCTGGGAGCGGGGCGCATGGTGAGCCGGTTCGGCACGCGGACCGCCTTCCTCGGCGGGCTCGCGATCGCGGGCGCCGGGCTGCCGCTGCTCCTCGCGGCTTCGCTCGAGCCGGTCCTCGCCGGGCTCGCGCTGGTCGCGGTCGGCACCTTCGCAGCGCAGGCTACGGTGACCGGCTTCGTGGGACGCGCTGCCACCACCGATCGCGGATCGGCGAGCGGCCTGTATCTCGCCTGCTACTTCTTCGGCGGACTGGTCGGCGCCGCGGTGCTCGGACAGGTCTTCGACCGCTACGGCTGGCCTGCCTGCGTCGCCGGCATCGGCGCGGCGCTCGCGCTCGCGGCGATGCTGTCCCGGCACCTGACGCTGCTTCCGGCGCCGCGGACCTGAGGTCGCCGCCATGCCGCTCTCCGAACTTGTCGAGCTGGCCGCCAACGGCGCGGAGATCGCCGGCGTCGCGCTGATCATCGGCGGCATGATTGTCGCCACCGGCCGCTACGCCATGGTGCGCGGGCTCGAAGCCTGCACGCGGTACCAGCGGTACCGCCAGGACCTCGGCCGCGCGATCCTGCTCGGCCTCGAAGTGCTCGTCGCCGCGGACATCGTTCGCACCGTGGCGTTCACGCCGACCATGGAGAGCGTCGCGGTGCTCGCGATGATCGTCGCCATTCGGACGTTCCTGAGCTGGAGCCTCGCGCTCGAGCTCGAGGGCCGGTGGCCGTGGCAGCGCGCCGCGGCAGCCCTGCCTCGAAGCCAATGACCCCACCGCGCGCCACGCGCGTCACCCCCAAGGAGCCGTCCATGCCACTCGCTGCCCGCAGCACTGCACTTGCAGCACTCCTCGCATTGCTCCTCACCTCGCCGGCCGCGCTCGCGCAGTCGGTGCCTGCGCGCGACGATGGCGTCGTCCGCGTCCGGAGCGTCCATTCGCAGGACGAGACCGTCGCGCGCCTGAAGCGCGACATCGCCGCAAAAGGGATCGCCTTCTTCAGCGAGATCGACCAGTCGCAGCTCGCCGCCGGCGCCGGCGTCCAGCTGACCCAGGTGCGGCGCTCCACGCTCCTCGTCTTCGGCAACCCGCCGCTCGGTACGCAGTTTCTGAACGCGCGCCCGGAAGCCGGCCTGGACTGGCCGGTGCGGCTGCTCGTGCAGGAAGATACGCAGGGGCGGGTGTGGGCGACCTACACCGATTTTGCGTGGATCGCGCGACGCCACGGGATCGACCCGGAAACCCCCAGCTTCAAGACCGCGAGCGGCGTGATCGCCTCGATCGCATCGAGCGTGGCGGGTCATTAAGAACCGCAATGGGGGAAGACGATCATGGCGGCGAGCCGCCCCGCCCGGCAACGCCCGGCCCCCGCCACCGCGAGCGGGTGCTGGTGGCCGCGCTGCTCGCCCGAAGCGCGCCGACATGCCCGCTGATCGCAGCGGGCTTCGAGCGCATCCTGCTGTGCACGATCCGCGCGTGGTCCGCCGGCGCGCCTCCACTACCGGCACGATTTTCCAAGGAGAAGAACCATGCAAGCAGCCACGTCCGTGAGGGCCTCACGCGCCTGTGAATCCCTGTCGGGACAGATCGTCCTGGTGCTGCAGGGCGGCGGCGCGCTGGGCGCGTTCCAGGTCGGCGTCTACCAGGCGATGCACGAAGCGGGGATCGATCCGCACTGGGTGGTCGGCACGTCGATAGGCGCGATCAACGCCGCGCTCATCGTCGGCAATCCGCCCGAACGGCGCCTCGAGCGGCTGCTGGCGTTCTGGGAACGCGTTACGCACCGGCCGACCGGTTCGTTCGGCCTGATGCTCCCCGGGCTCGACAGCATGCTCAACAACCTCGGTGCCATGACACGCGGCGTGCCGGGCTTCTTCCGCGTGAGCTCGACGGCCATGCTCGGCCCGCATGCGGCGGTGGGCGTGGAGCGCGCGGCGTGGTACGACACCTCGCCGCTGCGGGAGACGCTCGCCGAGCTGGTCGATTTCGAGTGCCTCAACTCGTTTCCGACCCGCCTGACGGTGGGTGCCGTCAACGCGCGCACCGGCGCCATGCGCTACTTCGACAGTCGCGACCAGCGCATCGGCGTCGATCACATCATGGCTTCCGGCGCGCTGCCGCCGGCGTTTCCCGCCGTGCGCATCGACGGCGAGCCGTACTGGGACGGCGGCATCTACTCGAACACGCCGACCGAGGTGGTGTTCGACGACAATCCGCGCCGCGATTCGGTGATCTTCGCCGTGCACCTGTGGAATCCGGAGGGCGGCGAACCGACGTCGATCTGGGACGTCACCGGGCGCCACAAGGAGATCCAGTATTCGAGCCGCGCGCGTGCGCACATCCTCAAGCTCCAGCAGGTGCATCGGCTGCGGCACGTCATCCGCGAACTGAAACGGCGGCTCCCCGAGGACATGGCCGACGACCCCGAAGTCGCGGAGCTCGCCGCGTGGGGCTGCGGCACGGAGATGCAGGTGGTGCGCCTGCTCGCACCGCGGCTGGACGGCGAGGACCACACCAAGGACATCGACTTCACGCCGGCCGGCATACGCGCGCGGATCGAGGCCGGCTACGCGCAGGGCAAGCGGGCGATCGAGGCGGCGCCCTGGACTGCCGCCGTCGATCCGATGGAGGGGGTGGCGATCCATGAATATGCGTGACCTCCCCGCCGCGGAGCGCAACGTGGTGATCGTCGGCGGCGGCTTCGCCGGGACCAACCTGGCGAAAGCCCTGCAGCACCGCCTGCCGTCCGACTATCGGGTGGTGCTGCTGAGCGAAGAGAGCTACACGACCTTCAACCCGATGCTGCCCGAGGCCGTGGGCGCGTCGGTCTTTCCCGAGCATGTGGTGGCGCCGCTGCGCGAGGTGCTCGACATCCGCATGGGCAGCCGCTTTGTCATGGGTCATGTCACTTGGGTGGACTGCGCGGCGAAGACGCTCGCATGCACGACGCTGGCGGGACCGCTCACGCTCGCCTACGAGCATCTCGTCTTCGCGTTCGGCAACCGCGCCCGCACCGACTTCCTGCCCGGCATGGAGGCGCACGCACTGCCGCTCAAGACCATCGGCGACGCCCTGGAAATCCGCAACACCGTGCTGCGCCGGCTCGCGCGGATCGAGCTGGAGAGCGATCCCGCGGAGCGGGCGGCGCTCGGCCACTTCGTCGTCATCGGCGGCGGCTTCTCCGGCGTGGAAGTCGCCGGCGAGCTGGTCGACTACATCCGCAGCGCCCGCCGCTACTATCCCGGCGTCGGCGCGGACGAAACCCGGGTCACGATCGTGCAGGACATCGATCGCCTGCTGCCCGAACTGCCGGCGTCGCTGGGCGACGCGGCGCAGCGTTCGCTCGCCGCGCGCGGCGTCGTGATCCGCCTCGGCGCGCGTGCCGCGGAGATCGACGAGGACGGCGTGCGATTGACCGCCGGGGACCGGCTGCGGGCCGCGACCGTCATCTGCACCATAGGCACCAAACCGAATGCACTGGTCGCGGCGCTCGGCCTGCCGGCGGAGCGCGGCCGCATCGTGGTCCAGCCCGATCTATCGGTGGCAGGCGTGTCGGGCGCGTGGGCGGCCGGCGATTGCGCGCAGGTCGTCAATGCCGAGGACGGCAAGGTCTCGCCTCCGACCGCGCAGTTCGCGGTGCGCCAGGCGCGCTGGCTGGCGCGCAACATCCTCGCCACCATCGCGAGCGAGCCGACCACCCCGTTCCGCTACCGCTCGCGCGGGTCGATGGCCGGCATCGGCCACCTGAACGGCGTCGCGGAGGTGTTCGGCATCCGGCTCACCGGACTGCCCGCCTGGCTGCTGTGGCGCGCCTACTACCTGTCGCAGATGCCGACGCTGGAGCGCAAGGTGCGCATCTACGTCGAATGGACGTGGGGCATGTTCTTCCCGGTGGACATCACGCACCTGCGCTTCACGCGCAGCCGCGATGCGGAGAAGGCGACGGTCTGACCAGCAGGCCTGCGCTCACCGCCGCGAGAGGGCGCGCACGTCGAAACGCGCTTCGTCGAGCACGCGTCCGCCCGCCTCGGTGAGCATCAGGCGATGCGCACCGGGCGCAGGCAGGTCGATCATGCGCGTCGCCTCCCCGCAGCCCAGCGCTCGCCCATCGAGCGCGAAGCATGCGCCGGCTGCGCCGTGCGCCTGAACGAGAATGCGCTGCAGCGCCGCCGGGATGTCCGGGTCCGGTGCGACGACGGTGCCGCCAGCGGGCGCGACGATGCGCGGCCGCGTCTGGGGCGAAGGCAGCGCGACGTGCTTCGTCTCTGTACCGGCGACGAACCACTCGTCGCGCGGCGGCTCAACCACCGGTGAGAAGGTGACCGTCGTGCGCACCACGTTCGCCGGCGGCGCGGGCGCGGCGCCCGGCGCATCGGCATGCAGATGCTCGACGATCGCGCGCCAGACCGGCGCCGCCCCCGAGATGCCGGACACGTCCCACATCGGCGCACCGGAAGCATTGCCGACCCACACGCCCACCGTGTAGCGATCGGTATAGCCGACCGCCCAGTTGTCGCGCATGCCCTTGCTGGTGCCGGTCTTGACCGCGGCCCAGGTGCGCGTCGAGAGCGGACTCGCCAGCCCGAAGGTGAGCGCCCGCGCTCCCGCGTCGGCGAGGATATCGCCGACGATCCAGCTCGCGGCCGCGTCGAGCACCGGCGCGGCCGGCAGCGGTTCGCCCGGAACGTAGCGGACCGGGCCGAGCCGGCCGCCGTTGCCGAGCGCTCGATAAGCGTTCGTCAGCGCGACCAGGCTCACCTCGGCGCCGCCGAGCGCAAGCCCGTAGCCGTAATGCTCCGCATCGTGCGTCAGCGACGCGAAGCCGAGCGCGCGGAGGCGATCGTGGAAGCGCTCGAGCCCGACCAGCGCCGCGGTGCGCACCGCCGGCACGTTCAGCGACGCAGCCAGAGCCGTCCGCACGGTGACCGGCCCCTTGTGGTTTCGGTCGTAGTTCTGCGGAATGTAGAGCCCGCTCGGCGTCGTCAGCGACAGCGGCGAATCGTCGAGCACGGACGACGCCGTGAGCCAGCGCTCGCCGATAGCCACGGCATAGAGAAACGGCTTCAGCGTCGAGCCGGGCTGACGCAGCGCCGCCGCGCCGTCGACCTCGGCCGCGCCCGAGAGATCGCCGCTCGACCCGACATACGCGAGCACCTGGCCGGTCGCGTTGTCGAGCACGACCACCGCGCCGTCCTCGACGTTGCGGTCGGCGAGCTCGGCGAGCTGGCTGCGCAGCGTCTCCGTGGCGAAGCGCTGCAAGGAGGCGTCGAGGGTCGATTGCACGCGCTCGCCGCCTTCGCGGAGCAAGCGGCGCGCGAGATGCGGCGCATCGGATGCGCCGGGCATCGGGTGCGCGCGCCGCGGCAGCGTCGCCGTGACGAAAGCGGCGGCATCGCACTGATCCTTCAGTTCAAGCTGTACCAGCACGCCGCACGCACGCTCGGCGACGCGGTCGCGCGCCGCGCCCGGACTGCGCAGCAGCGCCGCCATCACCGCGGCCTCGGCCTGATCGATGCCTCCAGGGGCCTTGCGGAACAGCCCGTGCGAACCGGCCGCGATGCCGACCAGCTCCCCGCGCAGCGGCATGAGGTTCAGATACGCCTCCAGAATCTCCGCCTTGGTCCAGGAGCGCTCCAGTGCCAGCGCGTCGCGCATCTGTCGCAGCTTGCCCGCCGCCGTCCGCGATCCGCCGGGCTCGCCGGCGAGCAGGCCCGCGAGCTGCATGGTGAGGGTGCTCGCGCCGCGCGGGCGCCCGTTGCGCATGCTGTCGATCGCTGCCGAGACGAGGGCGAGCGGATCGACGCCCGGATGCCACTGAAAGCGCGCGTCCTCGGAAACCAGGACGGCCCGCACCAGCGCCGGCGAGACCTCGGCCAGCGCTACCCAGTCGAGCTGGCGCCGATTCCGATCGAGACGCAGACGCTGCAGCGGCTCGCCGTGGCGATCGAGCAGCATGGCCTCGGAGCCGCGCGTTGCGGCGCGCACGTCGGCGTAGCGCGGCACGTCCGCGGTCAGCACAGCGGCCGCAGCCCCAACCATCACGACGGCAGCGATACCCGCAGAAATGAACACCAGCCGGCGGCGCACACTCACTCGCGCACCTCCACCTTCGCCACCGGCAGCTCGCCGAACGTCTCCGGCGCGTACATCGCCTCGACCCGCGAAGACGGCAGCTCGAACGTCCCGGCGTTGTTGAGCCGCACCGTGTACTCGACCTTGAGCTTGCCTTTCGGCACATAGCGGTAGTACGCGCGCAAGCCGTCGAACGCGCGCTCCTCGAACGCGGGCCACGCCAGGCCGTCGCGGCGCTCGCCGCGGGCGAGCAGCGCGGGATCGCCGCCGAGGCCGGTGCCGAGAATCGCGGCGCCCGCCGGGATCGGATCATTCACCACCACCCACGTCATGTCGGCCTGGGCGTCGATCTCCAGCGTCACGCGATAGACGTCGCCGCGCGTCCATGCGCCGGAAGTCTTCTGCTCGACAGGCGCCACCGTGCGCTTGATGGTGTAGCCGGCGAACAGCGGCTGCTCCAGCGGCAGCGCCGCGCGCGACTGCACAAACGCCCAGGGCCGCCCGCCGCCCTCGTGAACAATGGACACATTGCCCTTGCCTGCGGGCCATGCGAACGCCATGTCGAAGCCGTCGCCGATCGCCGTACCGGCGGTCGGATCGCCGGTCGCGCGGGACCGCGCCTTCGACCAGTCGGTGCGGCGCGATTCGCCGCCGAGGGCGCCGGTGCTCCAGCCGGTGACCGGATCGCGCTCGAACTTCTCGCTGAAGCGCCGCAGCGCCACCACGCCCCAGGCATTGGCGACGGTCGTGCTCCAGCGCCCCGCTTGCTGCCGTCCCAGCGCGCCGCGCGCTAGCCGCGGCACGTCCTCGCGGAAGTCGGCATCGTCGGCCAGCATATGCAGCGCGCGAACGGCGTTGCGGTCGGGCGAGACCATCAGCCACCACAGGTAGTCGGACTTCTCGGTCGAGAACGCCAGCGTGGTGCCGGAGAACGTCAGGCGCGAGCGCAGGATCTGCTTCGCTTCGGAAAGTCGCTGCGCGCGGCGAGGCACGCCCTCCGTGCGTTGCAGGATGCCGATCCAGTCGAGCACGCCCGAGGTCGGCCACAGATTCGGCGCGATCTCGATCGCGTCGAGCATCGCCGGCTTGGCGCGGCCGTGCCGCGACAGCGCTTCGATCACGGCCAGCTTGCGCAGCGCCAGGTCCGCGGTGGGCAGCGCGCCGTAGCGCGTGATGCGCCCTTCGGCGAAAGCGGCGAGACCGCCGAGCATGCGCTCCCGAGGCGCCTCGGGAATCTCGCGCCCCGACGCATCCGCGATCGCGATCAGGTACGCCGTCAGTCCGTCGTCGCCTTCCAGCCGATCGGTCGCGAAGAAGCGCGCAAGCCCGTCGCGGTCGAGGAACGCCGGCAGCGCGTTCATGGTTGCCTGCCACAGCGCGTCGTGCTCCAGCGCGACTGCCTTCGACACGCGCTGCTCGATGCAAGTGTACGGATAGCGCTGCATCCATTCGCGAATGCCGGACACGTCGCCGCCCAGCGAGCGCGCGAGCCGCACGTCCACGCCACCCCGGCCGGGGATCGCTCCCTTGGGCAACTCCGCGGCGAACGCGACGGGCTTGCCGGGCTCGAGCTGCAGCAGCGTCTGCTGATAGACGCGTACCGGATGCGCAGCGCCGACGGTCTGCGCGATCTTCAGGGCATCGCGCGAGCCCTGCGGGCCGCCATCGACCTCGCGCGCGGCGACAGACCACTGCAGGCGCTGCGTATCGAACGGCGCCTGAGCGGCGAACGACACCGTCTTCGCCTCGCCCGGTGCGAGCGACACCCGCTGCGGCGGTAGGGCACTGGCCGCACCGCCCGGTACGGCGTAGTCCGCAGTCACATCGAGGACCAGCGGCCGATCCGCCCCGTTGCGTACCGTGGTCATGCCGGCGAAGCGATCGCCCTCGCGCACGAACGGCGTCAGGCCGGCGAACAGCATCACGTCCTGGGTGGTGCGGATCGTGACGCCGCCCGAGCCGAACTTCGCATCGCCCGCATGCGCGACCGCCTCGATGCGGAACGAGGTGAGCGAATCGTTGAGCGGCACGTCGAGCATCGCGCGGCCGTCGCCATCGAGCGCGATGCGCGGATGCCAGACGAGCAAGGTGTCGAACAGCTCGCGCGCGCTGCCGGCGCCGCCCCCGCCGCCCGGCGCGGCGGCCTTCTTGCCGAAGTGGCGCTTGCCGATCACCTGCGACTGCGCGGTCGAGGTCTCCACCTCGATCGGCCGCCGGGCCATCATCGCGTCCAGCAGCGCCCACGAGCGGTTCGGGGCGAGCGCGAGCAGGCCTTTGTCGACGGCGGCCAGCGCGATCTCGGCATTCGCGGCGGGCTTGCCGTCGGCGTCGGTCACCCGGATCGAGACCGGCACCGTGTCGCGGACGCGGTAGACGGACTTGTCCGTTTCGACCGCCACCTTGAGCTCGTAGCCGCGCCAGCCGACGCGCACCGGTGCGATGCCGAGGCGGAACGCGGGCTTGGTGAGATCGACCAGCGCGGTGGGACGCGTGTCGACCTCGCGCGGCATGTCCTTTACCACGCCGACCCACATCCCGACGCGGTACACCAGCCGCTTGAGCCAGGCGAACGGCCCCGGCTGCTCGGGATCCACGCGACCGCGCACCGCCAGCACCGAGACGTAGGCATTGGGGCCGTAGCTCGCGACGATGGGGACGTCCACATAGGGCGACGATGCGACCAGGCGCTGCACGCGCGTCTCGAGCACGCCTTCGCGCTCGACGGTGATGAGCGCGGTAGCCTCGCGAAACGGCATCCGCACTTCGAACCGCGCGGTATCGCCGGGCTCGTAGCTGCGCTTGTCCGGGAGGAGGTCCATGCGATCGGAGCTGCCCGCGCCGAACCAGTCGTCGCCGGTCGCGACCCAGACCTCGCGGCTCGCGACGGCGACATTGCCCGCGGTGTCGGCCGCCCGCGCGACCAGCACCAGCTGCCCGGTGCCGGGCGCGCGCCCGTCGCATACGACGAGACCCCGCGCGTCGGTCTCGCCCTTGCACGCCGTACCGATCGGCTTCACCTCGGCGGTCTGCTCGTAGGCGTAGAAGCCGCCCAGCAGCCGTTTGCGATAGGCGTTGATCCTGCGCTCATAGGCGTCGACGGTGACGGTGCGCCCGGCCTGCGGCTTGCCATCCACGTCGAGCGCCAGCACCTTGAACGCGAGCCGCTCGCGCGTCGCCCAGTAGCCTTCCATCCGCAGCCCGAGTGCGAGCGCGGACGGCAGTACCAGCGCGCGCGTGGCCGCGGCCAGGATCTGTCCGTTCGGGTCGGAGTACTCCATCTCGACTTCGAGCGCGTGCGGCGCAGTCACCTTGGGCAGCTTGTCGAAGGCGGCGCGGGTACCGCCTTGCGCGTCCAGCGTCAGCGCCTGCGTGCGCACCGGGAACGCGCCCGACTCGCCCGCGGCCTCGGTCTGCTCGTCGTCGGGATTGCCGAACATCGCCTCGGGGCCGAGCGTCTCGATGCCTTCCTTCGGTACGCGGCCGCCGAAGGTGAAGTCGTCATACGCGGGGAAGGTCGGCGTGTGCGGCGCGAGCCGGCTGCGGAACTTCACCGGCGCGAACGCCGCCGGCCCGCCGGCGAGATAGTTGAGCTGCGCGTCGACTTCGAGCTTATCGGCGTTCACTGCAGGCGCCGCGGGCGGCTTGAGCACCGCCTTCATCAGCGGCACGCGGAACTGCTCGACGCGGAAGCTGCCGCTGTTCAGCCTTTGGCCCCGTGCGCCCGATTGCAGGGTAAGCGTCACGTCGTAGCTGCCTAGCTTCGCGTCCTTGGGGATGACCCAGATCGAGGTGGCCGCACTGTTCGTCCATTCGAGCGGCACGGTGTACCGCTGGCCGCTGCCCGCGTGGGTCAACTCGGCACGCATCGGACGCTGACCCGCCGCGGGCGCCGCGAACCCGGAGCCCGTGCGCACGCGCACGAAGTGCTTCATCGAGACCGTCTCCCCGGCCCGGAACAGCGCGCGGTCGGTGACGGTATGCGCGATGACCGGCTGGCCTCCACCCCCGCCGGCGAGGTTGAACTGCCAGGGGCGCAACCCTTCGTTCCAGCTCGTCAGCATGAACGAGCGGTCCTCGCCCAAGCGAGCCGTCACCAGATACGCCTGCGGCGCGTGCGGGCAGTCCTGATAGCGGTAGTAGCGCGGCAGCTCGATGCCGATGCGCGCGATGCCGTTCGCGTCCGACTCGCCGTCCCAGATGCGGCGACCGGCACAGTCGTTCACCACGACCTTCGCACTGGCGACCGGCGCGCCCGTATCGAGCCGCGTGACCCATGCCGACGACGACTCGCGGCCGTGCTTGAAATGCACCGCCAGGTTGGTGACCAGCGCGCCGGCGTAGACGTAGTACGGCTGCGGCTCGCCGTGCAGCGCCGCGCCGAGGCGGGGACTGGCGATCTGCACCACGTGCAGGCCCGGTTGCGCGAGCGGAATGCCGATGACCTCGAAGGCGCGGTCCCCCGAGGGCCGTGGGAGTTCGAGCGGGCGCGCGTTCGGGCCGCGGGCTTCCGCCTCGCTGAGCAGCGGCAGCTCGCCGGCACGGATCTCGCGCCGCTCCTCGCCGGGCTTGCGGGGCGGGTCCGGCGGCCCCTGGTACAGTCGCTTCAGCCATTGCGCGAGCGCCGCGTCGTCGCCGTCGACGCGCAGCTGCGTGCCGCGGGCGGCGGGCAGCGCGTCGATCGCGACGCCCCGGAGGGGCGCCTCGACGTTGCGCACCGTCACCGGCAGCGCCGGCTGGGCATTGATCTCGAGGATGCCGAACGTGGACGGGAACTTCACCAGCGGCGGATCGTCATCGACGCGCACCTTGAGCGGGAACTCGGCGGCGTTGCCGAGTGGCCGTCCGGCGTCGTCCTTGAGGCCTTTCGGAATCTCGATCAGCACCTCGGTCTTCGCCGGAAACGGCCCGCGGAACTCGACCGACTCGACGGTCTTCGACTCCGGCGGAACGGTCGGCGTGACCGTCCGGCCATCGGCGGTCTTCAGCGTGATGCCGAGCGCCGTCTCGCGAGCGATGGTGCCAGCGAACTCGAGCGTGATCGGCAGCACCGGAATGCAGCCGGCCTCGGCGTTGACGCGGGTGCAGGTCGCGCGCGCGGTGAAGTCACGCCGCGCGCGGTAGACGAGCGTCTGGTCCTGGCGCGTCGAGAGGCCCGCCGGGGTGCGGATGCCCTGCCCCCACACGAGCTTCACCTCGGCGCCGGGAGGCAGGCGACGCGCGCATTTCACCAGCGTGATCGGCACGTCGTCGAAGCGGTCGTTCTTCACCGCCAGCAACGCGCGGCGGGCGCGCTTGTCGAGCGCCTGGAAGAGATCGAACGCGCGCGGCCGCTGCTCGGCGATGATGCGATTGCGCTCGTCGCCCTCGATCACGCGCACGCCGATGCGCTCGCCGATGCCCGAGACGAGGCACGAGGCACGCTCGGCGACGCTCTTCGCGTCGGCGACCGCGTCGAGCGCGAGCATGAAGACCTGCTCCTCATCGATGCCCTCGTTGCCCTCGTCAGGCAGGCTCGCCTTGATCGACGGTCCGCCGGTGTCGAACCTGAACGTGGCCGCGGCCACCGCGCGTCCGTCGACGGTCTTCAGGCCCGGCCGCACGGTGAACGTGCACTCGATGCCGCCGGGCAGATCCGACTCGAAGTCGTAGAGCCAGTGCCGCGTGTCCGTCCAGCGCCCGCGGCCCGGCGCGCCGCACTGCACCTCGAACGGCGCCTCGACCCGCGGGTCGCCGAACGCGACCACCGGGCCCGAGAACCGCGCCGTGACCTGGCGCGCGTCCTTCACCTCGCCCTGCGGCGTGAAGGACTCGACCCGCACGGCCGGGGACTGCGCCCAGGCGATGGACGCGGCACTCATGAGCAGGACGGCGAGCGACAACGCAGCACGCATGCGGGTGATGCTCCCCTCGGGATCGACTGACCCGGATGATACGCAGGGATTCTGGCAATGCCGTGGCGAAAGCGGGCGGCATGCGGGCGAAGAATGCTCGGGACGCGGCGACGCGGCGACGCAGCGACGCGGTAGACTGCGAATCATGAGCGAATCGCTGCTGCCTCCCGGCAAGGAACCGGTCCTGCGCGTCATGCCGATGCCGGCGGACGTGAACATTCACGGCGACATCTTCGGCGGCTGGATCATGTCGCAGGTCGACATCGCCGGCGGCGTCACCGCCGCACGACGCGCCCGCGGGCGCGTCGCCACGGTGGCCGTGAACTCCTTCGTCTTCAAGCAGCCCGTCCTGATGGGCGACGTCGTCTCCTTCTACGCGGAGATCGTCCGCGTCGGCAACACGTCGATCACGGTGGACGTCTCGGTCTACGCGCAGCGCGATCCCCACGACATGCAGGTGGTGAAGGTCACCGAAGCGGTGCTCACCTACGTCGCCACCGACGAGAACCGCCGGCCGCGCGCGGTCCCGCCCGAAGCCTGAGCATGACTGCGGCAGCGCCGCCGCTGGTCGTCGCCCGCGACGAAGGCCTGTACTGCCCGCCCGGGGATTTCCACATCGACCCGTGGCGGCGCGTCGATCGCGCCGTCCTCACTCATGCCCACGCGGACCACGCGCGTCCGGGCTCGGCGCATTACCTGGCGGCGCGGCCCGCGGAGCACGTCCTGCGCACGCGCCTCGGCGACGTCGATCTGCAATGCATCGGATACGGCGAGCGCGTAGAGATCAAAGGTGTCCGCGTCTCGCTGCATCCGGCCGGCCATGTGCTCGGCTCGGCACAGGTGCGCCTGGAGCACGCGGGCGAGGTCTGGGTGGTCTCGGGCGACTACAAGGTCGAGCCCGATCCGACTTGCGCACCCTTCGAGCCGGTCGCCTGCGACACCTTCGTCACAGAGTCGACGTTCGGACTCCCGATCTATCGCTGGCGGCCGAACCAGGAAGTCTTCGCCGACCTGAACGCCTGGTGGCGGGCGAATGCCGACGCGGGCCGCGCGAGCGTCGTGTTCGCCTATGCGTTCGGCAAGGCGCAGCGCATCCTCGCCGGCGTCGATGCAGCCATCGGACCGATAGTCTGCCACGGCGCAGTCGAGGCACTGAACCGCGCCTATCGCGCGAGCGGCGTGGGGCTGCCCGAGACCCGGCTCGCGACCGACGTGACCGACAAGGCGTCGCTGCGCGGTGCGCTGGTCATCGCCCCGCCCTCGGCGCAGGGCACGCCATGGATGCGGCGTTACGGCGACTACAGCGACGCGTTCGCCTCCGGCTGGATGCAGCTGCGCGGCGCACGGCGGCGGCGCGCCGTCGACCGCGGCTTCGTGCTCTCCGATCATGCCGACTGGCCGGGCCTGCAGCGGGCCATCGAGGCGACCGGCGCGCGGCGGGTCTACGTGACGCACGGCTACGTGCCGGTGATGGTGCGCTGGCTGACCGAGCGCGGGCTGGATGCGCGGGCGTTCGAGACGAAGTACGGGGACGAGGACGACGACGCGGCGGGTGCCGCCACCACGGATGCGGCCGCCTAGGGCTGGCTCGCCACTCCCACGCCAATGAGGCTGTCGCGCGTCACGAGCCCGGCGAGCTGGGCTTCGCTCATGCCCTCGGTCCCCGCCGGCCGCAGCGGCACGATCATGTAGCGCATGTCGGCGGTGGAGTCGTGCACGCGGATGTCGACTCCCTCCGGCAGCGTCGTGCCGAACTCGGCCAGCACCGCGCGCGGCTCGCGCACCACCCGGCTGCGGTATTCGCGGCTCTTGTACCAGTGCGGCGGCACGCCGAGCAACATGCGCGGATAGCAGGAGCACAGCGTGCACACGATGACGTTATGCGTGGCGCGCGTGTTCTCGATGGCAACGATGGGGATCGGCCCGATATCGATGCCGAGCTCCGCGGCTGCTGAGCGCACGTCGGCGAGCAACCGCGCCTTGAATGCGGGATCGACCCACGCGCGCGCCACCAGCACGCCGCCGCGCTCGTGGTTGCGCGATTCCATCGCCGCGATCTGCGCGTCGATCTGCTCGCGGGTCACGACGCCGCGCAGGACCAGCAGTTCCTCGACGGCGGCCTGCATGCGGCGGTAGTAGCCGGCGGTTTCGGCGCTCATGCCTGCTCGAGCCAGTGTTCGTATATTTCGATCTCGACCACGTCCTGAGGTTTCTCCGCGTAATCCGGCCAAAGGTCCGTCGACCTGAACCGCACACGGTACAGCGGCACTGGCGGAAGTCCGGGACGGTTGTACGCGAGCTCCTCGGGATTGGCGAACCCGCCGCAGTAACGTTCGATCACGCCGACGTGGCCGCGGCAGTACCAGGGCGTGCGGCAATGGCCGGGCGGATAGGCGCGGCGGACGCGCACTCTGTCGCCAGGGCGGAACCGGTGTTCGACCGCAGCCGCCTCAACCATGCTCGCGTGCCTCGCTCTCGGCCATCCTGGCCGCCAGGTCATCGACGCTGATGAGGCCCCGCTGCAGCAGCGCCTGGGTCGCCGCGTGCATCCAGCGCTCGTAGTAGCCGAGGCCGTCGTACGCGTTCGGCCCCAGCTCCTCGATGTAGCGGCGCAGCTCGTCCACGGTCAGCGAGTCGCAGCGGTAGGCGAGCAGCACCACCAGCGCATCGACGCGCTTCTCCCACGCCTCGTACTCGTGCTCGTCGCGCTCGCAGCGGCCGGCGGGACGGCCGCCCAGATCGTGGTGGCGATGGCCCGGGTCATCCATGCAGCGCGCCGCTCCGTAACGGGTTGAGAGGGCATCATACGGTAAGCGAAAATCCGCCGACAACCCGTCGCCCTGCCCCGCCCCCCTTTGCACCGCTTCGCCCGCCTCTACGCCGAGCTCGACGCCACCACCTCGACGCGTGCCAAGGTGGAGGCGCTGGAGCGCTACTTCCGCGCCGCCGAAGCGCGCGAT
>Ga0209254_10002625_pt1 | contig 16363 bp, 17 predicted proteins | sample FrelakmetDIP11DI_FD_187148 | JGI IMG/M metagenome (GOLD analysis project Ga0209254, IMG submission 187148) | Freshwater lake sediment microbial communities from the University of Notre Dame, USA, for methane emissions studies - DIP11 DI (SPAdes)... | ecosystem: Environmental > Aquatic >... | reverse complement strand
GGCCGGCTCGTGGATCTACATCGGCAGCCAGGGCATCGTGCAGGGCACCTACGAGACCTTCGTCGAGATGGGCCGCCAGCACTACGGCGGCGACCTCGCCGGGCGATGGATCCTCACCGCGGGGCTCGGCGGCATGGGCGGCGCGCAGCCGCTCGCCGCGACCATGGCCGGCGCCTCGATGCTCGCGGTGGAGTGCCGCCCGGAGCGCATCGAGAAGCGCCTCGGCACGCGCTATCTCGACGTCCGCGCCGATTCGCTCGACGAGGCGCTCACGGTCATCGAGCGGGCGAGGCGCGAACGGCGCGCGGTGTCGGTGGGCCTGCTCGGCAACGCCGCCGAGGTGCTGCCCGAGCTCCTGCGCCGCGGCGTGCGCCCGGACGCCGTGACCGACCAGACTTCCGCGCACGACCCGGTGAACGGCTACCTGCCCGAAGGCTGGACGCTCGGGCAGTGGGACGACCTGCGCACGAGGGACCCCGGTGCAGTGGAAGCCGCCGCGCGCAAGTCCATGGCGCAACACGTCGAGGCGATGCTCGCGTTCCAGCGGCAGGGCATCCCGGTGTTCGACTACGGCAACAACATCCGCCAGGTGGCGTTCGACGAGGGCGTGAAGAACGCTTTCGATTTCCCCGGCTTCGTGCCGGCCTACGTGCGGCCGCTGTTCTGCCGCGGCGTCGGTCCGTTCCGCTGGGCGGCGCTGTCGGGCGACCCGGAGGACATCCATCGTACCGACGCGAAGGTGAAGGAACTCATCCCCGACGACCCACACCTGCACCGCTGGCTCGACCTAGCGAAGGATCGTATTCAGTTCCAGGGCCTGCCGGCGCGCATCTGCTGGGTGGGGCTCGGGCAACGGCACCGGCTCGGCCTCGCATTCAACGAGATGGTGGCGCGCGGCGAACTGCAGGCCCCGGTCGTGATCGGCCGCGACCACCTCGACTCCGGCTCGGTAGCGAGCCCCAACCGCGAGACCGAGGCGATGCGCGACGGCTCGGACGCCGTGGCCGACTGGCCGCTCCTGAACGCCATGCTCAACATCGCGAGCGGCGCGACGTGGGTGTCGATCCACCACGGCGGCGGCGTGGGCATCGGCTACTCGCAGCACGCGGGCGTGGTCATCGTCTGCGACGGCACGCCGGCGGCGGCGAAGCGCATCGAGCGCGTGCTGTGGAACGACCCGGCCACGGGCGTCATGCGTCACGCGGATGCGGGCTACGAGGAGGCGATCGCCTGCGCGCGCGAGCACCGCCTCGACCTGCCGTTCCTCGACTGAATGCCGACCCTCTGGCGCCACGCCCGCATCGCCACCTGCGACGAGCAGTCGCGGGTGTTCGAGCGCGGTGCGGTCGTCACGCGCGGCAACCTCGTCGAGTGGGTCGGCGCGGAGGACGACCTGCCGGCGGGCCTGCGCCCCGCGCGCACCATCGAGCTCGCCGGCCGCTGGCTCACGCCGGGCCTCGTGGACTGCCACACGCACCTCGTGTTCGCCGGCCAGCGCGCTGCCGAGTTCGCACGGCGCACCGCCGGCACGAGCTACGCCGACATCGCACGCGAGGGCGGCGGGATACTGAGCACCGTGCGCGCCACGCGCACGGCAAGCGAGGACGAACTCGTCGCGCGGGCCGGGCCGCGGCTGCGATCGCTGCTGGCCGAAGGCGTGACGACCGTCGAAATCAAGTCGGGCTACGGGCTCGAGTACGAGACGGAGGCCCGCATGCTGCGGGCGGCGCGCAGGCTCGGGACCGCGCACCCCGTGACCGTCGTCACCAGCCTGCTCGCGGCGCACGCATTGCCGCCGGAGTTCGCCGGGCGCGCCGACGAGTACGTGAACACCATCTGCCTCGACTGGCTGCCGCGGCTCGCTGCCGAAGCGGGCCTGGTGGACGCCGTCGACGCCTACTGCGAGGACATCGCCTTCTCTGCCGCGCAGTGCGAGCGGCTGTTCGCGGCGGCGCGTGCGCTCGGGCTGCCGGTGCGCCTGCACGCCGAGCAGCTCTCGAACGTGGGCGGCAGCCAGGTCGCGGCACGGCACGGCGCGCTGTCCTGCGATCACCTCGAGTACGCGACCGAAGGCGACGCCGCGGCGCTGGCGCGCGCCGGCACCGTGGCGGTGATGCTGCCCGTTGCGTTCTTCGCCCTCGCCGAGAAGCAGCTGCCGCCGATCGAGGCGCTGCGTCGTCACGGCGTGCCGCTCGCCGTCGCCTCGGACTGCAATCCGGGTTCTGCGCCCGGCGCCTCGCTGCTGCTCGCCATGAACATGGCGCGGCGACTGTTCGGGCTCACGAGCGCCGAGGTGCTCGACGGCGTCACGCGCCACGCCGCGCGGGCGCTCGGTCTGCAGCGGCGATGCGGCTCGCTCGCGCCCGGTCGGGCCGCCGACTTCGCCGTGTGGTCGGTCGACACCCTCGACGAGCTCGGCTACTGGGCGGGCTTCAATCCCTGCAGCCTGGTCGTGAAGAACGGCGCCATCGTGCTCGAGCGCGACGCGTGAGGAGAGACGCATGACGCAGCACCGCGACATGGACCGGGAGCCATGGTCGGGTCGCGTGGATGCCGAGGACGGCGAGCGCGGGCGGCGCTGGCACCAGGTGGTGCGGCCGGTCGGCACGGACGGATCCGGCATCGCGCTCCTGGGGCTCGCGAGCGACGCCGGCGTGTCCCGCAACCGTGGACGGCCGGGCGCGGCCGAGGGACCGACGGCGCTGCGGCGCATGCTCGCCAACCTCGCGTGGCACGGCGACGATGCAGAGGGCCTCTACGACGCCGGCGACGTCCTCTGCGAGGGGGACGCGCTCGAGGACGCGCAGCTCGCCTATGCCGCATGCATCGCCGGTCTGCTGGCCGGGGGCCACTTCCCCGTCGGGCTCGGCGGCGGCCACGAGATCGCCTGGGCCGCCTACCAGGGCCTCGAGCGTGCGCTCGCCGGCGACTCGCGCCTCGCGCAGCTCGGCATCGTCAACTTCGACGCGCATCTGGACCTGCGCAAGCCGCCGCTGCCGGGACGCGGCACATCGGGCACGCCCTTCCTGCAGATCGCCGAGGCCCGCGCCGCGATGGGCCTGCCGTTCCGATACCTGTGCGTCGGTGCGAGCGCGCCTGCCAACACCCCGGCGCTGTTCGACCGCGCGGCCCGCCTCGGTGCGCAGGTCGTACTCGACGTGGATGCGGGCGGACCGGCGGCGGAGGCGACGCTCGTGCGCTTCGTCGCGGAGTCCTCGGCCGTGTACCTGACGTTCTGCCTCGACGTGCTGCCGCCGGCCGTGGCGCCGGGCGTGAGCGCGCCGTCGGGGCTCGGCGTGGCGCTGCATCGCGCCGTCGCCCTGCTGCGCAGCGCACTCGCCGCGTGCGGACACGGCCGGCCGGGCAGCCGGCTGCTCCTGGCGGACGTGGCGGAACTCAACCCGCGCTTCGACCCCGACGGCCGCACGGCGCGCACCGCCGCACGCCTGGTCTACGAGCTGGCCGCGGTCAGTCGGTGACGTCGGGCTCGACGAAGCACCAGCCGACTCCGCAACGCGCCGCACCGGCCGCCGAACGAGACTCGAGCGATGAAGTTTCCGCCTCGTGCCCTGAGCGTCCTGGTCATGGCCGCCGCCGTGCTTGCGACTTGCGGCTGCAGCCGCAAGTCGCCGGAGCGCGAGCCCGCGCCGGCGCCGGACGCGGCGGCCAGCCACCTGCCGTCCGGCATCGACTGGTTCGCGGGCGACGTGGACGCCGCCTTCGCGGCCGCGAAGGCCGCGGGCAAGCCGCTGTTCCTGTACTGGGGGGCCGAGTGGTGCCCGCCCTGCGCGCAGATCAAGTCGACGATCTTCAACAGGCGCGAGTTCCAGGAACGCAGCAGGCTGTTCGTGCCCGTGTACCTCGACGGGGACACGCCGAGCGCGCAGCGCCTCGGCGAGCGCTTCGGCGTCGTGGGCTACCCGACCATGATCCTGTTCCGCGCCGACGGCGCCGAGATCACCCGCCTGCCGGGCGGCGTGGACGTGGCGAGCTACGCCACCATCCTCGACACGGCGCTGGCAGCCTCGCGGCCGATGCCCGAGATCCTGCGCGCGGCCTCGAGCGGCGTGGCGATCACCCCGGACGACTGGCGGCTGCTCGCCTATTACTCCTGGGCCACGGACAACGGCCGGCTGGTTCCAGAGGAGGACCGCCTGGAGGTCCTCACCCGCCTGAATTCGTACTGCCCGGGGGATCTCGCTCCGCAGTGCGGACGGCTGTACTTCGAGTACCTGCGCGCAGCCTCGGCGGCGGCCGCCGCGGGCCGCCCGACGCCGGACGCCGCCGCGCGCCGCGATGCGCGCCTGAGGCTGCCGCGCCTGCTGGGTTCGCCCGAAGCGGTCCGCGCCAACGTGGACAGCGTGCTGTACGGCTCGACCGAGGTCGTGAATCTGCTGTCCGACCCCGGCTCGGCGGAGCGCGAGCAACTCGTCCTCGGCTGGCGCGCGGCGCTCGACACCCTCGCCCGCGGCGGCGAGGGCCTCGAACTCTCCGGTCCGGAGCAGCTCAACCTCGTGCGCGCACGCATCCTCCTGCAGCGTCTGGCGGCGCCCGACGCATCGCTGCCCCCGGCCCTGCTCGACGAAGCCCGCCAGGCGGTCGCGCGCGTGGAGGCCGCAACCCCGGACGGCTACGCGCGGCACGCCGCGATCAACTCGGCCGCCAGCCTCTACTTCGAGGCGGGGCTGACGGACGAGGCGAACCGCCTGCTGGTCGCGGAGATCGAGAAGTCGAAGTCGCCCTACTACTTCATGCTCGACCTCGCGGATCTCGCGAAGAAGGCCGGCCGCGAGGACGAGGCCATCGGGTGGCTCGAGCGCGCCTACGCGGGAGCAAAGGGGCCGGCGACGCGCTTCCAGTGGGGCTACAACTACCTCGTGGGACTGCTCGAGATGACGCCCGAGGATGCGGCGCGCATCGAGCGCGTGGGGCTCGAGGTGCTCGGCGAACTCGACGGCTCGCCGGACGCGTTCTACCAGCGCACGCGCCTGCGCCTCGAGCAGCTGAGCGCGATGCTCCTCGAGTGGGGCCAGGGCAGGGAGCGCGCGGCGGTGGTCGGGAAGCTGCGCGCGCGCGCCGCCACGATCTGCGGCGGCCTGCCGACAGCCGACGAGGGGCGCCGGAGCTGCGAGGCGTTCCTCAGGCCCGCCGTGCCCGCCACTGCGGGCGCGTGATCGAGTACTTCACCCCGGCGCGCTCGTCCTCCGCGCGCCCGGCGAGGACGTCCTCGGGCCAGACGAAGTCGCGCTCGAAGGCGAGCCCGCACTTCTCCATCACGCGCCGCGAGGCCGCGTTGGCCGCGAGCGTGCGCGCCGAGATCGTGTCGGCGCCGACACCGCGGGGTCGGAGTCGAGCTCGACCAGGCGATCGAGGTCGTGCGGCGTGAAGTGCCGGAGCCTGAGGCGCTCCGTCTCCAGTAGAATCATCGTCGCCCCCTCCCCTCCCCGCACCGGACATGACCGAGCCCCGCTACGACTTCCGCAGCGACAACGTCGGCGGGGCCGCGCCCGAGATCCTCGAGGCGCTGGTCACCGCCGCCGCGGGCACGGCCGCCCCCTACGGCGACGACGACTATACGCGACGCATGAACGCGCGCTTCGCCGCGCTGTTCGAGCGGCCGGTGCAGGTCTTCCCGCTGTCCTCGGGCACCGGCTCCAACGCCGTTGCGCTCGCGGCGCTCGCCAATCCCTACGGCGCGATCTACTGCCACGAGACGGCGCACATCAACGTCTACGAATGCGGCGCACCGGAGTTCTTCACCGGCGCCAAGCTCGTGGGGCTGCCGGGCCGCGACTTCAGGCTCGAGGTGGCGGCGCTCGAGGAGGCGCTCGCGCTCGCCGGGCGCGGCAACCCGACGCGCGTGCAGCCGTTCGCACTCAACCTCACGCAGCCCACGGATTTCGGCACGCTGTACCCGACCGCGGACATCGCCGCGCTGTGCGAGGTGGCGCATCGCCACGGCCTGCGCGTGCACATGGACGGCGCACGCTTCGCCAACGCGGTCGCGGCGCTCGGCTGCGCGCCGGCCGACCTCACCTGGCGGGCCGGCGTGGACGTGCTCTCGCTCGGCGCCACCAAGAACGGCGCGATCAACGCCGAGGCCGTGGTGGTGTTCGACCCGGAGCTCGCGCAGCAGATTCCCTTCCGGATGAAGCGCGGCGGCCAGGTGCTGTCGAAGGCGCGCTTCGTGTCGGCGCAGCTCGAGCGCTACGTGGCCGACGGCCGCTGGCTCGAGCGCGCGCGGCAGGCCAATGCGAACGCAGCCCGGCTCGCGGGCGAGCTGACGGCGCTGCCGGAGGTGTCGCTGGTCGCGCCCGTGGAAATCAACATGCTGTTCCTGCGCATGCCCGGGGCCGCGGTGGCCGCGCTCGACCGCGGCCCGTTCCACTTCTACAAGCTCGGCCGCGACCTGCGGTTCGTCTGCCGCCACGACCAGGAACCCGAGGGCATGGCCGCGCTCGTCCGCTGCGTGAGCGAGGCCGTCGGCGCATGACCGCACGGCTGGCGCGGGTCGGGCACGCGGCGATTGCGCTGCTCGCCCTGCTTGCGGGCGCCACCGTGCCGGCCCGGGAGCTGCAGATCATCGAGCTGCGCTACCGCCTCGCCGAGGAGATCGTGCCGGTCGTGCAGCCGCTCGTGGAGCCGGGCGGAGTGCTGACGGGGTCGGACCGCGTGCTGTTCGTGCGCACCAGCGCCGCGAATTTCGAGCAGATCAGCGCCGCCGTCGTGGCGCTCGACCGCCGGCCGCGACAGCTGCTGGTGACGGTTGGCCAGGGCACCGCCGCGAGCGGGTCGCGTACCGACGTGCGCGGCGCGGCGACCGTCGGCAGCGGCGACGTGCAGGTGGGCGTGAACGCGCCGCCCGGCCCCGGCACGGGCGTGGCCGTCGCGGCAGTCAGCCGCTCGGATCGGACCGACTTGAGCAACGTGGCGAGCGTGCGCACGATCGAGGGCGCCGAGACCTGGATCGCAACCGGGCAGCTCGTGCCGCTCGCGACTGCGCAGGTCGTGCCGGGGCGGCGTGGCCCGGTCGTCGTCACCTCCACGGAGTACCGCGACGTGAGCACCGGCTTCTACGCCACGGTGCGCGTGAGCGGCGACCTCGTGACCCTCGAGGTCGCGCCGCGCCAGCAGCGGCTGCGCGGCACGGCGTACGGCCCGGTCGTCGAGACCGCGGGCAGCGTCGCCACGGTCAGCGGCCCGCTCGGCCAGTGGCTCGAGCTCGGCGCGGTGCGCGACACGGGCGCCAGCGATGCCACCGGCCTGCTGGTCTGGGGCCGACGCACGTCCGAGTCGCAGTATTCGGCCTGGGTCAAGGTGGAGGAAATCCCTTGAACTCCCGCCCTCTTCCACCATTAAGGGGGGTGCCCATGGCACGCCTGCTGCCCCTGCTCGTTTTTCTGCTGGTCGGCGTCGTGCTGATGGTGACGCGGCAGGCCTCCCCTTCGCGCCCCCGCCACGCCGGCACCTACCGGCCTCGCGGGCGGTCCCGAGGGCGGTCCGACCCGGCGGGGGACGGGATCCATGCCCTGCGCCGGCGCGACCTCGCGGGCCTCCGCGACGCCTACTCCGGCGAGCCGCTCGACCCCTCGCGCCCCCTGGTCCGCTGCGGCGGGTGCCAGGCCCTTTATCATTCCAGCAGCGCGACGGTGCTCGCCCGCGAGAACGGCGCGCGCTGCGCGGCCTGCGGCGGCACTGACTTCGCCGCCGTCAAGGTGATCGGGGACTGAGCCGGCCCGATCGAGGAACGAAGGGACATGCTTGATTCACGCCGCGCGCAGCGCTACCGGCGGCACGACCTGATCGACTGGTTCTCGCAGGAGCAGGTCTCCGCGGCGCGCGTCGCCGTGATCGGCGCCGGCGCAGTCGGCAACGAGGTGGTCAAGAACCTCGCGCTGCTCGGCTGCGGCACGATCGACGTGTTCGACTTCGACACCGTCGAACTGCACAACCTCACCCGCAGCATCCTGCTGCGCGAGTCCGACGCCGGCCGCAACAAGGCCGAGGCGGTCGCCGAGCGCGCCCGCGACATCGACCCGCACGTCGCCGTGCGCGCCGTGCCGGGCGACTTCTGGGACACGCTCAGTCTCGGCCGGCTGCAGCAATACGACTGCGCGGTCGCCGCCGTCGACAACTTCGAGGCGCGCCTCAGGCTCAACCAGCTATGCCTGATCGCGCGCGTCGACATGGTGAACGCCGGGCTCGACAGCCGCTGGGCCGCGGTGGAATCGTTCCCCTTCGGCGCATCCGGCGCGACCGCATGCTACGAGTGCACCTTGCCTGAATCGGCCTACGCGCGGGTCGCCGAGCGCTATTCCTGCGGCGGCCTGCGCCGCCGCGCGAGCCTCGAACGACGCATCCCGACCACCGCCGTGACCGCCAGCGTGGCGGGCGCGCTGGCCGCCTCGACGGCGCTGCGCCTCGGGGGCGAGGCCCCGTCGCAGGCGCAACGCCGTCTGCTCGACACCATCGGCGGCGCCGGCAGCGCGGTCGCGATCGGGCGTCGCGGCGGCTGCCCGGGCTGCGGGACGTTCGAGCGGCCGCCGCTCGTGGTGCGCATCCGCAATCGCTGGACGACGCTGCACGGCGATGCCGGCAGCGCCGGCACGGCCGTCGGCGACCAGCCGCTGCAGCTCAGCGACGCACTGATCACCGGCTACGAGTGCGCCGCCTGCGGCCCGCTCGCGGAGGCGATGCAGTACGTCAACCGGCGCGCCACGACGTTCGACGACGCCATCGCCACGTGCCCGCGCTGCACGGCACCTGCGGTGCGCATCGAGATCCGCGACACCTTCACCGTGGCCGAGCTCGTGTCGAGGTTCGGATCCGGCCGCGTGCCCGCCAAGTTCGCGCTCGCCGAGATCAACGGCGGCGCCGTCTGCTTCGACCTCGAGGAGACCCCAGGATCATGACCCAGTCGCTCAAGCTCTACGTGCGCACGGCGGACCAGACCCGCCGCGCGGAACTCGATCTCGACTCCGCCAGCACCGGTGCCGACATCATCCAGGCCGCGGTGGACAACTGGGCGCTGCCCGCCGACACCGACTACACGCTCGTCAACACCACGACCGGCCGCGCGCTCGCCCCGGGCGACGACCTCGCCAAGGGCGTGCGCCCGGGCGACATGCTCGAGGTCCAGCCCGTGCTCGTCGCGGGCTGAGCGGCCCGGCCCGACGGATGACGGACCCGATCCGCCTGCAGGCGGACTTCGAGCGACTGCGCGCGCTGGCCGCGGCCTCCGGCGAGATGATCGCGCTGCTCGCCGGTCCGACGCCGGCTTCCCAGCAGGCCGAGCTCGAGTTCCGCTACGCCGTGGCGCGATCCGAGCGCTACCCGGCGGACGTCACGCGGCAGACCCGCCTGCGCCTATCCCTGCCGGCCCGCTATCCCTTCCAGCCGCCCGTCGCGACGGTGCTGACGCCCATCTGGCACCCGAACGTGTTCCCGGCCGGCACCATCTGCCTCGGCACAAAGTGGCTCGCCTCCGAAGGGCTCGACCTGTTCGTGCAGCGGCTGGCGCGGCTCCTGACCTTCGACTCGCTGCTGGTGAACATCGCCTCGCCGGCCAACCGCGCGGCGGCCGACTGGTACCAGCGAACGCGCAGCCGCCACGCCGGCGCCTTCCCCTCCGATCGCCCGCTGTTCGGCGAGGCTGCACGCGCGGGCCCGAAGGCCCGGGTGGGCTGGCGCGACACGCCGGCCGACGACGGGCGCGTCGAACGGTCGTGCCCGGGCTGCGGCCGCACGCTGCGACTGCCGGCCGGGCGCCATGGGCGCGTCCACTGCCCGGGCTGCGGCGTCGCCTTCGAGGCGGTCACCTGATGCGCTGGACCGATCAGTCGCCGGTCCTGCCCGTGCAGTCGCTGGCCGCCCTGGCAGAACGCGAGCCGGACCTCCACGAGCTGCTGCGCGCGGTCGCGCCGGGCAGCGGCCTGCTCGTGGCGGTGAGCGCCGTCGCCGTCGAGACCGTGCTGCGGCACCTTGCAGAGCATCCCGACGAGCAGGGTGGCCTGCTGCTCGGCGAGGCGTATGCCGAGGACAAGGATCCGGCACGGAGCCGCGCCTTGCGCGTGACCCAGGCGGTGCCAGCGCAGGACTTCGCGAGCAGCGGCGTGTCGCTGCGCATGGCGAGCGGCGTCTGGGACGACGCGCGTGCGCGCCTCGGCCCGCAGGAACTGGTGGTGGGGTGGTACCACAGCCATCCCGGCCTGGGCGCGTTCTTCAGCCACACCGACCGGCGCACCCAGCGGGCCTTCTTCCCGCACGCCTACAGCGTGGGCTGGGTCGTGGACCCGCTGCGGGGCGAATCGGAGTGGTTCGTCGGGCCCGATTCGACGCCGCCCGGGCAGCTGGCCTACGGCGTGGTCGCCGGCGGCGAGACGGGCGCGGGCGGCAGCGCGGGCACCGTGGCCGGCGCTCCCGGCGCCGGCGACGACGGCGCCGGACCCAGGTAGGACGGCGGCCCGACGACCTCCACGCGTTTCACGAAGTAGTCGGTCTCGCCGAAGCAGCTGGTCGGCAGGCCGCGGTGCTCCGCGTAGTGCAGCCGTACCTGCTGCCCGACGGCGGACTGCAGCTGCCCGGCCACCGCGTCGTCGCGCACGCTGAACGCCCAGATCTGCGGCGCCACGCCTCCCACGACGTACATCGCGATCTCGCCTTCCCAGGTCTTGCAGATCCAGCCGCGCTTGGAGAACTTCTGCAGCACGCCGGCGCGGTCGCCGTCGGAATAGCTCCACCAGAGCATGAACATCGTGTACAGCGCGATCAGCAGGATCGCGCCGATGAGGCTGCCCCAGAAGAAGGACTTGAAACTGCGCCGCGGCGGGCGCTGCAGTGCGGGTGCCGGCGGCGGAATGGGGGCGGGAGCGGTCGGGTCGACAGAGCTCATGCTGCGTCCTTGGGTCGGTGTGGCGCATGATAGCCGCAGACCGGGGGCCGGTGTCAGTCAGAGCCACGAATCGAGCGGTACCAGCCGCAGCAGCGTGACGCCGAGCCGGCGCCCGGCGCTCGCATCCGGCTCGCGCTCCAGACGGCGATCCTTGCCGTTCACGCGGTCGTACCACACGAGCCCCTCGTCCTTCTCCAGCACGACCCGGTAGCTGAGATCGGGCCCGGTCGCCCGTTCGAACTGGCTGCGCACCTGGTCCGCGAGCGCCTCGCTCTCCACCAGCACGCCCATCTCGGTGTTGAGGAACGCGGATCGCGGGTCGAGGTTCATCGAACCTACGAACACCCAGCGCCCGTCGATGATCATTGCCTTGGTGTGCAGGCTCGACCTCGAGGACCCGGTGAGGCTGATCTGCTGCTGCCCCTCCTCGCTGCCGGCCTTGCGCTTCATCTCGTAGAGCTCGACGCCGCCCGCGAGCAGCTCGCGGCGCTCGCGGGCATAGCCCGTGTGCACGGCGGCCACGTCGGTGGCCGCCAGCGAGTTGGTGAGCACCGCGACCCGGACGCCACGCTGCGCCTGTTTCACCAGGCCGCGGCGGCCGTCGCTGCGCGGCACGAAATAGGGCGAGAAGATCAGCAGCTCCGAGGCCGCGGAAGACATCGCGCCCTGGAGCCCGGCGAGCACGTTCGAGGCGTCGCCCCCGCCTGTCTTGCTGCCGACCTTGTCGGGATCGTCCACCAGCAGCTTCACATTGGCCACCCGCAGCGGGGCGGGGCGGCTGGCGAGCAGCTCCGCGCGCTTCTGCGGGTCGCGCAGCGCGGCGATGTACGGGTTGTCGCTCGTCTTCGCGCTGTAGGCCCGCGCGCCCTCGATGAGCCGCGCGAGATCCTCCGGCCGGGCCTTGCGGCCCTCGAAGCGCGAGACCGGCACCGCGCTCGGGCTGTTCCAGTAGGCGTCGAAGGCGGCACTCACGTCCGCCACGACGGGACCCGAGAGCAGCACGTCGAGGTCGCTGAAGTTCGACTGCTCGGACGCGCCGAAGTACTCGTCCCCGACGTTGCGGCCGCCAACGATTGCGACCCGGTTGTCCGCGATCCAGGCCTTGTTGTGCATGCGCCGGTTGAGGCGGTGGGTGCGCAGCGCCCACTCGGTCAGCCAGCCCAGCGTTCCCTCGCGACTGTAGAAGGGATTGAAGATGCGCACCTCGATGTTCGGGTGCAGGTCCGCGACGAGGAACACGTCGTGCTTGGCCCGCGCGTCGACGTCGTCGACCAGCACGCGCACGCGCACGCCGCGCTCCGCGGCGCGCAGGACCTCGGCGGCGAGCAGGCGCCCGGTCAGGTCGTCGTTCCAGATGTAGTACTGCACGTCCAGCGAGCGCTCGGCCGTGGCGGCCGTGGAGGCGCGGTAGGCGAAGGCCATCGCGTTGTGCTCCACCAGCCGCACGCCGTTGACGTCCGGCGAGTCGCCGAACTCTTCGAGCACTGCGGCGTCGAGGCTGCTCGTGGCGGCCGGCGGCAGCGCGTAGCTGGGCTCGACGCCCTCGAGCGAGGGCGCGGTCGCGCAATGCGTGAGCCAGGGCAGGGCTGCGAGCAGCGCGAGCCGCGCCAGCATCCGTGCCCGGGCCGAGGTGTTGCGACGGCCGCGGGCGGCCGGAGTCATCGAGTGCGGCATGCGGCCGCCATGATAGCGGCCTTCAGCGGCTGCCCTCGCCTTCGATGAACGCGTCGATGCGCTCGAGCATGTAGGCGTGGAAAGGGTTGCTCCGCTGGCGCGTCAGTGCCCACGTCGGCACGGTGAGCACCCCGTTCTCGCCGCGCACGGCGATCGCGCCGAGCTGCACGTGGTTGCCGCCCGGCGCAGCCTCGTAGCCGTACAGCGGGTCGTCCGGCGGGAACGGCAGCGCGACGTGCGACAGCGAGAACACCGTACGCGGCCAGGCGAGGTCGAGCGGCCGCGTCGTCACCTGCGCGCTGCCCGCGGGCACACGCTGCTCCGCCACCTGCTCCGTGCCCCGGGAGGCGTTGGTCAGCACGGTCAGCCCGTACGGACGACTCGCCTGCGACAGCAGTTCGCGGGTCAGGGCGCCGGGGTCCTCGACCAGCAGCGTCTGCACGGGGGAGTAGCGGTTGACGTCGAACAGCACCAGCTCGTGCCTGCCCGGCGCGAGCCGCGCGAGCAGGGTGCCGACCACGGCCTCGGCCTTCACCGTGGAATCCACGGTCGACAGGAACACCAGCACGGGCGGGAAGCCCGCCAGCGGCCGCCCGTCCGCCAGCTGGTCGATGCCTCGCGCCAGGCGGCGGGTCAGCCGGAAGGTCTCGCCACCGGCATGCAGGCTGAACGACGTGTACTTGTGTGGGTCGAACTCGAGACCGATGGTTTCCCACGCCGCGCGCTCGAAGCCCGGCAGCGAGGACAGGCCGGTCTTCAGGCGGCCGACGACGGCGAGCTTCGAGACCGCGATGGCGGGCGAGAGCAGCACGAGCCCGGCAGGCTTCGGCAGCGCCTCGCCCTCGAGCACGGCGAGCGCGTAGTCCACGGCGAGCGCGGCACCGTTCGAGTAGCCGACCAGGAACAGCGGACGGTCGGGCGGACCGCGGCGCTGCAGGTCGCGGGCGGCGAGCCGCACGGCCGCCTGCATGTCCTCGATGTGGAAACTGAGCAGGCCCGAGGGCGCCGTGCCGTGGCCCGGCAGCCGCAGGCCCACGACCTCGTGGCCGCGCGCCGCGAGGTGCTCGCCGATCGAGCGCATGCTGTAGGGAGAATCCGTGAGACCGTGCAGCAGCAGGACGGCGCCGCGTGGTGGCGCGTCGGCGGACGGTGCCAGGTGGAAGGTCCGGTTCCAGTTCAACGGCCAGACCAGGGGGTCGCTGCGGCTGCCCCGCCGGTAGCGGTTGAAGAGATCTTCGTCGCCGGAGGCCGGCCGGTACACGCGCGTCAGCAGGTCCGCGAACAGCCGGTCCTCGAGCTTGCGGTAATCCTCGAGCGTCCGGACGTCGGAGGTTTCCGCCGTGAAATCCGCGAGCGCGACCCGGTGCCAGGGCTCGGGCGTCGGACCGCTGCGCAGGAAGTGTACGTAGAGCGCGGCCCCGATCAGCGCCAGCCCGAGCAGGACCGACCCGACAGCCGCCTTGAGCCAGCGCGCGAGCGAACGGACCATCGCCACTCCGGGGCATCGGCCGCGGTGGTGCGGCCGCCGATCATAGTCGGATCCGCGGGGGTCTCGTAAAACCCGAATGGTGATGGCCGACTGCGCAGGGCAGCATCGCCCCGGTAACGCCCCCTGGTCCGGCCGCGATGACCCGAAACAGGTCCCCGCAGATCCTGGCTTTCATGACGCCGTTCCCGTTCTCGATCGACATCGAGGCACCGCTTTCCGAGGCGCACGCGTTCCTGCGTGACCGCAACATCCGCCACCTGCCGGTCACCCGCGACGGGGTGCTGGCGGGCGTGCTGACCGACCGTGACATCAAGCTCGCGCTCGGTCCGGACCTGGGGTCGCCGCCGGAGCGCGAACTCCGGGTGAGCGACGTGTTCCAGCCGGAGTCCTACGTCGTGGATGCCGGCGAGCGCCTCGAGGACGTCGCGGCCACCATGGCCGAGCGCCACGTCGGCTCCGCGCTCGTGACCCGGGCCGGCAAGCTGGTCGGCATCTTCACGACCACGGATGCCTGCCGCGCGCTCGCCCGGGTCCTGCGGGACCAGCACCCCGACTCCCCGCCCGACCAGGTCGCCTGATTCCGCCATGAACGACGCCGCCGGGTCGATCAACGCGCATTGCGCCGATCGCCTGCGGGAGGCGGCCGACCTGCTCGAGGCGCAGGGCGCGAATCCGTTCCGCGTGTCCGCGTATCGCAAGGGCGCGGCGACCGTCCTCGCCCTGCCCGAGGACGTCTCCGCCATCGCGGCGCGCGCAGGATTGCCGGGCCTCGAGGCGTTGCCCAGCATCGGCCGCGGCATCGCCGCGGCACTGCTCGAGATGTCCCGCACGGGACACTGGACGCAGCTCGAGCGCCTGCGCGGCAACGCCGACCCGGTGCAATTGCTCACGGTCGTGCCCGGCCTCGGACACCGGCTCGCCGAGCGCATCCACGAGGAACTGCACGTGGACACGCTCGAGTCCCTCGAACTCGCGGCCCACGACGGGCGACTGGAAGAGGTGCCGGGCGTCGGCCCGCGCCGCGCCGCGGCGATCCGCGCCAGCCTGCAGGCGATGCTGTCGCGGAACCGCCCGCGGCCGGCGGTGGCGCGCGACGGGGCCCACGGCCCTTCGATCGCCACACTGCTCGCGGTGGACCAGGAATACCGGCACAAGGCCGAGGCCGGCACGCTGCCGACCATTGCGCCCCGCCGGTTCAACCCCTCCGGCGAGGCCTGGCTGCCGGTGCTGCACACGGTGCGCGACGACTGGCATTTCACCGCGCTGTTCTCGAACACCGCGCAGGCTCACCAGTTGAACCGCACCCGCGACTGGGTCGTGCTCTACTACTACGACGACGAGCACGCCGAGGGGCAGCACACGGTGGTCACGGAGACCCACGGCGCACTGATCGGGCGGCGCGTCGTGCGCGGCCGCGAGGCGGAGTGCCGCGATCACTATGCGGGTTGAACGTCCCGTCAGACGAAATAGGCAAACGCGAACACCCCGAGCATCGTGAACACGAGCGCCAGTTTGGCGAGCGTGCCGAACAGCAGGCCCATCCACGTGGCGACGCCGGCGCGGGTCGCCTGCTGCATCTGGCCGTGCGACAGCATCTCACCCACGACCGCGCCCACGAATGGCCCGAGGATCAGGCCGGGGATGCCGAGGAACACTCCGGAGAACGTGCCGAGCGCGGCTCCGATGATGGCGAGCTTCGTTGCGCCCACCCGTTTCGCCCCCATCGCCGTCGCCGCGAAGTCGATGGCGAACGACAGGACCGTCAGCAGGCCGAGCACCACCAGCGTCACCGCTCCGACGCGCGTGAAGTCGTCCGCCCAGGCCGCCACCAGCAGCCCGGCGAATACCAGCGGCACGCCGGGCAGCGCCGGCAGCACCGAGCCTGCGAGGCCCCCGACCACCAGCAGGGCCGCCAGCAGATACCAGAGCACGTGGTCCGACATCCGGCACCTCGAATCCGATTGCGAGCCGGCATAGTGCCTGCCGGCGGGCCGCCCGTCACCCGGCCGCGCGGACCGGTGTCGCCCGCGAGGTAGACTCCCGGCCGCACCATGACCGCACTCCCGCCACTGCCCATCGTCGAAGTGTTGCCCTCGCTCGCCGAGGCGCTCGAAGCCGGCCGGCAGGTCGTGCTCGAGGCGCCGCCCGGCGCCGGCAAGAGCACGGTCGTGCCGCTCGCGCTGCTCGATGCGGCCTGGCGCGGCGACGGGCGCATCGTCATGCTCGAGCCGCGCCGCATCGCCGCCCGCGCCGTGGCCGAGCGCATGGCGGGCACGCTCGGCGAAAGCACCGGCGGGCGCGTCGGCTAC
>Ga0209254_10002624_pt1 | contig 16365 bp, 15 predicted proteins | sample FrelakmetDIP11DI_FD_187148 | JGI IMG/M metagenome (GOLD analysis project Ga0209254, IMG submission 187148) | Freshwater lake sediment microbial communities from the University of Notre Dame, USA, for methane emissions studies - DIP11 DI (SPAdes)... | ecosystem: Environmental > Aquatic >... | reverse complement strand
CCCGGAGGTGTCCTCCCAAGCCAATAGGACTTCATAAACCCCTTCGGAAAGGGGCCTAGGTGAGTTTACCCTTGACTTGGGTCTTTAAAGGTGACCCCAAGTATTCGTATGCTAGAATTACAGGTAATTTATCGGCGGCAAAGGATACCATTCATGTCTATATATGATGATAACGGTGGTGAGCAGGACCGCACCACGGACGAGGAATTGGTCCGCCTCTTCCTCGCAGGCGACGGCAATGCCTTCGAGGAACTGGTGAGCCGCTATGAATCCGTGATCATGAACATGGCCTACCGTCTCCTCGGCAACCGCAGCGACGCCTCCGACGTGTGCCAGGAGGTGTTCGTGCTGCTCATCCGCAAGCTGGGTTCGTTCCGGGGGGAGTCCAAGTTCTCTACCTGGCTCTACCGGGTTTCCCTCAACGCCTGCCACGACTATGCCCGCAGATCCAAGCGGCACGTCTCCATATCCGAATCCCCGGGAGACGACCTCCCGGACATCGAGCAGCGCCTGGCGGACGACGGGTTCGACTCGCCGGAGCTGAGCATGGAAAGGGCGGAGGTACAGAAAACGGTGCGGGAGGCCATCGCCCGCCTTCCCTACAAGTTCAAGGAGGTTATATTCCTTCACGACCTCAGCGGCTATAACTATAAAGAGGTGGCGGAGATACTGGGGATATCGCTGGGCACGGTGAAATCACGACTCAATCGGGCGCGAGCGAGATTGGCGAACGAACTAGAGTATTACCGGGAACAGTTTTCATGACAACTCCATCTAAATCACCGCAAACATGTATATATGACCCATCTCCAGAGACGGAACCCGGGGCATGAAGATGAGATGTAGAGGCGCGATAAAGCAGATAGGGCCGTTCATCGACGGCGAACTGGGCGAGGTCGAGGCCAAGGCAGTGCGGGAACACCTCGATGCCTGCGAGGAGTGCTCGCGGCGCTATCACTATATGCGCGGCATGGTGCGGCAGATCTCCTCCCTCCCCGCCATCGTCCCGACCCCCGAGGAGAGCTACCGCCTTTGGAGCAGGCTGCGCCGCGAGATGACGGCTCCCACCGCCTCCAAGCCGGCTGCCCGGCGCACGCAATTGGCCGCCGCGGCCCTTTCCGTACTCGTTCTGATAACCATCGCCGGTGTGGGCATGGCGATCTGGAGCGGAGGTGGGCCCACCCCGATCACCGAGGAGACAGCGGTGGAGACCGCAAGGTCCGGCGAGACCCGGGGGGAACTGGGGCAGGAGTCGTCCACCTCCGGCACGAATGCGGGAACGGGGTTGCTGGCGGCAGCCGTTGCCCGCCCCGACGTGGTCGTATCCCAGAATGAATACGATGCCGCCGACCTGGAGGAGTTCCGCAACGACCTGGGGACGCGGCTGGACTTCTATTCCACCTACTGGTACCCGTCCTCCGGCGGCACCACCCGCCCGGCCGCCCTCGAGAAGTTGCGGACGGAACTCACCAGCGACCTTACCGAACAGGCGGCGGCGGCGGGGCAGAACCCGGAAGAGCTGCAGCGCGCGGTGGCAACGGTCATGGAGCAGACGAGCGACGAGTCCATCCTGCCCTGTTACGCCGAGCGTGCCAAGATAGAAGGCAAGGACGCCTGGTTGATCTCCGCGAGCGGCCCGGAGGACTACCTGCTCTTCTCCGACCAGCAGAGGCCTCCGGCCATGATCCTCGCCTCGCTGGGCGGAGAGAAAAGCCTGAAGGTCAGCGAATCGGCCTTGAAGGAGCTGGCCTCTCTCCTCGCGCCCTCCGGCAGGAAAAACGCGCCCCTGGTCCCCGCGGGGACGTTGCAGGAACAGGAGGACGCGGCCCTGGACGGCACGGCGGCGGACGAGCCCGCAGGAGACACCGGAGCCGCGGAGGAGGAAACGCAGACGGGAGAGGGAACGGCACAAGTGCAGGAGGATTTCCAGTCCTTCCTGCGCCGCCTCGCGGCCATGGGGACCAGCCTCGATACCATCTCAGCCCTGCAGGAACTTGACTACGAACAGGTCCTCCAGCTGCTGCAGGGCGACTGGGGCACACTCGCCGCGGGCGGCGTAAACCTGAGCGACTTCCTCACCCCGCCCCAGCGCCTGTGGGCGGTTGACTGCGCCTCCGGCGAGATCATCTGGTCCGCCGAGTAACAGGTCAAGGCTTCAGGCATCACCACAGACCATACTTTCCAGCCTTCATTTCACTCAACAGGAGCGCTTCGCGGTGGCCGAGAAGGGCCATGCAAAAGGGGCCGGGACAGATCCCGACCCCGTCTGAAACGCGTTGCTATCAGAAGACGAACAACTGGTTCGGGTCCACTTCCTCGCGCAGTACGCGCAGCTCCTCCACCGTGGGCTTGGGGGTCTCCGCCACATCTCCAGGCACGATGAGCTCGAAGCCTGTGAACTGCTGCACCAGCTCCGGGGTCACGCCGGGGTGATAGGAGATCACCTTCATCCTGCAGGTCTTTTCGTCGAAACCCATTACCCCCAGGTGGGAGATGACCCTCCAGGGGCCCCCGCCCAGCAGGCCGGCGCGCTCCCGCGCCCCCGGACCGTCGAGAAAACCGGGGGTGGTGATGTAATCGACGCGCTCCGGGAAACGTTCCGGCAGGTGCAGCCCCATGAATATGACCTTCTGGCACAGGGAGGCGATGTCGTTGGCCCCGCCCGAGCCGGTGAGGCGCACCTTGGGATGGTCGTAGTCGCCGATGACCGTGGCGTTGATGTTGCCGTACATATCGATCTGCGCTCCGCCCAGAAAACCCACGTCCGAGTAGCCGGCACGGCTGTGGCCGAACACCGATGACATGGAGAGGATGATCGGCGCCTTGTGGTAGGTCCAGGAGCAGGCGACCGACCAGGGCAGCACGCGCGGCTCCGGGTCCACGGCGCCGCACTCGTAGATGGCCATCATGTTGGGGGCCTGCATCTTCTGGGCCATGAGGGCGCCTACGAGGGGAAGCCCGGTGCCCACGAAGACGCTCTCGCCGTCCTCGATCAGGCGCGAAGCCACGCAGGCCAGCAGTTCCCTCGGCGTATACTGGATCTCGCTTGCTTGCACATCGTTCATCTTCGCACCCTCCTTAAATGGCCCTCTTGGCCACTTCTTCGTACTTCCAATCGCGCCCGCCGCCGACGCCCCAACTTCCCAGGCCGCAGAAGGCGGAATCGCAGGCCAGGTTCTCCAGTTCCTTCACGTATTGCAGGGGATGCATGCCCTCCTCCTCGGCCGCGAGGGAGAGCATCTCGAACTGGTCCTTGGTCCCCAGGATGTATTCCTCGTACCACGCCTTGGTCCCCTCGGCCGTCTTCCAGTCCACGCGGACGATCCGCTCCTGCAGGCGGCGGTCGAAGTAGTACATGCCGGGCATCTCCCCCGGCCAGGCCCCCAGCGGCACCTCGCAGACGGCATCGACGACATAGTGGGGGACGACCACCTGGTAGGGATTGGCGCGGATGTCCGCGGTGTCCACGATGCGCTCGCAGGTCACGATGACCTTGCGCGCGGCGGCGGCGATGGCGGTGTCGTTCACCGCGGGGCCCCAGATGCGCCCGTTACCGTACATGTCCGCATGGTGCACGTGGATGATGGCCAGGTCGGGATAGACCGCCGGCACCAGGCACACCGGCTCTCCCGTCCACGGGTCCTGCGCTTCCTTGATGTAGGGATTGGTCTTCATGATATCGGTGCCCAGCATGGACTTGCAGGCCAGGTAGTTGACGCCCTGTTCGGCGGCGCGCAAGCCCAATGCCAGCCCGCCATGGCTCCACTCCGCATAGATCTTGAGGGTCCCGGCTTCCACGCCCCGGCGGAAGGGTGATATAAGGCCGCGCATCTCCACGCCGACGTAGGCCACATGGCATCCCTCCATACCACCGAACTCGTGCCACGCGGAGTTCATGCCCCCGGGCGTGAATATCCCCACCAGGTCCTTCTTCTTCTGGCGCCCGATCTCCCAGTAGGCCGCCATGGGACCGCGCACGTAGGCGAATCCCGACTCGATGAGGGAATCGCCGTCCTCGACGAACTCGGCGATGGCATCGGAGAGGGGCATGCGCTTGTCCGTCTTCATACGTGACTTCTTGAGCTTATGCTCCCTCGCCTGCTGGTGGTCGAACAATCTGTCGTTAGCGTGACTCATCCTCTAACCTCCCGCTGTGAACGCATGATGAAAAGGGCAGCAAAACACCATTTCAGGGGGTTTTTGGATATGCGCGGTAGGCGTATCCGGTCGGCGGTGCCGCGAACCCTGTTTCATCGTTAACCTCGAATAAGCTGCGTCTCTTGCTGCGAATCTTGATCCGTCCACGTCTATTTAATCACTTATCATGGGGGTTGCCAACTGCCACCGCATTCATCTGACAGTATGCCTCGCGAAAGCGACAATCCCGGTCAGGGCGGGCTGACCCATATCCTTGGGGATTGGCGGGAGTATGGTCTATCCTTGAGTCAGGTTACAGGTCAAGGAGAGGAAGGATCGCCATGCACGAGCTCGGAGTCACCGAGAGCATCGCCTCCATATGTCTCAGGCACGCACAGGCCAGCAACGCCACGCGCGTGCTCAAGGTCAACGTGAAGCTGGGGGAACTGACAGGGATAGTCGACAACTACGTCGCCTTCTACTGGGATATGGTGACCAAGGACACCATCGCCCAGGGATCCGAGCTCAGTTTCACCAAGGTGCCGGTGGTGGCGCACTGCCCCGACTGCAACGAAAACTTCGACGTGGTGGAGTACGACCTCACCTGCCCGAAATGCGGCAAGACCGAGACCGAGATCATCTCGGGGCGTGAGTTCCTGGTTGAATCCATCGAGGTCGAATAGCGCCCGTAAAGTCCCATTCCCGCGAGAGCGCGGGCAGGTGGAAGCGACACAGCCGGTTGGGTATATTTACTATTAGGTATCTCGCTGGGCGGCCGGGAAAGGTGTTCTACCGACAGGGATAGCAGGAAAAAAGGTCCTGAGGTGGCGTCTTCGACGCCGACGAAAGCAGAAAGCCCCAGTGAGATAACGTGTAGTTTTAGGATATCTGTTCGAGACGGAGCGGGATAGCTATGGGAACCGATTGGAGGCCATCATGGATATAAAGGTCCTGGAGGGTATCTTCGACGCCAACGAGAAGATCGCCCGTGAGAACGAAGCCCTGTTCCGCGAGGGCGGAGTGATGGCCATGAACCTCATGGCCTCGCCGGGGGCGGGCAAGACGTCGCTCATCGCCGCCACCCTGGAGCTGCTCAAAGGCCGCGTGAGGGTGGGGGTCATCGAGGGGGACATCGAGTCCAGCGTGGACGCCGAGAAGCTCAAGGTCTACGATATCCCGGTGGTGCAGATAAACACCCACGGAGCCTGTCACCTGGAAGCCCTCTCCATCCAGCAGGCCCTGGTCCATATCGATCTGGACACCATAGACCTGCTGATCATCGAGAACGTGGGCAACCTGGTCTGCCCCGCCGAGTTCAAGCTGGGAGAGTCCCTGCGCACCATGATCCTCTCCGTGGCCGAGGGGCACGACAAACCCCTCAAGTACCCCCTCATGTTCAGCGACTCCGACGTGCTGGTGGTGAACAAGACCGACCTCCTCGGCCTGGGCGACTTCGAAATGGCGGAGCTGCGCGCCACGGTCACGCGCATGAACCCGGACATCATCATCTTCGAGGTGAGCTGCCGCACCGGCGACGGCCTAGCAGCATGGGCCGACTGGCTGGAGCAACGGGTCAAGGACTACCAGGCGGGCTGATATCCAGGCAACGAGGAGGGGCGGCATCCGACCGTTTTCATGAACCTCCCGGGCTCCACTCTCCAGATAATCGCTGGACTGCTGCACATTCGCGGTCAGTATATCTTCAAGTTTCTACTATACTCGAGACTATTGGCCAAAAGTTTCGAGTATAGTTTGTAGCTTTTTACCCATTGGTTACTCGCGATGCCACCGACCACATGAAGATAGGAGAGACGGAGATCTCGGCCGTACCGCTGTGGAAAATACTTGTTGCACGAGCACGAGAGCCTGTGATTTATCTCAGCCCAGGAAGGGATTCACGATCCTCACCCGCGGACTTCTATAGACGATGATGTCTTTCGCGTGTACCTCCTCACCCTGGAAGGTCGAGCAGGAAACGCCAGACCGGGACAACCTCGACGGTTCTACCACTGCTTTCGATCAGATCCTCCTCATTCCTGGTCACGATTCTTCCGGCCTTGAGACCCAGTTCGGTCATGGCCTCATCAAGCGCCGCCACCTCCCGCTTCCGTGTCTGCGGTTCGGAGAGGGATTCGCATACCTGGACCAGCATCCTCTCGCGCTTGCGTATGGGGACAACGAAATCTACCTCCCTGCCGCTCTTCGTCTTGTAGTAATAGATCTCCGGGTAAACTCGCCGCAATGCCGTGAAAGAGAGGTTCTCCAGGAGATGTCCGGAGTTGACGAGGATTCCCGATGCTACCGAGCTGACCAGGGCGTGGTCGACACAGTATATCTTTTTGGGATTGGTATTACTGCGTGCGAGGGATGCGTCGAATATGCGTACCGTGAACAGAAAAAAGGCGTCTTCGCACCATTCCAGGTAGTCCGATATCGCCGACTTGGGGGCCTTGTGCCCCAATGACTTCAGGTATCCCGTCAGGCGGTTCACGGAGTAATGTGAAGCCGTATTATCGACAAGCCAGTGTGCCAGATCGCTGAGGGCCCTTGGATGGGAGATATCATGGCGCTCGACCAGATCCCGGAAGAGGATGGTGTGAAAATATTCCTGGTGGGTCTTGATGCGCAGGTTACGACTGAGGCCGACCACCTCGGGGAAACCACCTGCCTCCCAATACTCCTCGAAGGCTTTCTGGATGAGGAGCCGCTTCTTGGTTGAGAGGGCACCCGAACTCTCTATTTCCTTAAAGTCGAGGAACTCCCGGAACGAGAACGGGAACATCTCCCATGATAACGCCCGTCCTCGCATCTGTGTGGCGATCTCCTTTGAAAGCATCCTCGCCGACGAACCCGTGAGATAGATTTCACATTTTTCCGTCCGCATCAAGCGGTCGACGAAGGGTTCCCAACCAGGCACCATCTGTATCTCATCAAAAAAGCAATATACCGTTTCCTCATTCTTCTTTTCCGGGTATAGGGAGTAGTATGCTTCCGTTATCTGCCCGAGACCTTCCTGCCTCAGGTTGTGGAGACGATCATCGAAGAAGTTCAGATAGAGGATGTTCTCACGCGATACACCGGTTGACAGTAGTCGCTGGATGAGCTGGAACATGTATGTGGATTTCCCGCAACGACGCACCCCGATACAGACGGCTGCCTTACCCTTGACCGTCTCCACGCGCAGGCGCCTGGGCACCCCGGTCTCCAGTTGAGTTTCCTGGAAATCAAGGATAATGGATTTAAGCATATCTATCATCGTTACTCCCGGTCTCCGATTTTACCAGAACATAGTATTACTGGTAATAATTATTACCGGATATAAGCCTTACTGTCAATATATATAGCCAGTTTATCTAGGGGGGGCAGGTCTCGAATATCGAGTTTCCTTCCTGTATCTTCCAATCAGCCTGACGTGGTATACCGCCCCAGGGAACTCGATGCGCAGGGGCCTGGACATGTGGGTTTCCTCGCGATGGGCTTCCTGGCCGGGATGGAGGGCCGGGCCTGTGCTGCTGTGGCATATGGCTTCAATATAACTTATATATTTATATCATGTTATTATATATCTCTCCAAGGCAGCCGGTCATCGGCTTGGCGCAGGAGGATGAATGCGCCCGCATGCTTTCTTTGTGTACGATCTCATCTGCTATTGGGGGGAATCCTAAGCGGGCACGGTGGCTGCCATGATATGGAAGATAACTCGATATTCGAGACCTGACCCTACTTCAAAGGATGACCAATACCACCAGTAGGACCGCCGCCAGGATGAGGCGGTAGATGGCGTAAGGCCGGAAGGTGCCGGCCTTGAGGCGCGAGAGCAGGAATCCGATGGCGAAGTAGCCGGTGAGGGCCGCCGTCACGGCGCCTACCAGCATAGGCCAAAGCTGGTCCGCTGGCATGCCGCCGGTCACCAGCTTGAGACCCTCGTAAGCGGCGGCCGCCCCGATTATGGGCACCGAGAGCAGAAAGGCGAAGTCTGCGGCCTCCTTACGCTCCAAGCCGGCCGCCCTCGCCACCGAGATGGAGATGCCGGAGCGCGAGACCCCCGGCATTATAGCCAGGGTCTGCCCCACCCCCACCGCCAGGGCCTCCCGCCAGCCCGCCGCGTCCCAGTCCTTCACCTGGGCGCCCCGGGCATCGGCGACCCACAGCACCAGCCCGAAGAGGGCCAGGTTCACCGTCATGAGCAGGGGCATGCCCTCCATCATCTCCGAGGATTCCGCGAAGACGGCCCCGATGATTACACCCGGGATGGTGGCGAGCAGCAGCAGCCAGCCCAGCCGGGCCTCGGCCTCCCCCCGCTTCTTTCCCGTCACTTCCCTCCACATGGACGCGATGATGGCCAGAAGCCTGCGGCGGTAGTACCACACCACCGCCAGCCAGGTGCCGACATGGAGGGCTACCAGGAAGGAGAGGTCGGGCTCCCCCCAGCCGAAGAGGTGGATGAGCAGCGCGAGATGGGCGGAACTTGATATGGGCCAGAACTCGGTCAGTCCCTGTACGGCCCCCAGGAGGAGAGCCGGCAGTATCCCCATCACACCCCCCGGGAGCGCAGGTAATCACCGCGGTCGGCGAGCATGCCCATCACCCGTGCCGCCCGCTCGGGGTTGGTGTAGATGCACAGCCGGTCGTGGGGGAAGGCGTCGGTGCCGTCCTGGGTCACGTCCATGTACTGCTGGGGCATGCCCACGGTGACGATGGGCTTCCCCTCCTCCGCGGTCAGCTCCACCACCCTCTGCGCGAAGCGCAGGCTGCGGTCCTTGACGTACATCCTCTGGGCTTCCGTCGCGCGCTTCTCCTCTTCCTCCCGCTCGTCTTGCTTGAGGCCGAAGGCGGAGGAGGCGTTGATGGTGCCCAGGGAGAAGACCGCGTCGTACTCCCGGCTCTTCGCCAGCAGTTCCAGGCAGCGGGTGTGGTCGTCCAGGTTGAGGATACCCACCAGGTCCACGGGGTTGCCCTTGCTCCAGTAGGAGGGCAAAAACGCCCCGATCTCATCTCTCAGCCTATCGGGCAGGGGCACCACCTCCAGGCCGCCGCGCTCGCACAGGTCCGCCGCGATCACCCCCCAGCCGCCCCCCCAGGAGAGGATGGCCAGTCTGCGGCCCCGCGGCACGGGGAGTTTGGCCAGCGCATCCGAGAAGTCCAGCATCTCCTCGGTGGTCTCCGCCTTGATCATCCCGGTCTGGGCGATCATGCCCTGGTAGATCTCGCGGGAACCGGCCATAGCGGCGCTGTGCGAGGCGGCCGCCCGGCTCCCCGCCCCGGTCCCCCCCGCCTTATAGATGACGATGGGCTTGCTGAGCGAGATCTCCTCGGCCATCTCCAGGATACGCCGTGGCTGTTTGAAGCCCTCCACGTAGAGCAGGATGACCCGGGTCAATTCGTCGCGGGCGAAATACTCCAGGTAATCGGCGAACTCGAGGTCGCATTCGTTGCCGATACACACGAAGCGGGAGAACCCGATGCCGCGGAAGGAGCCCCAACCCAGCATCTGGGTGCCCAGGTTGCCGCTCTGGGCGGCAAAGGCCACATCTCCCTGTCGCGGCCTTACCGGCGGCATGAGTGCGGTCAGGCTCCAGGGCGAGGAGTAGATACCCATGGTGTTCGGGCCTACCACTCTCAGGCCGCAGCTGCGGGCTTTCTCCACCATGCGCTCCTCCAGCGCGCGCCCCTGCGGGGAGGACTCGCTGAAACCCCCCGAGATGGCGATGACCACCTTGGCGCCCGCGGCGGCACAGTCCTCGAGCACCCCCTCGATGTTCTCCGCCGGGATAGTGATCATGGCAAGGTCGATCTCTTTACCGATCTTTACCGCGCTGGGGTAGAAAGTCATGCCGTTGAGTTCGCCGCCCCGCGGATTGACGAGGTAGAGCTCGCCTTTGTACCCGTCCCGCATGATGTTGGTGGGTACTATCCTCCCCCACTTCGCCAGGTTGGTGGAGGCCCCGATGACCGCCATACGGCGGGGATTGAAAAGCGCCTCGACTGCATCTACATCTACATTGCTCAAAACAGACCTCCTGTGTTTGCCGCTGATCCCGCTCCGTATGCCCGGAGCCGGCGCCGGCTAGGCCGATGACTACAGCTTCTGAATCCTCTCGGCGAGCTCCTTTCCCTGTTCTATGTATGGATCGACGCTAGTGCTCAGGGCAGCGAGATAGGAAATGGCCTCGTTCCAGAGCGCCTGCGCGTCCGAGACAGCCGTGGAGAACCACTGCCGGAAGAGGATAAAAGAGGTGAGGTTCTCCGGTTTGACCGCCTGGTCCACGGTGGCGACGGCCTCGTCGATGGAGCGGAAGTACTCCACCAGTTTGTCGCTATATTCCTGCAGCTCCTCCGGGGGCTCCATGTTCTCGAGGTCCTTCAGGTAGCCCTCCATGGTCTTGCGGTCCTCCGCCGCGGCCGCCTTGATCTCCGGAACCCCGGCGTTGTCGGGCAGGGCGGGCAGGGCCAGGTTCTCGATATCCTGCAGCATAGGGAGGACCACCTCGAAGAATCCCAGGGAGTCCTGCACGTCGCGCATGCCCTCCGCGCCCTCGGCGTAGAACTCGAGGAGGTCCACGTGCAGCGGCACCGCCTGCGGCGGCGGATACATGGGGTCGGCGCTGTCCCACGCGGTGCTGAAGATACCCTCGGCTTTTTCGAATACCGCCCGCAGCTCCGTCAGGTCGTAGTAGTCCACGAAGTCGAACTGGTTCAGCTCCTCGAGGGTCACCCCCAGATCCCAGGCTACCCCGTCGTGGAGCTCGGAGATATCCTTGCGGTACTCTGAGAGGCTCATCTCCTCACCGCCCCCGCATCCCGCCAGGGCCGTCAGCAAGGCCGCGGCCAACAGAACGGCTATGATCTTCCTTCTCATGTGTTCCCTCCCACGGAAGAGTCCAGAGTCCAGACCATTATAATATCTAAACGCGGATTGCCTGAAGCGGAGGTTGAGAGCCGGCAGCCGGCAGGTCCTCTCGGTTGTCGCGGCGGTGTCAAGGCCGGCTCCGCTCGCGGTGGAGGATTTCTCCCGGCGATGCCGCCGTCATGGCGCTACGCGGGCGCCGATGCGCTGCCGTTTCGCTCGTTTTGCCCCACGCGGAGGTGATCCCGGAACGGGACACCGCAATAACACATATTCATACACTTAGTAGATTGTTGTTCATTACGCTTGTGCGGCGGTGTTAGAATATATATTTGTGGCCCTAAAAATATTATTTCGCGGGAGAGGAATTGCACAGGCGAGAGACATTGCTAAGCGGAAACGGCAGCGAGTCAGCCAGCACGGCTTATAAGGTCCGTATCACCAAGGGCTTCGTTGACGCCACCTTCGGTGAGGGGTTCCTGGTCGAGGTGTGGGATTTTCGCGTGCAGCGCCTCGTCTACGGCGAACGCTACAAGGAGCTGGGGGAAGCTCGCCGCCGCCAGGTGGAAATAAAGAGCGACCTCGACAGCATGAGCCTCGACCGCTTCCGATCGGCGTATCTGTCGCGCCATCCCCGCACCTGAAGAGCGGCAGCCAGGCCGCCCTCTACGCTCCCGATAACCGGGGGGATTCCACGTGATCATGGTGGCAGCCAGGGTAACCTGTGAAAGTATCGGGGCAGGCTGCCGGCCTTTTTGACCTTACTCGTAGATGGAGAGCAGGCCCTGCAGGCGCGTGCGCAATCTCTCCTTGAGCTCCGGCGGCGAGAGTATCTCAACCCCGGTGCCGTATTTGAGAAGCTCCCGCTCCAGCCACGACAGGTTGTCGGTGTAAACGGTGCACACCAGGCGCCCCCTGACCATCTCGATCCGCGAGAAGATGGGCTGTTCCTCCGCCCAGCGGGCCAGTGCAGACGAGAAACGCAGGCGGACTTCGATGTCCCCGCCGGCGGCGGCGCCGTAGGCGCCCCGCGAGGTCTCCTCCGCCTCCTCCTCGGGCGGCGGCTCGAACCCCTCGGAGGTGATCTTCATGTCCTTGATGCGGTCGACCCGGAAGACCCTGATCTCACGGCTGCGCCCATCCCAGGCCCGCAGGTACCAGTTGCCCATCCCGAACTCCAGCGAGAGGGGGTGGACCTGCCGGCGCGTTATCTCGTCCCTGCCGTAGGAGTAATATTCCATCTCCACCACGCGGCGCTGCTCGCAGGCGCGGGAGAGATCGCCGACTATCTCGAGCCAGGGGGTGGGGGGGTGAAACTCCACGCTGTCCCGGATAAGGTCCTGGGGGACGGACCCTTCCTCCAGCACGCCGGCGATCTTGTCCATGGCCGAGGTGAGGGCGGAGGAAGCGGGCTGTCCCGAGAGCTTGCGCACCGCCTCGCATGCGAGGTAGAGGCCGGATAGCTCCGCTGAGGTGAAGCGCAGGGGACGCGCAAAATAGTCGGCCATGCGGATATATACGCGATCGCCGTCCACGTCCACCTCGATGAGATCGGCGGGGGTGTAGTCGGGCTGGCCGCACATGAAGATGAGATCGAGATCGCTGATTATCTGCGCCCGGGACACCCCAAAGACCTCGCAGAGTTCGTCCAGGGATACCCCCTGGTTCTTCAGGACGTAAGGGATGACCGCGAGTAGCCTCTGGATCTTGCCCTCGGGTTCAGGCATCGCCGCCACCCCCCAGCTTGCCCAGCATCAGCGACAGCCGCTCTTTCACGCTGTCCCGCAGTTGCGGCGGAGAGAGGACCTCGGCGTCCTCGGCGAAGGAGAGAACCCATCTGAGGAAGGCGTCCTCGTTGCGTACGGTCACCTGGAGTATGCCGCCCCCATCCTCTGAAGGCTCGAAGCGATAGGCGTCCCCGAGGTCCTTCTCCACCTGCCAGGCTATGCGGGGGGAGAAGAGCACCCGGGCCTCGTATTGCGCTCCCTCCTCGAATTCCCAGGGCAGGACGCGGGAGTAGTCCTCCAGCTTGAAATCGGGCGGGCGGTCGAAGTCGGGACCTTCCTCACCGGAGTGCACCGGTTCCACCGCGGACTCGAAACGTGAGATCCTGAAGGAGCGGATCTCCTTGCGCAGGTGGCAGTAGCCCACCACGTACCAGGCTCCCCGCTCGAAATAAAGCCCGTAGGGGTCGATCTCCCGTTGCCGCGCTTTGCCCTTTCCCTTTCCTTTCCCCAGGGAGTGATAGACGAAGCTTACGGTGCGCCTCCCGGCCGCCGCCTCCCACAGTACGGTGAGGCCCTCGGCGGATTCGCGCGGGGGCGCGAACCTCAAGTAGCGGGACCTGGTCTGTACCTGGCGGCTGCCGTCACCGAGATCCGGACTCAGCTTGTGCAGGGCCGCGGCCGCCTCCCGCGAAAGGGGCATGAACTCCTCGGAGGAGAGGCGGTTGACCAACAGCAAGGCCACCTTCTCCTCCTGGGTAAAAGCGATCTCCGGCAGGTAATACTCCTCCTTGGGGATGCGGTAACCCATCTCCTCGCCGAAGGCGTCCACCGGTTCCACTAGGATGGGGATGCCCATCTCCCGCAGCTCGCTCTTGTCCCGCTCGAACATACGCTTGAAGGAGGGCATGGTCGCCTGCCCATATCCCGGGATGGAGTGGCGGATGCGCTCGAGGGTCACAGGGCGCTGCGCCTCCAGCAGCATGGCGATGAGATCGATGAGCCGCTCGGCCTTGTTCATGCCGCAGCCTCCCCTGCCGGACCTGCTCGGTGTGGGCTGCGTCGGCGGCCATTGTCACTGGGTGGTGCTAGCATCTCTCTTGGATAGATAGTCAACGAAAGGCAGGTAGATGGGTTGATGAGATGGTTGAGACCGACATTGTTCATGGCAGGCCTTGCGCTCGCCTCCCTGGCTGAGAGCGCCGGTCCCTTCTGGTTCCTGGCGGCGGCAGGCAGTTTCCTATCCTTCACGGTCCTGCTCGTCCTGTCCGTGCGGGGCGAGGCCACCGCGAGGCGGTACGCCGGGGAGAGGCGGGACATCACCATTTCCCTTCCCCCTCCCCTGTATATCGAGGAGATAGCAGGCGCCGCAGATACAGCGTCTTACACAACGCCTCCAGGCTGGATGTCCACTGATACGCCTCTTCCAGCATCTGCCCAACGGCAAAGCTGCCGTGTCCCCTGACCATGGCGGCCTTGTAGTTCTGCCCGAAACGTGTGAATTGTTCCAACATGCGCGGTTTCCCCCGGTTTTAATGCGGCTATCTGCCTATCAATATATACCAAGCGTGTGGTGGTTTGCATCGCATCGTTGATCATATGCTAGGGCAGGCCCAGTTCGGCAAGCTTGCGCGCTTCGGGCCGCCCGGTCTCGTCCCAGCCCAGGGCGCGGCTTCAGAATGTACGGAGAGGGGATATCCGTATGCTTTTTTGTTATTATTTAGCCATTGCGCCATACCCTGCGGCGCTCACTACATTGCCGGTAGAATCGAAGGGGGTTGAATCCATGGACGGGGAAATCCGCGCGAAAAGAAATGACCGCCTGAAAAAGATCATCGGGACCCTCGATCGACATGCCCTCAAGGTACTGGTTCCCTTGACCATCCTTTCATTCCTTCCCCGCCTCGCCGCCAGAGCGGCCGAGATGGAAGGGGAGAGTAAGGGATTCAGCGTAAAGCAATTCAAACTCACGGCAAGGGACGGCACCAGTCTGTCGGCGGCCCTCTATACGCCCAAGGGAGAGGGGCCGTTCCCCGCCCTGGTCATGGTCCATTCCTGGATGTTCTCCCGCTGGCAATGCCACCTCTACGCCCCTTATTTCGCCTCGGCGGGATATATGGTTCTCGCCTACGACTGCCGCGGTTGGGGCTCCTCCAAGGGAAGGGTGCACTGCGCCGATCCGGAGCTCGAGCTGAACGACCTGCAGGATGCCATCGACTGGCTGCTCGTAGAGAGCGGCCTGCCGATCAAGGACGGGGCCCTTGGGGTCACCGGCATCTCCTACGGCGGAGGCCATTCCTTCCTTATCGCCTCCCGCGACCCGCGGGTGCGGGCGGTGGTGCCCATGTGCGGATGGACCGAGCTGAAGGAGAGCATCACCCCCAACAACTCCCCCAAGATATTCTGGAGCTTCGGCCTCCTCCTCACCGCCACCTGGGCCACCAGGCTGGACCCCCGCAACGTCCTTTACCGCTGGTTCGGGACAGTCCTCTTCCGGCGCGGCAAGATCGCCGACTACGAACGGGACATGCGCAGCCGCTCCTGCCTCTACGACGTGGAGAAGACAAACACCCCCATGCTCATCGTCGGCTCCTGGAACGACGACCTCTTCGAGCCCAACCAGATGATGGAATACTACGGCAAACTCGATGCCCCCAAGATGCTCTACATCGGCAACGGCCTGCACGGGCTGGACCCCGGCCTGGGACCGCGCCTGGCCGGCAAGGAGATCTGGGAGCTAACGCGCCGCTGGTTCGACTACTGGCTCAAAGGAGAAGAGAACGGCATCCTCTCCGAGCCCGCCGTGCGCCTTTACAAGCCGTGGAAGCGCCGGGTGGAGGCGGAGGAGGATTGGCCGCCTCCGGACGTCAAGACCCACCGCGTCTTCCTGGGCAGGGAGAACGGCGACTTCAAGCTGAGCTCCCGCCCCAAGGGTGAAAAGGGCGAGCGCGAGCTCAAGCCAAAGCTGCTCAGCCCCGCCCATTCCGGGCCCTCGGTAGTGCGCCCGCAGGCCTTCGGCATCCCCGTGAAGGGGCCGAAGGAAGACGCGGGAGACGGGTTCTTCTCTTTCACCACCTCGCCCGCCAAGAAAGATTTCGAGCTGGTCGGCATCCCCAGGCTGCGGGTGACCTTGAGGCCCCGGCAGGAGAGAGTACAGCTCAACGCCCTGCTCTACGACGTAGCACCTTCCGGGGATTCACCGCGGCTCATCACCTACGGCACCGCCACCCTGGAGGGATCGACACCAGGCGAGGAGACGGCGCTCACCCTGGACCTGGTAGCCGCCTACCACCTGCTCCAGGCGGGACACTCCTTCCGCCTCACTCTGAGCGGGACCAACCTCCCCTTCGTCCTCCCGGTGCTGGGGAAGGGCGCGCAGGTGCTATACGGAGACGGCGATAGCACCCTGGAGCTGCCGCTGCGGGAAGTGGCGTCAGGCTGACATTGCGCCCGCTGCCTTCGCGGCCACGGCGCACCCACGAGCGAAACAGCGAGGGCGAAGCTACAATAGGGTAAAGAACGCTGCGTATTACCACACTGGAGGTGGGTGCCGGGTGAGTTCGCGTTTCCTCAAGCTTGCGACCATACTCGCGTTGGCGTTGATCGTGTTCCTCGCCTCCCTTTCCACCGTACGGCTGGATGCCGTATACGCGGGGG